>ERZ761602.5994-NODE-5994-length-13955-cov-15.346835_pt1 | contig 13955 bp, 16 predicted proteins | sample MGYA00512165_ERZ761602 | MGnify/ENA primary metagenome ERZ761602 (study PRJEB28899, sample SAMN02445085) | bioreactor sludge metagenome | biome: EBPR sludge; isolation source: Thorneside wastewater treatment plant | place: Australia: Brisbane, Thorneside...
GCGGAGGACGGAGGACGGAGGACGGAGAGGGAGAGGGAGAGGAGGGCGATCAGGGGATGGCGCGGAGCTCGAGGCCGTGGGCGTGCAGGCCGGGTGGGCCGTGGATCTCGAGGAGGTTGACGCCGCGGATGAGGTCCCAGGTGCGGAAGGCGAAGCGGCCCTGGGAGGGCGAGGCGGGACCGCGGGTGAGGACGCGGCCGTTCCAGACGATCACGATCTCGGCGGTGCTGGAGGGGTGAGAGAGGGGAACGCTGATCTCGACGCCGCCGGTGCGGTTGAGGCCGACCCAGATCCGCGCGTGCCCATCGGGGATGGTGTGCCCGTCCTTGTTGCCGGTGAAGCCGCGGCGGAAGGTCGCCGGGATCTGGCCGATGGTGCGGTTCTCGACGGTGCGAGGTGGGACGCTGTTGAGCCCGGGGAACGTCTCGCCGAGGAAGTGCACGCCGACGATCTCGTCGTAGGCCCACGCGTCGCGGCCGTGGACGTAGGCGAAGTGCGTGCGGAGCGGCCAGGTCGCGAGGCTCGAGGCGCTCGCCGCGAAGCGACCGAGGCGGCCGGGCACCTTGTGCCGCCAGACGCGCGGCGCGGGCTCGCCGCCGTAGATGCGCGCCGACGGTGATGCGTAGGACGAGGCCATCCACAGGTTGGCGAGCGCGAGCGCGCCGGCGGCGACGAACGCGGCGAGGCCGGCCGCGGCGGCGAGGAGGCGCCAGGCGCGCGGCGTGTGCCACGCGCGCGTGACCGCGGTCGCCGCAGGGGCGAGGACGACCGCGAGGCCGAGCGCGAACGCCACGTAGGTCGAGTCGAAGCGGCGACCGCCGTAGGAGCCGCCGCCCCACCAGTCCCACGCTGCGCCGTTGACGACGACCTGCGCGGCGACGCCGAGGACGAGCGCGATGAAGAGGCGCGGCGCGCGCACGACCCCTGCGAGGAGGCCGAGGGCGGCGACGGCGTAGAGGGGCGCCCACGGGAACAAGCCGTTGCGCGACGACCAGAGCACCTCGCTCCACGCCGGCGCGTCCCAGCGCATGAAGCCATCGCCCTGCGGCACGACGTAGTAGGCGCCGTAGAGCGCCTTCCACGCCAGGAGCTGCGGCGCGAGGCACGCGAGCGTCACCGCGGCGCCGATCGCCCAGCGCGCCGCGACGCGTGCGATCGTCCCCGGGTCGCGTGGCTGCGCACGACGGACGTCGTCGACCGCGGCGAACGCGAACAGGACGCCCCACGTCGCGAGCTGCGGGCGCGCGAGCACCGCGAGGCCGAACGCGGCGCCGAGCAACATCCACGTGCGCGCCGTGCGCCGGCGGTCGAACGACGCGTCCCACGCGTCCACGAACCACGCGGCGAAGAAGGTCGCGAACGGGTGCGCGTAGCCGGGCTGGCGCACGGCGTAGTAGACGACCGGCCCCGCGGCGAAGACCAGCAGGGCCCCCGCGAGCCCGGCCCCGCGCGCGCTCAGCCGGCGCGCGGCGATGCGGTACGGGAACACCAGCGCCGTCACCGACAGGAGGACGGAGAGCCACATCGTCACGACGAGCTCGATGCGGGAGAAGCCGTCGGTGCGCTCGCCGCTGGCGACCGCCGCGGCGTGCGCCGGCAGGAACGCCGGCGCCGAGAGGATGCCGGGGCCGGCGCCGAAGACGTTGGACGGCTTCTTCGTGGGCGTGACGCCGAACCGGTACCAGTTCTTCGTCTCCCGGTACTGGTTGGTGAAGTCGACGTCGTGATCGAGGAAGAGCGTCGGCGCCCACGCGTAGTAATACGGAGCGTCCGCGTAGGGCCGCGCGACAGGTCGCTGCTGGCCGTCCTCACCCACGAAGAGGGCGATGCTGGAGGCCACGAGGACGCTGCTGATGACCGCCAGCACGAGCCAGCGCCATCGCGTATCCGCATCGGCGAGCGCGCTGCGGAGGCGAGAGGCCATCCCAGGCTTCCTTATCACAGTCGCTGCGCGCGCCGGACTGGTCGCCTGTTCAGGGGGATCGTGAGCGTGCGCCTGTGTCACAGGGGCGTCCTCTGGGGTGACATATCCCACTCAAGTCGCCGATGATGCGGCGCTCCGGAAACCACCAGCACACACAAACAACAGCTTCTCCACAGGCGGGCTCGCGATGAGGGTTCGGCGTGCTGATTCAGCCGCTTGGGGACACGGCTCTTGTGGATAACTCGTGCGCCAGGGGCAGTTTCACACAGGTGATCCGGAGCGCCGGACAGTCCGGCGTCACACGAATGCCACGTGGCGACGACGCACGCTACGGGGTGTCCGACCCGCGGACAGCTTGGTCCGACCCTCCGGACGTTGGCGTCCGGTTGCCGGACGTCCGCCGGTCGGACAGGACGGCCCCGGCCAGGCCGACACCTGCGAGAAACATGGGGGTCACCAGGGCGACCAGGATCTGGGCCCAGGCGGTCGCAAAGGGCAGTCGCGGAGGTGGTCCCCCGACGAGGGCGTGGGGCAGGCGCGTGAGGATCGCGGCGGCGATCGCGGTCGCGATCGCGGGCGCGAGGAGCGTCATCACCCGCGACGGGTGAAGCCGCCGGCGCGGGACGAGCAGGGCCACCGCGGCGAACGCGCCGAGGACGAACGCGAGCGCCGGGGCGCGGTGCGAGAGGCTCGGCGCGCCGCACGCGACGACGTAGACCGCGAGCGTCAGCGGGACCGCGAGCGCCGCGGCGCGCGGTCGTCCCCAGCGTACGACGGCGGCGATCCCGAGGGCGGCGACGACGAACGCGAGGGCGAGGGACAGCGGCGACGGACGCGGGATCGTCGCGTCGGGATCCGGGTGCGCCGCGGCCACGGCGAGCGGTCGCCCCACCGCGCGCGGCGGCGGCGCCACGCCGAGCGTGTCGTGGAGGTGACGGCTCACGTCGACGAGGTGCACGGCGCCCGTGGTCGTCGCGCCGGGCGGGCGCGGCACGACGCAGCCGCGCACGATGCGGACGTCCGGCTCGATGTCGCCGTGCCCGCCACGCGCGACGTGTCCGTGATCGGCGAGCACGACCCACGTCGCCGTGGGCGCGCGCTCGACCAGCGGGGGCAGGAGCGCGGCCGCGGCCTCGATCTCGGTGCGGTACGCGGCGCCTCGTCCGCCCGCGTGCGCGGCGGCGTCGATGCCGAGCACGTGGACGAGGACGAGGGGCGCGTCGCTGGCGACCGCCTCGGCGGCGGCCGCCGCGAACGCCTGCGGTTCAGGCACGACCTCGACGCGCAGGAAGCCGGCGCCGCGGGCGATGTCCGGCCACGCCTCGGTGATCGCGCGCGCGCCGGCGACCCGAACTGGCAGCGCCGGCGAGATCCGGTGCGGCAGCTCGTTGCGCATCGCCACGCCGCTCTGCTGCGCCGTGAGCCCGCTCCACAGGACGGTCTGCACCGGCAGCGACTTGGTCGGGAACCCCACGTCGATCGCGAGGTCCATCCCACGCGCGCAGAAGGCGTCGAGCGTCGGATGGCTCGCGTCGGCGCGGGCGAGGCCGTCGAGGAGCACGACGCGCACCGGCGCGCGCGGGATCGCCGGCGCCGGCGCGGCGTGTCCGGAAAGCGGACGCTGCGCCTCGGGCGCCCCCGGCGCGGTGAGCGCGCGGGCGAGCCAGGCGCGCGCGCCGAGCGCGAGGGCGCCGGCGACGGCCAGCGCAACCGCTGCGCCGACGACCGCGCGCGCCGCGCGCATCAGCGCCCCCGCAGCACGGCGCGGTAGATCTGGACGTAGTCGCGCGCCGACGCGTCCCAGGACGAGTCGCGCCGCATCCCCGCGCGCCGGACGGCCGCGAACGCCGCCGGGCGCTCGCGGAACATGCGCGCCGCCCGTCCGAGCGCCCAGGCGAGGCCCGGCGCGTCGACGTGCTCGAACGCGAAGCCGGTGCCCGCGCCCGCGGCGAGCTCGTCGTCGCCCGGGTCATGGACCGTGTCCCGGAGCCCGCCGACGGCGGCGACCACGGGCACCGCGCCGTAGCGCATCGCGTAGAGCTGGCCCAGCCCGCAGGGCTCGAAGCGGCTGGGCATGACGAAGAGGTCGGCGCCGGCGTACATGCGGCGCGACAGCGCGACGTCGAACCCGATGCGCACGGCGAGGTGCCGCGGGTGATCGCCGGCGAGCCCGCGCAGGCGATCCTCGAGCGCGCGCTCGCCGGTGCCGAGGATCGCGAGCCTGACGCCGAGCTCCGCGAGCCGGGGCGCGAGCTCGGCGACGAGATCGAGCCCCTTCTGCGGGGTGAGGCGCGCGATCGCCACCGCGAGCGGCGTGTCGTCGTCGACCGGCAGGCCGAGCTCGCGCGACAGCGCCGCGCGGCACGCGGCCTTGCCGGCGAGCGAGCTCGCGCTGAAGCGCGCCGGCAGCGCAGGGTCGGTCGCCGGATCCCAGGCCGCCGTGTCGATGCCATTGACGATGCCGGCGACGCGCGCGACGTCGTGGCTCAGGAACCCGTCGAGACCCTCACCGCGCTCCGGCGTGAGGATCTCGCGCGCGTAGGTCGGGCTCACCGTGGTGACGACGTCGGCGTACGCCATCCCGGCCTTGAGGAACGAGAGCTGATCCCAGAACTCGGCGTGGTGCAGATCGAAGACCGACCACGGCAGGCCGAGCTCGGGCACCGCCGCCTTGGGGAAGAGGCCGCGGTAGGCGAGGTTGTGTACGGTGAGCACGGTCGCCGCCGTCATGCCTTCGAGGCGCGCGAGCGCGGTGGCGAGCCCACCCTGCCAGTCGTGCGCGTGCACGACGTCGGGTGGCCCCCCGAGGATCGCGGGCGCCGCCGCGAGCGCGGCCCGGCAGAGGACGGCGAAGCGCAGGTGGTTGTCGCCGAAGTCGCCGTGGGCGTCGCCGTAGAGCCCGTCGCGATCGTAGAGCACCGGACAGTCGACCATCCACACGGCGTGAGTCCCCGGGGCGCCAATGGCGGCGACCGTGACCTCGTAGCGATGAGGACCGAACGCCAGCGAGAACGCGAGCGGCGAGGCCAGCTCGGCGCCGCTCTGCGCCAGGCGCGCGCGGGTCACGCGATAGAGCGGCGCGATCGTCGCCGTGCGCATGCCCGGGGTGACCGCGGCGCACGCGGGCGGCAACGCCGCGGCCACGTCGGCGAGGCCCCCGGTCTGCGCCCATGGCGCGACCTCGCTGGTGACGTGGAGGACTCTCACGCCGTCACGCTACTCGTCGTCGAGCTCGACGACGGAATCGGAGGGCTCCTCGGCCGTGTGGGCGCCGAAGCGGCGGAAGCGCGGCCCCGCCGACTGGTACGAGTGGCGCCCGTGCATCGCGACCGCGTAGGTCCCGGGACGCAGCTGGCTGCGCAGCTCGGGATCGTTGGCGACGAGCTCGGCGATGTCGTTGGCCAGGATCGCGGGTCCCTTGGGCGGGACGAACGTGCCCTTGGGCAAGACGACGATGCCGCTGTCGGTGACGAAGGGCAGCCGCGCGCGATCGGCCTCGGGGTCGACGCCGATGACCGTGCCGGGCGCGATCTTGCAGTTCTTGTCGAGCAACACGCGCCGCAGGTGCGAGCCGGCGCCGAGATCGCAGCCCGACAGGATCACCGACTCCTCGATGAGCGAGCCGACGTGGACGAAGCAGTCGTAGCCGAGGACGACGTCGCGCAGCCGCGCGCTGGCGACGATCGATCCCTCGCACACCAGGCTGTCGTCGACCTGCGACGAGGCCAGGCCCTCGCCGCCGACGACGAAGCGCGCCGGCGGGTAGTCGCGGTACGCCGACCGGATGCGCCACTGTCGGTTGTAGAGATCGAGCGCCGGGACGCGCGCCCGGAGCTCCATGTTGGCGTCGAAGTAGCTGTCGATCGTCCCGACGTCGCGCCAGTACGGGAGCGTGTCCGGGCGATCGCCCGGGATCCGGCACTGGGCGAAGTCGTAGGCGAAGATGCGCGCGCCGGCGCCGAGGAGCCGCGGGATGACGTCCTTGCCGAAATCGTGGCGAGACGACGGGTCGACGGCATCCTCGAGGAGCACGCGGGTGAGCACGTCGGCCTTGAAGATGTAGTTGCCCATCGAGACGAGCGACATGTCGGGCCGGCCGGGCATCGGCGGTGGGTCGCGCGGCTTCTCGACGAAGGCGGTGATCCGTCCGCGCTCGTCGACGTGCAGGCAGCCGAACTGGTGGGCCTCGGCGCGCGGCACCGGGAACACGGCGACGGTGAGGTCGGCCTGCTGCGCGCGATGGAACTGGTCCATCTGGTCGGGCGCGAACTTGTAGACGTGGTCGCCGCCGAAGACCGCGACGTGGTTGGGTCGCGCGTCGCGCACGAGGTTGAGGTTCTGGGAGACCGCGTCGGCGGTGCCGCGGTACCAGAACTCGCCCAGGCGCATCTGCGCCGGCACGACCTCGATGTACTCGCCGAACCCCGACAGCCGCCAGTTGCGGTTGAGGTGCTTGATGAGGGACGACGCCATGTACTGCGTGAGCAGGTAGATGCGCCGGTAGCCCGCGTTGACGAAGTTCGAGAGGACGAAGTCGATGATGCGGTAGCGCCCCGCGAAGGGCACCGCCGGCTTGCTCCGGTGGAGCGTCAACGGCCCGAGCCGGGAGCCCTTGCCACCGGCCATGATCATCACGAGGGTGTCCTTCACAGGCTCCCCGAGCTTACTGCCCGTGCCCGTGCCCGTGCCCGTGCTCGTGCCCGGTTTCTGGGGTACACCCGCGCGGGTGTCCCCGCTCGTTCGTCGCCTCGCCGCGCGCGCGATCCTCGCCGCGGGGGTCGGCGCGGTCGCGATCCTGCTCGCGCAGTCGTGCGAGGACCGCGGCGGGCGCGAGGTGACGTTCATCGTCGATCCGCGGCCGCTGCGGGAGCCGGTTCGTGCCGTTCGCGTCGACGTCTTCGATCGCGACGGAGCGCGGGGCAGCGCCGAGCGGCGTTACGACGCGGGCGAGGTCCCGGATCCCGTGCGGCTGCGCACCGCGCCGCCCGGGTCCGGCGCCGAGGTCGTGATCGAGGTGGAGCTCGCCGGCCGCGTCGAGCGGGTGCGGCGGCCGGTCGACGCGGCCCCCGGCGCGACGGTCAAGATCCTGCTCGGCGACGTCACTCGCTGACGCCGGCGGGCGCGGGGCGCGTGAACACGTGCTCGCGGTACCAGCGGAGCTCGGCGATCGATTCGCGGATGTCGTCGAGCGCGCGGTGGCTGTCGTTCTTGGGCGGCATGGCGGCGACCTCGGTCGCGTACCAGCGGCGCGCCAGCTCCTTGATCGTGGACACGTCGACCATGCGGTAGTGGAGGCGGGCGTCGAGGGCGGGCATGTAGCGGCGCACGAAGCGGCGATCCTGGTGGATCGAGTTGCCGCACAGGACCGGGCGATCGCGCGCGCCGAAGTGGATGTCGACGAACGAGAGCGTCATCGCCTCGGCGTCGGCCTCGGTCACCGCCGACGCGCGGACCTTCTCGGTGAGGCCCGACGCGCCGTGGTGCGCGGTGTTCCAGGCGTCCATCGCGGCGAGCACCTCGTCGGGCTGGTGGATCACGAGGTCAGGGCCGAGGGCGACGATGTCGAGGTCGCCGGTCGTGATGATGGTGGCGATCTCGAGCACGCGATCTCTCGACGGCTCGAGGCCGCTCATCTCCATGTCCATCCAGAGAAGGTGTCCGCTCATCGCGAGGGCGCGACCGTATCACGCCGCCAGGCGGTGCTCGGCCATGACCGAGGTGATCAGCTCGCGATCTTCGTCGGGCGGCAGGCCCCACGCCGGCTGGTAGCCGAAGACCTCGCGCGCGGGACGGCGCACGAGGCCCTCGATGATGTCGAGCGAGTCGAGGGGCACGAGCGCGGGATGCGGCTGGCCACACGCGTGGGCGAGCTGGAGCAGGTCCTTGCGTAAGGTGAGGATGTAGTTGGCGAGGCGGGCCGCCTTGAGCGTCGGGTCGAGGCCCCGCATCAACCACTTGCTCTGGGTCGCGACGCCGGTGGGGCAGTGGCCGGTGTGGCACGCCTGGGCCTGGATGCAGCCGATCGCGAGCATCGCCTCGCGGGCGACGGCGATCAGGTCGGCGCCCATGGCGAGCGCGAGGAGCGCGCTCTCGGGGAAGCCGAGCTTGCCCGAGCCGACGAAGACGACGTCCTCGTGCACGCCCTCCTCGGCGAGGGCGCGATAGACCGAGGAGAACCCGAGCTTCCACGGCAGCGCGACGTGATCGCTGAAGACCAGCGGCGCGGCGCCGGTGCCACCCTCGCCGCCGTCGATCGTGATGAAGTCGGGCGCGCGGTTGGTCTGGCGCATCTGGCGCGCGAGCTCGTGCCAGAACGCCATCTCGCCGACGGCGCTCTTGATACCGACCGGCAGGCCGGTCGCATCGGCGAGGCGCTCGATGAAGTCGAGCATCGACGAGACGTCGTTGAACGCGGTGTGCGCGGCCGGGCTGGCGACGTCCTTGCCGACCGGCACCCCGCGGATGCGCGCGATCTCGGGCGTGACCTTGGCCGCGGGCAGGAGGCCGCCCATGCCGGGCTTGGCGCCCTGCGAGAGCTTGATCTCGATGCAGCGCACCGGGGCCGACGCGACGGTCTCGAGGAAGCGCTCCATCGAGAAGGTGCCGCGGTCGGTGCGGCACCCGAAGTAGCCGGTGCCGATCTGCCACATCAGGTCGCCGCCGCGCCGGTGGAAGTCGGAGATGCCGCCCTCGCCGGTGTTGTGCATCGCGCCCGACAGCGCGCAGCCCTGGTTGATCGCGGCGACGGCGTTGCCGCTGAGCGACCCGTAGCTCATCGCCGAGGTGTTGATGATCGACGCTGGCCGGAACGCCTTGGCGCGCTTGCGCTTGCCGCCGAGGATCTTCGCCGACGGCAACCGGTACGCCGGATCGTAGCCGGGCTGTCCCGGGTGCGGCATCGTCAGCGGGAACATCGCGTGGCGGATGATGATGTAGCCCGGCGTCCGCTCGAGGTCGTTGTCCGTGCCGAAACCGAAGTAGTTGTTCTGCTTCTTCGCCGACGCGTAGACCCAGCGGCGCTGATCGCGCGAGAACGGCCGCTCCTCGTCGTTGCCGGTGACGATGTACTGGCGGAGCTCGGGCCCCACCATCTCGAAGATGTAGCGGAAGTGCCCGACGATGGGGAAGTTGCGCAGGATGGCGCGCGCGCGCTGGGTCACGTCGTAGATCGCGACCACGAGCAAGAACGCGACGACGCCGAGGACCACCCAGATCCAGGTCGACACATTCGTAGGGTACTCCGTTTTCCCGTGCCCGTGCCCGTGCCCGTGCCCGTGCCCGTGCCTGTCTCTTCGGGCTCCGTCGCCTCAGGTCCCGTTCCAGTACCTGACTCTGCCGGTATCCACATGCACGAACCCGCTCCCCAGGTACAACCCGACACCGCCCAGCCTCAGCCGCCGCGCCCACGCCTCGAGCGCCCGCACGTCGACGCCCGGGATCCGGAAATCGACGGCGTTCCCGTGCGAGTGCTGGCTGTCGCGCGCGACCTCGCGCCCCTTCTTGCGCAGCATGAGGTTGTACTTGGGCGCCCGGAACCCGGACACGATGTCGATCCGGTCGCGCCCGAAATGACGCGCTGCTTCGCGCAGCGTCCGCGCCAGCGCGCCGTCCATCCTGGTCGGCTCGTTGGTGAAGTGACAGCGCAAGAAGCGGTTCACCGTCGTCTCCTCCGGTAGCCCTGCCTTCGCGTCGGCGTCGAGCGCGATCCACTCGTGGGTCCACGTGTTGAAGACGCTGATCACCTTCGGCGGCGGCGAGCCGATCTTGCGGGGCGACACCTTCGCGGTGGCCTTCACCTTCGCCGTCCCGGGCTCCGCCTGCGCCGCGAACGACTCCTTGCCCGCGAGGTACTCCGCCTTCTTCGACGCCGGCGGGATCGCGATCGCCGGCTGCGCCGCGGCGACTCCGCCGGCAGCGATCACGAGCAGGGCGGCGAGCGCGCACGGACGGGCGTTCATGAGGCACTCCTGCGGCCGAGGGTGACGAGCGGACCGGGCAGCGTCTCGTTGAGCGAGCCCGAGCGGAACCCCGCGAGATCGACGGTGACGTAGGTGAAGCCGAGGCGCTTGCCCAGGGCGACGACCTGCTCGCGCACGCCCGGCGCGACGAGCCGCGGCAGCTCGTCGAGCTCGACCTCGAGCCGCGCGATGGTCTCGTGATAGCGCACGCGCAGCTGGCGGAGGCCGAGCGCGCGCAGCCCGTCCTCGAGCTCGTCGACCTGGCGCAGCCGCTCGCGCGTGATGCGCGTGCCGTACGGGAACCGCGACGAGAGGCAGGCGAGCTGCGGCTTGTCCCACGTGCGCAGCCCGAGGGCGCGAGACAGCTCGCGGATGTCGACCTTGGACAGCGCGGCGTCGACCATCGGCATGATCGCGCCGCGGTCGCGGGCGGCGGCGATGCCGGGGCGATGATCGCCGAGGTCGTCGGTGTTGGTGCCGAGCGCGACCACCGCGCCGGCGGCGCGCGCGATCGGCGCGGCGACGTCCATGAGCTCGGTCTTGCACAGCGCGCAGCGATCGACCGGGTTCTCGGCGTAGCCGGGGACCTCGAGCTCGTTGGCATCCACGAGGTGGTGGCGATCGCCGAGCCCGAGCTCGGCGCCCAGCGCGCGCGCGTCGGCGATCTCCGAGCGGGCCATCGTGGGCGACACGGCGGTGACGGCGTGGCAGCGGTCCCCCAGCGCCTGGGCCGCGACGGCGAGCAGGAACGCCGAGTCGACCCCCCCGGAGAACGCGACCACCACCGCGGGGTGGGCGGCGAGGCGGGCGCGCAGGTCGTCGAGCTTGGGCGACGCGAGACTCACTACGAATTTTCTAACACGCTCGTTTGCGGAGGGCGATCCTCCATCGGCCGGGCGTGAGCTCCTCGACCGACAGGACCTCCTGTCCCCACTCGATGGCGCTGCGCGGCACGTTGCGACGCGCCGGCTCGTGATCGACGAGGACGTCGAGCCGCGCGCCGAGCGGCAGATCCTCCAGGGCGAGGCGGGTTCGGACGAAGGTGTAGGGACACACCTCACCTGCCAGATCGAGGACCGGCACGTCACCAGACGACGACGCGGTCGGCGGCGAGGAGCTGGTCGAGGAAGCGGTCGGCGTCGTCACGGTCGAGGGTCGGCGGGAGGTGTAGCACCGCCTCGCCGGGCGTGGGGCAGGCGGCGCGCCGGCCTGGCCGCACGACGTGCGCGGTCGTCCCGGGTGGCGGCAGCGCGGGCGCGAGCCCCACCGCCCCCCAGACCTCGACCACGTGCGCCCGCCGGAGCGCGGCGGCGGGGGCGCCCGGATGGTCGACGGTGTGGCCCATCAGCTCGAGCAGGGCGCGCGCGCGCTGGGCCGCGGGCCCGAGGATCGCGCCCGGATCGGCGACGATGACGTGGATCCGGGCGCCGCGGAGGGAGAGCCCGACGGCGGCGCGGAAGGCCTCGTCGAGGGTCGCGCCGTCGACGGCGCCGACGAGCACGGTGACCTGACGCGGGTCGGGCGCGGCGGACGGGCTCATGTGAACGCGATCACCCGGAAGCGCGGTCCGGTGAAGGCCGCGTGGTCGTCCTGGCTGCCGGCGACGACGCCGAGCGCGGCGAGATCGACGTGGTGGAGATCGGCGCTGGTCGCACAGCCGACGACATCGCAGTCGGCGTCGAGGAGCGTGGCGACGGCGACCGGGCTCGCCGCGAGCGCCAGGACACCGCGGTGCATGGCGAAGATGGAGACCGGTAACCTGCGGCGCCGCGCGGCGAGGGCGAGCTCGACGACCCGGTCGACGTCGCCGGCCTCGGGGCCGGTGGCGAGCACGAAGGCGAGGTGCGGGCTCACGGCGGGCTCCAGCACGCGATGGCGACGTGCGCGCCGTCGCGCCACGCGTAGAGCGTGGCGGCGCGGGCCCGACCCGCGGCGACGGCGACGACGACGTGGGGCAGGGGATGGAGCGCGAGCGTGTCGCGATCGGCCGCCGAGAACGTGGCGTCGCCGTCGGGGTGGGAGTGGAACAGGAGCCGCGGCGGTGACGGCGAGCGCATGGCCGCGGCGAGCGCGAGCAGGTCGTCGTCGGAGAAGGCGAACGCGTCGCGGCCGCCAGGGGTCGCCGTCCGGACCGTGTCAACGAGCCAGCCGCAGGCCTCGCGCGGATACGCGCGCTCGCACACCGTCGCGAGCTCGCGCCACGTCGCGTCGTCGATCACGCGCCCTCTCCGACGGCGAGCCGGTGCACGAACGCCGACGTGGCCGCGCCGCCGCGCGCGAAGGCTTGCGCGAGCGGCAGGTCGTCGGCGTCGTCGGCGTCGACGCGCACGCGCGGGGTGCCGGCGGGCGCCGGGCCGATCACCACGCGCACGTCCGGGTTGAGGCCGCCGAGGGCGCCGGCGAGCGCCTCGGCGAGCCCGCGGCCGGTGTCGCCGGGGCCGAGCGGGAAGCGGGCCGCGCGCACCGTCGCCTCGAGCGGGCCGTCGACGAACACCGTCCCCACGCCGGCGGCGACGAGGAACAAGGCGGCGATCCGACCGGTGGTTCCGCTGCCGTCCACGACGGCGGACGCGCGCAGGAGGCGCGCCTGGCCCGTCCCGCCGACGTCGGGCAGGAGGACGTGGCGCGAGTACCGCCGCACCTGATCGCCCGTGAACGCCGTCACGATCCGCACCTGCAGCCGGGGCGCCGCGTGATCGCGAGCTCGCGCGGACCACCGCGACGGAGATCGTCGAGCACCCAGATGCGCCCCGCGACCGTGGCGTCACCGGCGGCGAGCCGGAGCGCGCGCTCGGCCGCGACGCCGCCGATCCAGCCGACGAGCGGGCCGAGCACACCCGCGTCGCCGCACGTCGGCGCGTCGTCGGGCGGCTCCTCGAAGAGGCAGCGGTAACACGCGGCGTCGCCGGCGCCGGTGAAGACGTTGCCGCCGTAGCGCAGCGCGGCCGCGATGGCGTACGGCCGGCCCCGCGCACGCGCCCAGTCGGCGACGAGGAACTTCGTCGCCGGATCGTCGGAGCCGTCGACGAGGAGGTCGGCGTCACCGGCCAGCGCGTCGGCGCGGTCGGCGGTGAACCGTTCGACGAGGCCGCGGGCGCGCGCGCCGATGCGGCCGGCGAGCGCGGTCGCCTTGGGCGCGCCGAGGTCGGCCATCGTGAAGTGCACCTGCCGGTGCAGGTTGGAGAGCTCGACGACGTCGCCGTCGAGCACGGTGACCTCGACGCCACCGTCGGCGAGCGCGATCGCCATGGGGCCGCCGAGCCCGCCCGCGCCGACGACACACGCCCTCACGGGATCACGCCTCGGCGCGGCGGCCGCACACCTTGCATGCGCCGTCGTCGCCGATCAGGCCGGTGCAGCCGCCGTCGGGACACAGCCGGCGCTCGTCATCGTCGCCCCCGGCGCTCGGGTCGTCCTCGCCGCTTCCGTCGCCCTCTCCGTCGCCGTCGCCGCCGCCGCCGCCGACCGCGCTCGACGCGACGCTCGGACGCACGCGGCCGCGCACGCTCTCGTCGACCTTGCCGCAGACCTTGCACCGCCCGTCGCCGTCGAGCAGTCCGGTGCACGCACCGTCGGGGCAGAGGAACCGCTCCTCGTCGTCGCCGCTCGCGCCGGGCCCCACGTCTGCCGGCGCGGGCACGTCGTCATCGTCCTTCATGCCGCGCCGCCGCTCGTCGCCCCAGAACGCCGAGGCGCGGCCGCAGGTCCGACAGAGGCCATCGCTGCCGATGAGGCCGGTGCAGCCGCCGTCGTCGCACAGGCGACGCTCTTCCCAGGCCGTGGTCGACACGATCACCTACCTCCGAGCACGCCGTACAGCTCGGTCGACAGATAGAACGTCAGCTCGAAGTCGCCGATGCGCACGGCGACGCCCGACGCGAGCTCCTTCTCCTTGCGTGCCTCGAGGGGCACACCCTCGAGCTCGCTGCCGTTCTTGGAGCCGGCGTCGGCGACGATCCACTTCTCGCCGCGCTGGCGGAAGTACGCATGGAAGCGCGAGACCGTCACGTCGCGCAGCACGATGTCGTTGTTGGGCGTCCGGCCGACCGTGATCATGTCGGCGAACGACGCGC
>ERZ761602.5995-NODE-5995-length-13955-cov-8.417626_pt1 | contig 13955 bp, 11 predicted proteins | sample MGYA00512165_ERZ761602 | MGnify/ENA primary metagenome ERZ761602 (study PRJEB28899, sample SAMN02445085) | bioreactor sludge metagenome | biome: EBPR sludge; isolation source: Thorneside wastewater treatment plant | place: Australia: Brisbane, Thorneside...
CCAGTCGAGCAGGTCGACGTAGTGGCTCGCCTGGTTCATGAAGGCGCCGCCGTCGAATTCCCAGGTGCCGCGCCAGGCGGCGCTGTCGTAGTAGGACTGGGGACGCGTCCAGAAGACGTTGATGTTGACCATGTAGAGGCGGCCGAAGCGGCGCTTCTCGACGGCGCGCTTCAGGAGCTGCAGCGTCGCGTTGCGGCGGTTCTGCTTGACCACGAACAGGCGCACGGCCGCCTCGTCGCAGGCGCGCACCATCCGCAGGCCGTCGTGCCAGCGGGTGGCCATCGGCTTTTCCGTCATCACGTGGCGGCCGGACTGGGCCACCTCGACCGCCTGCTCCGGGTGCAGGCCGCTGGGCGTCGCGAGCACGACGATGTCGGCGACGGTCTTCTCGAGCATCGCCGAAAGGGACGGGTGGCCGGCGGCGCCGGTCTCGGCCACGGCCTTCGCGAGGGCGGCCGGGTCCGTGTCGCACACGTCCACGAGTTCCGCGCGGTCCGCGTGCTGCTTGATCGACGCGAAGTGGTTGGCCGCGATGCGGCCGCAGCCGGCGAGGGCGAAGCGGATCCGGCGGCCGGCGATGGGGGGCGGGTAGTGGCGCACGGGGCTCAAGCCTTCACGATGTGGGGCGCGGGCTCGAGGTACACCCCGCGGGAATCGACGATGAGCTTCGCGTGGGCCTTGATCGCGTCGTAGTCGAAGCGCGCGTGGTCCGTCGCGAGCAGCACGCAGTCGTAGGACGCGAGGTTCTCCGGCGTGAGGGCGACGCTCGCCAGGTCGAAGCGGTGCTCGCGCATCTTCGGGAAGACGGGGATGTGGGGGTCGCTGTAGGCCACTTCCGCCCCCAGGTCCCGCAGCCGCTCCATCAGGTGCACGGAGGGCGACTCGCGCGTGTCGTCCACGTTCTTCTTGTAGGCGATTCCCAGCACCAGCACGCGGCTGCCCTTCACGCTCTTGCGCCTCTGGTTCAGGGCGAGGCCGAGCTTGGCGATCACGTAGTCGGGCATGGAGGCGTTCACCTCGCCCGCGAGCTCGATGAAGCGCGTGTGCACGCCGTACTCCCGCGCCTTCCAGGTCAGGTAGAACGGGTCGATGGGGATGCAGTGCCCGCCCAGGCCCGGGCCCGGCGAATAGGGCACGAAGCCGAAGGGCTTGGTGGCGGCGGCGCGGATGACCTCGTGGATGTCGATGCCCATGCGGTCGGCCACCACCTTCATCTCGTTCACCAGGCCGATGTTCACGGCGCGGTGGATGTTCTCGAGGAGCTTGGTCATCTCCGCCGCGCGGGTGGAGGAGACGGGCACGATCGTGTCGATGGCCGCGGCGTACAGGGCGACGCCCACCTCGCTGCACGCGGGCGTGACGCCCCCGAGCACCTTGGGGATCGTGCGCGTGGTGAAGTTGGGGTTGGCGGGATCCTCGCGCTCCGGCGAGAAGACGAGGAACGCGTCCTCGCCCACCGCCAGGCCGCGGGCCTTCATGCGCGGCAGCAGCTCCTCGTCCGTGGTGCCGGGATAGGTCGTCGATTCCAGCGAGACCAGGTGGCCCTTGCGCAGGTAGGGCAGCAGCGACTCGGTCGTGTCGATGATGAAGGACAGGTCCGGCTCGCGGTACTTGTTGAGGGGAGTCGGCACGCACAGGATCAGCGCGTCGGCCTCGCCGGCCCGCGAGAAGTCCGTCGTCGCCTCGAACCCGGCGGCGCGGGCGCGGGCCACCTCGCCGGCGGCGATGTGCTCGATGTAGCTGCGGCCGGCGTTCAGGGCCTCGACCTTCGATTTGTCGATGTCGAAGCCGAGCACGCGGAAGCCCACTTCGCTGAAGCGCAGCATGAGGGGCAGGCCGACGTAGCCGAGGCCGACGATGCCAACGACAGCGCGGCGGCTGGCGATCTTTTCGAGCAGTTTGGCTTTCATGGGACTTTCCGGGGGGCGGCGGGGCGCCCGTCTCTGTGTTCTCGGGGAAGGGGGCCGGGGCGCGCGGGGCGAATCATACCCCCGCCGCCGGTGTGGGGTTTTGCGCCGCCCAGGCCCGGTCCGCCCGGACGTGGGCGATCAGGTAGGGCAGGACGCGGCGGGCGACATCGGTGCCGCCGGGCGTGAAGCCCAGCTCGCGATGGCGCAGCTTCTGCATCTCGGCGAAGCCCACCTCGTTGATGGCGGCCGAGGTCTTCTGCTGGGGATGCACGCGGAAGCCCCCCAGCGCGCGGTCCAGGCGGGCGAAGCGGGCGCCGGCCTTGCGGAAGCGAAGGAGCAGGTCCCAGTCCATCGCGAAGCGGAAGGATTCGTCGATGGCCCCGCCGGCCTTGTCCCAGAGGGCCCGGCGCCAGAAGAGCGTCTCCTGCGGCACGTAGTCGGCCCAGGGCAGCACCTTGTCATCGTGCTCCGGCACGATCCAGCGGCCGATCAGGCGGTCCTGCTCGTCGAGCAGCAGCCGGTGGCCGTAGACGGCGTCCACGTCCGGGTGGCGGTGGAAGAAGTCCGCGACCGCCGCGAGGGCGCCGGGCAGCAGCACGTCGTCGCTGTTGAGCCAGCCCATGATCTCGCCCGTCACCCGGGCGAAGCCGCGGTTGATCGCCTGGGACTGGCCCGTGTCCTTCTCGCTCACCCAGCCGGAAAGGCGCGGGGCGTAGCGCTCGAGGATCTCGATGGTGCCGTCCGTCGAGCCGCCGTCCTGCACGAAGTAGTCGAGGTTCGGGTAGCCCTGGGCGAGCACGCTCTCGATCGTGCGGCCGATGAAGGCCGCCTGCCCGAAGGACGGCGTGACGAGCGCGATGCGCGGCGGCGAGGGCGGCAGCGCGACGGGCGATCGGTCGGTGACGAGGTCGATCGCGACCGGCTCGTGCTGGCGGAGGTTGCCGAGGCGTGGGCGGATGCGCGAGCTCACCATCCGCACCCCCGTCTCCGAGACGAAGCGGATGAGGCCCCGGGTCTTGCGCCAGGCCAGGCCGATGAAGCTCGAGGAGGCGTGCAGCTCGCCCGCGAGCGTGGCGATCATCGATTCCTTCTCGAGCAGCACGCGCTCGCGCTGGGCGAGGGTCGATTCCTGCTCGCGGATCAGGGCTTCCTTCTCCTCGAGCGAGGCGCGCAGGAAGCCGTTCTCGTCGAGGGCCTGGCGGGAGCGCAGCCAGTCCACGCCGGCCTTGCGCGCGAAGCCCTGCACGGCGTCCCGCGCCTCCGGCGGGAAGAACGCGATCACGTCGTTCACCACCGCGAGCTCGTGCCGGTCCGACAGGCGCCGCAGCGCCCGCGTCACCTCGTCGAAAGAGGGCCACTGCGTGACGTCGTGGGGCTCCGGCGGCGTCGCGAGGAAGAGTCGCGCGTCGTCCACCAGCACCACCGAGGCGGGCGCGAGGCTTCCGACGGCCTCGATCTCCGCGAGCAGGGGGCATTGGCTCTTCTCGCCCGCCGTGCCCGTGGCCACGCACCAGTGGGCGTCCAGCCAGAAGAGCGTGGCCGTACCCCGGAGGCCCGGCGCCACCTCCCGCAGGAACTCGCCCGAGTCGCCCAGGCGCGCGTCCACGCGCGGCTCCGCGGCGAAGCGCGCCTTGACCTCCCGCCACAGCGATTCGCTCGATTCCACCGTGATCACGCGGGAGAAGCGCGCGGCGGCCGCGGCGGCCCCGTCGCCCTTGAAGGTGCCGGTCTCGACGAAGACCTCGAGGGGCAGCGCCTCGCGAAGGGCGTCGAGGAGCCGCGTGTCGAGGGAGAAGGTGACGGCGCCCATCGCTAGATCTCCACCCGCTCGAAGGTGACGGGCGAGAACCACGTGTTGCCCAGGTGCCAGACGCGCTCGGGGAGGTTCCGCTGGCCGATGACCCGCGCGGGCACGCCGGCCACGATGGCGCCCGCGGGCACGTCTCCGATCACCACGGCGCCCGCGCCCACGATCGCGTTGTCGCCGATCGTGAGCGGGCCGATGATCCGCGCGCCGTTGCCGATCCACACGCCGTGCCCGATCGAGAGGGGGCCGGAAAAGGGCTCGAGGCTGTCGCGGTCGTGGCCGCCGTTGGTGAGCGTCACGTCGGCCGCGAACATGCAGAAGCGGCCGACTCGGATCTCGTTGAAGTTCCAGAATTTCGCGCCGATGCCGATCGCGGCCCAGTCGCCGATGTGGATGTTCTCCTCCTGGCCCGTCAGGCACTGGAAGCCCCGGTCGATGGCGACGCCCTCGGCGCCGATGTCGAGGCCCGCGCGCCGCAGCCAGCGGTTCTTCCTCTCCCAGGCGGCCCAGTCGTGGGCGAGGGGCGTGCGCAGGTCCGCGAGGCGCTTCCAGATCGTGCGCCGCACGCCGTCGCGGTAGGTGAAGGTGTGCATGGGTCAGCTCCGGTCCGGCGCGGCGAAACTCGCCCGGGCGGGCAATCCCGCCATGCCGTAGAAGGGCGGGCGCGCGCCCTGGTAGTCGAACGCGACGCGCAGGGGCCCGAGCCACGGCGTCTCGTCGAGGATGTGGCCCGAGGCGCCCGCCGTGGACTCCGGCACGCCCAGGCTCACGCCCAGGCCGTAGGGGCCGGCCTCCAGGTCGAGCGTGAGGCGCAGCTCGAACAGGCCCTCCTCGCCCGGCGCGAGCGCGGGCGGCGCGACCCGGAGGGGCCAGGAGCCCGTCGCGGTCACGACCTGGTCGCGCTGGTTCTTCACGGCCACCGTGACGTGCACGGGTTCGCGCGTGGCCACGCGGTAGCGCACGCTCACGCGCACGGTCGATCCCAGCGGCGCGTCGAGGGCCGGGTTGCCTTCGCCGTCGTCGAGGCCCACGGCGAGGATCGCGGCACCCTCGCCCGCCGGTTCACGGCCCGCGGGCGCTTTCCAGAGGACCGGGCCGGGAAGGCCGGCCGGGGACGCGTCGGCCACGGCCGGCGTCGCCGCGACGGCGATGCCTTCGCCCGCGCCGGACATGAAGTAGCGCCGGATCGCCTCGAGCGCATCCCCGTCGAACGCGACCTGCCCGCCCTCGAGCAGGATCGCGCGGGAGCACAGGTCCCGCACAGCGCCCATGTCGTGCGAGACGAACAGGAGCGTGACGCCCTTCTCCCGCAGCGCGCGGATGTGGCGGTAGCACTTCTGCTGGAAGAAGAAATCGCCCACCGCGAGGGCCTCGTCGATCACGAGCACGTCGGGGTCGGCGTGGGCGAGCACGGCGAACGCGAGGCGCATCGTCATGCCGCTCGAGTAGGTCTTCACGGGACGGTCCAGGGCCTCGCCGATCTCGGCGAAGGCGGCGATCGCGTCCATGCGGGCGAGGACCGCCTCGCGCTCCAGGCCCAGCAGCAGGCCGTTCAGCACCACGTTCTCGCGCCCGGTGTAGTCGGGGTGGAAGCCGCTGCCGAGCTCCAGCAGCGCGCACACGCGCCCGTCCGTGCGCACCGCGCCGGCCGTGGGCGAGAGCGTGCCCGAGAGGATCTGCAGCAGCGTGCTCTTGCCGCTGCCGTTCCGGCCGATGACGGCCACCGATTCGCCGCGGCGCACCTCGAAATCCACGCCGGCCAGCGCGCGCACCTCGCGCCGCCCCGCGCGCCGGGACGGCACGAGCGCGTTGAGCAGGCGGTCCCGCGGCGTGTCGTGCACGACGTAGCGCTTGGCGAGGCCGCGGGCGGCGATGACGGGCGCCGGGGCGTTCACACGAAATCCCCGAAGGCGGGCCGCAGGCGCCGGAAGAGCGCGAGGCAGGCGGCGGCGAAGGCGCTCGCGAGCGCGAAGAAGAGCGCGAGGGCGAGGGCCGAGGGCCAGGCGCCGAAGAGCGTGGCCCGCAGCGCCTCCACCGGGAACGCGAGCGGGTTGGCGAGCAGCACGCCGCGGAGCCACTGCGGCGCGGCCTCCAGTCCGTAGAACACGGGCGTCGCGAAAAGCAGCGCGTGGGAGGCGAGCGCCGCGAGGGGCGCGGTGTCGCGGGCGAGCACGCCGAAGGCCGCGAGGAGCCACCCGGCCGCGAGCAGCAGCGGGAAGAACGCGACGATCACCAGCGGGAAGGCGAGCGCGCCCGGGCCCGGCAACCCGAAGAGGACGGCGTGCCCGGCGAACCACACGGCCGTCGCGACGAGCGCGTGCAGCGTCGCGGCGATCGCGAGCACCCAGGGCAGCAGCTCGAGCGGAAAGACGACCTTGCGCACGAACTGCGGATTGCCCGCCACCAGCATCGGCGCGCGGGCGAGCACTTCCGCGAAGGCGTTGAACACGATGAGGCCCGCGAAGACGCGCAGCGCGTATTCCGGCGGGCCGCCCGGGAAGCCGCCGCTCGCCTTGAGGATCACGCCGAAGGCGAGCGTGTAGACGGCGATGAGGAACAGGGGCTGCACGAAGGACCACGCGAGCCCGCCGACGGAGCCGCGGTATCGCCCGGCGAACTCGCGGCGCACGAGCTCCGCGACGAGGGCCCGGTCCCGGCGCTCGAACGGGATCACGCCGCGCCCGCCCCGCCGGCTGGCAGTCGGCCGTAGTCGTCGTCGAAGCGCTGGATGTCGTCCTCGCCGAGGTAATCGCCGCTCTGCACCTCGATGATGACGAGGGGCGCCTCGCCCGGGTTCGACAGGCGGTGCAGGCACCCGGCGGGGATGAAGGTGGATTCGTTCACCTGCACGTCGAAGCGCCGCTCGCCGTTCACCACGCGCGCGGTGCCGCCCACCACGATCCAGTGCTCGCTGCGCTGCCGGTGCTTCTGCAGGCTCAGGCTCGCGCCGGGCTTCACCTCGATGCGCTTGATCTTGTAGCCGGGCGCCTCGCCCAGCACCGTGTAGGTGCCCCAGGGCCGGTGCACGGTGCGGTGGACCTTGTGGGCGTCGTGGCCCGCGGCCTTCAAGCGCTCGTAGACGTGGCGCACGTCCTGGGCCCGGTCCCGCGCGGCCACCAGCAGCGCGTCGGGCGTATCGACGATGACGAGGTCCTTCACGCCCACGGCGCCCACCACGCGATCGCCGGCGCGCACGAAGCAGCCGGTCGATTCGTGCAGCACCGCCTCGCCCTCGACGCGGTTGCCCTGCGCGTCCGCCGGCGAGAGCTCGCCCACCGCGGGCCAGGCGCCGATGTCGCTCCAGCCGATGTCGCACGGCACGACGGCCACGCGGTCCGATTTCTCGAAGAGCGCGTAGTCCACGGAGATGGAGGGCACGGCGGCGAAGGCCTTCGCCTCGAGCTCCACCTGCACGGCCCCGCCGCCTTCGGCCGCGCGCGAGGCCTCGAGGCAGGCGCGCACGCCGTCGAGCACCGCCGGGCAGTGCTTCGCCATCTCGCCGAGCACCGTGCCGGCCGTGAAGCAGAACATGCCCGAGTTCCACAGGAAGCGGCCGGAGGCGAGGTACTCGCGGGCCTGCTCGAGCGCGGGCTTTTCCACGAAGCGAAGGACGCGCTCGCCCTCGGACTCGATGTAGCCGTAGCCGGTCTCGGGGCGGTCCGGCCGGATGCCGAAGGTGACGAGGCGCCCCTCGGCCGCGAGGGCCATCGCGCGGGCCACGGCTTTCGCGAAGGCGGCCTCGTCGGTGACGAGGTGGTCGGCCGCGAGCACGAGCAGGGCGGCGTCTTCGCCGTGGGACCGGGCGACCGAGAGGGCAGCCGCCGCCACGGCCGCGGCGGTGTTGCGCCCGAAGGGCTCGAGGACGAAGGCGAGCGGAAGCGAGGCGCCGTTCACCTCGCGGTACTCGTCCATCGTCTTGAAGAAGAGCTCGCGGTTGGTCACCGTGAGCACCTGCGCGGCCCCGGGCTGGCCCACGCCCCGCAGGAAGGCCTTCTGCAGCAGGCTCCGGCCGTCGGACAAGCGGATGAAGGGCTTGGGATGCCACTCCCGGGACACGGGCCACAGGCGCGAGCCGGCGCCACCGCACAGGATGGTCGGGATCAGGCGCATGGGTCGGCCGGGGGGGTATTCACGCGATGTCGCTCCGCGGGCGGGCTGGCGGCCATTCGGCGGGGGCGGAACGGCGATTCGAACCGGGGTTTTCCGGAGGCAGAATGATACAATATCTCAGAGGGTTAGCTCCACTTTCCCCGTGGCGCGAGGCCCCTTTCCCGACCACCCGACCCCACCCACCGAGCCCGACTCGATGACTTTCCGCACCCCCTGGGCCTGGCTCGCGATCGTCGCGGCGGGCGTGCTGGCGATCTACCTGCCGGGCCTCGGCAACGAGCTCGTCTTCGACGACCTGCGCCTCGCGGACGGTTCGCTCGACAAGTACCGCGCCTTGGACGAGCTGCGGGTGCGCCTGCTGTCCTACGGCAGCTTCCCGTGGCTCGCCGCGCTGCTGGGCGACGGCTGGTGGAAGCAGCGCCTCGTGAACCTGCTGCTGCACCTCGCCACGGTCGCCGCGCTCTTCGCGTTCTGGCGCGAGGTCCTCGCCTGCCTCGAAGGACCGAAGGCCGAGCCGGGCCAGCCCGCCCCCGTGCCCTACGCCGAATCGCCCGCCCTCGCGTTCGCCGTGGGCTTCTTCGCGCTCAACCCGGCGGCGGTCTACGGCGTCGCCTACCTGGTGCAGCGCTCGATCCTGATGGCGACGCTCTTCACGGTGCTCGCGCTGTGGCTCTTCGTGAAGGGCGTGCGCGAATCCCGCCCCGGCCTGCACGCGGCGGCCCTCGCGCTCTACGTCCTCGCGATCCTGTCGAAGGAGCACGCGCTGCTCGCCCCGCTCGCGGCGCTGCCGCTGTACGTGGTGGCGGCCCGGCCCGCCCCCGCGCGCCTCGCGGCCATCGGCGCCGCCACGGCCGCCCTCGCGGTGGCCGCCGGCCTGTTCCTCTACGTGAAGTACGGCGCGATCATCGGCAAGCCCTTCGACGAGTTCAGCCACGTCTTCCTCGCGCAGCTCGCCGCGCTGGACCCGGCCGCCGCCGAGAACGCCTGGGGCCTGAGCGTCCTGAACCAGTGCTGGCTCTTCTTCGAGTACGGCGTGCGCTGGCTCGTGCCCTGGGGCGGCTGGATGTCAATCAACCTGCGCCCGCCCTTCCCGATCGCCTGGCTCACGTTCCCCCACGTGCTCGGCGTCGCGGGCTACCTCGCGGTGCTCGCGGCCGGCGCGTTCCTCGTGCTGCGCCATCGCGACTGGCGCGCGCTGGTGGGCCTTTCGCTGCTGCTCCCGGCGATCCTCTTCGCCTCGGAATTCGCGACGGTCTGGGTGCAGGACCCGTTCGTGATCTACCGCAGCTACCTGTGGGCCATCGGCGTGCCGGGCCTCGCGTTCTTCCTGGCCTACGGGCCGGGCCCGAAGGCCCTCGCCGGCATCGCCGTCGCCGTGGCGGCCTTCCTGGGCTGGCAGTCGCTCGACCGCGTGTTCTCCCTGCGCTCGCCCGAGGCCGCCTACACCGACGCCATCGCGAAGCTGCCCGACGACCCGCGCGCGGTCGGCCGCTGGTATCCCTACCTCAACCGCGGCAACCACTACTTCGACCGCGGGCAGGAGGCGGCGGCGCTGCGGGACTTCGAAGCCTCCTCCTACCTGGGCGACATGGGCATGGGCGCGCAGAACGTGGGCGCGATGCTCGCCGGCGCCAAGCGCCACGCCGAAGCCCTCGCCGCCTTCGACCGCGCCGAGAAGCAGGGCTACACGCTCTACAACCTGCACTTCCAGCGGGGCCTGTCCCTCGTCGCGCTGGGCCGGCTGGAGGAGGCCTGGGCCTCCCTCGTGAAGGCGCGGGACCTCTATCCGCCCTCCCCCACGCGGGAACTGCTCTACGCCCAGCTCGGCCGCGTCGCGCTGCAGACGGGCCGCAAGGACGAGGCGATCAAGTCCCTCGCGCAGCTCGTCGCCTTCGACCCGAAGCACAAGGAGGCCCGGTACCTGCTCGGCATGGCCTACGTGCAGAACAACCAGCACGCGCTCGCCCTGCAGATCCTCGACACGCTGGTAGCCGACGATCCGAAGGCACCGCCGGGCCACTACGCCCGCGCCGTCGCCCTGTACGGGCTCAAGCGCAAGGCCGACGCGCTCGCGGCCATCGACACCGCGATCGCCCTCGATCCGGCGAACCCCGGTCTTCGCGAGTGGCAGGCGAAGATCCGCACGCTGCCCTGACGAGCGCGATGCGCGTCCTTCACGTGGGGAAGTACTTCCCGCCCGTCGCGGGCGGCATGGAGCGCTTCCTCGGCGACCTGGTGCGCGCCCAGCGCGAGCGCGGCGAGGAGGCCTTCGCGCTGGTGCACCACGAAGGCCCGCGACCCGCGGACGACCCGCCCTGGCTCACGCGCGTCCCGGTGTGGGCGAAGCTGCTCTTCGCCCCCTTGAGCCCGGGCTTTCCCGCCGCCCTCGCCGGCGCCATCGGCCGGCACCGCCCCGACGCCCTTCACCTGCACCTGCCCAATCCCAGCGCGTTCTGGGCCCTCGCGCTGCCGTCGGCGCGGCGCCTGCCGTGGATCGTGCACTGGCACTCCGACGTCGAGACCGGCCGCGCCGGCTGGCCGATGCGCTTCGCCTACGGCGTCTACCGCCAGTTCGAGCGCGCGGTGCTCGAGCGCGCGGCCTGCATCGTCGCGAGCTCGCCGCCCTACCGCGATTCGAGCGAACCGCTCGCACCGTGGCGCGACAAGTGCCTCGCGGTGCCCCTGGGCCTCGACGCGGCGAGGCTGCCGGACATCGATCCGGCCGAGGGCGCGCCGCTCTGGCCCGCGACCGGCCTCAAGGTGCTCGCCGTCGGGCGGCTCACCTACTACAAGGGCTTCGACACGCTGCTGCGCGCTGCGGCCGGCGCGACGGGCGTGCAGCTCGTGGTGGCGGGCGGCGGCGAGGAGCGCGCGCGCCTCGAGCGGATCCTCGAGGAAGCGGGGCGCCCCGCCCACGTGCGGCTCGCGGGCCCGGTGGACGAGCCCACCCTCGCGCGCCTCATGGCCTCCTGCGAGCTCTTCGCGCTGCCTTCGATCGAGCGCACCGAGGCCTTCGGCATCGTGCTCATGGAGGCGATGCGCTACGGCAAGCCCCTGCTCGCAAGCCGGCTCGAAGGCAGCGGCGTCACCTGGGTCGCGCGGGAAGGCGAGAACGCGGTGCTCGTCCCGCCCGGCGACGACGGGGCCTGGCGCAAGGCGCTCGAGGCGCTCGCCCACGACGAACCGGTGCGCGCGCGGCTCGGCGCGGCCGGCCGGCGCCGCTTCGAGCAGGAGTTCGGCATCGACCGCGTCGCGGCAGCCCTTCACAACGCCTACGGGATCGCGCGCCGCGCGGCCGACGAGGAGGAGGCGCCCGGCCCCGCGCGCCGCCCGGGCCGGCCGCTGGTCATCATCCCGGCACTCGACGAGGCGGCGTGCATCGGCGAGGTGCTGAAGGACGCCATGGCGCGCATCGACGCCGACTTCCTGGTGGTGGACGACGGCAGCACCGACGAGACGCCCGCCATCGCCCGCGCGGCGGGGGCCACGGTGATCCGCGCGCCCCTCTGGCAGGGCGCCTGGGGCGCCATCCAGACGGGGCTTCGCTACGCGGTGCGCCACGGCTATTCCGGGGCGATCACGATGGACGCCGACGGCCAGCACGAGCCCGCGGACCTGCCGGCCCTGCTCGAGGCCGCGCGCGACGCCGACGTGGTGATCGCCGCCTGCCCGAGCCGCGGCAGCTTCCTGCGCCATGTGGCCTGGCGCTATTTCCGGCTGCTCACGGGCTTCAACATCGAGGACCTGACCTCGGGCTTCCGGTACTACAATGCCGCGGCGTGCGAGCTGCTCGCCGGCGAGGAGGCGACGCTCCTCGACTACCAGGACATCGGCGTGCTGCTGCTGCTTCGCCACGCGCACCTTCGCATCGTCGAGATCGACGTGAAGATGAACCCCCGGCGCGACGGCGCGTCCCGCGTCTTCCGCTCGTGGCTCACCGTGGGCCGCTACATGGCCGAGACCACGATCCTGTGCCTCGCCCGCTGGAACCGGCCCCGCGCCCGGCCCTGATCCCGGAACCCCCATGAAGACCTACCACCTCGTCGTCCTCGCCATCGGCATCGGCCTCACCGTGGGCATCCTGCACCTGGTGCGGCGCGACCACCTGTACATCCGGCAAGGCCTGTTCTGGATCGCGGTGGCCGCCGGCTCCTTCGTCTTCGCCGTGTGGCCCACGGTGATCGACGTGGTGGGCCTCGCGCTGGGCATCGGCTACCCGCCCACGCTGCTCATGATCGGGGCCATCGCCGTACTGGTGATCAAGGCGCTGCTGGGCGACATCGCGCTCACCAAGACGAGCCGGGACCTGCGTCGCCTGAACCAGCGGATCGCCCTTCTCGAGGCGGGTGCTCCCCGGGACCCCGACGCACCCCGCTGACCCGCTTTCCGAACGACCGCAACGCCATGGCCGACGACGCCATCGTCTTCACCGTCCGCTACGACCGCCGCCAGTGCCTCGTCACCGCCTGGCGCTACTGGCAGCGGCGACTGGGCATGCGCTACGCCCTCGAACTCGCCATCGGCTCGGGCCTCATCGTGCTCGCGACCCAGGGGCCCTATCGCTGGATCGAGGTGGCGCTGATGATCGCGGTGGGCGTCTTCGCGCTGCTGGGCGCCGGGCTCTTCCTGATCCACTGGCGCCGCGCCGTCTGGGGCCTGGAGGCGCTCGACCCGCCCGAAAGCACGTGGGTGCTCACCGAGGAAACCGTGTCCCAGCGCTCCAGCCTGGGCGAGAGCGCCATCGGCTGGGCTGGCGTGCAGGAGCTCTGGCGCTTTCCCGACACCTGGATCCTCATCTGGGGCCGGGACGTCTACAGCACCATTCCCGTCGCCCAGTTCCCCCTGCAGGCCCGCCAGTTCACCGAGCGGCGCATCCGGGAATCCGGCGGGCGGATCCGGTAGCGCGGAAAAGGGGGTTAAAAAGGGGACGCTTCCCTGTGGCACTTGGGCCCTCTTTCGCGAGCCCGCCGGGAAGCGTCCCCTTTTTAACCCCCTTTTCCGCCCTTCAGCCCGGACGGATCCTGCCGAAAATCGTGGTGTGACCGCGCGTTCGCGGGCATGGGACACGACCATGGACATGACCAAGCTGAAAAAGGCCGACGTGAAGGTCGGCGTGCCGATCCCCTGGCCCCTCTTCGACGAGGGCGCCCGCATGGTGGTGCTGCCGGGGTTCGTGCCCCGCGACGAGACGCAGCGCACCCTGCTGTCGGACCTGGGCCTGTACCGCTCCAGCGAACTGGGCGTGGACCAGGAATGCTGCCGGGAAAAGGCCGCGGCCGACCACGCGCACGCGCCGGCCGCCCGCGGCAAGGGCAAGGAACCCACATTCGCCGAGATCGCGTTTCCCGTGGGCACCCCCTTCACGCTGAAGATCGGCGAGGGCAAGGACGCCCCGCGCCACCAGGTGAACCTGATCGGCTGGGTCGAGGGCGACTCGCTCCTCGTGACCCACCCCCGGAACGACGACGGTCTCGTCTACGTGAAGGAAGGCCAGCCCGTCCACGCGCGCGCCGGCTACGACCGCTGGGTGTGCACCTTCGACACCAGCGTGCTCAAGGCGCCCACGCACCCCCTCGCCTACGTGCACCTGCGCTACCCGGGCCACATCACCGCGAGCCGCGTGCGGGCCACCACGCGCGTGAAGACGAACATCATCGCCTCGGCCGGCGCCTCGGGCGACGCCCTGCGCCACGCCTGCACCATCAAGGACCTGAGCCTCACGGGCATGCTGCTGCACAGCAAGGAGCGCCTCGCGAATCCCGGCGACACGGTGGACCTGTACTTCCGCCTGGGCTTCGACGGCGACCGGCACGTGTGCGAGTTCGAGGGCATCGTGCGCAACGTCTCCCCCGTGATGGGGCCGAACGGGCCGAAGTCCTGGAACCACGGCGTGGAGCTGGGCGCCGTGTCCACCGCGGACCGGCGCCTGCTGCAGCTCTACCTGTACGCCCGCCGCCTCGAGGAGGCGGACTAGCGGGGGCGGGCTACTCGAAGCGGTTCGAGAGCTCGCCGATCCCCTCGATCGAGATCGTCACGTCGCTGCCGGGCTTCATCGAGCCCACGCCCACGCTCGTGCCGCAGCAGATCACGTCGCCCGGCTCGAACGTGAGGTCCTGCGAGATGAGCGA
>ERZ761602.5996-NODE-5996-length-13953-cov-3.561016_pt1 | contig 13953 bp, 13 predicted proteins | sample MGYA00512165_ERZ761602 | MGnify/ENA primary metagenome ERZ761602 (study PRJEB28899, sample SAMN02445085) | bioreactor sludge metagenome | biome: EBPR sludge; isolation source: Thorneside wastewater treatment plant | place: Australia: Brisbane, Thorneside...
GCGAGAAAGAGGGCCGACCGGGCGAGGTTCAGTTTCCGCTCCGCCGCGGCGATCGACGCGTCGTCCAGCTCTGGGTCGAGCGGCAGGCGGCAGGCGGCGAGTCGGTGATCGAGCCCGGCCTCGTCGTGCAGGAGCATTGGCTCGAGGGTGATCCGTCGCCGACGGTCTCGGTCTTGTGAGGGAAAGCATGTCGAACACACGAACCAAGGTCGCCGCGCTCAGCTCGGGTGTCGTCGCGCTGTCGCTCGGTCTCTTCGGCTGCGCGAGCGCGAGCGATGGACCGCCCAGCGCGGGCGCCGAGCCGCCGACGACGGCGCCACCGATCGCCGACGCGACCGCAGGTTCATCGACGCCGGCTGCACCCGCCTCCGCGAGCGCGACCGCGGTGGCATCGAGCGCCGCCGCCCCGGCGGCACCCACGCCGCCCTCGGCGCAGGGCAAGTGCCCGACCGGGATGGCCGAGCTCTCGGGCGGCAAATTCAAGTCGACGTACTACCGCGCGGAGCTCGCGGTGGAGCCCTTTTGTCTCGACGTGAACCTCGCGACGACCGACGAGTACACCGCCTGCATCGCCACCGGCAAATGCGACAAGGGCGCCATTCACGCGTGCGACCCGTCGACGTACAACATCGAGGGCCGCGGAAACCTCCCGATGATCTGCGTCGATTTCGGGCAAGCCGAGCGGTACTGCAAGGCGCAGGGCAAGCGCATCGTGAGCGATCTGGAGTGGGAGTGGGCCGCGCGCGGCGGTGAAGAGGCGCGCGCGTATCCGTGGGGCGCAGACGCGCCGGCCGAGCAGCTCTGTTGGTCCGGCAAAGAGAAGCGCACGCTCCCGTGCCCGGTGGGCACCTACGCGCAAGGCGCCGCCGGCATCTTCGATCTGGTCGGCAACATCTACCAGTGGACCACCACGACCAACGATTCGATCGGCTCGTTCCGCGTCGGCCGCGGTGGCAGCTGGAAAGACACGAAGCCCGAGCAGGTGGCCGTCTCCAACAAGGGCGGGTTCAAGAACACGTACCGGTGCGGGTTCCTCGGGATCCGCTGCTCGGCGCCCGTGCCGTAGTCGCCTACGTCACCGCGCTTCGCGTAGCGCGCGTGGACCGTGTGCGCCTCGGCGCATGACTGTGCGTCAGCGCTCGCGACCGCTACGACCACGCCTGATTCGAGCGGATTTCTGGCTGGTACGGCGGCTGCTTGATAGCCGGGTGTGAACCCCGTCTGGCTCGCCTCCTTCGCCATCACCCTCGCCGGCCCTCCGAGCCTCGAGCCCGTGCAGGCGATTCGGCTCGCCAGCGTCGACGCCCCGGCTTCGGCGCTCGCCGGCGATGAGCGGACCGACGATGACAGCGCGACCACTCGACGCTGGGATTGGCCTGCCGATCGAACGCCTCGCGTGATGCGGTACGAGCATCGTCGCGCCGAGGGCTCGGTGAGCGGCCTGCCGCTCTTCGTGTACGCGATCTTCAGCGAGTTCGGTTTGAGCCCAAAGCACACCTCGCCCGACGCGGCCGGCCTCGGGCCGCGCGACTACGTCGACGGCTGCTCGCGGCGCGATCCTCGGTGCCAGGCGTTCCACGACGACTACGGCGCCGACTACCGCGAGACGGCCTACCCGGGCATCGCGGCCTCGGTGGGGGGCGGTGCGATCGGCGGCGTCGTCAGGCTGAGCGACGTCGACCGAGAGGTGGCGCCAAAGATCGAGTGGGACGTACACCCGCAGTTCGTGGGCCTGGGCGGGTCGTTCTGATCGCCCAGACTACGTGGCCGACGGCGGCTTCATCTCGAGCGCCTTCTGGAACGCGGGCCGAGCCGCGAGCTCGTCGAGCCAGCGCGTCAGGTTGGGGTAGGCCGAGAGATCCATCCCCAGGAACGTGCGCGCGGCGTTCGGCCAGGTGAAGTTGACGACGTCGGCGATCGAGAGCTCACCCGCCAGGTAAGGCACCTCACCGAGCCGCCGGTCGAGCACGCCGAGGAGGCGCTCGGTCTCTTTCGTGTAGCGCTCGATGGCGTGCGGGACCTTCTCCGACGCGAACTTCGTGAAGTAGCCGAGCTGGCCCATCATCGGCCCCGGGCCGCCGACGTTGAAGAAGACCCACTCGAGCGCGGTGTACCGGGGCTGCCCGCCCTTGGCGAGGAGCTTGCCCGTCTTGTCGGCGAGGTAGATGGCGATCGCTCCGGACTCGAACACGGTGACGCGCTCACCGCCGGGCCCCTCGGGGTCGACGATCGCGGGGATCTTGTTGTTCGGGTTGATCGCGAGAAACTCTGGGCGCATCTGCTCGCCCTTGGTGATGTTCACCCAGTGCGCTCGGTAGGGCACGCCGAGCTCTTCGAGCGCGAGGAGAGCCTTGAAGCCGTTGGGGGTCGTCCACACGTAGGCGTCGATCATCGCGGGCATCATAGCGCGAGCCGCAGGCTCAGGGCCGCGTCGCCAGGTTCGCCGCGCCGAGCCCGAGGACGACGGCGACGAAGCAGGCCACGGTGGTGAGCCCGAAGTTGAGCGCGGCCGCGCCGCGAGAGCCGTTGCTCACCAGCGCCGTGGTCTCGTACGCGAAGCTCGAGTACGTCGTGAGCCCGCCGAGGAACCCCGTCGTCAGGGCGAGGCGCACGTTGGGCGAGAGCGACGCGACGTTCACCGACACCTGCATGACCGCCCCCATCAAGAAGCAGCCTGCCACGTTCACGATCAGCGTCCCCCACGGGAACCCCGCGCCGAAACGCTCCGTCGCCATCGCCGCGATCAAGTACCGCGCCCCCGTGCCGAGCGCGCCGGCGAGGCAGACCCACAAGAGTCGATCCATCCCGCCACGATAGTATCGGCCGGTATCCCGTGGGAGGGTCGCCGGATGGCGACCGAGTACGACATTCACCAGGACATCAAGTACCGCCCGCTCGAGCTGATCGAGGCGGGTCGGCTCGCGAGCGATTGCGACAAGCCGTGGTGGAACCGCCGTCGCGCGCATCGGCGTGTTCCACGGCGAGTTTCACTGGCACAGCCACGACCGCGAGGACGAGCTCTTCTTCGTCCTCGAGGGCACCCTCCTCCTCGACGTCGAGCGCGCCGGCGGCGAGACCGAGACGTTCAGCCTCGAGCGTCACCAAGGCATGGTGGTGCCCAAGACCGTGCGACACCGAACACGCTCGCCCGAGCGCTCGGTCGTCCTCATGGTCGAGCCCGCCACCGTGAAGCCGGTCGGCGACTGACGGCGCCGCAGCCCGATGGATCGGCGGAGCGGATCGTCCGCGATCCGCTTCGCCCGAGCACGACCGACTTCCCGCGCGAATCGGGCCTCTCCGTCGGTGGCACGTCGGCTGCTACGTGGCCCTCTTGCCCTCGAACGTGATGCCTCTCGCGTCGGCTACCCCCCGCCTTTTCGTGCTGCTCACCGCTCTCGGCGCGAGCGCCGGCGCGTGCGCGGTCGCGGACGAGCCCCTGCCCGCCGAGGCCGCCGACGAGGAGGCCGACGCGGTCGGCACCCGCCGCGTCATCCTCTGCCAGCAGGGGCTCTCGGACCGCACGATGGAGTGGGACAAGGGCCTGTTCGACATCTGCGAGGCCGCCGAGGCGGCGGGGATGGAGCTCGTGCGAGACGGCGACTACCCCGCGTTCGGGGCGCTCGACCAAGCGGGCGCGTACGACGCGCTCTTCGATACGCTCGACGCCAACAATGACGGTTACGTCACGAAGCAAGACGGCGCCGCGCTCGTCCACCTGGTGGGCTTCTCGTGGGGCGGCATCAACGTGACCGACATCGCCGATTGGATGAGGCGCGACGGCAACATCAGCACCGCGCGCAAGGGTGTCGCGGCCCTGGTCCTCCTCGATGCGTTCCAACCTCAGATCTCTCGCGCGCGAATCCCCAGCAACGTGAGCCGCGCGTGGGTATACCGCCAAACGGACACGACCTCGGGCGACTGCTCGACGTACGCGTCGCTCGGGTTCGGCTTCAACGGTCACCGTCCGCGCGCCGTCTCCGGCAAGACGTCCTGCTCGATGTACGATCTCGACAGCTTCGCCGGCGACGTCGGCCACTGCGACGTGCCGCTCGTCGCTGGCGATGCGGCGGTGTTCAACCTGATCGAGCGGCTCGACTACGAGCCCTGGGCCGATCACGCGGTCGACTGCCCGACCGAGTGAGGACCCTCAGCCCAGCAGCGCGAGGGGCGCGGTCGCGATGGGCCGGCCATCGATGACCGCAGGCAGCGAGAACGTGAACCTGCTCCCCCTGCCCGGCGTCGAGTCGGCGGTGCAGGACCCACCCAGCGCTTCGACCGCGGCTCGAACGGCAGAGAGCCCGATGCCGCGCCCCGACAGGTCGGTCACCTCTTGCTTGGTCGTGAGCGCCTCGGCGAAGAGGGCGTCGACCAGCTCTCGCTTCGTCGCGTGCGGCAAACCGTGGGCGCGCGCCTCGATGGCCACACGGCTCCAATCGATCCCGACGCCGTCGTCGGCCACCGTCACCACCAGGGCCTCGTCGAGGAGCTCGACAGCCAGCTCGATGCTCCCGACGCGCGGCTTGCCGCCCGTCTCGCGCTGCACGGGCGACGCCTCGACGCCGTGATCGGCGGCGTTTCGCACGACATGGACGAGCGATGCCCAGAACGCAGCGGTGCGCTCTCGGTCGATCCGCAAGGGTGTGCCGCGCAACGAGACCGCGATCTCCTTCTCGAGCCTCGCGGCGGTGCGGTGAGCGGCCTCGGCGAGGGTGCCGAGCACACGGTCGGAGAACGCGTGCTCGAACGCGGAGACCGCCTCGACGATGGCTCTCGAACATCCGGCCGCGCAGAGAGCGTCGAGCATCGCGGCGTGCTCCTCCGGCGAAACGAACACCGGAGACGCATCGATTCGCGGACTGGCCAACGAGAACCTGGCCAGCGCGCCGAGCCAGGCTCCCGTCAGGCGATCCAAGCTCTCGCCGTCGAGCGCGCCATCGTGCGCGGGCACGGCTGCGAGCTCGTCACAAGCGGCCGTCACCGTCTCGACCCCCTGCACCGCGGTCATGTCGCGCAGCGCGCGGAGCGCGCGCCGGCGCTCGGCCATGTGGCGCCCCTCGACGACATCGGCGAGGAGACCGTCACAGGTCGCGAGGAAGCGGTGGAAGTCGGCTCGGTCGCGCAGAGCGCGGGCGAAGAGGTGATGTACCTCGCGCGCCTCGGCCTCACGACGGGCCAGCGCGACGGCCTCGGTCTGGTCTCGGATGACGATCAGCACGAGCGACTCGCCCTGGTCCTCGATCACCCGGTAGTCGAACGTGAAGCTGCGCCCGTCTCTATGGGCTGACCTCGGGAGCCGCTCGAGCACCAGCGCGTCGGGCTCGGTGCGGTCGCGAAGCGCGGCGAGTCCTGCCTCGAACGCGGTCCGGCGACGTTCGTCTTCACCGAAGAGGTAGGCGCCGATGGACGACGCTCCCGGGTCTCCGAGCCATTCTCGTGCTGCGCGCGACACCGCACCAGCGAGCCGCCCCCCCCGGGTGACGCAGAGCATGCCGCTCCCGCTGTGGTCGAGGACGAGCTGGACCGCGGCGGCCTGAGCCGAGATGGCGCGCTCACGATCGATGATCACAGCGCGCATTTCGACGAACGCGGTCGCGAAGTCGGCGATCTCGTCGGCACCCGCGGCGTCGTGCGCGACCAGCTCACCCCGACCGAACCGCTTCATGGCTTCGAGGACGGAGCGCAGGCGGCGTACGATGCCCAGGCGCAGGAGCACCACCGCCGCGAGGCAGAACACCGCCCCCATCGCGAGCAGCCCCAAGCGAACCGCCGAGACCACCCCTCTGGCAGCCGCGATCATCGGCGTCTCGTCGCGCACTGCGAGCAGGCCGACCGTGCGGCCGGTGAAGTCTTCGATGCCGACGTAGCTGACGAGGCCGCCCTCGGGCGAGCGCCGCACCACCACCTGCTCGCCCGATTGCAGGAGCGCCCATGCCCCGGCAACATCCCCCTCGGGGAAACTCGCCTCCAGGACGATCGCTACCTCGGTCGACGTGAGGGCGCTGAATCGCTCGAGCCATGCTTGGTCCAGCCTCTGGGAGGCGAGGAACGCACCCGGCCGTTCGGGCGGCTTGCCTCCGATTCGGAGCGGCTCCGACGAGAACATCGAGAGGCGGCCGTCGATCACGACGAAGCCCCCCACCGCGCGCTCCGAGCCGGCGGGGAACACGGCGCGCCCCGAGGCGAGGAGGCTCGAGAAGTCGGGCGATGCGGGGCCGACCTGGCCGCGATCGTCGAGTGCACGGACCCAGCCGGGCTCTCCGCGATCATCCACGATCGCGAGGTGGTGCCAACCCTTGGTCTTGAACGAGAGAGGGATGAGGTTCGTGTCCTCCCACTCCTTGGTCGGCGCCGCCAAGAACTCGGCGACCTCGTCCCACTCGGCCCAGTCGCGGTTGGCGAGCTGGAAGTCGGCGACCATGCGAACGAAGTTCTGCTTCGTGGTCAGCGCGTGGCTCCGCGCCGCGTCGGCCTCGATTTCACCGAACGACCGCTCCACGAGGCGCTCGGCCGCGGCGCCGAGCACGAGGATCAGGGCCCCCACGCCGACGAGGACCGCAACTGCTGTCTTGGTTGCCAGTCGCATGGATCTCAGGCGGCCCGCGCGGGCGCGCCCCCGGGCAGAGTCGTCGCGATGGTCCGGCCCGACGCCGTCCGCGCCGGAAATCGAAGCGTGATCGTCGTACCCGCACCGGCCTTGCTATCGACGCGGAGCGTGCCACCGAGGTGGCCGAGCTCGTCGAGCAAGCGGCGCATGCCAGGCGACCGTGCGCGGGTCGCGTCCCAATCGAAGCCGCGGCCATCGTCGCTGATCGAAACGGTGACGAACCGCTCCCGAAGTGCGCAAGCGATGCGCACCTTGCCCACCGGCGGCTTGCCCTGCGCCTCGCGCTCCGTCTCGGGCTCGAGCCCGTGCTCGATGGCGTTCTCGACCAAGCCCATCAGGCGGCAGAACACCCCGCCCACCACATCACTCTCCATGCGGATGGGCTCACACTCGATCTCGACCTCGACCGGTGTTCCCGAGCGCGTCGACACGATCCGCGCGTGGCGCGCGAGCTTGCTCAGGTAGCTCGCGGCGGGGGTACCGCGCCAGCTCGCGACCACCTCGCGAAGCGCGCGGTGCTCGGTTAGAGCATCGAACAGCGCGCCCTGCTCCTCGTTGCTGATCTCGATCTCGTCGACGGCGGCCAGGACGTCCTCGCTCCTCACGCGCGCGAGCGCCTCGGACCAGACGGTCCGCAGCCGCGTCTCGTGCTCGGGCCGCCACGTCGCCCCGACCGCGAGCTCGTCTTCGATCGCGTGCACCGTCGAAGCGATCGACTGGAAGCCGAACATCCCGGCGTTTCCTTTCAGCGTGTGCAGCGCCCGCTTGCGCTCACCCATGTCGGTCGCCGCGCACGCCTCACCGACCAGCGCCTCGGCGTCACGCAAGAACGTTCGCAGCTCTCTGGGGTCGCCGAGCGCGCGCGACAGGACCTGCTGGAGCTCGAGCGCCACCGCCTGACGCGACTCGAGGGCGACGCGATCGGTCACATCGACGATCACGATCAAGACCGAAACGATGACGTCTTCGCTGGTGATCGCTCGGTACCCCAGCTGAAATGCGCGCCCGTCACGCGCCACTCGCTTGGGCAGCTGTCCGAGTAGCACCTCGTGCGGGAGGAAACCGTCGCGGATCTGCTCGAAGCCCAGCTCGAGCCCGAGCGCGGCGCCACGATCGCCCGCCCCGAGGTATTGCGTGATCGTGGCCGTCGGCTCGCCGAACCAGGCCCGCACCGGGGCCGAGACGGCGCCCTCGATGGTCCCGTCGACGTCACAGAGGACGAGCCCCTCGCCACAGTTGTCACGCATGCCCTCGGCGAGCCGCGTGGCACGCTCGAGGTCGAGGCCGCGAAGGGCCACGGCGCGAGCCATCCCGTCGAATCCGCGAGCGAGCTCGCCCAGCTCGTCGCGAGAGAGGAGGCCGGCATGTGAGGCGCCGCTCTGATCGAGCGCACCGATAGCTCGCCTCAAGGCGTTCACGCGCCGGAGCACGACGAGCTCGACGAAGAGGAGCGCCAGGCCGGCAAACGCCACCGCCGCCACGGCCAGCCCCAGACCGAGCCACTCCGCGGTCTGCTCGCCTGCGGCCAGAACCGGGCGCGGGCGCGTCACCTCGAGCAGGGCCAGCGGCGCACCCTGGAAATCGCGCAGCAGCGTGGTGCTGACGAGACTCGTCTCGGACATCTCGGCGAGGTGGACGTCGGCGCCACCAACGAGCGCGGCGAGCGCTGCTCGCGTCTCGCCGTCGCCGTCGAGCGGGCGGACACGCAGATCGAGCGACGTCAGATCGGAGACACGCGCGAGCCACGCGTCGTCGATGCGGCGCGCAGTCACGAAGGCACCCCGGACGCTGCCTACCGACCCGTCCGACTTGCGGATCGGCTGCGACGTGACGATGTGGAGGGCGCCGTCGAGCATCGCGTAGCCGTCGATCGGCCGCTCGGCGTCAGGGTCGAGGACCAGCCCCGCGCCGAGCAGTCGGTCGAACTCGGCCGTAGGCTTCACGACCGTACCCTCTGCCGAGAGCGCACCCGAGAAGGCGCGATCGCGCTCGGGCGAGGTCACGATCGCCATGTGGGTCCAGAGCTTCGACTGGAACGCGTCGGGCATGGCGTTCTCTTCGAGGAACGCTGGGTCACGGGTGCGCGCGAACTCGACGAGCTCGGTCCAGATCGCCCAGTCCTCGGCGCTGTTCCGGAACGACGACGCGAGCGCGGCGAAGACGTGCTCGACCGCCTTGGCGTCGGCTCGCGCCCGCTCTTGCTCTGCCGCGTCGTAGCCCTCGACCACGAGCGTCTCCACGACGAGCCAGAGGATCGTGAAGCAGGAGGCGACGATGGCGAGCACGGTGAGGAGCGTCTTCGGTCCGAGCCTCATCGTCGCCTCTCAGAACGACGAGCCCACGTTGGTGCTCACCCACGCGAACTGCTCCTGGACGAAGCTCTCCTCGGCCAGGTTGGTCCAGGCCCAGTGGACCGAGGGCATGACGTAGAAGAGCTCGGACGGCGAGAGGGTCGCGCCGACCTCGACCAGGACGTCATGCATGTTGTCCGGCTGTGCTTGCGCCTTGACGCCGTAGCCCGCCGACGCGCTCAGCGAGACCGCCTCCGTGATCTCGAGTGTCTTTCCTATCTTCGGGTTGACGTAGGCGTAGCGGGAATGTCGGAGCGCATCCTGCACGCCGAGCAAGAGCGAGGCGGAGAGCGAGAGATCGACGACGGTCGACCAGGTCGCAGCGAGGCCCGGCTCGAGGTAAACGGGGACAGCGGTCCCGACCGCGAGCTCGTCGGCCATCGGATAGACGAACGCGCCGAGCGACGCGCCGAGCGACAGGCCACCCGCGATCTCACGCTCGAACGCCGCGATGAGGTCTTGCTCGTCGCTCATCCCCGCGTCGACCTGGGCAGCTCGCTCGCCCGTCGCTTGGTACGACGAGAAGTAGGTGAGCGTCAGCCCGGTCTCGAGGACGGCGTAGGAGACGGACGGCTGGAGGACCAGGCGCTGGTCATGCTGGGACGTCTCGGCGGCCAGGTTCAGGCCTCGGTAGCCGTAGGCGCTGCCGACCCCCAGATCGACGGTGAGCCCAAGAGGCTCGCGCTCGGGCTCGCTCGCTTCGGCTGGCTCGGCGGGCTGGTCTTCAAGGGCGGGGCCGGGCAGACGAAGCCGCGGGTGCTCGTCGAAGATGCCCGCCTCCTGCGCGCGCACCGTCGGCGCGTAGGCCGCGGCCGCCGCTGCCAGCGCCAGCATCCAAGGGTGGCGGAACCTGACCATGTCTGCCCAAGACAGAACGGCGCGATTCGCCCGCGCTTAATCCAAAGCGTCGGCCAGCAAGCGTTTTCGCGCGAGCACGCGCCACCCCGGGGGTCACGCCGGCGTGCCCGGGTGCGCCGACACCGTGTCCCAGCACGCCTCTTCGGCCTTGGCGATCACCTCGGGGGTGAGCTCGATTCGCCTCTCCCAGTGCGCGCGCATCATCCCGACGAACGCGCCGAACGACAGCTCCATCAGCACCGTCGCGTCGACCGGCTTGATGAGCCCCTGCGTCTGCGCGAGCTGGATGACGCCTCTCGCGAAGTCTTTGAGGTTGCGATCGACCGCCACACTCTCGGCGTCGAGGTACGACGCGTGGTTGTGGAGCTCGATGAACGCGAAGGCGCGCGGCTCCTCCATCGCGAACGCGATCATCTCGTGCCACATCACGCGGAACTGCTCGCGGACCGACGCTTCTTGCGGAAACTTCATGAAGACCCGCTGCGCGACCACCGTCTTCCACGAGCGGTAGAGCGCGTTGACGAGCGCCTCCTTGCTGTCGAAGTAGTGGTAGATCGTGCCCGCGGCGACGCCGGCCTTCTCGGCGATCTGGGGCATCGCCGTTCCGTAGAAGCCGCGCTCGACGAAGCAGTCGAGCGCCGCGTCCATGATCGACTCGCGCCGATCCGGTCGATCGGGCGGCCGGCCGCGCTTGGCCTTGGGCGGGGTCAATTTATCGAGTGAATATTCGAATAAAAATGCTGACCTGTCAACGAGGCATGTTTTTTACCTTGATTTGGCGGTTTGGCGGTGCTTTTGTCGGCTCATCAATTTTCGACTGAATATTCAGTCAACAATACTGACCGAGAAACGGAGCCAGCCATGAAGATCCGCCCCTTCGTCTTTGCCGCCGCCGCCGTCGTCGCCTCCACGAGCTGCAGCGACCTGCCATCCGGTGATCTCAAGAGCCCCTACACCTGGGGCAACCACTTCCTGGAGAAGTACGAGGACGAGCTCGTGATCGGCGAGCTCGAGCCCGGCCCGGGCCCCTTGGCCGAGCCGCGCGTGGTCCTCTTGATCACCGGGGTGACGATCCCGAAGGAGTGGTTCGAGCCGATGGAGGCGCGGCTGATCCGCGACGGGTTCATCCCGATCGTCTACGAGCCGCCGGAGCTTCTCAGCGGCGACCTGTTCCAGAACTCGGAGTGGCTCGGTGACGTCGTACAAGAGATCCGCGCCGAGACCGGTCACGACAAGATCGACATCCTCGCCGAGTGCACGGGCGGGCTCATCGCTCGCCACTACATCCAGTCGCTCGGCGGCGATCAGTACGTGAACCGCATGATCACCTTCATCTCGCCCCAGCACGGCCTGCCCAAGGCGCCGATGGCGGCCGACTTCGCCGGTTGGCCCGCGCTCTACGACCTGTCGCCGGGGAGCGATTTTCTCGAGGCCGTGAACAACGCCCCGCTGCCCGAGAACGTCCCCATCACGTCGATCTACACGTGCACCGACGAGTACATCCAGCCGTACGAGACCTCGATCATCCCGGGGGCGAAGAACATCGGCCTCTGCGACGAGTTCGTCGGCCACTTCCAGTTCTTTTACGACCCGGAGATCTACCTCGTCATGCACGCCGAGCTCGTGGCCCCGCTGCCGGGTGAGGCGCCGGACGCCCCCGACTCTCCGGACCAGCCCGACAGCCCCGACAGCCCCGACCAGCTCGAGGCCGACTCTCTCGACGGCGACGCCGACGCGTCCGAGGTGGGCGAGGCATCCGACGCCGGCACGGGCGGCTGCTCCACGAGCGGGTCGTCCACGGGCGGCGCTGGTATGCTCGTCATGGTCGGCGCCATGGCGGTCTTTGTGCGCCGACGCCGCTCTGCCGTCTCGGCGAAGCTGTCATTTTGATCGGCTAGGTCGGTCGTCCACCCGTGGTCGCGCATTCTCGTGCGAGGATGCGCGATCACATGACGATCACGGGGTACGCGGATCTCCACTGCCACCCGATGTCGCATTTGGGCTTCGGGGGTATCCGGTCCGGGAACATCGCCTTCTTCTGGGGCAACCCGACCGACCCGATCGACCAAGCGCTGCCGTGTTGCAAGGTGGCCCACTCACCGACGGGGCGAGCCGGGATCGTCCCGTCGCTCACCGAGGCCGAGGCCACCTACTGCGGGTTCGACGCGTTCGACAGCTGGCCGCGCAACACCACCGTCATTCACCAGCAGATGTACAAGGACGCCGTCGAGCGCGCGTTCAAGTGCGGGCTGAAGGTGATGGTGGCGAGCGCGGTGAACAACGAGCTGCTCGCGCACCTCTACGACAACGGGAACCCGGTCGACGCGCGCGACGAGGTCTCGGTCCCGGCGCAGATCCAGTTCATGAAGGATTTTGCGCAGCAGTGCTCGGCGTGGATGCAGATCGCTTACACGCCGGCCGACGCGCGCGCCGCCATCGCCGCCGGCAAGCTGGCCGTGATCCTCGCCGTCGAGGTCGACAGCGTCTGCGGCAGCGCGTACCGGCGCCCGGGCGATCTCGACCCGTCGCAGGTCGACGCCATCGTGGAGAAGTACTTCCAGATGGGGGTGCGGCTGATCAACCCGCTTCACCTCGTCGACAACGCGCTCGGGGGCACCGCGATCTTCGACGATCGGTTCAACCTGTCGAACCACTACCTCATCTCGCGCTACGCCTCGAGCGCACCCAAGCCATGGTGGTACCACGCGCACGCGGTCCCGCCGACCGGCGACCTCGCCGACGTGCGGTACCTGCTCGGGGCGAACAAGGACAACTACGCGCTCATCAACGTCTACGGGCAGGGGTACCCCACGTACATGAAGGACCTGGGCCTCGTCGGTCACTTCAACGGGCGCACGTTGACCGCGGCGGGCAAGCAGTTCGTCGAATCGATGATGAACCGCGGCATGCTCGTCGACGTCGAGCACATGTCCAGCCAGACCCTCGACGCGGCGCTCACGGTCGCCGAGTCGCGCTCGTACCCGCTCGTGTCGTCGCACACGGGGTTTCGCGAGCTCGCGGTGCCGCGCGTGCATACGGGGCCGAGCGACCCGACGTTCATCCACGGTTGCGCCAACGAGGGCATGCGCTCGAGGCTCCAGCTCGAGCGGCTGAACAAGCTGGGCTCGATCATCGGCATCGGCGGCCACGTGGGGATGGTGCAAGATCTGACGATCGACTCGTCGCGCGGTTGGGCGCGCGCTTACCACTACGTGCGGAGCCTCGGGATAGACCGCATCGGCATCGGCACCGACATGAACGGTTTCGCGCAAGCGCCCGGGCCCAGGTTCAGACGCGACCCTCAGACCGGGCAGCTCAAGCACCTCGAGGCGAGCGACCCGGTTCGGCCCCTGGTCTACGGCCAGGACATGATCCCGATCGTTCAGCAGGTGCTCACCCAGACCGCCTTGGGCAAGAAGACGTACGACTACAACACCGACGGCTTCGCCCACTTCGGTCTGATGCCCGATTTCACCCTCGACGTCGCCCTGCAGCTGACGGCGCCGGACGATCTCGGCGACTTCTTTCAATCGGCGGAAGCCACCATCCAGGTCTGGGAAGCATGCGAAGCGCTCGCCACCTCCTGATCGCCGCCGCGCTGTCCGCGGCGACCTTCGGCTTCGCCGGCGCGATCGCGGCCCAAGAGCCGCTGAACATCGCCAAGGTCGACGCCGCCACGTTCGAGATCGGCGCGGGCGCGATCGGCACGCCCGACTTTCCGCCGCCCGCGGCCGGCCCCGTGAGCCCCGACATCACCCTCGGGTTCGTGGGCGCACGCGCAGAGTTTCTCGGCCTCTTCATCGACGCGCTCACGTTCCGCGCGTCGTACTGGCCCACGGTCGAGAACGTCTCGCTCTCCGGCGCGCTCGCCGACCTCGACGCTTGGATGATCGGCTCGCGCTACCCCGACCTCGACGTCTGCATGGCCGCGCTCTCGCTCTGCGACCAAGACACCGGCTACGTCGGCTTCGGCGCGGTGCTCCTCGACATGGCGGGCACGACCGCCGACGAGCGCATCGGTGTTCGCGTGATCGAGGGCGACTTCGTGGGCTCGGTGACGCCGGCGTTCGGGGCCGATTGGCGCCTCTACCGGCTATTGCCGCACATCGGCGCGAGCTTCGACGTCATTCGGTCGATCGC
>ERZ761602.5997-NODE-5997-length-13951-cov-6.703224_pt1 | contig 13951 bp, 12 predicted proteins | sample MGYA00512165_ERZ761602 | MGnify/ENA primary metagenome ERZ761602 (study PRJEB28899, sample SAMN02445085) | bioreactor sludge metagenome | biome: EBPR sludge; isolation source: Thorneside wastewater treatment plant | place: Australia: Brisbane, Thorneside...
GCGTCGATGTACATCGAGCGGAATTTCCACATGGCGAACAGCTTGCCCCAGCGACCCACCCGCGTCTGCCTGAAGAACACCGGACCCGGCGATTCGAGCTTGATGGCGGCGGCCACCAGCAGAAACACCGGCGCCAGCAGCATCAACAGTTCCAGCGAAACCACGATGTCCAGCGACCGCTTGAAGACCCGGGTACCGCCGATCACCGACTTCCAGGCCAGTCGCTTGCCCTGAAAGCCCAAACGCCGCCAGAAGCCGTCGGGGCGAATCTGGCCGTAGCGGCGCAACAGCGCGTCCCGCACTTCCGGATCGGGCTCCAGCCAGCGGTCGGACTGCTCGCTCACCCTCGCACCTCCAGGCGGGCCTGACGCCACACCCGATAGAGAAACAGCGGATTGCCGAGCAAGTAGCGCCGCCACATCCGCCCCGGCTCCCGCGAAAGCCGCCAGACCCACTCCAGGCCGATCTCGCGCATCCACAGCGGCGCCCGGGGGATTCGGCCCGAGTAAAAATCGAACAGTCCGCCGACACCGATCCTCACCGGCGGTCGCAACAGGTCGTGATGGTCCGCCAGCCACAGCTCTTGCCGGGGCACGCCGAAGGCCACCAGCAGAATACGCGCTCCGGACTCGTTGATCCGGGCGATGAGACCGCTTTCTTCCGACGGTTCGAAATAGCCGTGACCGGTTCCGGCAACGATCAAATGCGGATGGCTCCGCCGCATGTTTTCGGCGACCAGATCGGCGATGCCCGGCCGCGCGCCCAGCAGGAACAGCGGCAGGCCCTCGCGGGCCGCGCGCTCGCACAGGCGCGGAAACAGGTCGGTGCCGTTGACGTTGGCCGCCAGCGCCAGGCCGCGCATCCGGCAACCGATGTGCAGGCCGATGCCGTCCGGCAGCACCCGCGCCGCGCGCTGGAGCACGGTCCGGTAACGCGGGTTGTCGTGGGCGATATTGAGGCAGTCGGGGTTGACGAACGCCAGCAGAGATTTGGCCGCGCGCGGGTCCCCGCCGCTGGCGGCGGCGCGGGCCACGATCCAGTCCACCGCCTCGTCCATGGTGGTGTTGGTGATCGGCACCCCGAAGAAGTCTAGCGAGGGCGGCGCCGGCCGTTCGCCGCCGCCCAGCAGCCCGGCGACCAGCGAGCGGACGATCAACCCCAGGCTGGCGCGCAGGCTCGGCCGTTCGAGAAAAGCCCGATCCGACGCCCACTCGGCATCGTGGGCGATGCCGACCCGACGCTGGAGCTGGTGGGGCGAAAACACGCCCGGCCGGGCGTCGAACCGCCGCTCGGCCTCGGCCGGCACCGCCGCCGCTTCCGCGACCGCCAGCGGTCGCGGCCCGGCAAACGCCATGTCGCCGCGCACCACGTTGAACAGCACGGCCAGCGCGCGACCAACCATGGGGCCGGCGAACGCCAGCCGGGCAAACGGCCGCCGGTCGCGGCCGAGCAGCTCGACGCGCTCGAACACTTGGCCGGTTCGAGCCAGCGCCAGCACGCCGCGCGCCAGCCACAGCGGCGCCAGCGCGACCAGCAGCCCCAGGGACAGAGCCAGATCGAAAACCCTGACGCGCGCCGGCGCTCGCGCGGCCTCCGAGGCTGCGCGGCGCGGTCGTTCGGCCGCCCGATCTCGATCTCCGTCAGTCGCCATGGTCGATTTCAGCCCGTCGGGCCAAGCGCATCGCGCCAGCGCCAACCTCTCCACCGCCAATCCGCGCCAGCCGCTGCCAGGGCGCCGCTCCAGCCGGCGCCCAGCGGCAAGGTCAACACGCCCCATTCGCGATTCTCGACATCTTGCAGGCAGAGTCTGCTGTCCGGCAGCAAACCACCCCGAAAGCAGACCTCCAGGTTTTGCAACCCGCCGGCCAAGCCATCGCCCGAGGCTTTGGCGACGGCCTCTTTGCGGGTCCAGCAATCGAAAAAGGCCTGGCGCCTCCGCTCGGCCGGCCATTCTCGAAACGAGGCCAGCTCGCGTCGAGTGCAAACCCGTTCGATGATGGCCGCATAATCGGTGGCTCGGTCGTGGCATTCCAAATCCGCGCCCACCTCGCGCGACGCGACCGCATACAGCACGCCATCGCCGCTGTGCGACAGATTGAAGCGCAAACCGTCGCCCGCCGGGCCGGCCAGTTCGGGCTTGCCGCGCCAGCCCTCCTCGAACCGCAACGCGGTCGCCGGCCGACCCAGATAAGCGCCCAGCAATTCGCGCAACAGCCCCCGCCCGACGATGAAGCGGTCCCGGTGTTCCGGAAAGCGGAACCGCGCCGCTCGCGCCGCCTCGTCGGCCGACAAAAGCCGGGCCAAATCCGCGACCCGGTCGACCGCTTGGCGCAGGCTCGCCCACCAGACCTGCACCTCGTCGTCGGCCAAGCTCCCGACGGGCGGCGCTTCGGCCGGCCAAGGCCAAGCGTTGGCCGGCTCGCCCGAGCGGCCGTCCGGGGCCAGGCTTGGAGTGCGGCGGGGTCGCATGGCGCGTGCGCTCATCCTGGCCCGGCAGCCGAAACGCGCATGCGGACCGGTCCCCGGTCCCTTACACTGGAACTCCCGGTCATCGCCGCCTCGGCGATCTTGACCGGACAATTTCGATCACCGCTTTCGACACTTCGCGATCCCGCCATCGGAGCGCCCGCATGACCCATCGCATCGCCATCAAGGTGCGCGGCTACCATCTCGACCTGTACCGCCACGTCAATAACGCCCGCTACCTGGAATTTCTGGAAGAAGCCCGCTGGAGCTTTCTGGAAAGCGAGGGGAGCCTGGATTACCTGCAAGACCAGGGCTACACCTTCGCCCTGGTCAACATCGACATCAACTACCGCCGCGCGGCCTACATGGGCGAGGTGCTGGAAATCGCCACCTCGGTCAAGTCCATCGGCAACCGCAGTTGCGTGATGCATCAGCTCGTCACCCTTCAGGGCGAGGGCACGGTGGTCGCCGACGCCGATGTCACCTTCGTGATCGTCGATACCCGCACCGAGCGAGCGGCTCCCCTGGAGGGCGCGCTGCGGGCGGCGCTGCTCCGGAAAGGGGCCGAATAACCGCTCCTTCTCGACCGGCTCCGACACGGTGGCCGCGCGCCGCTAGCGCGCTTCCCAGCGCCAAGCGTGCCCGACGATGGCCGTCAGATCGGCGAAGCGCGGCGCCCAGCCCAGCTCGGTCCGCGCCCGGCGCGAATCGGCCACCAGCCGCGCCGGATCGCCCGGCCGACGCGCGCCGTAATCCACCGCGAACTCGCGACCGGTGACGGCGCGGGCGGTGTCGATCACCTCTCGCACCGAGAACCCGTTGCCGTTCCCCAAATTGTAGGCGGCGCTGCCCCCGCCCTCCCACAACCGCCGCAACGCCAGCCAGTGCGCCTCGCACAGATCGGCCACATGGATGTAATCGCGGATGCAGGTGCCGTCCGGCGTGTCGTAATCGGCGCCGAAAACCGTGACGCTCGGCCGACGCCCGGACGCGGCCTGGAGCACCAGCGGAATCAGGTGCGTTTCCGGCTCGTGGCGCTCGCCCAGCTCGCCTTCTGGATCCGCGCCGGCGGCGTTGAAATAGCGCAGGCACACCGCTTTCAAACCGTAGGCGACCTCGTAGTCCCGCAACATCTGCTCCACCATCCATTTGCTGCGGCCGTAGGGGTTGATGGGGTTTTTCGGGTGGTCCTCGTCGATGGGGACGCGAACCGGCTCGCCGAAAATCGCGGCGGTCGAGGAAAAGATGAAATGCTCGACCCGGTGCGAGATCATCGCGTCGAGCAGATGCTGGGTTTTGAACAGGTTGTTGCGGTAGTACTTGGCCGGTTCCCGCACCGACTCGCCGACCTGGATGTGGGAGGCGAAATGCATCACCCCATCGAAGCGTTCGGCTCGAAACAGATCCTCCAGCACGTCCAGCTCGCCCAAATCGCCGAGGACGAACCGCCCGCCCAGCACCGCGTCCCGATAACCGGCCGACAAATTGTCCAGCACGGTGACGTTGCAGCCGCGCCGACACAGCAGCTTGACCATGTGGGAGCCGATATAGCCCGCTCCGCCGACCACGAGTACGCGCATGGCTGTCTTCCTCGCTTTGGGCCGATCCGGATCGCGGCCGAACCCGCTACCCGCCGCGCTCGCCGTGCAAGCGCAAGAACCGCTCCATCAATTGCTCGATTTCCGCCTCCAGCGCGCTGCGCTCCTGCTCGGACTGGCGCTCTCGGGCGACCATTTTCTCTTCGAGCGCGCGGCGGGACTGGTTGGCCTGCTCCACCTGACGGAGCAGGCTCTGTCTTTCTTCCTCCCAGCGATCGGCCTGCGCGGGTCCCCGCTCGCCGGGCTCGGCCGACGCCTGAAGCTCGGCCCGCAACCGCTCCAGTTGCCCTTGCAGGGATTTGCGCTCCTCTTCCCAGGCCGCGCGCCGCTGATTCAGCTCGGCGGCCGTTTCCGCTCTCAGCCGCTCCACCAACTGGACGGTGTCGGGCGGCAGGTTTTGGTTGGCGCGAGCCTTGAAGAGGGTCAGGCTGTCTTCCAGGGAATTGATTTGAATTTGCAGCTCCAGGCGCTCGCCCTCCCACGATTCCTGCTGGTGTTCCAGGCGCGACTCCACCAGCGACTTGTCGCGCCGGAGCGCCTGGATTTGCTCGTCCGATTGGGCGATTTGCAGCGACAGCCCTTGCATCTGGCGCTCCCACTCCGCCCGCTCCTGAGCGAATTGCTTTTGCTTGGCAACGCTTTCCTTTTCCGTGCGGGCGAGCGCGTCGCGCAGCCGGGCGACTTCCTGATGATGGCTTTGCTGCTCCCGCTCGTGGCGGCTCTTCAATTCCGAGTGCTGCTGTTCCAGGCTGGCGCGATGCTCGGCGATCTGGGTCAGATCGGCTTCCAGCCGCTTTTGCTGGGCGAGCATGGTCTGGCGGGACTGGTAAGCGGAAGATTGCTGGCCGAGCACGGTGGTTTGCAGCTCGCTGGTCTTGGCTTGCGCCTCGGCCAACTCCGACCGCGCGAGCGACAGGGCATTGCGCAAAGACCGATAGGGCAGCAAAAAAACGACGAAGCAGCCGGCCGCCATTCCGGCGATGAGCCCGATGACCAGGTAGGTGATGTCCGCCATGATTCGCAATCCGCTTTATAGGCCTGTGGTCCGGGGCCGGCGCTTTCCCTTCAGCGCAGCGCGTAGGCCAGCACCGCCGCCACGACGCCGATCGCCGCCGCCCAGCCCGCCGCCACGACGATCCGGCGCTGCACGTCCCGTCTGGCGCCCGCCCAAAGCCGCTCGAACACCTGTTCCGCCACCGCCGCCGGGCTCGCGTCGGCGGCGCGTGCTCCCGCGTCCTCGGCGACGGCTTGCAGTGCCGCTTGGCGGGCGGCTTGCAGCGCCTCCTCGCGGGCGGTTTCCACCGCTTTTTGTGTGGCCTCGGTAAACCGCGCGCTCAATTGGCGCGCCAGCCGTTCGGACAACTCGTGAAACTGGCTCTGGCAGGCCTGCGCCGCCGCGTCCCGCGCCAGCCGTTCGGTTTCGGCCAGCCCATCGCGCTGCAGGGCCTGAAACCGCTCGTCGAACAACGCGGGCAACTGGGATCGAACGGCGGCTTCCGCAGCAGAGCGGGTCTCCCGGGCATCCGGCCCAGGCGGTTGCCATTTGGCGAATTGCGCCTCGCACACCCGCACCGCGATCCGACCGCAAACGTCTTCCTGACCGGTTTCCAGCTCTCGCCGCAGCTTGGCGATGACGTCGTTGATCAGCGGCAGAACCTGGGATTCGATGGCGTCGTAGACCACCAGCTCGGCCTTTTCGGCGGCGATTCTTTCGAGCTGCTCGGTCGTCGCCGCCTCGCCGACCGGGGCGGCCAGCGCGAGTGGCGGCGGCGGCGCGGCGGCGGCGGCCAGCATCGCGGCCTCGGCCTCGTCGAACAGCTCGTTCATCGCGTTCAACGCGGCTCCGAGCGCGTCCGGGGTCGCCGGTTTGACCAGCACGCCAGCGGCGCCCGCCGCCCGGGCTTCTTCCTGATAGGCGGGCTCATCCTTGGAGGTGTACATGGTCACGGGAATCGTCGCCAGCGCCGGATCGCGCCTGATCCGCCGAACGGCGGCCAGCCCGTCCAGTCCGGGCATGGTGTGGTCCATGAAAATCGCGTCCGGCCGCCGGCCGCGCAGATAGCTCAGCGCCTCTTCGGCGGAATCGACCGTGTCGACGGTCAACCCGAATCCCTGCAACATCTTGCGCAGCATCAGGCGCGCGGACTTGGAATCATCAACCACAAGGACGTGTCGGACTGGCATAAACCCTCCTGGTTTTCTTTTCAGATTAACAGTTTTTAGGCGTGGAAAAAACAACATCTCGAACGGAATCCACGCCGGGGAGGATTCGCGGCCGGAACGACGACCGTCCGATGGTCGAGACAGCTTTGCCGGAGAGCGGCGCGTGGCGGGTATCGGGCCGCCACCGTCTAGCGCAGGCGAGCCAGCGCGGCCGTCTCATCGTCGAAAATCGAGAAGACCTGATGCAAGCGGGTCAGCTCGATCAGCGAGCGCACGGTCGGATTGAGGCGCAGCAACACCACGTCGCCGTTTTTGAGGCGGGCCGCCTTGAACACCGACACCAGCACCGAAAGCCCGCTGGAATCCATGAAACCCACGTCGGCCAAATCCAGGACCAGCTTGCCCTGGCCTTGCTCGACCACCGCCAGCAAGCGCTGCCGAACCTGGGGCACGTCGGCCATCACCAGTCGTCCCGCCAGAGCGACGATATCGATGCCATCGGTATTGCGATGCGTTAAGACCATGTTTCGATTCCCGTTGTGGTCCACAAAAGAAAACCGCTCTCGCCGGTCCCGCCGGGGAACCGGCGACCGGCCACCGCGCGAAGATCAGGAACCCGATCCCGGCCCCGCCCGGTCGAGCTTCCGGCTCATGACCAAAATGTTTGCCCCATCCTGGATCTGGTACTCGACCGAATCCATGCAGGATTTGATGATGGCCAACCCGCGACCGCGCGGACGCCAAGTCGCCGGATCGGCGCGATCCGGTTCGGCGATTTCCGCCGATCCCGCCAATCGCCAAGGGTCCATCGGCTCGCCCCGATCGCGCACCGACAGGCCGAGACAGCCTGGCGACAGGCGAAGCTCCACGACCACGGAATGGCCGGGCTCGCCCCGATAGGCGTGCTCGACCGCATTGTTGACGGCTTCCACCATGGCCAGATCGATCTCGGCGATCGCCAGCGGGGGCAAAGCGGTCAGCCCGCACAGGCCGCGCAGGGCCAGGCTGAGCAATTCGATGCATTCGGGCCGGCTATCGATAGCCAGGCTGATGGTCCGGGTCATGGCCATGCTCGCGCTCCAATACCAGCAGGGTGATGTCGTCCCGATGATCGTCGTCGCCTTTCCACTCCAGCAACGCTCGGCCGACCCGCTCGGCCACCGCCGCGGCCGGCAAATCGATCATCGTCTCCAGCAGCCGTCTCAGCCGGGGCTCGGAAAACTGCTCGCCGGCCGGGTCGGCGCACTCGGTGACGCCATCCGAATATAAAAATAGCCGATCTCCGCTAGCCAGATCAAAGCTGGTGGTCTCGTACTCGACATCGGGCAGCATCCCGACCGGAAAACCGCTACCGCCCACCCGCACGGCCCGGCTTTCGGCCCGGCGCAACCAGATCGGCATCGGATGGCCGGCTTGGGTCAGGTTCACTCGCCCGGAACGCAAATCCAGGTTGCCGTAAATCATGGTGAAGTACTGCAGCGGATCGATCCCCGACTGGAACCGCCGGTTCAGCTCGCTCACCAGCAGGCGGGGAACGACCGCATCGTCCTGGGTGCCGTCCTGCCGGCGCAGGCGCTTTTCCTCGGCCCCCTGCGACAGCAAGCGATTCAGGGTGAAGGACAGGAGCGCCGCCGGCACGCCGTGCCCGACCACATCCAACTGATAGAAGCTCAAGCGATCCGCGCCGAGGGTGAAGTAATCGAAGATGTCGCCGGCCACGAACGAGCTGGGGTGGAACAGCCACTCCACCGTCACGCCGGGCAGCCGCAACGGGGCCGGCAACAGCGCCTTTTGCAGCTCGGCGGCCGATTCGAGATCGTGGCGGATGGTCGAATACGCTTCGGACAAGGTGCGATTGACCTGATTGAGGCGATGGTTGCGCTCCTCCAGCTCCTCTTCCAGCCGCAGGATGCGCTCGCCGGCGCGCACCCGCACGCGCAATTCCTCGCGGTACACCGGCTTGACCATGAAATCGTCGGCCCCGGCATCCATCCCTTCCACCAGAGAGCTTCGGTCGCCGCGACCGGTCAGCAGGATGAAGTAGACGTAGTTGGCCAGTTCGGCGGTCCGCACCTGCCGGCACAGCTCGGGACCGCTCAGGCCCGGCATCATCCAATCGCTGATGACCAGACGAACCTGACCCCGTTGCAGAATGTTCCAGGCTTCGAGGCCATCGCGGGCGACGATGGTTTCATAGCCCCAGCGCCGCAACATCGCCGAGATGATCCGCAGCACGTTGGGATCGTCATCCACCACCAGGATACGCATGTTTTGGCCAAAGGGAGTCGATTTCGGGGTTCGCGGTCGGGGCGGCGGCCGGCGACGGGGAGTGCGGGCGGGAATCAAATCCCGCCGACAAGCGTCATACTAGTTTAGCGTTTATCGCCCGCTTTCACATCCGAACCGGCCGCGCGCGCCGACCGGGACGGGCGCCGGGAACCGCCACCGCATCGGGAGAAATCTTGCCATGTCGGCCGTCGCTCCAGCCAAACCGCTCCGCCTCGCCATCACCGGCATGAGTTGCGCCGGGTGCGTCGCCGCCGTCGAAGCCGCGCTGCGCGCCGTGCCCGGCGTGGTCGAAGCCAGCGTCAATTTCGCCGAGCGCACCGCCCAGGTGGCCGGCGCCCCGCCCGCCCCGACCCTGATCGCGGCCGTTCGCGCGGCCGGTTACGACGCGACCGAACTGCGCGACCCCGCCGCCGAAACCGAGCGCGACCGGGCAGAGCGCGTCCGCTATCTCCGCCTGCTCCGCAACACCGCGGTCGCCGGCGCGCTGGCCGCCCCCCTGATGTTGGCCGAAATGCTCGGCTGGCTGCCCGATCTGGCGACGCCGACCGGCCAGGCCTTCTGGGTTCTGACCGGCCTGCTGACCCTTGGCGCGCTGCTCTACGCCGGCGGCCACTTTTTCCTCGGCGCCTGGCGCCAGTTCCGCCACCACAGCGCCAACATGGATACCCTGATCGCGCTCGGCACCGGCTCGGCCTGGTTTTACTCCATGCTGGTGGCGCTGTTTCCGGCCAGCGTGCCGAGCCTGGCGCGCCACGCTTATTTCGAGGCGGCGGTCACCATCATCGCCCTGATCAATCTCGGCGCGGCGCTGGAAAGCCGGGCGCGCGGCAAAGCCTCGGCGGCGATCCGGAGCCTGCTCGGCCTGCGACCGAAAACCGCCCGCCTAGTCGAGGGCGATCTGGAGCGAGACGTGCCCGTCGAAACCCTTAGTCTCGGCGCCCTGATCCGGGTGCGACCCGGCGAGAAAATCCCGGTGGACGGCATCGTCGCCAGCGGAGAATCGACGGTGGACGAATCGATGCTGACCGGCGAACCGCTGCCGGTGGTCAAGCGGGAAGGCGATGCGGTCACCGGCGGCACCGTGAACCGGTCCAGCAGCTTCGTGTTCCGCGCCACCCGGGTCGGCGAAGACACGGTGCTGGCCCAGATCATCGCCAGCGTCCGGCAGGCGCAAAACAGCAAGCCGCCGCTCGGCCGGCTGGCCGACCGGGTGGCCGCCGTGTTCGTGCCGACCGTGCTGATCGTCGCGGTGCTGACCGCTTTGGCCTGGTTCAATTTCGGCCCGGAACCGCGCCTCGGCTTCGTCCTCGTCACCACCCTGACCGTGCTGATCATCGCCTGCCCCTGCGCGCTGGGGCTGGCCACGCCGATCTCGATCATGGTCGGGGTCGGCAAGGCCGCCGAGCACGGTATCCTGATCCGCGACGGCGACGCGTTGCAGCGGGCCGGCCAACTGACCGCTGTGGTGCTCGATAAAACCGGCACCGTCACCACTGGCCGGCCGACGGTGAGCGCGTTGAAAACCGTGTCCGGCTTCGACCAAGCCGCCCTGCTCCGGCTGGCGGCCGGCCTGGAGGCCGGTTCCGAGCACCCGCTGGCGCAGGCGATCCTGGGCGCGGCGCGCGAGCGCGGTCTGGCCGTCCCCGCGCCGGAGCGGTTCGAGGCCATCGCCGGTCGCGGGGCCAGCGGTCGGGTCGAAGGCCATGCGCTGCTGGTGGGCAACCGGCGGCTGCTCGAGGCCGGCGGCATCGACCCCGGCCCGCTGGCGGCCGAGGCGGAGCGGCTGGCCTCGGCCGGTCAGACGCCGGTGTTCGTGGCGGTCGATGGTCGCGCCGCTGGCCTCATCGCCGTGGCCGACCCGCTCAAACCCGATTCCGTCGCCGCCGTTCGCCGGCTGCGCGCGCTGGGCTTGCGCGTCGCTCTGCTGACCGGCGACCACGCCGCCACCGCGCGGACCATCGCCGCCGAAGCCGGCATCGACGCGGTGTTCGCCGAGGTCGCGCCCACCGCCAAGGGCGAGGTCATCGCCGACTTTCAGGCGCGCGGCGAGGTGGTCGGCATGGTCGGCGACGGCATCAACGACGCGCCGGCGCTGGCCCGGGCCGAGGTCGGCTTCGCGATGGGGACCGGCACCGATGTCGCCATCGAGAGCGCCGGCATCACCCTGGTGGGCGGCTCCCTGCACGGCATCGCGGACGCCATCGCCATCTCTCGCGCCACCGTGGCCAACATTCGCCAGAATTTGTTTGGCGCTTTCCTTTACAATAGCTTGGGCATTCCGCTCGCGGCCGGCGCCCTCTACCCCGCGACCGGGCGCTTGCTCGATCCGATGCTGGCCGGCGCTGCCATGGCGCTGTCGTCGTTCACCGTCGTCAGCAACGCCAACCGGCTGCGAGGCTTTAACCCGAAAGGCAAAGCGACATGATGACCGCGCTCGTCAATCTGGCCGGGCTGGGGCTGATCGCCCTGATCGTCTGGTGGTTCTGGATCGCTCGCCCATGAAACTGCCGCCCCTGCCCAAACCACCGTCCTGGCTGAGCCGGCTGGGCTTGGCCGTGACCTCGACCCTGATCGTCGTGGCGGGCTTAACCGTCGCCTCGGTGCTGTTCGCGCTGCTGCTGGTCGCCGGGCTGGCGGCGGGCGGCTGGCTGTGGTGGCAGTATCGCAAGCTGCTGCGCCGGGCGCGCGACGCCAGACCCGATTTCATCGAAGGGGAATACGCGATCGAGCCCGCTCCCGCCCGGCTGGAAGACCGGCGCGCCGCCTCCGTCGAGCCGGGCACAGAGCGGGCTTCCCCCGATTCGCGCCGAGCGCCTTGATCTACGTGGTGTCCGCCGAATTGGCCGACGACGTCGCCCGCCGCATTCGCGCCGAACAGGTTCGATTGCTGTACGACCAGGTCCCGCTCGCGGCCTGGACCAGCCTGCTGGTGGCCTCGCTGCTGGGACTCGTGCTCTGGCCGGCGGTGCCCCACCCTGTTCTGGCGGCCTGGCTGTTTCTGTTGGCGGCCACCGGCGCGATTCGCCTGGGGCTGACCATGGCCTACCGGCGCCGTCCCGATTCCGCCGATGACGCCCAGCGCTGGGCCGACCGCTTGACCTGGGCCTGCGCCGCCAGCGGCATTTGCTGGGGCGGTTCGGTCTTCGCGCTCGCGCTGTCGCCCTCCCTGGTCCACCAGTCCTTCATCGCGCTGGTCCTGGGCGGGGTGCTGATGGGCGGGATTCTCACCATGACGCCGGTCATGGCGACCTGCGTGGCCTACTCGCTGCCCCTGATTCTGCCGCCCGCGCTCTGGCTGCTGCTGCAAGACGACATGCCGCGCGCCGCGATGGGCGCCGCCGGCGTTCTCTACCTGCTGCTGGCGCTGGGAACCGCCCACCGCCACCACCGGACGCTGGTCCGCTCCTTGCGGCTGGCGATGGAAAACTTCGAGCTGGCGCAGTCGTTCGCCGCCACCAAGGAGCAAACCGAAACCGCCAACCGGCAACTGGCCGTCCAGCGCGCGGCGCTGCAAGACAGCGTGAACGCGATGCGGGAATTTTACCGCGTCATCTCCATGCCGCGCCGCCGCGCCCGCGACTCGATTCGCGCCCTGCTGGCGATGGGCTGCCAGCGGTTTGGCACCGCCACCGGCATTCTGGCGCGGGTCGAAGAGCAGCGCTACGAGATCGTCGAGATCGTCGCCGACGAAGGGGGGATCGCCGTCGGCGACGTGTTCGCCCTGGGAGACACGTACTGCCGCGACACCTTGCGCGCCCGGCAACCGCTGGGGTTCGCCCACGCCTCGGCCAGCGCCCGGCGCCAGCATCCCTGCTACTTCAAATTCAAGCTGGAAGCCTATCTCGGCGCGCCGGTCAGGGTCGGCGACCGCGTGTTCGGCACCCTGAATTTTTCCGATACCCGCCCGCGACCGGCACCGTTTTCGGCCGTGGATCACGAGCTGGTACAACTGATGGCCCAGTGGGCGGGCGCGGTCGTCGAACAGGACCAGAACGCCGCCGCCGCCCAGCGGCACCACACCTTGCTGGCCCACGCCTCGCGCCTGAACCTGCTGGGGGAAATGGCCTCGGGGCTGGCCCACGAAATCAACCAGCCGATCACCGCCATCGCCCTGTACGCCGAAACCTGTCTGGCAAAATTGCGCGACGGCCAACCCGATCCGGCCGAGCTGCGAGCGCTCCTGGAAAAAATCGCGGCCCAGAGCGCCCGAACCAACACCATCATCCAGCACGTTCGCCAGTTCGCCCGCCAGAGCAAACCGCAGTACCGCACGGTCCGGGTTCAGGCTTTGCTCGACGACATCGCCGATTTCGTCCACCTGGAAATTCGCCGCCACGACGTCCGCCTCCATCAGATCATCGCGCCGGATTTGCCGCCGGTGCTGGCCGATCCCCTCCAGTTTCAGCAAGTGGTCCTCAACCTGATCCACAATGCGGTGGACGCCATGAGCGGCTGCGAAGGCTCCCGAGCGATCACCGTGTTCGCCCGCGCCGACCAGGAGTTCGTCGAAATCGGGGTCCGCGACACCGGGCCGGGCGTGACGCCGGACGTGTTCAACCAACTGCTGCACCCGTTCTTCACCACCAAGCCAGACGGGCTCGGGCTCGGGCTGTCGATCAGCCAATCCATCGTCGAGGCCCACGGCGGTCGGCTGTGGGCGACCCCCAACCAGGGCGGCCCCGGCGTCACGTTCCACTTCACCTTGCCCGTCGCCAGCCGCGCCAGCGCCCCCGAGCGAACCGGCGCCTACTTGACGCTGGCCGCGTACTGAACCGAACCCGCCACGATGGACACCGCCGAAGACACCGCCGCGCTCACCGCCGACCCTGTGCCGGGGGAAGCCGCGTCGCGCCCGGATGCGGCGGACAGCGCCGAGGCCGGACCGGCTCGGCGATGGTGGCGCTCTTCAAGCCCCGTTGCCGCCAGCTCGCTTTACGTGGCTGGCGGCCTGCTCTGGCTGCTGATCGCCGCGCCTCCGCTGGCCTGGCTCCAAGGCGACAGCGCGGCGGCCTTGTCGGGGCAATTGCCGGGCGCGCTGGCAATTCTGGCCAGCGGCGGCCTGCTGTTCCGGTTGCTGCGCGCCCGAAGCGAAACCGCCGCCCGAAGCGAGCGGGACCGAGACACCCATCTGGCCGAGTTCATGGCGCACAGCGCGGAAACCACCTTCATCAAGGACGCCGAAGGCCGCTACATCTTCTTCAACGCGGCGGGCGCGCGACTGGCGGATCGCCCGGTAGCCGAGTGCCTGAACCGGATGGACGGCGACTTGTTCCCGCCCGAGATCGCTCGCCAATGGACGGCGGACGACCGCCGGGTGCTCGCCGACGGGATTTTGCTGAACCGCGAGGATACCGTCACTCTCCGGGGTGAAAAGCGCGCCCTGCTCTCCACCCGGTGGCCCTACCGGAACGCCGACGGCGCCGTCATCGGCGTGC
>ERZ761602.5998-NODE-5998-length-13951-cov-4.258348_pt1 | contig 13951 bp, 12 predicted proteins | sample MGYA00512165_ERZ761602 | MGnify/ENA primary metagenome ERZ761602 (study PRJEB28899, sample SAMN02445085) | bioreactor sludge metagenome | biome: EBPR sludge; isolation source: Thorneside wastewater treatment plant | place: Australia: Brisbane, Thorneside...
CGAGCCGCTCTGCCACCGCGCGGTCGTGCGCCGTCGTGGTGGGCGAGCGGAATTCCAGCGTGTCCGAGACGATGCAGGACAACATTGCCCCCTTGATGCCGCGCGGCGCCTCGGCCAGTGTCGTGCCCATGAGGTCCGCCATGATCGTCGCCGTGCAGGCCAATGGGCGGATGGTGATGTCGATGGGGCCCTTGGTTTCCAGTCCGCCGACCAGCTTGTGGTGGTCGATGATCGCGGTGATGTCGGCCGCATTGATCCCATCGGGCAATTCGGCCGGGTTGTTGGTGTCGACGATCACCACCTTGTCGCCCTTGGCCACACCGGCGATGATTTCCGGCTTTTCCAGTCCCCAATGGCGCAGAACGAACGCCGCTTCGGTGTTGGGCTCGCCCAGAAGGGCGGCGCGCGCCGGGGTGCCGGTGGCATTCAGATACCAGGCCCAGGCGATGGGCGAACCGGTCGAGTCGGTGTCGGGCGATTTGTGGCCAAAGACGAGGGTGGTCATGGGCGGGATCCGTCACTTCTGGGGTTGCGCGCGGGTTATAGGCGCGGGGCGCGGTCAGGAAAAGGGGGCGTGGCCTTGTCGCCCGACTCTGAAAGTCGCTAACATGCCGCCATGCAGCGCGAGGCCGAACTCTATCCCTATCTGAAGGCGCATTTCGAGGCGCAGGGTCTTGCCGTCAAGGGCGAGATCGGGGCCGCCGATCTGGTTGCCATGGGCGGGCCTGACCCGGTCATCGTCGAGATGAAGCTGGGGTTTTCCCTGACCCTGTACCATCAGGCGGTGGCGCGGCTGGCGCTGAGTCCGCAGGTCTGGATCGCGGTTCTGCATCCCAAAGGGGCCAGCGCACCGCGCATCCTGCGCGACAATGCGGCGCTTTGCCGTCGTCTTGGCCTCGGGCTGCTGACTGTGCGGGCGCGCGATGGGCATGTCACCACGCATCTGTCCCCCGAGGCCCCGCCGCCGCGCAAATCCACCCGCAAGCGTGCCCGGCTCGAGGCAGAATTCGCCCGCCTGCGAGGCGACCCCAACGCGGGCGGCGCAACCCGGCACGGGCTGGTCACCGGGTATCGGCAGGATGCGCTGCGCTGTGCGCTCTACCTTGCAGAATACGGCCCGTCGCGGGGCGCGGCGGTGGCGCGCGACACGGGGGTGCCGACGGCGACCCGGATCATGGCCGACAACCATTACGGCTGGTTCGAGCGCGCGGCCAAGGGCGTCTACCGGCTCGGTGCGGCGGGACAAAAGGGCGTGTCCGACTGGGATGGCGCCTTGCCGGACTGATCGTCGCCGTTGACGCAGAGGGGGGCAGAAATGCTAGCGTGCTCTGACTGCGAACAGGGTGCCCCGGTTTTTCGCGGGCATGTTTTTTACAAGGAATTATCATGCTTCGCCATTCCCTTGCGGGAGTGTTCGCCATGGTTCTGGCCATGGTCGCACTGCCCGTTGTTGCCCAGACCTTCAGTCCCCTGACCCGCGCGGCCATTCTTCGCGATATCGTCGAGGCCGGCTGCGTGGTTCCGGTTTCGGAACTGGATCAGTTGCGCGACCTTGGCACCCGGACCGATGAGCAGTCGGCGCGACTCTGGATGCTGACCGCGCTGCGCAATCGCGGGCTGATGACCGAGGCCGATGGCCAGTTGCGGCTGGCGGCCAGTTTCTGCACTCCCCAGCAGGTCGATGCGCGCACGCGACTGATCGACGGCTTTGCCTTTGGCGGCTGCACCATCTCGCCAGCCGATCTTTCCTCTCTGTTCCTCCCTCTGGGTCTGTCCGAGGACGAGGCCTTTTCCACCCTGTCGCGCATGCATGCTCTCGGCGAGACCCGGATGGACGTGACCGAGCGCGGCCTGATCCTGATACGTCGCCTGTGCCCGGAGACCGTGCGCGAACTTCTGCGATCCGCCCGGGCCGAGGTGCTTGATGGGCTGCAGCGGGCACCCCGGTGCGAGTTGCCCTTTGACGCGCTTTTGCGCCGGATCGGCTCGATCGCGCAGCATGATCCGATGCTGTTTACTGCGGTCTCCCGTTTGACCGATTTGCCGCTCCTTGGGGGCATCATCACCCGCTTTGACCATGAGGCGCGGACTGCCACGATGTTCGGGGCCGGGTGCAATCTGGACCGCCTGTCCGAGGTTCTGGCACCCTCAGGGCGCAACGAGGCCCTTGTCGCGGCGCTCCAGCCTTTCAACTGCCGCCTGTCGCGGCTTGACCGCGCTGCGATCATCGAGCGGTTCGGACGCAGCGAGCGCGAATTCTTCCTGACCGCCGAGTTGTTTCGCATGACCGGGCGTCTGACCGGGGTTTCCGGACAGGTCGAGACCCTTGCCCCCGAATACTGCGGGGCCAACGCCGTTGTGCCGCCATCGCTGCGGGCCGGTGTCGATCCTGAACAGCATGCCGCGCTGCTGCGCATGTTCCGCGACCGGGGCTGCAATCTGGGAGGGCAGGAGCTGTTCGTCGATGGCCCGGCCTATGGCGTGCGATTCGTTCTGGACATCACCAGCGCCCGCGGTGCCTTGCAGGCCATGATCGTGGCGGGTGAAGTGGTCGAGGTCGCCGATCGCTTTGTCCTCGATCAGGCGATTTGCACGGCTGCGCCGGACGAACGACCGGCGGTGATCGCGGCCTTCCGATCCGCCGGTTGCAGGGTGGCGGCGGGGGAGGTTTCCCGGCTGTTGCCAGGCCGCGCCGCGCAGGAGGTGGTCAGCAACCTTCTGAGCGAGGGGCGCATCACCTTGACCGAGGGGGCACTGGCGCTCGATCCCGCGCTTTGCGCCAACTAGAAGGGGCGCGCTGAACGCAGGAAGGGCTTCTTTCTGGGATGCTCCCTTAGGGCAAACTGGAAACATGTCTTCGCAGGAGACTAGGTCAGCCCTGGCGCCAAGGTCCGGTCAGAGGGCAAGCCCCGTCGCAGGGGGCTTGCCAGTGGCCCAGTCGAACTGGGCCGCGGTTTCCACAGCCCCAGGTCGCACCGCGCGCAGGCGTTCGAGGGCGTTCTCGGGTGGCTCGCCCGAGTCGACCATCAGTTTCAGGGCCACCATGCCCGATCGACCCAATCCGCCCCGGCAATGGACCAGAACCTTTTCGCCGCCGTCCAGCGTGGCCGCGATGCGCCGCGCCAGCCTGGGCCAGTCGGCACCCTGGGGAGGGATCCCGAAATCCGCGACCGGGAAATGCGCCCAGTCGATACCCCGCGCGGCAAGCCAGTCCGGCAGATCGCCGGCGCCGAGGGCCGCCATTTCCGCGGCTTCGGTCATCGACACCACCAGCGCAGGGCGGAATGCCTCCACCGCCTCGCGGTTTTCCGGAAGGGCGGGCAGCGGGCTCAGCGCCAGGGTGCCGTGGCGCAGGGGCAGGGGGGCGATGACGAAACCGGACATGGTGCAGGGGTAGCGCGGCGCCCCGTGCTGGGCAAGCGGGGACAGAACCGCCGCACAAAAGCAACGGGGCGGGTGTTGACAGCGGGCAGGCACTTGCCTATCTCGGGCTTCGTTAGCACTCATCGGAGTCGAGTGCTAAAACCCATCGAACCGAAGCCAGGGAGCACTAACATGGCGTTCAAACCCCTCCACGACCGCGTGCTGGTCAAGCGCGTGCAGAGCGACGAGAAGACCAAGGGCGGGCTGATCATCCCCGATTCGGCCAAGGAAAAGCCCGCGGAAGGCGAGATCATCGCGGTCGGCGAAGGCGCGCGCAAGGATTCGGGCGAGCTGATCGCGCCGTCGGTCAAGGCGGGCGACCGCATCCTGTTCGGCAAATGGTCGGGCACCGAGGTGACGCTGGATGGTCAGGAACTGCTGATCATGAAGGAAAGCGACATCCTCGGGATCATCGGCTGATCCACGCCTTCCGGTCCGGTGCGCCGTGACGGCGCGCCCTACGTTTCCTTTCAGATACTGGAGCACCTGACATGGCTGCCAAAGAAGTGAAATTCGGCACCGACGCCCGCGACCGCATCCTGCGCGGCGTGAACATTCTGGCCGACGCGGTGAAAACCACCCTGGGCCCCAAGGGCCGCAACGTCGTCATCGACAAGTCGTTCGGCGCCCCGCGCATCACCAAGGACGGCGTCACCGTCGCCAAGGAAATCGAACTGTCGGACAAGTTCGAGAACATGGGCGCGCAGATGGTGAAAGAAGTCGCCAGCCGCACCAATGACGAAGCCGGCGACGGCACCACCACCGCGACCGTTCTGGCGCAGGCGATCGTGCGCGAAGGCATGAAGGCCGTGGCCGCCGGCATGAACCCGATGGACCTGAAGCGCGGCATCGACCTGGCCACCGCCAAGGTTGTCGACACGATCAAGGCTGCCGCCCGCCCGGTCAAGGACTCGGACGAAGTGGCGCAGGTTGGCACGATCTCGGCCAACGGTGAGGCCACCATCGGCCGTTTCATCGCTGATGCGATGCAGAAGGTCGGCAACGAGGGTGTCATCACCGTCGAAGAAAACAAGGGGATGGAGACCGAGGTCGAAGTCGTCGAAGGCATGCAGTTCGACCGTGGCTACCTCTCGCCCTATTTCGTCACCAACCCCGACAAGATGATCGCGGATCTGGAAGACGCCTATATCCTGCTGCACGAAAAGAAACTGTCGTCGCTTCAGCCGATGGTCCCGCTGCTGGAAGCCGTCATCCAGACCCAAAAGCCGCTGGTCATCGTCGCCGAGGACGTGGAAGGCGAGGCTCTGGCCACCCTCGTGGTCAACAAGCTGCGTGGCGGCCTGAAGATCGCCGCCGTCAAGGCGCCGGGCTTTGGCGACCGTCGCAAGGCCATGCTGCAGGACATCGCGATCCTGACCGGCGGTCAGGTCATCTCGGAAGACCTGGGCATGAAGCTCGAGAACGTCGGCCTCGACATGCTGGGCCGCGCCAAGAAGATCACCATCAACAAGGACAACACCACCATCGTTGATGGCTATGGCGAAAAGGCCGAGATCGAGGCCCGCGTCACCCAGATCCGCCAGCAGGTCGAAGAGACCTCGTCGGACTACGACCGCGAAAAGCTGCAGGAGCGTCTGGCCAAACTGGCGGGCGGCGTTGCGGTGATCCGCGTCGGCGGCATGACCGAAGTCGAAGTGAAAGAGCGCAAGGACCGCGTGGACGACGCGCTGAACGCCACCCGCGCTGCGGTGCAGGAAGGCGTGATCGTCGGCGGCGGCGTGGCGCTGGTGCAGGCCGGCAAGGGCCTCGCCGGGCTGACCGGTGCCAACAGCGACCAGACCGCTGGCATCGCCATCGTTCGCCGCGCCCTGGAAGCCCCGCTGCGCCAGATCGCCGACAACGCCGGTGTTGACGGTGCCGTGGTGGCGGGCAAGGTGCGCGAGTCGTCCGATCCGAACTTCGGCTTCAACGCGCAGACCGAAGAATATGGCGACATGTTCGCGTTCGGCGTGATCGACCCGGCGAAGGTGACCCGCACTGCGCTGGAAGACGCGGCTTCGATCGCCGGTCTGCTGATCACCACCGAAGCCATGATCGCCGACAAGCCCGAGCCCAAGGCGGCCCCGGCCGGCGGCGGCATGGGCGGCATGGGCGGCATGGACGGCATGATGTAAGATCCGCGCCTTTGGGCCGGTTCGGAGAGGGCGCCCTTTGGGGCGCCCTTTTTTCGTGAATGTCCGGCTGGTGTCGGGGCCCGGGTCCGGCTGCGCAAGCTGCGTCTTTGGGGCAAGATGAAGGGGGGCGGGTTTCCTGTGCCTTTGCCGGTTCGGGACGGTTTGCCCTCAGGCCCCAATCAGCACAGCGCGGAAATCGTTGACATTGGTCAACGTGGGGCCTGTGACCACCTGCCCGCCGATTGCGCTGAAGAACCCGTGCGCATCATTGCGCGCCAGTGCCAGGGCCGGGTCGATCCCCGCAGCGCGCGCACGGGCCAGCGTGTCGGGCCCGATCAGCGCCCCGGCAACCTCGGCGGCGCCGTCCACCCCGTCCGTGTCGCAGGCCAGGGCGTGGATGCCCGGCGCGCCCTCGAGCGCCAGCGCCAGGGCAAGGCAGAATTCGGCATTCGGTCCGCCTGTACCGTCGCCCCGGATGGTCACCGTCAGTTCCCCGCCCGACAGCAGCAGGATCGGCGCGTCCCCGGGTTTGAGGGTGGCCTTGATCGCCCGCGCCTCGGCGGCCTGTGCTGCGGCCACGTCGCGCGCCTCGCCTTCCAGCGCGTCGCCCAGTATCCTCACGCTGATCCCCTGCGACCGCGCCAGTTCGGCAGCGGCGGCCAGGGATTGCGCGGGGGCGGCAATCACCCGGTTCTCGACCCGCGCCAGCCGCGCATCCCCCGGTGCGATCACGCCCGTGGGACGGGCGAGCGCAGCGCGCACGCTGTCCGGCACCGGCACTGACCAGCGGGACAGAACCTCGCGCGCGTCGGCCGGGGTCGACGGGTCGCTGACCGTCGGGCCAGAGCCGATGAACGCCGGGTCATCGCCCGGCACGTCCGAGATCATCAGCGCCAGCATCCGCGCAGGCGCGGCCGCAGCGGCCAGTTGCCCGCCCTTGACCCGGCTCAGATGCTTGCGCAGAAGGTTCATCCGGCCGATCGGCGCGCCCGAGGCCAGCAGCGCGGCGTTGACCGCCTGTTTTTCCGCCAGTGTCACCCCCTTGGTCGGGGCCACCAGCAGTGCCGAGGCGCCGCCCGAGATCAGCGCCAGCACGAAATCCCCCTCGCCGCAGCCCTGAAGCAGCGCCAGCATCCGCTCTGTCGCCTCGGCCCCCGCCGCATCGGGCACCGGATGGGCGGCGCTGGCAATCTCGATCCCGCGTGTCGGTCGCTCGTAACCGTAGCGGGTGATCACCAGCCCGTCGCACGGACCCCAGACGCTTTCCACCGCCTCGGCCATGCGTGCGCTGGCCTTGCCCGCGCCCACCACCACAACCCGGCCAGCCGGGCGTGGCGGAAGATGCGCGGGCACGGCGCGCATGGGATCGGCGGCGTCGACGGCGCTTTGGAACAGCGCGCGCAACAGGGCGGGAGGGGGCAGGGGATGGCTCATCGCGCCACTATGGCCGCGCTCGCACCGTCGCGAAAGCCCCGGCAAGAGCGTTTTGACCGCGCACACGTTGACCTTGGCGTTTGCCGTGGTAGTGCAAGAGCCAGCAGAGGAAAGTGACATGAACCTGTTCAACGATATTCGTGCGCTGGTGATCGAGGCGCTGGCCCGGATGACCGCCGAGGGCGCGCTGCCCGCTGGTCTGGAAACCGGCGCCGTCACGGTCGAACCCCCGCGCGATGCCGCGCATGGCGACATGGCGACCAATGCGGCGATGGTGCTGGCCAAACCCGCGGGCCTTGCACCCCGCGCGATTGCCGAGGCCTTGGCCGCGCGGCTCGCGCAGGACGCGCGCATCGCCTCGGTCGAAGTGGCGGGGCCCGGTTTCCTGAACCTGCGGTTGGCGCCCGCGGTCTGGCAGGGTGTCGTTGCCGCAGCACTGCGGTTGGGCGCCGATTATGGCCGGGGCCGGATCGGTGCGGGCCAGAAGGTCAACGTGGAATTCGTCAGTGCCAATCCGACCGGCCCGATGCATGTGGGCCATGTGCGCGGCGCCGTGGTCGGCGATGCGCTGGCGAACCTGCTGGCCTTTGCCGGCTGGGAGGTGACACGCGAATACTACATCAATGATGGCGGCGCGCAGGTCGATGTGCTGGCGCGCTCGGCCTATGAGCGCTACCGCGAGGCGCATGGCCTCTCGCCCGAGATCGCCGAGGGGCTTTATCCGGGCGATTACCTGATCCCGGTGGGCGAGGCGCTGAAGGCCGAATTCGGCGATCGGTTCCTGAACCAGCCTGAGTCCGTCTGGTTGCCGCTGATCCGCGAGTTCGCGACGCAGGCCATGATGGCGATGATCCGCGAGGATCTGGCGGCGCTGGGCGTGCGCATGGATGTCTATTCCAGCGAAAAGGCGATTTACGGCACCGGCCGGATCGAGGCCGCGCTCGAGACCTTGCGCGGCATGGGTCTGATCTATGAGGGCGTGCTGGAGCCGCCGAAAGGCAAGACCCCCGAGGATTGGGAGCCGCGCGAGCAGACGCTGTTCCGCTCGACGGCGCATGGGGATGATGTGGATCGGCCGGTGAAGAAATCGGACGGAAGCTGGACCTATTTCGCGCCCGACATTGCCTATCACCATGACAAGGTGCAGCGCGGGTTCGATCTGTTGATCGACATTCTGGGCGCCGATCATGGCGGCTATGTCAAGCGCATGAAGGCGGCCGTGGCGGCGTTGTCGAATGGCCGTGTGCCGCTGGAGATCAAGCTGATCCAGTTGGTCAAGCTGTTCAAGAACGGCGAGCCGTTCAAGATGTCGAAGCGCGCAGGGACCTTTGTCACGCTGCGCGACGTGGTCGAGATGGTGGGCGCCGATGTGACCCGCTTCGTCATGCTGACACGCAAGAACGACGCGGCGCTCGATTTCGATTTCGACAAGGTGCAGGAGCAATCCAAGGACAACCCGGTCTGGTATGTGCAATACGCCCATGCCCGCGTGGCTTCGGTGCTGCGCAAGGCGCAGGCGGCAGGGGTGGATGTGTCCGATGCGGCGCTGGCAGGGCTGGACCTGTCGTCGCTGACCCATCCGGCAGAGTTGGCGTTGATGCGCAAGCTGGGCGATTGGCCGCGTCAGGTCGACATTGCCGCCCGCGCGCATGAACCGCACCGCGTGGCGGGCTTCCTGACCGAACTTGCCGCCGACCTGCACGGGCACTGGAACCGGGGCAATGACGAGGTCGGATTGCGCTTTGTGCAGGAGGATCCGACTGTCATGGCCCGGAAAATCGCGCTCGCCCGTGCCGTGGGCGTTGTTATTTTCGCAGGTCTTGCTATCCTCGGCGTCAAACCTGTCGAAGAAATGCGCTGATTTCAGGCCGGCGCATCGTCAGGACCGCGCGCCGCGACCCGGCGCGTGACTGTGAGCGTAATCCAAGACCGGGACAACCCGGCGGGACTGTGAGGCGAGCATGGCACAAGGCTATTTCGAGGGGTATTCCGCCCCCGATTACTCCTATTCCTCTCCGCCCGAGGGCGCGGAGCGGCGGATGGGACTCGGTCGGTTGACCGGGTTTGTCGGGGCGTTCCTGTCGGTGTCGCTGCTGGTGGGGGTCGGGATCTGGTCCTACCGTCTGATGGTGCGCGATGTGACCGGGGTTCCGGTGATCCGCGCCATGGCCGGTCCGATGCGCGTCTCGCCCGAGGATCCCGGCGGTCGGCAGGCGGCCTATCAGGGGCTGGCGGTGAATTCCGTCGCCGCGGTGGGCGGAGCGGCGCAGGCCTCGCAGGCCATCGCGCTGGCGCCGCAGCCGATTGATCCGATGCCCGAGGACCGCAGCACCGCTGCGCTGGCCGCTGCTCTGCCGGTCGCGCCGCCGATCACCGCGCCCGCTGTCCTTGACGAGGCCTCGCCATCGCCGCAGGTTGAACTGGCAGATACCACCATCACACCGATCCCCGCCAGCGTGCCCGGCATCAGCCGCTCGCCGCTGCCGCGGCCACGGCCAGGCGGGGCCGCGACGCTGATGGCAGCCGCCAGTCCGCCAGCCGCGGCGGCTGCGCCGACGTCGACGGGCTCGGATGCCCAGGCCGAGGCGCTCTTGCAGGAATTGGTCACCCGACTGGGCAGCCCGCGTGCGGCGGATGTCGACCCGGCTTCGCTGACCCCAGGAACGCGACTGGTGCAACTGGGCGTCTATGACGACGCGGCGGCGGCGCGCGCCGCCTGGGACGCGATGGCCGCGCGCTTTCCAGCCTATCTCGACGGGCGCGGGCGGGTGATCGAACCGGCAACCGCAGGCGGGCGCACCTTCTTTCGGCTTCGCGCACTGGGGTTTGCCGACGAGCCCGAGGCGCGGCGCTTCTGTTCGGTCTTCCGGGCCGAGAACCTCGACTGCATCCCCACGCTGGTGCGCTGAGGCCGCATGACCGGTGCCACCATCCTGAGCCTGACCGGGCCGGTGCCAACCCCGGACGAGATCGCCTTTTTTCGCGCCGCCGATCCCTGGGGCTTCATCCTGTTCCGCCGCAACATCGTCGATGCAGTACAGGCCCGAGCCCTGTGCGCGGCGCTGCGCGAGGCCGTTGGTCGCGAGGCGCCAGTCTTTGTCGATCAGGAGGGGGGCACCGTCCAGCGCCTGCGCCCCCCCTTGGCGCGCGACTGGCCTGATGCCTGCGCCCAGCCTGGGGGTGAACGGGCGGTCTTTATGCGTCATCGGCTGATGGCGGCAGAACTGCGCGCCTGCGGCATCGACGGCAATTGTGCCCCGGTGATCGACGTGGCGGGGCCGCTGACGCATCCGTTCCTGCAGCGTCGCATCTGGTCCGATGACCCGGCCGAGGTCGCGCGCCTTGCCCGCGCGGCGGCCGAGGGCCTGCTGGCTGGTGGCGTGCTGCCGGTGATCAAGCACCTGCCCGGCCACGGCGCGGCGAATGCCGACAGCCACCACGCGCTGCCGCGCTGCCCGCTTGACCTTGAAATCCTGACCGTGCGCGACTTTGTCCCGGTGCGCGCGCTGGCCGATCTGCCTTTGGGCATGACTGGCCATATGGTGATCGAGGCGCTCGATCCCGACACCCCTGCCACCCATTCGGCTCGGGTCATTGCTTACTTGCGCGACAGTTTGGGCTTTCACGGTCTTCTGATGACCGACGATCTTTCGATGAACGCGCTGGGCGGTGCGTTGGCCGACCGGGCGCGGCGTGCGCTGGCGGCAGGATGCGACGTGGTCCTGCATTGCTCGGGTGATCTGGCCGAGATGGAGTCGGTCGCCGCCGCATCGGGCGGCCTGACCCCCGCCGCGACCGCGCGCGCCGAGTCTGCCCTGGTCCTGCGCCGCCCCCCCGATGCGATTGACATTGCCGCCGTCAGTGCCGAACTTGACCGCCTGAGCAAAGCGGGAGTCTAGGCGCCGATGAATGGCAGTGGCCAGAGCCAGAGCGACGATCCCGGCCTTGCCGCCCGTCTCGAGGACGAGGCGCTGATCGTCGATGTTGACGGGTTCGAGGGGCCGCTCGATCTGCTCCTGACCCTGTCGCGCCGTCAGCGCGTGGACCTGCGGCGGGTTTCCGTGCTGAAACTGGCCGAACAATACCTGCGCTTTGTCGAGGCCGCGCGGGCGCTGAGGATCGAACTGGCTGCCGATTACCTGGTGATGGCCGCCTGGCTGGCCTATCTGAAATCGCGCCTCCTTTTGCCGTCCGAGCCGGGTGACGAAGGGCCCACGGCCGAGGATCTGGCCGCGCATCTGGCCTTTCAACTGGAACGGCTGGAAGCGATGCGCGAGGCGGCGGCACGGCTGATGGCGCGCGACCGGCTGGGACGCGAGTTCTTTGCCCGCGGCGCTCCGGAAACCCGCAGCATCGACCGGCAGACCCGGCTGACGGCGACGCTACTCGACCTCGTACAGGCCTATGCCCGCATCCGGACGAAGGACGACTTTCGCCCCTATGCCTTTGATCGCACCGATATCTATCCTTTGGAAACCGCGCTGGAGCGACTGCGCGGCATGATCGGCGAGACCCCGGACTGGACCGATCTTGCCGGCTTCCTGCCACCCGGCTGGCGCGCGGCCGGCAACCGGCGGCGTTCGGCGCTGGCTTCGACCTTTGCGGCCTCGCTGGAATTGGCCAAGCAGGGCCAGATCGAACTGGCGCAGGGCGAAACCTTTGCCCCGATCCGCCTGCGCCGCCGGAGCGATGCGCGATGAGCGATGCGCCCCTCGGTCCCGGCCTGTTTCCGATCCCGCCCATGGGCGAGCAGGAACGCATGGTCGAAGCGATCCTCTTTGCCTCGGCCGAGCCGGTCAGCAGCGCCGAGCTGGCCAAGCGCCTGCCTGAAGGCTGCGACGTCGCCGAAGCGCTGGCCCATCTGCGTTCCCGCTATTCTGGGCGCGGCGTGCATCTGGTGCGCGCGGGCGAGGGCTGGGCGATGCGCACCGCGCCCGATCTTGCCTGGCTCATGCACACCGAGCAGGTGGAAACCCGCCGCCTGTCGCGCGCGGCGATCGAAACGCTGGCGATCATCGCCTATCATCAGCCGGTGACCCGCGCCGAGATAGAGGAAATACGGGGTGTCACCCTCTCGCGCGGCACCATCGACCAACTGATGGACCTCGACTGGATCCGCTTTGGCCGCCGCCGCATGACTCCGGGTCGCCCGTTGACCTATGTCGTCACGGACGCATTCCTGGATCATTTCGGGCTGGAAACCCCGCGCGACCTGCCGGGACTGAAGGATCTGCGCGACGCGGGACTTCTGGACAGGCGCGGCCTGCCGGGTCGGCTGGATGAAAGGGGCGACGACGACAATGAGGTCGACGGCCAGACCGAGCTCTTCGAGGATTGAGCCCGGCATCGGCCGCGTCGGCGGCCTCCTGGCGCCCGCTGCAATCCCGAGGGCGCCCTGATGATCGTTGCATGCCGCCGAAGGCGGCTGAACCCAAACCTGAACGCTCCTTCTCGCCTCACATGTTCCGTGGGCGCCGACGGCCGTTAGGGTAGCGCCCCCGGCGAAGGTCCCGCGAGCAAGCCGAATCAGAACAGGCTTAGCTGATCCCCGCTGCGGGTTGGCGCGCGAAACAATCCGCATTCCAGCGGGAGCAGGGCCGCTTCATACCCAAGCTTGCGTCGGGCCAGCGCGATCCGCCGGGCCAGCAAATCCGCCCGCGGACCCTCGCCGCGGAACCGGCTGTGGAACTGCGCGTCATTGTCGCGCCCGCCACGCATCTCGCGCAGGGCTTTCATCACCTTGGTCGCGTGGTTTGGGCGGTGACGCTCCAGCCAATCCTGAAACAGTGCCGACACCTCGTGCGGCAGGCGCAACAGGCTCCACCAGGCGACTCGTGCCCCGGCGTCGCGCGCGGCGCTCAGGATCGGCTCGACTTCGGATTCGGTCAGGCCGGGGATCACCGGTGCCATCATCAGTCGCACCGGGACCCCCGCATCGGCCAGCGCCCGGATCATCGCCAGCCGCCGTGCGGGACTGGGCGCGCGCGGCTCCATCGCACGGGCAAGACCGGCGTCCAGAGTGGTCAGGCTGATCCCCACCTCGGCCAGACCCATGCGTGCCATGTCAGCCATAATGTCGAGGTCCCTTTCGACCAGTGCGCCACGGGTGGTGATGGTCACCGGATGCCGCCAGTCGCGCAGAACCTCCAGCACCGAACGTGTGATGCGATACTGGGCCTCGACGGGTTGCCAGGGATCGGTGTTCGACCCCAGGCACAAGGGAGCCACCTTGTAGGATGGCTTGCCGATCTCGCGCTCCAGCACCCGCGCGGCATCGGGCCGCGCGATCAGCCGGGTTTCGAAATCGAGTCCCGGTGACAGGCCCAGCCAGGCGTGAGTGGGACGCGCATAACAATAGATGCACCCGTGCTCGCAGCCGCGATAAGGGTTCAACGCGCGGTCAAACCCCAGATCGGGCGAGTCGTTCCAGGCGATGACGCTGCGCGCGCGTTCCAGGCTGACGTCGCGCTTCACCAGCAGAGGGTCATCTGCCTGGTCCCAGCCGTCGGCTTCCCAGTGGCGGCTGGTCCGATCAAAGCGCGGCGCCGGTTGCGCCAGCGTTCCGCGTGCGGGTGCGTGCAGTGCGGGATCCACAGCGGGCAGGGGCGGCTTTGGCGGTTGCATGGTGGAACTAAAACAAACAGGGAACAAAATGCAAGGACAGAGATTTGACTTCTGGCTTGCTGTCGCCTTTCACCATGCGTATGTCGGGATTGGAGAAGTTCGCTTTGCGCAACTGACGCATTGAAAAAGCGGAACTTAACGCGGGGATGCGTGCCATGGCCGACGACGACGAGATCATCCTGTCCGAACTTGATGACGAGGAACTCGTCGCACAGATGATGGACGACCTCTACGATGGTCTCAGGGACGAGATCGAAGAGGGCGTCAACATCCTGTTGGCGCGCGGCTGGACCCCCTATGACGTGCTGACCAAGGCACTGGTCGCCGGCATGACC
>ERZ761602.6000-NODE-6000-length-13948-cov-5.996761_pt1 | contig 13948 bp, 14 predicted proteins | sample MGYA00512165_ERZ761602 | MGnify/ENA primary metagenome ERZ761602 (study PRJEB28899, sample SAMN02445085) | bioreactor sludge metagenome | biome: EBPR sludge; isolation source: Thorneside wastewater treatment plant | place: Australia: Brisbane, Thorneside...
CATCAAGGACATCGCCGACCTCGTTCATGATGCAGGCGGGTATTTCTATTGCGATGGCGCCAATTACAACGCCATCGTCGGCAAGGTGCGCCCAGGCGATCTCGGCGTCGACGCCATGCACATCAACCTGCACAAGACGTTCTCAACCCCGCACGGCGGCGGCGGCCCGGGCGCTGGTCCGACAGTGCTCTCCGCTGCGCTCGCGCCATTCGCGCCGGTGCCGCACATCGTTCTGCGCGGCGAAACCCGCGAACTCCGCGAACACGCGGCCGGCACGCACGCCTTCGGCCGCATGACCGCCTTCCACGGCCAGATGGGCATGTTCACCCGCGCGCTGGCCTATATCCTCAGCCACGGGGCCGACGGCCTGAAGCAGGTGGCCGAGGACGCGGTGCTCAACGCCAACTACGTGCTGCGCAGCCTGGAGGGCGTGCTCGACGCGCCCTTCGCCCACTCCGGCCCCTGCATGCACGAGGCACTGTTCACCGACCACGGCTTTGCCGAGGGCTTCTCCACGCTGGACGTGGCCAAGGGGCTGATCGACGAAGGGTTCCACCCGATGACGGTCTATTTCCCGCTAGTGGTCCACGGGGCGATGCTGGTCGAGCCGACCGAGACCGAAAGCAAGGCCGCGCTCGATCAGTTCATCGGCGCGCTGCGCTCGGTCGCGCTGCGGGCCAAGCAGGGCGATCCCGCGCTGAAGAGCGCGCCGCACTTCGCCCCGCGCCGCCGACTCGACGAGACCCAGGCCGCGCGCAAGCCGGTGCTGGCCTGGAAAGGCGATCTGACGGGAGCGTAAGGCGATGTGGGACGGACTGTTCGGGCTGGTCAATGCCCTGGCGATCGGCGGCTGGGTGGTCTTGGCCTTCCTGCCGCGCAAACCCCTGGCCCACAGCGCGATCCTGTTTCTGGGCGTCGGGCTGCTGTGCCTGATCTATGCAGTGTGCTTTGCGCTGTTCCTGTCGGGCAGTGTCGATGTCGGCCAGCAGCCGGGCGGGGGGCAACCGGGGATGGGCTCGATCGAGGCAGTGCGCGCGCTGTTCATGAGCGATGCCGGGGTGGTGATCGGCTGGACGCATTACCTGGCGTTCGATCTGTTCACCGGGCTGTGGATCGCGCGCGATGCCGATGCCAAGGGCTTTTCGCGGGGCGTGCAACTGCCGTTTCTGGCGATGACCTTCATCGCCGGGCCGATCGGCTTGCTTCTGTGGCTGGCGGTGCGCGAGCGGCGCACCCGCCAGATCCACGGACGGGGCTGATCAGGCGCCCTTTTCGGCGGGCGGGGCTTCGTAATTGTCTTCGGTCAAGTCAAGCCGCTCGATCCGCGGGGTGGCCTCGCGCGTGCGCAGGCGGGTCCCGGTCTCGTTGCCATCGCTGACCCGCGCGGTCAGGGTATAGCGCTCGATCATGTAGAAGCCGGGCGTGCGGTCGCCTTCCTCGGCCTTGAGCGGGGCATAGACCCGGCGGCCGATGTTGGCGAGCACGGGCTTGGCCCATTCGTCGCGGCCCGACGAGCGCAGGATTTCCACGTCGGAAACCTTGCCGTCGCGGCCGATCCAGAAGCCGATATCGACCCACTGGCCATAGGCATTGGTGGAAACCCGGGTCCACGAAGGCGGGGCGGCCTGTCCATCGGCCACCACGCTCTGGTTGTCCTGGCGCACCAGCGGTTCGCTATAGAGCAGGACCGGCCGGTTGACCCCGCCGCGCGAGGCGAATTCCTTGACCAGTTCGTCGGTCGAGCCTGACGATCCGTGCTTGCGATCGGTCCGGGCGCGCAGCACCTTGGCGGCCAGCACGAATTCCTCGCCGCCGGGCAGCGGATTGTCGATCAGCAGCGACAGGCGCTTGTCCAGTTCCTTGCGGTTGGCCGGGGTCGGCTCGGCATCGAAGCGGATCCGCGCGACCGTGGCCAGGCGGAAGCGGGCAAAGCTGGCCACGCGGTACTGCTTGGCGGTCAGCGCGCGCTTTTCCACATCGCGGTAGATCCGTTCGGCCTCATCCGGGAAGCCCAGCTTGGCCCGGCTGTCGCCCACTTCGATATCGGCCACCAGGGTGCGGAAATCGTCGTCGCCGAAGCTGTCACGCAGGGTGTTGCGCATGTCGAGCGTGGACAGCTGGTACTGGCGGCCTTCGCCCATGTGCTCGGCCACCCGGCCATTGGCCCGGAACAGGTCCGATACCGGCAGCGGATAGGCCTTGGCATGCTTCCGATTGCGGCCGATCGAGGCGTTAAGCGTGCGCTGGGCGGTCTTGTAATCGCCGGCCACGAACAGGTTCTCGGCATGGGCAACGCTGGCCTTGATATCCTCGTCCGGCGGGCAGTTCCGCTTGAGGCAGGCTTCGAGGTCAGCCGCCGTTTCCGAAAGCGGTTTGCCCTGGACAACGATGTCCTGGGCCATGGCCGGGGCTGAGACGGCCAGGGCGGCAGTGGCGATAAGCAGGCTGGTCAACTTGCGCACGAGCAGTCCTCCGAAATGTCGGAGCACGGGCTAACCGCCTATCGGCAAAGGACAAGCGGGCAATCGACGAACGGCCAAGCCGCGCCCGACCAGCGACGCGCAGGGCGAACCGCTACTTGATGACGCGTTCACCTGCCTCGCCAACCGACTGGATGTCGCGGCCCACGCCCTTGACGGTGTTGCAGGCGGCGCTGGTCAGGACGATGCCTGCCGCAGCCACAGCGATCACGATCTTGCGAACCAAAGGACTCTCCTTTCGAAGTCTCTGACGGGAGAGTGCCGGTTTGCACTGCTCGGAACAAGGCCGCGCCGGACGGCAGGCCGCTTATTCCGCGCTATTGGTCGCGGTAGGCGCAAGGCGGCGGTGATGCAGGTGTTCGCGCCAGGCGATCACCGCGCCGGCCACGATGATCAGCGGTGCGCCCAGCCACAGCGAGGAAGGCGGCACCTCGTTCCAGATCAGCCAGCCAAACAGGGTGGCCCAGACCAGCGAGGAATAGTCCATCACGCTGACACTGGCGACCTGGCCATAGCGCAGCGCCGCGGTCAGCAGCAGCTGGCCCACCAGCCCAAGCACACCGCCGGTGGCCAGCAGAAACCACTGCCATGGTGTGTGGGCGCTGGCGAAGAAGGGCAGGGCCAGCGCCAGTACCGGGGTGGAAAAAACCGCGAACCAGAACACGATCGACAGCGATTCCTCGGTCCGCCCCAGATCGCGCACCTGGATCGAGATCAATGCCACCATCAGTCCCGCGCCAAGGCCCACCGCCGCGCCCAGTGGCGGAATGACCGCATGGCCGGGCTGCGTGATGATCACGATCCCGGCGAAGCCCAGCAGCACGGCCAGCCAGCGCACCGGCCCGGCCCGTTCCTTCAGCAGCAGGGCCGAGAGGATCACGGCAAAGACCGGGGTGGTGAAACCGAAGGTGGTCGCCACGGCCAGCGGCAGCAGCAGCGGCGCGCCAAAGGTGAAGAACATGCCGGTCAGGCCCAGCATCGCTCGGCGGCCATGATCGGGCAGGCGCCGGGTTTTCAGGCGGCTCCACTGACCGCGCGCGGCCACCCAGGCCAGGATCAGCAGACCGGGGATGAGCTGCCGCCAGAACAGGATTTCCGGCAGGGCCACGCCGGTTTCGGCCGTGACCTTGACCACCATGACCAGCGTCGAAAGCAGCACGACTGCCAGCAGGCGTAGGCCAAGGGCGTAAAGCGGCTTCTGGACAGGTTCCACCGCTTCGCTCTAACGGCAGGGAATGGACTGGCAAGCAACGATCAGCGAATGGCTCGATCTGGCCTGGGTGCGATCCGCCCTGCTGGCCTTTGCCCTGGTCTGTCTGGCAGTAGTGGCGTGGCGCGGAGACCGGCGGCGGATGACCCGCAGCGATGCCGATGCCGTCGGCGTGATGCCGTGGCGCGACATCGCCTTCTGGTCGGCCTTCGCGGCGTTCCTGGTGGCGGTGTTCGGGGTCTACTTCGTCTGAGCCGCGAGGTTTAGAGGCAGGCTTCCAGATAGGCCTGGTCGAAGCCGAACTGGCGCGCCTTTTCCAGCGTGTAGGGGCGCAGGCCCGACGAGCGGAACTCGCCGATGATCTTGCCGTCATCGCTTTCGTCGAGATACTCGAACTTGAACAGCGACTGGGTGACGATCACGTCGCCTTCCATCCCGATCACTTCGGTGATCTCGGTGGTGCGGCGCGAACCATCGCGCAGACGCTTGACCTGCACGATCAGGTCGACCGATTCGGCGATCTGGCGGGAAATGGCTTCCTTGGGGATCTTGATGTCGCCCATCAGGATCATGTTTTCCATACGGCCCAGGCATTCGCGCGGGCTGTTGGCGTGAAGCGTACACATCGAGCCGTCGTGGCCGGTGTTCATCGCGGCGAGGAGGTCGAAGCACTCCGCGCCGCGGATTTCGCCCAGGATGATCCGGTCAGGACGCATACGCAGGGCGTTCTTCACCAGGTCGCCGATGGTGATCGCGCCCTGGCCTTCAAGGTTCGGCGGGCGGGTTTCCAGCGGCAGCCAGTGCGGCTGCTGCAGGCGCAGTTCGGCCGCGTCTTCGATCGTGAGCACGCGCTCGCCCGGGTCGATCATCTTCGAAAGGGCGTTGAGCATGGTCGTCTTACCCGAACCGGTACCGCCCGAGATGACGATGTTCATCCGGCAGGCCCCGGCGATCTTGAGGCAGGTCGCCATCTTCTCGCTCATCGAACCGAAGTCCTTGAGCATGTCGATGGTGATCGGCTTTTCCGAGAACTTACGGATCGAGATGGCGGTGCCGCGCAAGCTGAGCGGCGGCACGATGACGTTGACGCGGCTGCCGTCCTTGAGGCGGGCGTCGGCCAGCGGGGTGGTCTGGTCGACGCGGCGGCCGACCTGGTTGACGATCCGCTGGGCGATCTGGAACAGGTGCTGTTCGTCGCGGAAGCGGATCGGGGCGAGCTGCAGCTTACCCTTCTTTTCGATGTAGGTCTGGTCCGGGCCGTTGACCATGATATCGGACACGTCCGGATCGTTCAGCAGCTCTTCCAGTGGGCCGAAGCCCAGCAGCTCGTCGATCAGCACCTTTTCCAGCGCGAACTGTTCGCGCCGGTTGAGCGTGACCTTTAGTTCGGCCAGCACTTCGAGGATGATCGGGCGGAATTCCTCGGACAATTCGTCCTTGGTCAGCGTTGCCGCGGCTTCCGGGTCAACGCGTTCGAGCAGGCGGGGAAGGACCTGCTCCTTGATCTTGTGGACCGAAGCTTCAAACCCTTCGGCCTGATACTGGTTCTCGACCACGCCATTCACGCGGTCCTGCAGGCGGGTCATCGCGTCGGCCTTGACCACGCCGCCGTCCATCATGCCCAGGCCGGAGGGGTCCTCGCCCGGCAGCGGCGGAAACTGTTCACCGCCGAACGCCGAAGGGGCGGGCGTCTTGGGGGCTTCAATGCCGCCCTTCATCGGGCGGGCACCGCCGAATTGCGGCTTGGCTCCGGGAGCCATGCCCCCTGCGCCATTGCGTCGGCCAAATGCGCTCATATTCCCACAATCCCCCGAATTCGGACCGTCAATCTGCCCTCGGTATGGCTACCGGAAGGCTTATTCGGATGGTGAATAAGTCGGAAACTTTGAATATTTCCTAATGCCCGGCGCAAAAGTCGTCCTGGCCGCGATAGACCGCCAGCATCCGTTCGGCGACGCGCGGCCAGCGGAAATCCGCCGCCGTGCGGGCCAGCGCACCCGCGATGAAGGTCCGGCGCCGGTCGCGATCCCATTGAAGGACATCGTTAATTTTATCGCACCAGGCCTGCGGCTGGCCGGACGGAACGAGAATCCCGGTCACCCCGTCGACAATCGCGGAAGGGAGCCCGCCGCAGTCCGCCGCCAGCACCACGCCGCCGGCCGCGGCCGCTTCGGTGGCGACGAGGCCAAAGCCTTCGAACTCGCCATTGGCCGGCTCGATATTGGGGACGATCACGCAGGTCGCGGCGCGGTAGGCGCGGGCCAGCTCCGCCTGATCCAGCGGGCCCAGAAAGCGCACCCGGGGATGATCGAGCGCGGCGGCCTCGGCCGGGTCGATCGCGGTGCCGGCGACGTGGAGTTCCAGCCCCTCGGGCAGCAGCGGCAGGACATGGCGGATGAACCAGCCGCAGCCCTTGCGCTCCACCAGCCGCCCGGCGAACAGCAGGTGCGGCGCGGGCGCGCTCTCGGCCACTTCGCCGGTCATGTCGGTGGCCAGCGGAACCACACAGGTATTGCGCCAGCCGCACTGGCGGGCCGCCGCTGCGGTCGCGGCGGAATTGGCCACGACTTTCGCCTGCCCCAGCAACCGCGCACCCAGTTTCAGGTAAGCGCCATAGGCCCGGCCTTTCAGCCCGCCCCGGCGCGGATAGGAGACGTCGGTGCCGTGGGCGGCCAGCACGATCCGGGTATCACCGCGCCGCAGCAGGGCGAAAAGACCCAGCGGCCACAGCGCCATATCGCCCAGCTGCAGCACCTGCGGCGCGCGCCCACGGCCCAGGTAGCGGCGCAGCACGGTGAACGGAAAAGCCAGCAAGGCCAGCGCGCCGGGCGGGTGGCCGTTGCCCTTGCCGGGCAGCGCCACCACTTCGACCGGCGCGAGCGTGGCCAGGCTTTCCGACAGGCGGTGCGACCACGTCTCCATCCCCCCGATCGCGGGCGCCCACTTGCGGGTCACGAACAGGATATCAGGGGCATCGGCCATGGTGGATCAGACCCGCGCCTCGATCCACAGCCGGGCGCGCAGCCATTTGCCGATCAGCGGCAGCCGGCTTAGCGGGTGCAGCCATTTAAGGACGTTGTAGTGGGCGATATGGCTGAGCCGGATCCCTTCGCGCGGGAACCCGGCCTTGACCAGCAGTTCGACCGTTTCCGGCCCATTGCGCACCGCGACGTGCTCCGGAAACTGCGGCAGCACACCGCGGTCCTTGGCCCGTTCCATGAAGAAATCGCCGTTGGGGGTGTGCAGGTAAAGCGTCCCGCCCGGAGCCAGCGCGACGCGGATCGCGGCATAGATCGGCACGGCCAGATCGTCGGTAACGTGCTCGGAAAAGTCGAGCGTCGCGGCGGCATCGAACGCGGCGGGATGACGCTGGCAAAAGGCAATGATGTCATCGCAATGGAAACGGTAGTTGGCGCAGCTTTCCCGCTCGGCCCAGGCATTGGCCGAGGCAATGAAATCGGGCGAGAAATCGACCCCGTCATAGCTGCCCGGGCGCGGCCCCAGCGCGTGGAGCAGCATCCCGTTGCCGCAGGCAAAGTCCGCCAGCCGCGCATCCGGTGCCAGTTTCATCCGCCGGGCGAGGCTGGCCACCCGATCGATCGGCTTGGCATTGTAGCGTTCGACATAGTCGCCGCTGTGCAGGGCAATGGCGTCGCTCATCGGCTCTCCGGAAGGCTGCTGCGGGCGCTGCGCAGTTCAAGGAAGGGGGCAAGGATAGCGGTTCCCAGGAACTGGGTCACCCGGTTGACCGCAAGGGCGAGGAAGGCGCTTTCGGGCGAAGCCTGAACGGCACGGGCCATCAGCGCGCCCAGTGCCTCGCTGACCCCAAGTCCGCCCGGAACCAGCGATGAAGCCGATCCGGCAATCGCCGCGAGGACATAGGGAAAGGTCGCGGCTAACGGCAGGGCAGCCTTGACCACGGCGAAAGCCAGCCATAGCCGCAGTGCGGCAAGGCCAAGGCCGAGCAGGCGGTGGGCCAGAGTCCAGCCGGCGTTGGCGATTCCCCCCAGCCGCGCGACATGAGCCAGTGCGCCCAAGGCAACCAGCGCACCAACACTCAACAGCGCCCAACCGGCCAGCGGCGCGGAAGACAACAGGATGATGCCCGCAGCCACGGCAGCAAGCGCAATCCACAGCAATGCCGTGCCGATCACCAGCGCAGCGCTGCGACCGGCCGGTGCTCCCGCCCCGACCAGAGCGGCGGCGCGGACAATGGCTCCGCCGGGCAGCGGCAGGGCCTCGGCCATCTGCGCGCGGGCCGATGCGCGCATGGCCTCGACCAGTCCCAGCCGCACCCCGGCCGTGCGGGCCAGCAGGCTGAGCGAAACCGCGCTGTAAGTCAGCGTGACGAAGCCCATGCCGAGGGTCAGCACCGCCAGCGCGGTCAGATCGAGCTCTGCCAGCGACAGGCCAAGCCCGAGGAGCGACCAGACTGTCCCCGCCAGAAACAGCACCAGCGCCGCCGCCACGATCGGCCCGCGCCAGCGCGTCAGAGCGGCGCGCAGCGGCGCGGCTATGGCGGCAAGGCGGGTGATGGGAGCGGGAAGGTCCATCGCGCTCAGAAATCCTTGAACGGGATGTCGGCGGGAGGCGGGGAAAGCGGTTGCGGCAGGTCCTTGCCCCAACGCAGCACGGTTTCGCCGCCGGTCAGCGGGGCAAAACGGTGGCTACCCTTGGCCAGCCGGATGACCGCGCCCGGGCGCACCGACAGTCCGTCGATCAGGGCGGCCTCGCCCAGCAGGGTATAGTCGCCGGCAGCGTGAATGGTGAACTCGCGCGGCGCGCTGCCGGCGGCAAAGCGCTGCCCGGCCAGCCAGATCGGCCCCCAGTGCTGGACATAACCTTCGCGCAGGGCCTTGGCATCGTCCGGCAGGATTTCCCACGCCGGACCCCCGGGCGACTGGTTGCGGACCAGGACATCGTTGTTGGCCAGCAGCAGCGGCACGTTCAGCCGGGCCATGGCGGCCCGGTAACTCTCCGTCTCGCCATCGCGGTAACGGGTCTGGCCCCAGGTGCTCATGAAGGCATTGGCCTTGGGGAAGGGCGCAACCATTCCGGCAAAATCGAAATAGGCCGCCGGCTGCGGGAACAGGCGGTGGACTTCGCGCAGCACCGCCTGCTGATCGGCCAGCACCGCGCGCGGAGTGACGGCGGACAGGACCACGCAGGCCAGTACCGCGATTCCGGCCAGGCTGCGCGCACCGTAACGCTGCGCCAGCCAGGCGATCCCGGGCAGGATGCCGACTACGACCGGGGCAAGGATGAAGGCATAGAAATAGGGAAAGGCGTTGCGATAGAACACGACGCTGGCGAGCGGCAGGATCAGCCCGGCCAGCATCAGCCGGGGCAAGGGCTTGTCCTTTGCCAACCGGGCAAGGGAAACAGCCAGCGCCAGGGCAAAGACCGGCGCGGTGCCGATCATCAGCAACAGGTAATGCCAGCGCGGAAACAGCCCTTCGGCCAGCAGCATCGATTGCGAGGCCTTCACCGTGCTGGCCGCGCTGCCGGTCGGGGCAGGGGCCGCACCAAGGCCGGCCCACCACACCAGCAGGCCGAACAGCGCGGCGGCAAGCGCCAGGCTGGTGGCGAGTCTTGCGGTCAATGCCCGGGGCGCGGGATCGTCGCGCAGCCGCTGCCAGGCGATGGCGGCAAAGGCCGGGGCGAACAGCACCGCCTTGATTGTGGCAAAGCCCCCCAGCGCCAGCAGCACGGCCAGGGCGGCCAGCGCTTTCCCATCGAGCCGGCTGGCGGCCAGCAGCCACAGCGCGCCCATCAGCAGCGCGGTAACCAGCGGATCGGCCCGGAACGAAAAACCGTGCTGGAACACGAACCCGGCAGAGAGGTACAGCAGCGGAGCCAGCACCGCGATCCGGTCTTCGGCAAAGCGGCGGGCGAGGGCGTAGATCGCAGCAAGCGTGAACAGTTCAAAGCCGAACATCACCAGGCGGGTGACCCGGATCTGCCCGATTTCCCCGAGCGGCAGCGCGGCAACCCAGCCGAGCAGGCGCACGTGCAGCACCTGCAGCACTTCGCTGAGCCGCCCCTGACCCAGCGCATGGGCCAGGCTGAGGTGATAGAACTCGTCCCAGTTGACCGGGCGGTTCAGCACCAGTTCCAGCTGCAGCAGCAGGATCGCGGCCAGTGCGGCCAGCACAAAAACGCGTTCGCCCCGCACCATGGCAGGGCTGGCCGGCTGGGGCAGGCGGATCCGGTCGGGCCGGATCCCGCTCATGCGCGGCGCTTCCTTTCGGCCGGTTCGGCTGCTGGCGGCGCTTCCAGTTCGGTCAGCCGGTCTTCCAGCCGCCGCACGTGGGACAGCGTTTTCTCCAGCAGCTTGCGGTTGGCGCCGATCAGTTCGGCCAGCACGCCCATCAACCCGGTCAGCACGCCCAGCACCAGCAGCGATCCGCCCAGCACCAGCGACTGGACATGGCCCTGGCCGTCGCCACTGGCCCAGAACCACAGGAACCGGACAATCGGCGCAAGTCCAACCAGCGATACCAGCCCGCCGATCACGGCAAAGGTGCGCAGCGGATTGTAGGTGGCATAGGCCCGCGCCATGGTCATCAACTGGCGCGAGATGAACTGCGGGATCGAAGTGAACAGCCGCGACGGGCGCAGCGTCGCATTGGTCCGCACCGGCACGCTGACGATCTTGAACCGCTTGCGCCCGGCCTGGATCAGCATGTCGGTGGTATAGGAAAATTCGGTAGTGATCGTGATGCGCTGCGCCGCCGCGCGCGACAGGGCGCGAAACCCGCTGACCGCGTCGGTCACTTCGGTCCGGGACAGGCTGCGCACCACCGCGCTGCCGAGCCGCTGGAGCAGGCGCTTGAACGGGCCGAAATGGGCGTTTTCGCCCACGCCGCGATCACCGATCACCAGGTCCGCCTCGTGCGCGACAATCGGCGCGACCAGTTTGGCGATGTCTTCCCCGGCATATTGGCCGTCGGCATCGGTGTTGACGATGATATCGGCCCCGGCGGCCAGCGCGGCATCGATCCCGCTCTGGAACGCGGCGGCAAGCCCCCGGTTGCGGCGGTGGCGAACCACGTGATGAACGCCGAAGCGGCGGGCGACATCGGCCGTGCCATCGTGGCTGCCATCGTCGATCACCAGGATCTCGATCGTGTCGACCCCCGGCAGGCGGCGGGGCAGGGCCACCAGCGTCTCGGGCAGGCTTTCGGCCTCGTTGAAGCACGGGATCTGGATGATCAGCTTGGTCACAATGGCCCCATTCGCAAGCCCGGCGCGTCAAGCCGGTTGGTTAGGGGTTGTTAAGCATGACTGTTTAACAGCGGGTAAACCTTCCCACCCCCCTTGGCGCGTCCGGCTCAGCTTCCTAGAGGCAGGGGCAGGAGGGACCAGCACGTGCGCCAGAGCGATCGGACCGGGCTGCTGTTTGCGCTGGCGGGCTTTGCCACGCTGTCGCTGGGCGATGCGGTAATCAAGACCATGGCCGGGTTGTGGTCACCCGTAGCGATCGCCGCGCTGCGCTTCAGTATGGCGGCGATCGGCCTTGCCGCGTTGCTGCGCTGGCGGGAAGGGGCGGGGGGCTTCCGCCTGGCCGCGCCCCGCGCGCAGTTTGGCCGGGGGGCGGCGCTGGCCGTCTCCTCGACGATCTTCTTCACCTCGCTATTCGTCCTGCCCCTGGCGACCGCCACGGCGATCAGCTTCACCACGCCGATGTTCACCGCAATCCTCGCCGCCGTGCTGCTGGGCGAGCCGCTGCGTCGCCCGACCCTGATCGCTTCGGCCGTCGCCTTCCTCGGTGTACTGGTGATCCTGCGTCCCAACCTGGCCGAAGCGGGCTGGTGGGCGGTGCTGCCGCTGGCCTCTGCACTAACCTTCAGCCTGTTGATCATCGGCAACCGACATGTGGCCGGCACCGCCTCGGCGTTGGCCATGCAGTTCTGGGTCGCGGCCTTTGCCTCGCCGATCCTGCTGCTGGCCGCGCCGCTGTTCGCCCAGACCGGGGTGGAACGCTTTGCCGTGGGCTGGCCGGATTGGACGGTTGTGGCCCGCTGTGCTTTCGTGGCGGTATCGGCCACTTGCGCGCACTGGCTGATCTATCTTGGCACCACCCGCGCCGGTGCCTCGGTCGTGGCACCGGCGACCTATATCCAGCTGCTGGTGGCCAGCTTCCTCGGCTGGCTGTGGTTCGACACCCATCCCGATGCGATGACCCTGCTGGGGGCCTGCATCATCATCGGCGCCGGGCTTTACCTGTGGCGCGCCGGGCAAGTGCGCGAGCCGCCCGAGACGGAGTGAGGCGGCCCTTCCGGCGCCCCCGGCTTCGCGCTACACCCGCGGTTCATTCCGCACCCGGCAAAGGGCCCATGATGAAGAAGCTTGCCGCCGCAGCCTTGTTGCTGCTCACCGCTCCGCTCGCCGCGCAGACCGTGGCGCGCCCCAGCCTGCCGGGCTGGATGGCCGGGACCTGGATGATGGAGGATGGCGCCAACTGGTCGGACGAGGTCTGGACCGATCCGCGCGGCGGGATCATGCTCGGCGTCTCGCGCTCGGGCTTCGGGCCGGAATTGCAGTTCTGGGAAGTGGCGCAGATCCGGGTCAAGCCGGACGGCCGGATCAGCCTGTTCGCCCAGCCGCAGGGCAAGGCTGCCAGCGAATTTCCGATGGTGCTGATCAGCGAGGAATCGATCGAATTTGCCAACCCGGCGCACGATTACCCGCAGCGGATCCGCTACTGGCGACAGGGCCGGCTGCTGATGGCGGAAATCTCGCTGATGGACGGCAGCCGCCCGCAGCGTTGGAACTATCGCCCGGTGGTTCCGCCCAAGGATGAGGTCGAATGATGCGCAGCCGTCCGTTCAAGCAAGTCGATGTCTTCACCGCCGTGCCTTACATGGGCAACCCGGTGGCCGTGGTGCTGGATGGGGATGGGCTGTCCGACGCGGAAATGCAGGCCTTCGCCAACTGGACCAACCTGTCCGAGACGACTTTCGTCCTGCCGCCTAGCGACCCGGTGGCGGATTACCGGGTGCGGATCTTTACCCCCAGGGCCGAACTGCCCTTTGCCGGCCACCCGACGCTGGGCACGGCCCATGCCGTGCTCGAAGCGGGACTGGCGCGCGCAAGCGAAGGCCGGTTGGTGCAGCAATGCGCGGTCGGGCTGGTCGATCTGACGGTGGGGCAGGCAGGGCTGTCATTCCGCCTGCCGCGCTATGCCCTGACCGAACTGACCGATCCCGAAGCGACCGCCTGGATCAATGCGCCGATCAGGGGCGCGGCCCAGGCGGTCGATGTCGGGCCGGTCTGGCTGGTCGCGGAAGTGGACGGCGTGGCCGCCCTGGAGAACCTCGCCCACGATGAGGTGCGGCTGGCCGATTACTATGTCCCGCGCGGCATGACCGGCGCGACCCTCTATGCCGTGGAAGGCGAGCGCGTGGTTGTCCGCAGCTTTGCCCCCGGTGACGGCATCCCCGAAGACCCGGTCTGCGGCAGCGGCAACGGCGCGGCCGCCGCTTTCCGGCTGGCGGCGGGGCAGGTGCGCAGCGGGGACAGCTATGTCGCCAGCCAGGGCCGCCAGGTGGGCCGCGACGGCTTCGTGCAGGTGCGCTTCGCAGGCAGCGACATCCACATCGGCGGGCAGTGCGTGACCTGCATCGAAGGCGCGGTAACCCTGTGATCCGCACCCGCCTGACCGAGCGGCTCGGGCTGGAAATGCCGATCATGCTGGCCCCGATGGCGCTGGCCGGCGGGGGAGAGCTGGCGGTGGCCTGCGCCATGGCGGGGGCCTTCGGGCTGGTCGGCGGCGGCTATGGCGATCTGGACTGGACCCGGCGCGAATGGGGCATTGCCGCGCGGCACCTCGCCAATACGGCGGCGGCGCAGCAGGTGGGCTGCGGCTTCATTACCTGGAAGCTGGATCAGGATGCCTCCGCGCTGGATTGGGTGCTGGACCAGCCGCTGCTGCCCAAGGCCGTGTTCCTCAGCTTCGGCGATCCGAGGCCCTATGCGGAGCGGATCCGCGCCGCCGGTGCGCGGCTGATCTGCCAGGTGCAGTTCATGGAGCAGGTCCCCCAGGCGGTTGAGGCCGGGGCGGAGATCATCGTCGCCCAGGGCGGCGCGGCGGGCGGCCACGGCGCGGCCGCCGCCACGGCGCGATCGACCATGGTCTTCGTGCCCGAAGCGGCCGATTGGCTGGCGGCCAATGCGCCCGGCGTGCTGCTGCTTGGCGCTGGCGGAATTGCCGATGGACGCGGCCTTGCCGCCTTGTTGATGCTCGGCGCGGACG
>ERZ761602.6003-NODE-6003-length-13945-cov-5.474586_pt1 | contig 13945 bp, 17 predicted proteins | sample MGYA00512165_ERZ761602 | MGnify/ENA primary metagenome ERZ761602 (study PRJEB28899, sample SAMN02445085) | bioreactor sludge metagenome | biome: EBPR sludge; isolation source: Thorneside wastewater treatment plant | place: Australia: Brisbane, Thorneside...
GACACGTACCTGAACTCAACACCACCGACGGGTGGATGAAGATCGCCGCTTCTTTTTTCGGGGTATTTGGTATGACCACCCTGTATTTCGTCATCACCGATAATATTCCCACCTGGACGATCGACAGCCAGATCGTCATCATGGCAATTGGATACCTGCTTCTTAGCCGTTTCTTCACCCAAAAGAAAAAGTTAATCGAAAAATATGCAAGTGACGCCTATCGCCAGGCATTTGGTAGATTCGCCCTACCGGGACTCGCCGTCATCTTCGCCGCCATCGCCCACATCACCTACATGAACGGACCGAAGTTCACGAATCCAGCCATACTTGCGGTCTTTACCGTAGCAGGCTGGGTCTTCGTCGCTATCGGGGCGATCCTTTGGGTTCGAGCAGTGCTTGCATTCGGCATCGACAACGCCACAATGCTGTATGTCTATTTCCCTGAAGAAGGGCGCATCATCAATTCAAGCATTTATGGGGTCATCCGTCATCCCGTTTACGGAGCGGCGTTGCGCTTGAGCATCGGGCTGGCATTGCTCAATGCAGGGATCTACCCAATCGTGTTCGTGCTCCTGCTTCCTCTTGGCGTCTTTGGCTGGCTTCGGCTGGTCGAAGAGAAAGAGCTGCTTGAACGCATCCCTGAATATGCCGAATTCCGCAAACGAGTTCCGGCATTCTTCCCCTACCCAAACCGCATCCCCGCTTTTTTCAAGTTCCTGATCACAGGTAAATAATATGCTGCAAAAACGTCCCAATCCTTTCATGAAATTCTTTTTCAAAGCCCCGCTCTTCATGCACAAAGTCGGCCTCGGCGGCTGGGAAAAGATCATCGGCGCGGAATGGATGCTGATCTCCACCACGGGAAGAAAGACCGGTAAACGCCGCGACTCAATGGTGGATGTGATGGACTACGACGCCTCCACAGACACATATTACATAGAAGCCGCCTACGGCTCCCGCGCCGATTGGTTCAAGAACATCAAAGCCAACCCGATCTTCGATGCTCAAGTCGGCAGAAGAAAATTCAAAGCGCAGGCGCAGGAATTAGATGCAGCCGGCACCGGCGAAATGCTCGTCCGCTTCTTTCGGCGCAAGCCCGCTTACACCCGTTCCGTCATGGCAATGGTCGGCATGAAATTCAAGGATGAGAATGAATTACGTGAAATGGGGAAAAACCTCACCCTGCTGGCGGTCAAACCACAAAAAGGATAGACATGTCAAATATCTTGATCTTGGGCGGGTATGGATATACCGGAAAATTTCTCGCAAAACACCTGCTCGCCCACACTGACGCAAATATTATCATCTCGGGGCGTAACCTTCAAAAAGCATGTTCCTTTGTGAATGAATTGAAGGACCCACGTGCGATAGCCAGATCCGCAGATGCATCCGATCGCAAAAATCTGACCGATGCGCTTCAGGGAGTTTCATTATGTCTCGTCGCCGCCCCGACCACTCACCATGCTGAGACCGTCATCGATGCCTGCATCGACTCGCGTGTAGATTACCTCGATGTACAATTTGCATCAGGAAAACTAAGGGCACTCTATTCCGCAGAAGAAAAAATCAAAAAAGCGGGCTTATGTTTCATCACCGAAGCCGGTTATCACCCCGGTCTGCCTGCCGCACTCATCCGTTACGCCGCGACCAAATTAGACAGACTCGAATCGGCAGTAACAGCTGGCTTTCTCAACATGCAGGAACTGCCCTACACCGAAGCCGTGAACGAACTCATGGAAGGCTTCCTCGATTACCAGGCACAAGTCTACAAGAACGGCGCATGGACGAAACCATCCTCCTGGAATATGCGCGACTTCGATTTTGGCAAAGACATCGGCAAACGGACTTGTTACTCCATGTTCTTTGAAGAAATGCGGAAACTCCCAGATATGTATCCAACACTAAAAGAAACCGGGTTCTATATTTCTGGCGCGAACTGGATTTCTGACCTTATCGTCACCCCACTGGTCTTTGTGGGGCTGAAAGTGGCGCCGAAGCGTGGCATCCGCCCTTTGGGAAAATTAATGTGGTGGGCAATGGGCAAGACCAAACCGCCTTATCTCGTTGCTCTCAAGGTGGAGGCAACGGGTGTGAAAAACGGGGAACCAACCAGGGTCGAAGTTCAAATCTCGCACCCCGATGGTTACGAGTTAACCGCGATCCCCGTCACCGCATATCTACGTCAATACCTCGATGGCACGGCACGCCCATGTGGCGTACACATGATGGGTCATATCGCCGAGCCGGTCCGTTTGTTCAAAGACATGCAAATGATGGGCGCGGAGGTTATCGAATCTCCCGATCACTTTCCCATGTGACAGTTTCGACCTCGCCCTCGGTATCCAATAAAATTTTCAAAATTGATTTGACCGACTTCGCCTCACCCGATGTGACGATGCGGATCCTGCCGCCATTCGGATTTTCCCTCCCCCGCGCCTCAAGCAGACGTTTGACCTGTTTCGCCACTGCGGGGGCTGGGTCTATCACCCTGACGTGCTCCCCAACGATCTTCTGGATCAGCGGGATCACGAACGGATAATGCGTACATCCCAACACCACAGTATCGATGTTTTTTTTCAACATGGGATGAAGTGCATCCTCCAAGATCTTGCGTGTTTCATTGCCTTCCAAATTCCCCATTTCAATTTGCTGGACCAGTCCGTTACAGGTATTCTGAAACAGCTCCACACCATTCGCAAACCGTTCGACAACTGACGCATACAACGCGCCTTGAAATGTTGCCGGAGTTGCCAGTACGCCCACTTTGCCGGTTTGGGTTTTCTCTGCCGCTGGTTTGACCGCCGGTTCCATGCCAACGAATTGCACATCAGGGAAAGTCTGGCGCAAATAGGTCAGCGCCGCCGCGGAAGCTGTGTTACAGGCAACAACAATGATCTTGGATTTCTGCGCCAGCAAATAGCGCGTAATGCCCTCGGAGAAATCCTGTATCTGTTTCATCGGGCGTGGGCCATACGGCACATGCCCCTGATCACCGAAGTAGATAACATCCTCATGCGGCATCAACTTTCGAAGCTCGCGCAGGACAGAAAGCCCGCCCACGCCAGAATCAAAGATGCCGATAGGGTTTCCGTGATCGTTCATTTTATGAGTTGACAAACGTCAACCCGCGAACCAAGGCAGCGTCATAATCCGGGTTGTAATCATGCGTCGCGCCGGGGACAATTTCCAATTCACTGGTAACACCAGCCAATTTCATCTTCTCAAAATACACGCGAATGGCATTCTGCTCGATATCGATATCTTTTTCACCCACTATGAAATATCCGCGCAATCCTTGTTCCCTTGAGTACGCAATCGCTTTTTCCAATTCCTCCGGCGCATCTTCAAAGGGCAGCGCAGGTCCGTTGGCAATAAAGCCTTTAACCGGGAGACCTCCCGTCATTGCCATTTGTATGGCGATCAGACCACCCATCGAATGCCCCGCTAAAACGACCTTACTCGCATCAAATTGGAGTCTCTTCTCTACAGCAATAAAAATATCCTTGACCTGCCGGAACGAGGTATCCAGCTCATCCCAAATGTAAGCGTCCTTGAACATCGCCTGTTCGGACTGGGGGACCAAAAGCGCAAACCCAGTGCCAATTGCTGGGCTCCAAAAAGGCAATGTCTTTTTTGCAGATTGCTGGTTCCCGTGCAACGCAATGAGAAGTGGGAAATCTTTAGGCTGATTTTTTGGTACAAATTCCAACAACGCTGATTTCGCCAACCCAGGATCCAAAGATTGGATATTAAGAGACCGGGCAACCAGACGTTCGAAATCCACATCCCCCTGCATGGGCTTGAAAGACGGTGTCATCCGCCACATCGCCTCCCCGTACCAAAATCCATCTTGAAAAAATTTCTCGGCGACTTCGACAACTCGAGATTTATTCCCCACCCGGGCGGCGGCACACATCGTCCAATAATCTGCGAGTGGGCGATCATCCGGAAAATTTCCACCTTCCCGCTCGATCAATTCCAATGCCTTTTGAAATTCGCCAGCTTGAAAATGCCCGGCCATCTTTTGGTTCAGTTCGCCAAACGTGGAAATTTTCATAGGGTTCCTCCTTAAGCATCCTTCTTGCGTCGGACATAAAGCAGTTTCTCCACATGCGCAACAACCTGTCCCTCATCGTCCGTGACATCAACCACAAACGTTGGCTCGATCTTTCCCTGTATATCCGCAGTACGTGAACGAATACCCGCCCCGAGTATCGGCGGGTAGAAGTTTATTAATCTTTCCATTAGACGTTGGCGAAAGTTCATAGCAATGTTGCCGCGGTGGCAAATCCGACCGCATGCGAGGTAACGGCTGAAAACAAAACTACTTATTATTTCTTCGATGCGTCCACAAAAGATTTGAACAGCCTTCGCATGACAAGCTGATCGGTCAGCCATTCGGGGTGCCACTGCACGCCTATGCCATAGGGATGGTCAGGCAACTCCACAGCTTCGATCACACCATCCGGGGCATGACCAACCACCTTCAAGGGAGAAGCGACATCCTTCAATCCTTGGTGATGCAGGCTGTTGACCTGAAGAAGGGTCTCGCCAAAGATCTCCGCCATTTGCGAGTCTTCATCAATATTGACAACGTGCGCAAGTGTTGTGAATTCATCCTGGTCATGCTGCAAATCGGTTGTGACTTGGTCCGGGATGTGGGTATAAAGCGTGCCGCCCAACGCCACGTTCATCACTTGTATCCCGCGGCAAATTGCAAGGAAAGGCTTTCCATCATCAACAGAACGCTTCAACAGGGTCAGTTCGGTCACATCACGGTCATCATCTACGCCATCGATCTTGGGATGGTCTTCACCCTCAAAGTATTTCAGTGAAATATCGCCTCCCCCGGAAAATAACACACCCTGCAGGCGGGTAAATAATTCGCTGCGGTCTTCATCATCAAGAATGGCAGGGATTAAAACAGGGATGCCGCCACCCTGCGCCACAGCCCGAATGTATGTATGTTGGACCGCAGCAATATCTCGGTCGAATTTGTTGACTGTATTATAGGTGGTAATTCCGATCAGGGGTTTTGCCATGGATACCTCCAAAAAAATTTACGCGCTCAAGGATACCACGTAAGGTGGCTCAGTTAAAATAAAAAAAGCTCCGATGCAAACATCGGAGCCAGGGAGGGAAAGCCTACGAAAATCTTTCCTTGATGCGCGCACTTTTACCGGTGCGTTCGCGCATGTAATAAAGCTGGGCACGGCGGACCTTGCCGTGGCGTTCCACTACGATCTTGTCCACACGAGGCGAGCGGAGCAGGAAGGTGCGTTCCACACCGATACCGTTGGACGCCATGCGGCGCACGGTCACTGAAGCGTTGTTACCGCTATTGCGCAGACGGATCACCAGGCCCTTGAACTCCTGGATACGTTCGCGTTCGCCTTCCTTGATCTTGACGTGTACACTCACAGTGTCGCCCGCAGCAATTTGCGGGATATTCTCGTTATTTTTTGCCTCGACGGCTTTCATCAGGTCTGCCATATCCGTCCTTCCTTACTTGTTTTATTGGTTTCAAAGTAACGCGAGGGCGGATTATAGCACGGCTTATCCCATTCCACAAGCGAAAATCAAAGGTATTTTCGGATCGCCAGCACGGCATTGTGACCGCCAAATCCAAAGGCGTTGCTAAGGGCAAACGAGATTTTCGCCTCCCGCGCCTTGTTGGGGATGTAATCCAGGTCGCATTCCGGGTCGGGAGTCTCATAATGGATGGTCGGGGGCAGGATTCCATCACGAATGGCGTTTACACAAAAAATCACCTCGAGAGCGCCGGTCGCGCCCATCATGTGCCCGGTCATGGATTTGGTAGACGAAACCGGAACCTTGTAAGCCGCTTGGCCAAGGGCGGCTTTGATAGCCCGTGTCTCCGCCTGGTCATTAAGCGATGTGCCCGTCCCATGGGCACTGACGTATCCGATCTCATCAACAGTCGCCCGGGCGGATTCCAATGCCATTCGTATCGCCGCTGCGCCACCTTCCCCATTTTCGTGCGGAGCTGTCACATGAAACGCATCTGCTGTCGCCCCATACCCGGCGAGTTCTGCCAGGATGTTTGCACCGCGCGCCTTCGCATCCGATTCACGCTCCAAAACCAATACTCCCGCACCTTCGCCCATCACCAGTCCGTCCCTGTTCTTATCGAAAGGTTGAGGCGTCATCGAAAAATCCGTATTGCGGCGTGACATTGCCCCAACGCGGTCAAATGCCGCAACACCAGTCGAGGTAATCGTCGTTTCGGCAGCGCCAGCCAATGCCGCATCGATCATCCCGGTCCGTAACATCATCAGCGCCGTGCCAATCCCATCTGCACCGGAAGCGCACGCTGATGCCACCGAAAAGCAAGGACCCTTGATCCCAAACTCGATTGCGACCATGCCCGCCCCGCCATTCGCCATCAACATCGGAATTAAGAACGGGCTGACCTTGCGCGGACCTTCTGTGTAATTGGTCAAGATCGCATCCTGCAAAGAGTGCAAGCCGCCAATCGCCGACGAAATGATCACACCGATCCGACCGGCATTTGATTCTGTGACTATCAGGCCGGAATTTTTCAACGCCTCCCTTGCTGCCGCCACTGCAAATTGTTCAAAGCGGTCGCGCCTCCGCGCCTCACGAGCATCCATATATTGATCCGGCTTGAAGTTCTTCACCTCCGCCGCAATATTCACCTGTAATTTAGCCGCATGAGAATCGAAGAGAGTGATCGGCCCGACTCCCGACACACCTGCAACCGCACTCGCCCACGATTCTTCCACATTCAAACCAAGCGGATTAACCGTCCCCATGCCTGTGATCACGATACGGTCCTGCATTTTTCCTCCAACTTCAAATGGATTAAGATGCATATAAGAACACAAGAACCCCAAAAGCGTGACGCCCGATTCGCTCCCCGCTCATATCTGTTTCAACGCTGCGAGCCCTGCCCACCCTGAAAGCGGCTCAGATCACGCCAGCCGTAAGCAACTTCCATCAGCGTCTCATTGCCAATCACGATCGGTTTCTCAAAGAGATACTCACCCCCCAACCTCTCGTAAAAACCGCGTGCGGGATTCTCCTTCAACACCCAGACCATCATCGAATTCCTGCCCTGCGCGATCATGGCATTGACCACCTCATAAACAAGCCTCCGCCCAACTCCCAGTTTATTGGCGGCACGCAAAATATAGATCGCGTTTAATTCTCCGTCAAATCCTGCATTCTGATCATTTGCCGCGCCACAACTGGCAAACCCAACGATCTGCTCGTTCATCTCGGCGACAAAGGCGTGACTATCAAGATTTGAGTCATTGGAAAGCAAATTGACCCACTGCTCCGTGCGTCGCTGGATGGAAAGGTTCGCCAGGAATTCATCCGAGACGATTCCCCGATACGCCTCTCTCCACGCAGCCACATGAACTGTGGCGATCGCCGATGCGTCTTCCAGTTTCGCCTGACGGACAATGAACATTAATCAACAATTCCTGAAGGCTGCTCGCGCACGCCACTCGCGCTGGAGCATGCCGTAATGGTATTCGTTCGTGTAAACGCCGTTCTCGAGGTAGCTCTCGATGAAATGAGCCTCACGACGAAAACCGAGCTTTTCTAACAATCGATAAGACGCAGTGTTCTCGGCGTCGCAATCGGCCACAACGCGGTGAAGGTCGAGTTCGCCAAACAGATGATCCAGCCAGGCTTGAACAGCTTCGAAGGAATATCCCTTTCGCCAATGATCCGAAGCAATTCTATAGCCGATGACTGCCTGCCGCGCATCCTCTTCTTTGAGTTTGCAACCGATATCGCCGATCAAATCATTCGTATCCTTCAAAGCGATCGCAATTTGAACCCATTCGCCTTGCAAAAGAGTTTGCATATCCATTACTTCGCGAATAAACATCTCCCCTTTCTCGCGAGGATAGGGAATCTCCCACCCTTGATATTTGCCGACTTCGGGGTCATTGCGATAGGCAACAAAGGCATCGACGTCTGCAAGTGAAAAATTTCTAAGTACCAGCCTATTGGTACGGATCACCATTGAATCATTCCCCCGGTTTTGGAATATAGTCACCCTCGACCCATTCCTGCCCGTCCGGTCCGACTTCTTTTTTCCAGACAGGGACGATTTCCTTTAAACGATCTATCCCATAACGAGCGGCATCGAAAACCCCGGTGTCGCGATGAGCTGCGGTGCAGGCGATCAGGACCGTTGGCGTTTTTGGGTAAAGTTTGCCGATGCGCTGGACGATGGCAATGCCTTCCACTACAGGCCACTTCTCGCGGATCTCATCGGCGACTTGTTTCATCTTTGCTTCCGCCATTGGAACGTAGGATTCGTATTCAAGGTACTCGGTCTCATGCGCATCGCCACGCGCTGTGACCCCGCGGACCATGCCGGTGAAAATCGCCGCCGCCCCTGTGGAGGTGAGGGTGATCCGGGCAAGCAGATCATTCAGGTCGATCTCGGATTCAGTGATGGAGTAGATGGTGGGTAATTGGGTCATTGATAATTGGTGTTCGGTAATTGGTAGCCTAACCGCCGCTGACTGGTGGGAAGAGGGCAATTTCGGCATTGGACGGCACGACTGCTTCATCGAAAGCGTATTCGCGGTTGATGGTAACAAGTACGGATTTCATCGACTCTTTCAGGTTGGGATGATCCGTGCCGAGTTTTTCTTTCAACTGCAAAATCGTCATGTCCGTGGGAATTTCCAGATCCATGGACTTGACCCCGGCGCGGTCACGGATGGTGGCAAAGAAAAGGAGTTTAATGTGATTCATCTCAGATCCAAACATTATTGGGAGCGGTAAATTCAGAATCGGGCGCATTGCCGGTGTTGACCAAGCCCGCAGGTTCGATCAACAAAATATGACATTCATGTTCTGCAACCGGCTTGTGTTCCATGCCTTTGGGTACAACGAACATTTCACCCTCACTGAGTGAAACTGTTCCATCGCGAAGGAGTATATCGAGGCAACCTTTGACAACAATGAAAACTTCATCGGTTTCGGGGTGATCGTGCCAGACGAATTCTCCTTGTACCTTTGCTAATTTGAGATGGTAGTTGTTCAACTGGGCGATGATCTTCGGTGACCAGTGTTCGGAAAACTTAGTGAGTTTTTCTTGTAAGTTGATGGAGGAGTATTTCATAGGCAGTCTCAAGTGACAGTCACATTATTCGTTGACAATATCGCCCGATTGACCGCCATGTTTCTCGACTAAACGGATATTCTGAATCCGCATGGTTTTTTCGGCGGCTTTCGCCATATCGTAAACGGTCAGTGCGGCGACAGAGACAGCGGTCAGCGCTTCCATTTCCACACCGGTCTTGCCGGTCACTTTAGCGGTGGCAGTGATGACGACCCCGGGGAGCGAGTCATCCAGTTCAAGGTCGACATCCACCTTCGAGAGCGGCAAAGGATGACATAACGGAATCAGGTCCGAGGTCCGTTTTGAGGCGCTGATTCCCGCAATTTGAGCGACAGTCAGCACATCCCCTTTTTTTATCTGCCCCGCGCGGATCAAATCCAGCGTGGCTTTGGTCATATGAATTTCGCCCCTGGCAATGGCAACACGGGATGTATCCGATTTATGGCTCACATCCACCATTACTGCGCGGCCTGTGTGATCGATATGTGTAAGTTTGGACATGGACTGATTATACCTTTTGCCGTCGCCTTTTTTTACGTTTACTCGTGATTGGCGTAGAAACCCGGCAAATTTCGTTACGGTATAATTGTCATCATGTCCATCATCATCGCCGTTGACATTGGCGGTACCCAAATGCGCGCCGCTGCCTATACGCAAGACCAGGTTTTACCCCTCCAGCAAAAGAAAATCCCAACCCTCGCATCAAAACCCGGCGGATTAGACCGCCTCTTTACAGTGATCGAGGATGTCTGGCCTAAGGAACAGCAGGTTGCCGCCATCGGCATCGGATCGCCAGGTCCGCTCGACCCCCACACCGGTTACCTGCTTGCGCCGCCAAACAACCCGGAATGGCACAATTTTCCACTTGCGCCCCGTGTGCAGGAACATTTTGGCGTACAGACTTTTCTGGATAATGACGCAAACCTTGCCGGACTCGGCGAATACCGCTTTGGAGCCGGGCAGGGACATCATAACGTCCTGTACATCACCGTAAGTACAGGGATCGGCGCGGGGGGCGTGATCGAAGACCGTTTATTGCAGGGGTTTCACGGGTTGGCAGCGGAACTTGGTCATTCGATCATCGACCCGGATGGACCTCCATGCTCCTGCGGCTTCAACGGGCACCTCGAGTCATTTTCGTCGGGTCCGGCCATTGTGAAGTATGTACTGGCGGAATTGGATAAAGGTGCACAATCCATTCTTAAGCGCACAGATTCTCTGAATCCACGCGATATTGCGGATGCCGCACACCAGGGTGATGACCTGGCCATCCGCGCCTATCAGCGAGCTGGCGAATATCTTGGGATCGGGGTGGCATCCTTTCTCCATGCATTCGACCCATCGATTGTGATCTTCGGCGGAGGTGTATCGCAGGCGGGGCGGCTTCTCTTCGATCCTTTCGAAGCGAGTTTAAGACGGCGCGTCTTTCACCCGCGTTATCTGGAGGGGCTCGTCATCACCCAGGCGCAACTTGGTGATGATGCAGGCCTACTCGGAGCGCGCGCATTAGCCGAAATGAAATCGGGCATCCATCAGATGCCTGCTGCATCCTCCCGCACCAGCGAGGAACGCATCCAATAAATCGTAACAAGGAGAAGGCATGACTAACAAGACTCTACCGGGTCCGAATACCAAGTCGATGATTGAGCGCGACCACAAGGTGATCTCACCATCGTATCCGCGCGGATATCCTTTCGCCATGGATCACGGCAAAGGCACGGAAGTATGGGATGTGGACGGCAACCGCTTCCTCGATTTCATGGGTGGGATCGCCGTTGTGGCAACCGGCCATTCCCATCCTCAGGTTGTCAAAGCGATACAAGACCAGGCGGAAAAATTCATCCATATCTCTTCAGATTTCTACCATGAAAATTGGATCCGGCTGGGGGAAAAACTGAGCGAGATCGCGCCGTTCAAAGAAGACGCCCTCTCCTTCATGACCAATTCCGGCACTGAGGCTGTGGAAGCAGCCATTAAGCTTGCACGTTATCACACCAAACGCTCGAACTTCATCGGTTTTACAGGAGCATTTCACGGCCGGACGATGGGTGCAGTAACCTTTACTGCCAGTAAAGCCAAATACCACAGCGGATTCTATCCCTTGATGAATGGCGTGACCCATGCCCCATTCCCGAACCCGTACCGTCCGGTTTTGGAACGCCGTAAAGGCGAGGATTACGGGCAGGCGGTTGTGCGTTACATCGAGGAGGAGATCATTGCACAGATCCTGCCAGCCAAGGAAGTGGCAGGTGTACTGGTGGAAACAATCCAGGGAGAAGGCGGTTACATCGTACCGCCGGAGGGGTTCTACCCCGCGCTGCGTAAGTTCTGCGACAAGCACGGCATTTTGCTCATCCTCGATGAAGTGCAATCCGGCATGGGACGCACCGGTAAATGGTGGGCGATCGAACATTTCGGTGTGGAACCGGATATCATCACGTCAGCCAAGGGCATCGCTTCGGGGATGCCGCTCGGGGCGTGCATTGCGCGGAAATCGGTGATGGATTGGGAGATCGGTGCGCACGGCAACACGTACGGCGGCAATCCCATCTCCTGCGCCGCGTCGCTGGCAACCATCGAGTTGATCGAAAAACAATACCTGAAGAATGCAAAGGAAGTCGGGGAATATGCCATGGATGCGCTGCAAGAGATACAGGCGCGCCACCCCAGCATCGGCGACGTGCGCGGTAAGGGGCTGATGATCGGTGTGGAATTCGTAAAGGACCATGAGACTAAAGAACCCGCGAAGAAACTGACCGACCGGGTGGTGGATCTGGCTTTTGAACGCGGACTTCTGACTCTTTCATGTGGTCAGAGCGTGATTCGTATTGCACCTCCGCTTTCGATCAGCAAGAGTGAGGTGGATGAGGGGTTAAGCATGTTCGAGGATGCGCTGACACAGGCGGAGAAAGAGATGAAGTAATTGGATTGGTAATTAGCGATTGGTAGATAAAAAGACCTTCGAGATTGCACTCGAAGGTCTTTTTATCAGTCATTCGATTTGATATTCGCCTGGTTGTCGTCGCCGATGATGATGTTCGAACCGGTCACATCCCCATGGATATGAATTTCAGTTTTCGCAGGTGGCGGTGGGGCCGCCTTTTTGCGAGGAGCGGCTTTTTCTTTCTTAAGATTCGGCGGCGGGTTGTCACTCGATAGCAGCGCGGCTTTTACTCTTTCAGCCCGCAGGTTGAGGCTTTGAACAAGTCTCTTCACGCCGCTTTCGGTGAACAGATCCACCCACTGGTAATCGCGCAAACTGTAGGGCAGTTCCACGTCTTCGAAGCGGCCGGGGATGAGGAAAATCTCACCGGGCGGAATCTCCAATGCCCGGTCGAGAGCGAGGCGCATTTCCTTTTGGACGTATCCCTCCCGGCTCACGGAATGTTTTGAGAGGCAGAGCAACACGAGGTCGGTATCCTCCAATGCTTTGTGGATCTCCATTTTCCAATCCTGCCCGGGCAGGAGGTTTTCCACATCAAGCCAGGGGTCAGCCCCCTGCCCCGTGAGGAAAGCGTGAAGTTTCCGTGCCTTCTCCCGGTCTGCGGACGCGTAGCTGATAAAGACCTTCAACGGATGTTTCGATGCCATGCGGGGATTATATAGCAAAAGGCGACGCCTCGCGACGCCGCCTTTTGCTGTTTCAACTAGCGGATATTACTTCCGCTGTTGGGTTTTGATTCATCGTACCCAACCATTACGGCGCGGACAACGATACGGTTCGAATAGGTATCCGAGGCTTCGTTGTAATCCTTACAGGTCAGGAGTGTAAGCCAGGGATCCTCTTCATGCGGGATGGCGCTGACGCTGTATGGTTTGACTGTGCGGTTGGTGCGCACCTCGTAGGTGTACGCCGCCCCAAAGGCGTGGACAATGACCCTGTCGCCCCAGCGTAGTTTGCCCAGTTCGGCAAATGGACCCTGCTGCCCGTTGGGCAATGTAACGTGACCTGTCAGGACGCTGTTGCCAGACCAGCTTGGGAAGGCAGTACCTTCGAGCCAGCCCGCTTCATCCCATAGCCATGTCAGGTCCCAATTTTCTTCCACGACCGGTACGCCCACGATGGGCAATTTCAAACCCAGGCGCGGAATCTCCAACCAGACGTCGGTTTCGCGATAGGCGAGGTCCGCAGGCTGCTCGGGGATCAAAGTGACCCTATCTGGTGCAAAGCCGGTATCGGGCAGAGTGTCAGGCAGTTCTTTTATCTCTTGTGCACCTGAAGCCGCGCCAGCGCCAGGCGGGTTGATGACCACCTGGGCGGAGTTCGAATAAACATTGACATTGTCAGTCGGGTCGTACCAACGCTCGGTGGATCTGGTGTTATGCACGCTCAACTGTTGCGGCAAACCTATGGTCAGTGGCGGTATCGGCGGCAGTGGATCGATCGGCAGTGATGTCCAGGCGACGTTGGCTGTATTCGCCGCAGGAGAATTGACCAGGCGCGCGTTAAAGGTGATGGTCGCAGTCGCATTCAATGGAAAGTGATCCCACTGGAATACAAGGTTCGAAGTCGTCCCTGGGCAATAAGGAGCGGGTACGGCGGGCGGGTTGGTCGGCGCGAGTCCTGCATACGTGATGGAACATGGAATGTATTCCAGTTCCGGAGGCAGGATGTCGGTCACCACTACATCAAAGGCATCTGTCAGGCTGAGCGTAGTATGGCTGATCGTCAACGTGAACTGGACCGGTGTGCCGATCGCGACGCCGTTATTTGGAATGGCGGATTTATCGATATGCAGATCCGGTTCGACGACCTCGACCGTCGGGGCGCTGGCTGTAAACGAACCGCCGGTAAATGCCCAGGTCGCG
>ERZ761602.6004-NODE-6004-length-13938-cov-10.467262_pt1 | contig 13938 bp, 12 predicted proteins | sample MGYA00512165_ERZ761602 | MGnify/ENA primary metagenome ERZ761602 (study PRJEB28899, sample SAMN02445085) | bioreactor sludge metagenome | biome: EBPR sludge; isolation source: Thorneside wastewater treatment plant | place: Australia: Brisbane, Thorneside...
GGGCGCGCCCCGGCGCCACGGGCGACTAAACCCTGACACCGGCTGCGGCTTCGCCGTAGACGGCGGCGGTGCGCTCGGCGATCTGGCCCCAGTCGTAGTGCTGGCGGACGCGAGCCCGCCCGGCCTCGCCGCGGCGTCGCAGCTCCTCGTCGGAAGCGTCGACCACGCGGCGCAGGGCCTCGCTCCAGCGCTCGGTCGAGGCCTCGACCAGCCAGCCGGCCTCGCTCTCGCCCAGCAGCTCGCGGTGAGGAGGGATGTCGCTGAGCAGGACCGGGCGGCCGGCGGAGAGCGACTCCAGCGGGGCGAGGGGGAAGCCCTCCAGCAGGCTGGGCAGGACCAGGGCCCGGGCGTGGGTCAACAGCGCGTCGCGGCGGCGCCCGTGCAGCGGGCCGGTCAGCCGCACGCCGGGAGGGGCGGCGGCCTTCAGCCGCTGCACATAGTCCTCGCTGTAGCTGCCTCCGCCGACGATCAGCAGGGGCAGCTCGATCCCGGAGGCCTTGTAGGCGCGCAGCAGGCCGTCGATGCCCTTCTCGGGCACCAGCCTGCCCAGCAGGAGCAGGAAGCGCCCGGACTCGAGCCCCTCCAGCCCCGCCTCGGCCAGCGGCACGGCCTCGATCGGGTCGACGCCGTTGGGGATCCAGGTCGCATCGACCCCCTTGCGGGCGTAGTGGGCGGCGAGGTCGTGGCTGACGGTGATCAGCCGGTTGGGGAAGCGCCCGGCGGCCCAGGCCCCGGTCAGCAGGGCGAGGCGCGCGGCCGGACCCCACTTGTCGCGCTGCCAGTCCAGGCCGTGCACCGTGACCACCGAGGGGACCCCGAAGAGCCGCGGCGCCCAGGACCACAGGGCCGGCCCGGTGGCGTGCACATGGACCAGGTCCGCCCCGCGGATCGCCGCCGGCATCGAGCGCCCGGTGTGGACGAAGGCCTCCAGGTGCTTGCTGTAGATCGTGCCGACGTCGACCAGCCGCACCCCGTTGTGCTCTCCGGGCCCCAGCACGTTGTAGCGACCGCGGCAGTAGATCGTGACCTCGACCCCGCGCTGCACCAGCCGGGGCGCCAGCGAGGCCATCGCCGCTTCTACGCCCCCCTCGGGACCCCAGGGTGCCCGCAAGCCGACCATCGCCACCCGCATCTCAGGCCTCTCCGACGGGCTGCCCGCCCCGGGCAAGTTCCAGCGCCTCGTGCAGGCCGGCGGCCTCCATCCGACGCCGGGCCTCGCCCAGCACATAGTCCCGGTAGTCGTTGAGCAGCGTAGCCGCGACCTCCTCGCCCTGCTTGAAGCGCTCCTGCCGCAGGCTCGCGTCCAGCCAGGCGTACTTGCGGCTCCAGAAGCCCCCCCAGGCCCGCCTGGCCAGCGGCTCGGCGCGGTCGAGGAGGCCCACGGGCAGCCGCTCTTCGAGGCGGCGGGCGCTGGCCGGCAGGGGGGGCGCCGCCAGGGCCCGCTCGACGCACCAGTCCATGCCCGGCACGAAGGTCCGCACCCAGTCGTTGGCCTCCATCAGGCGGGCGCAGGCGACCGGCCCGGCCATCGGCACCGCCGTGGCCAGCTCGATCGCCGTGAAGAGGTTGCGGTCGCCGATCAGCGGGCGGTCCTCGGCCAGCATGTAGTTGTTGCCGAAGAGGTCGCGCAGGGCGCGGGGCCAGCTCCGCCGCGCCACCTGGAGCAGGCTGTGCAGGGTCCAGACCCGGCCGGGCGCCGTGAGGATCATGAAGTCCACGTCGTCGCCGGGGGCGGTGCTCAGCTTGGAGAGGCTCCCGGTGACCAGCACCCCGCGCACGAAGGGCAGCCGGGTGAGCGTCGCGGCCGCCACCTTCGCCAGGGGCCAGAGGCGCTCGGCGTTGGCGGCGCGCTCCTTGCGGCGGGCGATCAGCTCCTTCCGCCCGGGCCGGTAGAGGTGGGATTGCCGGTGCTCGAGCTCCCCGCTGGCCGCCAGCCGCGCGACCGCCTCGTGGACCCGCTCGGGGCGGGCCGGATCGACCAGCCGGACCAGCTCGGCGTCACGCAGCGGGTGCTGGAAGATGTCGAAGTACAGGACCAGCCGGAGAACGTCGGTGCGGGCGTCGGCGGAGGGGGGAGCGAGGGCCACGTCGAGGGCTATCCCAATGGCTCGCCTGGTTGTCCTCCCGCCCCGGCCGTCGGCATCGAGCACACGCGCCGTTAGAGGCTCGCCCGTGCCAGACCCGTTGCTCCTGCTGCTGCCCTACGCCGCCATCCTCGGCGCCCTCAGCGTCCACGGCCTGCACCGGCTCTACCTCTCCGCGGTCTACGCCCGGGTGCGCGCGCAGGCTCCGCAGGCCGGCCCGCCGGGCGCCCTGCCCCTGGTCACGGTCCAGCTCCCCATCTTCAACGAGCGCAACGTCGTCGAGCGCCTGGTCGACGCCGCCTGCCGCCTGGACTGGCCCGCCGACCGCCTGGAGATCCAGGTCCTCGACGACAGCACCGACGACACCACCGCGGTCGCCGAGGCCGTCGCCGCCTCCTGGAGGGCCCGCGGCATCGAGGTGCGGGTGCTCCATCGGGCCGATCGTTGCGGCTACAAGGCCGGCGCCCTGGCCCACGGCCTGAGCCTCGCCCGCGGCGAGTTCATCGCCGTCTTCGACGCCGACTTCGTGCCCACCCCGCAGTTCCTGCGGCAGGTCCTGCCCCACTTCGCCGAGGGCGTCGGCATGGTCCAGGCCCGCTGGGGCCACCTCAACGAGGGCCAGAACCTGCTGACCCGCCTCGCCGCCGTCATGCTCGACGGCCACTTCGTCGTCGAGCACACCGCCCGCAACCGCAGCGGCCGCTTCTTCAACTTCAACGGCACCGCCGGCGTCTGGCGCCGCGCCTGCATCGAGGCCGCCGGCGGCTGGCAGCACGACACCCTGACCGAGGACCTGGACCTCTCCTACCGGGCCCAGCTCGCCGGCTGGCGCTTCGTCTTCCTGCGCGACGAGGTCGTCCCCGCCGAGCTCCCCGCCGACATCCGCGCCTTCAAGCTCCAGCAGCACCGCTGGGCCAAGGGCACCATGCAGACCGCCCGCAAGCTGCTGCCGCAGATCCTCCGCGCCCCCCTGCCGGCCCGGGTCAAGCTGGAGAGCCTCGTCCACCTGGCCAGCAACCTCGCCTGGCCGCTGGTCCTCGCCCTCGCCTTGCTGATGCCCCTCGCCGTGCTCGCCCGAGGCCAGGGCGAGCTCTCCCGCACGCTGGTCCTGGACCTGCCGGTCTTCTTGCTCTCGACCGGGGGCTTCGGCCTCTTCTACGCCCTGGCCGCCCGCGACGCCTCGCCCGCTGACTGGCGCGGCCGCCTCTGGCGCATCCCCCTGGCCATGGCGCTGGGCATCGGCATGTCCATCAACCAGACCCGGGCCGTGGTCGAGGGCCTCTTCGGCAAGGACCTGACCTTCCTGCGCACCCCCAAGGCCGGCGATCGCCCGGTCCGCAGCTACGTCGTCGCCGCCGGGATCTGGCCCTGGGCCGAGCTGCTGATGGCCGCCTGGATGCTGATCGGCATCGCCGCCTGCGCCGCCGCCGGCTTGTGGGCCAGCCTGCCCTTCCTGACCCTCTTCGGGGTCGGCTTCCTGATGGTCGGGTTCAGCGGCCTGCGTCCGGCCTAGAAGTAGAAGTGGCCGGAGAGGCTCCCGTCCAGCCAGACATCGGAGGACGGGACGAGGCCGACGACCGGCGCCAGCTCCAAGAGCACGTCGAAGGGGGCGCCCTCGGAGACGAGGCCGATGCCGAAGGGCAGCCCGACCCCGAACCCCAGCTGATCGGTCGGGGGGTGGGTGTTCAGCCGACCACCGACGCCGATGAAGACCGGGAAGTAGAGCTTGGGCGCCTCGGCGGTGCGCAAGCGGACGGCGTTCCAGAGGTAGTCGCCGTGGATCTCGACGTGGTCCGCCCGCGTGTCCCAGCCTGCCGCGAGGTGTACGCTGCTGTGGACGTCGGGCCGCCACATCATCGACAGTCCGGTCGGATCGCCGATGGCGATTCCCAGGCCGAAGCCCTTGGCGCCCTTGCTGGAGCCGATCGTCACATCACGATCAGCCTCGGCGGGGGAGGTGAGGGAGAGGGCCAGCAGGAGGAGAGGAGTGAGGCTCATGGGGGCTCCTGGTGTGGGGTGCCTCCATGGCAGCCCCAAGCCCGTCGACACTTGCTCGCTGCGGCAGCCGGGTGAAGGGCGAGGGCACCTCCAGCCAGTCCGGGCCGGTCGGCGCCGCCTCGGCCGAGGCGTCCAGGCCCACAGCGCGCAGCTCCGCGCTCTGTTCACAGCCTCGCACGGCCAGCCGGTAGCGCCGGGCCAGCAGGGCCAGGATGACGGCTCGCTGGGCTCCCGCGCCGCGGGGCTCCTCGCCGAGCAGCAGCTCCTCCCAGGGCGGCTGGCAGGAACGGAGGGCCGCGACGAAGCCGGACTCGGCGCCCAGGCCCTCGGGGCAGGCGGCGTCCAGCACCAGCAGGGCCCCCGGGGCCAGGGGAGGGTCGGGCGAGAGGGCCAGGTAGCTCGCCGCGCGGCTGGCCTGGTAGAAGGAGGAGGCCTTGGCCGGGGGCACCCGGAGCACGGCGCCGGCCCACTCTCCGGCTACGGGGACCCAGGGGTCGAGCTGTCGGGAGGCTTCTCTCAACAGCTCGCCCGGAGGCCCGCAGAGCCACTGTCCCGACGGCAGCCGGTTCAGGGCGAGGCCCAGGCCGAGCTGCTCGCCGAGCGCGTCGATCACTTCACGGAAGGGGTTGCCCTCGAGCGAGCCGATGCGCACCCCGGGGGCGATCACCCGGTCGCGGGCGTGCAGCGCGGCGATCGTGGCCCGGCCGCCGCAGCCGACGACCACACCTTTGTGGCCGCCGGAGAGCCCGGCGTACTGATGAAGCTCGGCGAGGCCGATGCTGAGCAGATGATCGGCCTCGGATACGGTTGTGGTGACGAAGCCCGGGACCCCACCGTGCTCGCCATAGAGCACGGCGTCGTCGGGATCGGACTGTTCGAGATCGTAGCCCTGCAAGGGGGCGAGCTCGGCCGCGCTCATCGGCCGGTGCAGGCCCAGGCCGACCACCACCCGCAGCCGCCCGGGGATCCGCCTGCGCAGCGCCTCCAGCGCCGGGCGAGGATCCAGCGGTCGGGTCAGATCGGGGATGCAGACCGCGACGGTTCCGCCGAGGGCTCCGAGGGCATCGGCGAAGGGCTCCAGGGCCCCGGCCGCATCTGCTGCCAGAGCGACTCCGCCAGCGCTGCTGCTGCCAGAGGGAGGTACTGCGCGAAGGCTGGCCATGCCGGCTCCTGCCAGGCTCGGGTGAGGGGATCGTAGGTGGTCAGGGCCGCGTAGGACAGCGGCGCCAGCAGCACCAGCACCGTCCAGGAGCGCACGCCGCAGAGCAGCGCGGGCACCCAGACCCAGACCAGGTACCAGGGGTGGACGGTCGGCGAGAGCAGCACAAAGGCCCCGCCCACCCAGAGCGCCACCCGGGCCGGATCGCGCAGCTTCCACCAGCTCCCCAGCACCACCAGGGCGCCGATGCCCACGGCGATCAGGCGGGCCTCGCGGGCCACGATGCCCAGCGGCGCCAGCAGCCCCGACAGCAGGGCGAAGCCGCCGGCGTTGAAGGACCAGTGCTGGCCGTAGGTCAGCAGGCCCCGGAGCATCGCCGGTCCCGCGGCGACGAAGGGCCAGGCGCTGGCCACCCCCAGGGCCAGCACCAGCAGCAGCAGCCAGGGCTGGCGGTGCCGCAGCGAGGGCAGCATCACGAAGGGCAGGAACTTCACCAGCCCGCCCAGCCCGGCCCAGCCCAGGCCCGAGCGCCCCTCGCTCCAGTGCGCCAGGGCCAGGGCCATGCCCAGCAGGGCCAGGAACTCCATATGGCCGCTCCCGGCGCTCTCCACCGCCGCCAGCGGCAGCACCGCGTAGAGCCAGGCGTTGGCCGTGCTGCGGCCTCTGGCGCGCAGGGCCATCGCCAGGGCCGCCGCCACCCCCGCGTCGCACAGCGCCATCGCCGCCTTGAAGAGCAGGGCCGTCGGCGAGAGCGCCGCCAGGACCGCGAAGAGCCAGAGGGCCAGCGGCGGGTAGATGCTGGTCACGCCCGGGTGGTTGACCAGCTCGCGCACCGGCAGCTCGGGCACGAGGCCCAGCTCGGCCGGGGCTTGCAGGTAGGGGTTGCCCCCGTGCAGCACCAGCCAGCCCTCCCAGATATAGCGGTAGAGGTCGTCGGACAGGCTCGGCGGCGAGGCCAGCAGCAGCGCGCGCACCGCCAGCGCCGCGACGAAGACCTGCCGGGGGCGCAGCCGGCGCACGTCCAGCCGCTCGGTCCCCGGCGGGTCGAGCCGGTGCCGACGCAGGTCCAGGGCGTGCGCCAGCAGCCCCAGCAGCCCCCAGGCCATCAGCAGGACGATGGCGCGGGTCGGCTCGGCGCGCAGATCTCCGAGCCAGACCAGGGCCAGGGAGAAGAGCAGGGCGACGAGCAGGGCGGGCATCGCGGGGGAGGGGCACCCCGACACAACCGGTGGCAGATGAATCATCTCCTTTACTTGTGTCGGAGGACCGGGCGCCCATCTCCGACACAACCGGGGGTAGACGAGCCATCTCCTCGACTTGTGTCGGAGGTTCAACCCTCCGCCTCCGACACAACCTGACGTAGATGAATCATCTCCCCGACGTGTGTCGCCCCCTTCCCGCTCAGCCCGCCTCCGCCAGCATCATCGAGCGGCCGACCTCCTCGCCCAGCGCCTCGCGGACCGCGAGCTGCCGGCGAATCGCCAGGATCAGCGCCGGGTCCGCCACCTCGGAGCGCATTCGGGTCACGGCGCGCGCGCTCAGCCCGAGCCGCAAGGCCGTCTGCTCCGTCGAGAGCGCCTCCCGGGCCGCGTGGACGGCCGCCCGCCTCGCTGCGACGATCGGCTCGGTGCGACCCTCCAGCGATGGCAAGCCCACGGCCGCCGCGGCCGCGTCCGCCAGCCCCTCCCAGGCCAACGGGTGCTCGGGGAGCGTGTCGAGCCCCAGGTGCCGCAGCAGGTCTCCTCGTCGAAGCCGGGGGAGGTGCTCGCGCACCCGCGGCACCGTGTAGGCCCCGGCCAGCCGCATGCCCAGCAGGTCGGGGAGGTTGCCCGCCTCGTGGAGGGCGTCGGGCTCCAGGCCGTGATGACGGGCCTGGCCGAGGATGTAGCCGAAGAGGTTGACCAGGTGCGGCTGGTCGCGCACCGGCAGCACCCGCGCCGGCGCGAAGCCGATGGGCAGGCCCATCCCGCGCACCAGGGCGATCTCGATGCGGCGAGCGAGCTGCCTGCCCGCAGCCTCTTCCACCAGCGCGACCGCGTGCAGGTGCGTGTCGGCCGCTCGAAAGGCGAGCAGGCCGGAGTCCTGCCCGAGTCGGAGCACCGTCCTGGCCAACAGCCGCCGAGCCGCCACCGAAGGCGCCAGCACGCGGTCGTCCCGGAGGCGTAGGATGAGGTGCGAGGCGAGGCCCATGCCGGGTCTTGGCCTGCCACCCCTCCGCCGTCCACCCCGCGTCACCCGATCGTGGCTTGGCCCAAGGCACCACCATGCTCCCCGTCCTCTCCATCGCCGGCTCGGACCCCAGCGGCGGCGCCGGCATCCAGGCCGACCTCAAGACCTTCCTCGACCACGGCACCTACGGCATGGCCGTGCTGACCGCGCTCACCGCCCAGAACACCGCCGGCGTCAGCGCCATCCACCCCGTGCCGCTGCCCTTCGTCGCCGAGCAGATCCGCATGGTGCGCGCCGACATCCCGCCGCGGGCCATCAAGATCGGCATGCTCGGCACCGCCGACCTCGTGCGCACCGTCGCGCGCGCCCTGGCCGACTACGACGGCCCCATCGTCCTAGACCCGGTCATGGTCGCCACCAGCGGCGCCCGCCTGCTGGAGGCCGAGGCCGAGCGCGCCCTGCTCACCGAGCTGGTCCCCCGGGCCACCGTCCTCACCCCGAACCTGCCCGAGGCGCAGGTGCTGCTGGGTGAGGAGGCCCCGGCGGACTGGGCTCGCCGGACCGGGATCGCCCTGCTGCTCAAGGACGGCCACGGCGAGGGCCAGCAGGTCGTCGACCGGCTCTTCCTGCCCGGCGGGGAGGTCCTCGACTTCGCCCATCCCCGAATCGCGACCCGCAACACCCACGGCACGGGTTGCACCCTCTCGTCGGCGCTGGCTGCCCGGCTGGCGCGGGGGGAGGGGCTGGCGGAGGCCTCCAGAGGAGCGATAGCCTACGTCGCGGCGCTGGTGGCCGCCTCGGCCGGGCATGAGCTGGGGGCCGGGCGGGGGCCGCTGCTGCATGGGAGGGGGTGAGCACCATGTCGCTGGCTGTATGCGCGCCGGTGCGGGAGGCGGGGATGCGGGCGGGGTGGCCGAATTCACGATTGATCGAGGTGTGGATGTAGTAACGATCAGGCGTCCCTACTCTCCGCTGATCCTATCGGATGAGGTTTCAGCCTTGCCTCCTCGTCGCGCCAGGCTCCGCGCCGGGGCTCTCGAAGGCGTCTTGGGTTCCCTGCGATCGACGGTCGGGGGCCGTTGTTACGCGGCCTGCCCCGATAGCGCTCAGCAGGTGGCCCTCTCCCTGCAGATCTTCGACGATAGTGGTGAGCGCTGGATGAGTAGACGGGCACCGTTTGATCTGCTGCGAGGCGCCACTCATGGGGAGGGCCTTGTAGCCCTTCTGAAGTACCTGGCCGAAAGAGACCGGGTGTGGGACGAAGCGTTTGGTGGGTAGACCGTTTGCCCGCTGCTTCACGGCCTCAGGGTTCAGCCCTCAATCGCTCATCACCGTCACCACCGTCCCCCCCACCCTCGCCTGCCGCTCTCCCGAGTACACCCGCACATTCGCCGAGTCCGCGGTCACCGAGCTCACCACCCCGATGGGCATGCCGTCGCCGACGACGATCTGCTCCACCGCCACCCCGGCCTTGGTCCCGCGGTTGAGGACCACCTTGTCCTCCGAGACCTCGGTGATCGTAGCGAGCGCGCCCTGCCGGCGGACCTGCGTGGCCTGGTCGCGGGCAATCCGATGGAGGCTGAGCTCGCCGATGGGCTTGCCCACGTAGATGGAGCCGACGATGCGCGTGCCGTCGGGGCTGAGCGCCGCGCGTGCGCCCTTCCAGTCGGTGATGTGCGAGCCGTCATCGGCGCGGTAGACCGAGCTGCCGTCGGTGGTCCCCTGAAGCAGCAGGCGCCCGTCCAGCGAAAAGGAGAGGCTCCGACCCTTTCCGCGGGTCTTGAAGGAGCGGGGCGCGGGCAGGCCCACCCGCCGCCCCGTGGGGGTGAGATCCTGGATGACCTCTTCACCGGAAGGGTTCCAGGCATAGACCAGCCCGTCGGGCCGGAAGGCGAAGCCGGGCAGCTCCTCGTGAACCGCCATGTCGAGATCGTCGAGGGCCTTCTGGCCCTCGACGTCAAAGATCACGACCCGGTTGTCGTCGCCGAGGCGGAAGTGCCCCACCGCCATGCTCCCGTCCGGGCTGATCCGGCAGTCCACCGGCCTGCGGTCGTCGTCCTCTCCTCGGAAGAGCACCTCGGCGGTCGCAGTGTCCACCACCTTCACGGAGGTCCCGTCCGCGATGCAGGCGCGCGCCCCATCCGCGCTCAGCCCGACGGCGTCCGCTGTCCTGGTCGCGTACAGATCCGGGCCCAGCTGGTCTCCGGTCGCTGGTGTCCACAGCCAGATTCGCCCCCCGCTGTAGACGAGCACCTTGTCGCCCGCGCGACTGACCGAGGGCACGACATGGTCCTCCAGCGGCAGGCTGCGGATGAGGTGGCCGCGTCTCGCGTCCAGCACGTCCAGGCGGTCCTTCGTGGCGGCCAGGATCGTGCTCTCGTCCTCGGCGTAACGGACCAGCTTGGGGTGGTCCCCCAACCCCACCAGGGTCTCTCCCGCCCCGTCGCGCGCGGAGAAGGTGAATACAACCCCGTTCCCTCCGGCGGCGATGGATCTCCCCGACGGGGAGAAGGTGACCATCCGGGTGTCGACCTGCGTGGAGAGGATGAGGTCGCCGGTCGAGAGGTTCTCGCGGGCCCGATCGGTGCTTCGCTTCACCGTGAGCTCCGGCCAGGACCAGGAGGCGACGATGGGGGCGACCCGCTCGGCCTCGTCGGCGGAAGGCACTCCGAAGAAGCTCTTGCGGAGGGCGACCTCGATGGCCGCGTCCACCGCACTCCAGCGCGGGTCACGGGTCTCCACCCGGGCAGCGATGGCCTCGGCAACGAGCTCGGAGATCGTGTCGGGGAGGGCTGCGTCAAACTGCTCCGTGACCCAGCCGGCGAGGTTCTCCGGGTTGTGCTGACGCTCGTCGCGCTGGGGCACATCCCACTGCGAATCACCGGGCGACTGTACGAACAGGAGCTCGCTCAGGTCCATCGACTGGCGCTGCGAGACGGTCTTGTCGCCGACGCGGAGCGTCAAGTCGCGCGTCGCGCTCCCGGTCCAGGTCTCGTGGATGTCTTGGAGGGCGATCGGCACCTCGATCAGCTCGTACTCCACACCCGGCGCGCTGGGGCCCCGGCTGAGGGTGTACAGCTCGACCTCGGCCGCGCGGATCTGCTCCTCGGAGTAGGTTCGTTTCTTCACGGCTGGCTGGTAGGTGGTGGTGCTGGTCGAGGGCCGATCCACGTAGTCCGACCCGTGCTGCCCCTTGCTGCCTGCGCTGGCGAGCTGACGCGAAGATCCGCCGTAGCCGAACTGTGCCTCACGCACGGTGTCGTACCCGCCCGAACCGCGGTTGGCCTTCATGTAGGCGATCGAGCTCGTCAGCTCGGCGATGCGGTCGGCCCTCCCGCCTGCCTCCACCCGCGCCTTCACGGAGGCGGTCGACTCGCGCTGCTTGTATCGGGTGTAGGTGGAGAGGAGCGAGACCTCCGTGCGCTTCGCGTCCCTGAGCGCGGTCTGGCCGAGGGTCACGGCGGCCGCGGGGCCCTTGAGCTCGACGAGGGCGAGAGGTTGCACGCCGGCGTGCTGGACCGCGCCCCAGCTCTGGCCGATCCGGGCGTCCCCGAGGGCTGCCAAGAGCTCGGGGGGCGCCTCTACAAACGAGGGGAGGAGCTGGTCCCCCACGAGGGCGAGGTGGACCCGAGCCTTCGAGGCGTGGTCACCGTCCTCGGCCGGAGCATGCAGCGGAGCCGTCGAGGCCTTCTTCCCCCAGAGCCGGCCGCGGGCCAGCAGCAGCGCCGCGGCGGTCGCGTGACGCCCCTCGGCCGCGGCTCGCTCGGTCTCGGTGACCAGCCGCTGATCGAGCGCCACCCTGGACTCGTTGACCTCCTTCCAACGTTCCTCTCCGCCCTCGGCGAAGCTGCGCTGGTATGCCGTCATGCGCTCGTCGTGCGCGGCGAGCTCCCCTGCCAGCCCGGTGGAGGGGCGGCCGCGCGGGGCTTCGACAGCCCGCAGGGCGTCTTCGGCCAGCGCGGCGAGCTGGTCGCGGATACGCTCGAACTGTCGATCCGTGAGCCCGGCGAGGACCTCCGCGCCGACCTTCTCCACCGTGAGCAAGGACCGGATGGGTGAATCTGCGGGGCTCCCTCGCACGAAGCTGTCGAGCGTGGGGCCGAGGTCGAGGTGGGTGGAGTCAGCCGACGAGTGCCAGGCGAGGCGCGCCTCGGTGAGGATCGTGTCGAGCAGCGCCCAGCGTGTGCTGGCATCGGCGGACGGCAAGGCCGCCTTCAGCTCGGCGATGCGGGCGAGCGGCTCCTCTCGAAAGCGCGTGATGAACCGGGCCTCGAGCGAGTCGGCGTCGGGATGGCGAACAGTCTTGAGGAGGCGGAGCGCGCTCCAGGCGCCGGTGGGATCGCCCTCTTCATACGCTCGATCGGCTGCGGCCCGGGACTCGGCAACCACGATCGCATAGCCGTGGAAGTTTGAGCGTACATCATCAGTGGCCGAGGTGATGCCCTTGATCGGTCCGACGGTGTGCTCGTCGACCAGCTCCCGGACCAGGTAGCGGGTGGGGTCGGAGCTCTCGTACAGAACCCCCAGCTTGGTGAGGACGTAAAGGGGCGCCCCCTGCTCCAACCCCAGCCTTGCGAGGCGTGCCGCGTCGGTGCTCTCATCGGGGCCCCAGCGCGGCTCGGCGTACCAAGCCTGCACGCCTCCGCTCAGCCCGCTCGTCTGGAGGATCACCCGGCTGAAGTCCCCCTCCACGATGCCGTTGAGCTCGCAATACCTGCCGTAGGTGTCTTCCCAGCGGACCTGGGTGGCCAGCGCCGAGCTGTCCCCGAGGCAGGCCTTCTGCAGGCGATCGAACTCGAACTCGCCTTCGAGCTCGACACCGGCGAGGCGGCCCTGCTGCAGCTCAGCGAAGGTGGCGGGTTGGAGGCGGACCGCCGAGCCGCCGCAGCCTGTGCTGAGGCTTAGGAGCAGGGCGAGAGAGGTGATTTCTGAAGGTTTGAAGCGCATCGGGCGGACCTAACCGGTCTGCACTGCCTCTACAGCCTCTCCCCCCTCCACACCGCCGGTCGCCCCGCTCGCCCGAGCGCCTCCAACGCCAGCGCCTCGCTGTCATAGCGCCAGATGTCCGCCCGCGGATGCTCCTCGCACAGCGCCGGCGAGGTCACCAGCAGGTACTGTACGAATCCGGTGGCCCGGTCGCGGTACAGGCAGTGGCAGCGCTCGAAGGTCAGCTCCGTTCCCGCTCGGCTGCCCCAGGCCTCGCGGGTCCGATCGGCCTGCAGGCGCAGCTCGCCGTCCGCGGTCAGCCCGAAGACCGCCGGGGGCCCCTGCTCGGCCAGCGTCTGGTCGAAGGTGTCGGCGAACCCAAGGCTCATGTTCGCTCCAGGGGCCCGGTCCACTCGGCCATGCCGCCCTCCAGGTAGCCGGCGTCGACCCCGCGGGCGCGCAGCCAGGTGGCCATCTCGGCGGCGCGGGCGCCTTCGGCGTCCACCAGCAGCACGCTGCCGCTCAGGGGGAGGGCCTCGGCCTGCAGGCGCTCGTAGGGCAGGTTCTCCGCCCCGGGCAGGTGCCCGCGGGCGAAGCGGTCGGGCTGGCGGATGTCCAGCACGCGCTGGGGGGTCAGCTCTCCGCAGAGCAGCTGCCAACCAAAGACGCTGAACGGCATCAACGGGCTTCCACCAGCAAGACGAGCAGCACCAGGACAGGTAGTCCCACCATCAACAGCGTCCCTGCGGCGATCAGCAGCTCCACCTCTCCTCCCGACCGAGACCTTACCCGATGCTCAGCCTCCTCGTCGCCTCCTCCCTCGCGCTGGCCCTGGATCCCCCGGCACTCGACCCGGCACCCTGGCAGGCCGTGCTGACCGCCCACGTCGACGCCGCCGGCCGGGTCGACTACGCCGCCGTCAAGGCCAGCGGGGCGCTCGACGGCTACCTGCAGGCGGTCGCGGCGGCCCCGCTGCCCCAGGACAAGGCCCAGCGCATCGCCCTGTGGATCAACGCCTACAACGCGCTCACCGTCGACCTGGTCGCCGACAACTGGCCGCTTGGCAGCATCATGGAGCTGGACGGAGGCAAGGTCTGGGACACGCGCCGCTTCGTCGTGGCTGGCGAGAGCCTGACGCTGAACGAGCTCGAGCACAAGCGGCTGCGGCCGATCACCGACGGGCGCATCCACGCCGCGCTCAACTGCGCCAGCAAGGGCTGCCCCGCGCTCCCGCGCACCGCCTTCGACGCCGCCACGCTGGACACCCAGCTCAGCCACGCGGCGCGGGCCTGGGCCAGCAGCAACGCGCTGGTCATCGACAAGACCCAGGGCTCGGTTCAGGTCAGCCGTATCTTCGAGTGGTTCGCCGAGGACTTCACCAGCGGCCCCCACCCCGCGGGCACCGAGGGGGCCCTCGGCAGCGCCCTGGCCTGGATCGCCAGCTACTCCAACGCGGAGCAGGCCGAGTATCTGCGGGCGGGCGGATTTGGCACCGGCTGGGCCGAGTACGACTGGAAGGTCAACGGCCGCTGAGGCCCCGGCTCCCCCCCCCCTGCGGTCTCTTGGACGGGCTCCCTGAGCAATGAGGCCGGCCGTCCCCCC
>ERZ761602.6005-NODE-6005-length-13938-cov-5.870777_pt1 | contig 13938 bp, 14 predicted proteins | sample MGYA00512165_ERZ761602 | MGnify/ENA primary metagenome ERZ761602 (study PRJEB28899, sample SAMN02445085) | bioreactor sludge metagenome | biome: EBPR sludge; isolation source: Thorneside wastewater treatment plant | place: Australia: Brisbane, Thorneside...
CCGAGAAGCCTTATTTGGAAGTCACTACGGTGGGCAACGCCGTTTCCATCCATTTCCAGTTTGCGCCGTATGCATTGAAGAATGGTGACTGGAAAGTGGAAAGTGGAAAAGTTGCTGAATTGGCGATCAAGACATTGGAAGAATACTTCCCTGCACTTCACGCTTCACGTATCACGCATCACATCATCACTCCTCTTGATCTCGAAACCACCTACGGTCTCACCGAAGGCGACCTCAACCACGGTCAACTCATGCTCGACCAATTCCTCTTCATGCGTCCGATACCGGGTTGGTCGAACCACAAGACTCCCATTGATAACCTTTATCTCTGCGGAAGCGGAGTCCACGGCGGAGGGGGAGTCAGCGGCGCGGCGGGAAGAAATGTAGTCAAAGCTTTGTAAGATTCGAATTCGCCAAGGATATGACCCCAAAAACCACCAAGCTTCTTCTCGTTGAAGATGACGCATCCGTAGCCCGAAGCCTAATGGCAGGGCTTGAACGCGAAGGCTACTCATTGACATGGAAGGAGACCGGCGGGGCAGGTATCGACTGGGCAGTTAATCACCACCCGCAACTGATCATTCTCGATATCAGGCTTCCTGACCTTTCAGGGTACGACGTCTGTAAACGGATGCGTACCCTGGGGTTGCGTCAACCGATCCTAATGCTCACGGCAAAGCGGGAAGAGATCGACAAAGTCATCGGGTTGGAATCCGGCGCAGATGACTACATCACCAAACCGTATGGGTTGCATGAATTATTGGCGCGGGTCAGGGCATTATTGCGCCGCGCTTATGGGGAATTTTCACAGACAGATTCAGATGTGCTCTACGCTGGAGACCTTGTGATCGACCGCACCCGTGGACAGGTCTTACGCGGAAATCGCCAAATCAACCTCACCCCGATCGAATTTCGCTTGTTGACCTACCTTGCCCGGCACAGCGGGCAGATGGTAACTCGCGAACAAATTCTGGAAGCGGTTTGGGGTCATGGCGCGGAGGGGGAGGATGAGAAAATGGTCAACGTAAATATCCGGCGATTGCGTGAGAAGGTTGAGATCGACCCAGGCGCCCCCACATTGATCCTCACCGTACCCGGGCTCGGATACCGCCTTGTGAATTGATATTACGGTTTTGTAGCCCCATTGTTCCAGCCTTGTAATACCAAAACTTTATAGTATCTCCATCACAACCAAGGAGATACATCATGTCTGTACGTGCTTTTACGATTCGCTCAGTTCGATGTTTGTTGGTTCTATCCATTGTGGTGATCACAGCCTGCAGCGGACCAGCATCACCAACACCGTTTTCAGGGGATATTCCAGAAAATGACGCCGATTCTGTAACAAAAGCAGCCATCCAAACCTATCTTGAGCGATTATCTGCATTGGGTTTTTCAGGTTCCGCCTTTATAGCGCATAAGGGAAATGTTATTGTGTCATCAGGGTACGGCATGGCAGATGAACAAACCCCTATCACTCCCGATACAATCTTCAATATCGGGTCCAATACCAAACCGTTCACAGCAGCTGCGATCCTTAAGTTGAGAGATCAAAAACAGTTGATGCTGGAGGATGAATTACAAAAATTATCCGCTGATGTTACAGCGGATAAGCAACACATCAACATTCAGCAGCTCCTCACACATTCATCGGGGCTGGATCATTCCGGCATCTTCAAAGGGGATTTTGAAGAAGTGGAACGTGACGATGCCGTCCGCCGCATCCTTAACTCGGACTTGCTTTTTCCTCCCGGAGCGGAGTCGTCCTATTCAGATATGGGCTATATTCTCCTGGCAGCCATCATTGAGAAGGCATCCGGGACGTCTTATCAAGAGTATGTACGATCGGAGTTGCTGGACCCTGCCGGGATGAACTCGACAGGCTGGTGGGGAAACGATTCAAAACTGGCTGACAAACCGTTCGCGAATGGCACATCGTTTAACGGGGAAACCAACGTATCGGCAAAAACATTCCCCGGCCCGTTTTGGGCAATCCAAGGTGCAGGAGGAATGGTTTCGACGGTCACCGATCTTCAACGTTGGCATGAGGCAGTACATTCGGGTTTGATCCTCTCGCCCGGGTCTGTCACAGATTATGAAACTGGTCATTTTGCACTCAGTGAGAACGAGTCAGAGGGATACGGCTGGGTTGTTGCTGAACCTATTGCGGGGCGTCCGATGCGGGTCATTGCGGGAGGGGCGCCACAGATCGGGCACGAAAACATTATCCAATGGTGGACATCCGAAGATTGGTTGATCATCATCAGCACGAACAACCCATCCTTTCAGGCTGGAGATGTATCTTACAAATTGAGCGCCATTATTTTTGGTGACTCATACACCCTTCCCCCCAGATCATCCCGGCTGAGGAAGAAATCTTGAATGCTTGGCAAGGAAGATATCAGATTGAAAATGGCGGGCTGTTTTCAATCATAACGGAGGACGGCAAGCTCGTCATAATGCCAGAAGACCAGCAAGCGTTTGACATGCTTTTTCCTGCGTCGGTTTCGAAACAGGCTCTCGAATCTATGCAGGAAAATGTAGAGAACTATATAAACTCAGGGAATGACCAAATCCTGGAAAACTGGAAAGCCGAAACCACCTTTGAATTGGGCGAGTATAAGAAACTCCAAATCCTTGGCAGCGCCGCCGGGCAAACCGTTGAACCCGCAACCTATGTGAGCTTCGAATTTGAAAAAGGCGTCCGCTATGGATGGTTTATTGTGAATAAATCAGGCTCGTTGCTTGGTGCCTTGCTTGATGTTCCCCTGCCAGCCATATCACTCTGGTTGCAATCTCCCACGGAATGTGTCACATTTTCCATTCGTCAGTCCTATAGTGTAGAACGCATCCGACTGGAAGAAGTTTCGCAAGGTTCCAATCTGGTCATTACCACGTCAGAGGGCGTCACCCTTCTGGCGGAGCGTATGACCCAATAAGGGATGCGGATTGAATTTTTCCGTGTTTCGCATATACTCGCCTTCAAGCAATAAACTTGGAGGCGAGTGATGGTTTTCAGATCCCTGCGCTGGCGTTTATCCATTTCATACATTGGGCTTGTCATTTGTACAACATTGTTGTTCAGCGGTTTGCTGCTGACCGGTTTGAGGTTGTATTACTCGGAACGTGAGCGTCAATACCTGAATGAAAACGGAGGTCTGCTCGGGCAACAGCTGGCAGACCTCCTAAGCAAGGGATATCCGCCCAGTGCTTTGGAGGAATATATATTTTTATATGCCAATGCCATGCAAACCCGGATCAAAATTTATGATCAGCAGGATGATCTTCTACTGGATTCGAACACATTGGCATCTGCATCTCAAACCGGACCTGAAAATCAGGATGCGTTTCCGAATCCGGTTCCACCACTGACTGGCGACCTACCCACCTCCATATCCGATGGTTCCACAAGTATCGATGTCGAGGTAAAAATCATATCCTTTGCGCCGGGACAGCCCGGTGATCCTGGACTGCACTCCGTTCAAATTGTTTCAATCTCTTTGGAAAATCCAGCAACCGGGGAAAAGCTTGGTCGCCTTGATCTTAGTGAAGGTCCTGCTTATGGCGCACAGATCCTTTCTGGCTTGATCCAGGTTGGGGCCTGGGTCGGAGTCGGTTCGATCCTTCTTGCAGGCATTCTTGGGTGGAGCATCGGTCGAAAACTGGCAACCCCTTTATCGAAACTTTCCGCCGCCGCCGGGCAAATGGCATCCGGAGATTTATCCGTCCGCGTGGAAATGCCTCAATCTGATGAGATCGGCGTGTTGGCTGCATCATTTAATCACATGGCAGAGCAGGTACAGAAGACCGTGACCGTCCTGCGCGACTTCACAGCTGATGCAGCGCATGAATTGTACACGCCACTTACCGCCCTACTCACGGATCTGGATGTTGCACTTCAAACAGCCAATGCAGAAATGGATACCCTGCTTCGTGATGCCCGGCCTCAAACCAGGAATTTGATCGAAAGGGCCAATGACTTGCTTGACCTCTCCCGTCTTGAAATACAAGCGGAACCGGCCCTTCATTTGATGGATCTGACGGACACCCTGAATCAAATGGTCGAAGTGTACGCGTCTCGTGCAGAGCAGGCTGGTCTCAATCTTGACCTGAAAACCACCGAAGCACGAATGCTAATACAAGGAGATCCATTGCAGATCCACCGTGCAGTGCAAAACGTATTGAACAATGCTGTCAAGTTCGCCGCCCTCGGCAGCACCATTCATGTCGAGTTGCGTAGAAACGGCAACTGGTATGAAATCGAAGTTGTTAATTCAGGGATTGAAATTCCCTCAGGAGATCTCCCTAAAATTTTCGACCGTTTTTATCGCGGTCGAAATACCAGATCCTACAAAGGCAGTGGATTGGGATTAGCAATTGTAAAAACTATCATGGACAAGCATGATGGCGAGATACTTATAAGAAATGACATACATGGTATGGCTTTTACATTACGTTGGCATGTTAGTTCTGAAGGATAGCTATGTTTTGTCTTGCCAGGAATACTTCTATCTCTGCGGCAGCGGCGCGGCGGGACGGAATGCAGTAAAAGCCCTGTAGGAAATCAAAAACATCCAACATAATAAAGTGTTGGATGTTTTTGATTCTGATTCGATCTATATTATTACTTGTTACGAATGGACTGCGCATATTGTTCGGGCGCCTTGCCAACCAGTTTTTTGAAATCATTCACAAAATGGGATTGATGGCTGTAGCCCAAGTCCGCAGCGACTAATGCCCAGTTTAGGTCCTCCAGCTGGGCTGCCAGTTCCACGGCTTCGAGTAGGCGGTAACGCATCAACACCCACTTCAATCCAACCCCAACATACTTCTTGAAAAGATGCTGAACTGTCCGTTCGCTGACGGAGAATCGTTCTGTGACCATTTCCACGGTGCGCAGGTATGTGTCGGTGTTGACCGCTTCCAGGATCGACGTGATAAGCGTCAGGTTCTGGTCGATGCGTGGTTTTCTCGATAACAGCAACTCTTCCACTTTGGCGACCATGGTTTCATCGTTTTCCATATCGAATAATCTGTAACGAAATTCTTCATCCGCTTCAGGGAAGACCGTCACAGTATCGATTTCCTGATCGGTGATCGTTGAGAGGTTTTTCTTCCAAAATGGATAGAACCCGCCAGGCTTGAACATCGTCCCAATGATGGATTCGGTGTCTTTCACTTCGTAGGTATACATTCCTGTGATAATGCCAGTGATCCAGCCCCGCCCCAAGGTGAAGGCAAAATTGATGCTCGAATGTGGCAAAACTTCGGAAATGTAAGGTGGCAGCCCGCGCAGATCCCAGTGGATGGTCCAATGATGTTCGACGAAGGGCGACAGGGTGGGAGAAGGCAGGTATCGGTTGAGTTCGAAGCGCGTTGCAGCGTGGACCGGGTCCAGGATTTCCTTATGTCGACTTGATTTTTTCTGATAGCGTTTTGCGGTTTTTTGCAATACGTTTTTCATAACGGGTACTATTATATCCGTTCAGGAGTACAGAAATGAACAATTCTTTTCCAATCAAAAAACATATTTCAATAAGCGCCTCAACCGACAAGGTTTGGGAGGCGCTGGCTTCCCCACAAATCATCAAACAGTACATGTTTGGTGCAGAGGTTATTTCGACCTGGCAAAAAGGGGATACGGTCATCTATCGCGGTCAATGGGATGGGCATCCGTTCGAGGATAAGGGCACGATTCTGGAGATCGACCCGGGCAAGATCCTGCAACTGTCCTTTTTTAGCGCGTCCAGTGGGATGGAAGATCGACCGGAGAACTACAATCTGATCACCTATGAAATTATCCCGGAAGCTGATGGACACACTACGCTTTCCATTACCCAGGAGAATAATCCTTCCCAGTCAGCTGCTGATTTCGCCAGGGAAAACTGGGAAATGACACTGAATCAGATCAAGCATCTATTGGAGAATTAATTGATATGGGTCCGACCTGCTACAACGCATTTATTGAGGTGGCTGAGAATTGTCCTGTGACAGTTGCAGAAGTTCCCCCGACCAAGGGCGAGAAGAAAACAAAAGCGAATCTTGAATATGAACTGATCGCAGGACAGCCTTATCATTACACCGGCGAAGATATTGCTTTTCTTGTCCACGCCATGTACAACGAGATCCCCAAAGGACAGTGGGGTGCGGAACGATTCAAATTCTTTTCCAAAGGGCAGCCCTGTCTGCGGACATCTGCTTTGAGCAAAAGATATGGCTGGGGAACCCATCACGATGAGAACGGAAAGATTGTCCTCATCCCCATGGACTCGAACGAATATAAGAAGTTAATAAAAAGTTCCAGCCTCAAGCATCTCAAGGCGATGCGATCCAAGAAGAATTGAATTTGAAGATAGGCAAGCTTATATGGAAATAAATACAGCAAAAAAATTGATGTTCTTTCGATCTTTAGAACCTCCATCGGACATTTTATGCCATGGCTGGCTGCCGTACTTTTCATCACCTGGTCGGGCTACCCTGGGGTGGTTTGCATCACGCCAATGGCATGGCTGCTCGCAATCAGCCTTGGAGGCGTGCATTCTGGGTGCTCAAAGAGCCAGAAATCCTCTACTCGCGTGTTGGAGGCGGCGCTGGCAGGCGGCATCCTTGGGCTGTTACAGGGAGTCCTATTTATAGTTATCACCCCGGTTATGGGACCCATCAAGCCAGAGGAAGAGGCAAATACAATGACCCTGAACCTCATCATATTGGGGGCAGGTGCATTGGTTGCAGCGATACATTCCCTGTTTTCTGCCATGTCTATGGAAAGACGCAGGAAGAAGAAAATGTCACTGCGAGAATATGAAAGTGTTATGCGTGATCTGGGTATGTGAGAAACAGCGGCTCAAACCAAGGCTACGCCTTGAGTGAAGGCAATTCCTGAGTTTCTCGAATAAGTGAACAGGCGTGTTTACACACCCCGAATAGGTATGTGACCCGCCTGTATTATATATCCCACGTGAGTTCGGTTTAGGTAAACAGAGCGGGCAGAGTGCCCAACCCTAGGGACGGCTTGATGGGCTGATGGCAATAAGTGATCAGTCCGCTTTCAATATGTGTGCGTAGCTCAATGGTAGAGCAGCGGCCTTTTAAGCCGTTTGTTGAGAGCCCCATTGGGGGAGGATATCAATGAAATCCGTGTATCTCAATTCATAAAATCGATAAACAGACCATTTGTGCTATAATGATTCGAAGCAAATTTTGATCATTCATCGCTGTTACATATCTCGTATATCGAACCTCAAAACGCAATGCCCCTCCTCAGACCCTTCGCAAATCAAAAGAAAAGCGCCAAGCCTGCGGGCAAAACCCTTTCCGGCAAAAAGGGCGGGCTTTCTGCGCCTGCGAAGGGAGAGGGAAAACAAAAGGGACCGCCCCCACCGCCGCCTCTTCATCGCGAGCCGTCATGGTGGGAAAAGCTTTCTCCTGAACGAAAACTGGATGTGACCGGCATCATCCTTGCCTTTCTCGGACTTATTATTCTATTGGGCTTGATCTCTGCCAATCGATCCGCGATCATCGGCGAGATCATCCGCCGGTTGGCGCAGCTGTTTGGATGGGGCGTTTATATCCTTCCCATCGGCTTGATCCTATTTGGACTGTGGCTGGTCCTGCGCAAGATCGAACGCATACCTCCCCTCACCACCGAACGGGTGGTGGGCAGCCTCATCCTTTTCTTTTGGCTTCTGACCTTGTTCCATGTTTTTACCAGAGCGACTTTTGAAACTGCGGAGTCCATTGCATTGGCAGGTCAGGGGGGTGGCGCAATTGGTTCGCGCCTGTATTCCTATTCCCTGCAATGGCTGGGGGGCGGCGGGCTGTTCATCTTAATGATCGCATGGTTCATCATCGGTATAGCAGTTACTCTGGACAAACCCGTCACAGAACTTTTCTTCTGGCTCACACCGTTGATAAATAAAATCCGGGAGATTCTCCGAAGACCTATCGCGGTTCAGACTCCGCCCACGCCTGATTCATCCCTCACGAACGGACTCACCCCGATAGATGCCTCTGCCATGCCTGCCGTGACGACGGTGGCAGTACCTGCCCAGCCCATCCAAACCCGCAGCGGACAGCGCGTCATCGAGTGGAAACTGCCCGACCTTACAGACATCCTCGACCCCGGTGGCGAAACGACGACGAACGATGATTTCATTCAGCAACGTGCGCGTCTCATTGAAGACACGCTCGCATCGTTTGGCGCGCCAGCGCAAGTGGTGGCGATCAGCCGCGGACCGACGATCACGCAATTTGGGGTCGAGCCACTCTTTCTTGAGTCAAGAGGCGGGGTGAGGACGAGAGTCCGCGTCAGCAAGATCGCATCCCTCGCCGACGACCTCGCACTGGCATTGGCAGCGCCGCGCATCCGCATCCAGGCTCCGGTGCCGGGGCATAGTTACGTCGGCATCGAAGTCCCAAACGAAGAGATGACCCGTGTTGCCCTGCGCGATATTCTGGAGGGTGAAGTCTTTAAGAACTTCCGAAAGCCGCTTGCCTTTGCGCTTGGGCGCGACGTGGCGGGTCTGCCGTCCATCTCCAGCATTGAGAATATGCCGCATTTGCTGATCGCCGGAACGACCGGCTCCGGTAAATCGGTTTGCGTCAATTCGATTCTGACCTGTATGCTGCTGTATCACACGCCCGATGACCTGCGCCTTGTGCTTGTCGACCCGAAGCGCGTGGAATTGACCGGTTATAACGGTGTGCCCCATTTGCTTGGTCCTGTGGTTGTCGAAATGGAGCGCGTCATCGGCGCATTGCAATGGATCACGCGCGAAATGGACAAACGCTATCATTTGTTCGCGCAGAACGGCTCGCGCAATATCACCGACTACAACGCCAAGATGAAACTGCAGGGGCAGAAAAAACTCCCGTTCCTTGTCATCATCATCGACGAACTGGCAGACCTGATGATGATCGCCCCGGACGAGACCGAAAAGACCATCACGCGTCTCGCCCAGCTGGCACGCGCGACCGGCATTCACATGATCCTTGCCACCCAGCGTCCTTCAGTGGATGTGGTGACGGGTCTTATCAAAGCCAACTTTCCGGCGCGCATTGCGTTTGCCGTTGCATCCAATACGGACAGCCGCGTGATCCTGGATCAACCCGGTGCAGAACGACTTCTCGGTCGTGGCGATATGCTTTATCAGGCTCCTGATGCTCCCGCGCCCGCCCGTTTACAAGGCGTGTTCGTATCAGACCATGAGATTCACAAGCTGGTGGATTACTGGCGCGACCAGGCGGGGAATACCAATCCCTACGTTGCTGCGGCGGGCTCACCGCACGAAGCCATCCCGGAAAATGTTCCGCTCAAACAGGCTCCGTTGTGGGAAGAGACCGGAAAGGTTAGCGGCGACCCGTTGTTCGATGACGCTGTGGCGATCGTCCGCAAGGAAGGCAAAGGTTCTGTCTCGATGCTGCAACGCAGGCTGAGAATCGGTTATACCCGCGCCTCGCGCCTGATGGACACGATGGAAGATAAAAAGATCGTCGGTCCACCCGAGGGCGCCACCCAAATGCGCCAGGTGCTGGATTATGGCGACGTCACACCACCGCAAAGTGAGCCAGGGGAGTAACTTGCAGCGGAATACGTGGTATCCACAAGTTCTACTTGTGGCCCTCTCTAGTGTATTAGTTGCAAAGTTCCAATGAATTGCAAGTGACTGTCACATGCGAGGTAGCAGTCACTTTAGAGCACAGACTCTACTCATGAGCCCAAAGCAAATTAACGAGCACACCCCGAAACTTAGGTTTCGGGGTGTGCTATTTTTCAACAAAGAAGTTTTATGTGTAAGCCATCTGTTCGACGGGAACGCGTTTGCGCTGCTGTCGTTTGATGATGCGTTCCGCGGCAACTCGTGTCTGGCGATACTGCGCATTGCGGATGATCAGTTTCATGAACTTGGTGTGGTTGGTGGTCGGGTCGTTGAGCAGCGAGAAATCAGCAGACCCAGGCTCGGTGGGAGGATAAAAGATGCCGCAGTTGGGGTTGATCTCAAGCATATGGATCATACCTTCCGCATCCATACGGTAGTCACAACGGGCATATCCATTGCCGCCAAGTTCCTTGAAGACGCGTACAGTCTGTTCGCGCAGGGTCTTTTCGATGCGCGGGTCGCTGACCACAGCGATGGACATCTTTTCGTAGTCGACCCACTTCATGTCGTAATGCTTGAAGGATTCGCCTTCCGGGAAAATGAACTCAACCGGAGTGAAGGTGTACGGCTTATTCGGGTTGGAGGGATTCTCAGCCACAAGGCAGGTGAACTCGCGTCCTTCAACAAACTCTTCGACCAGTGCGCGCCCGAATTCAGCAATGGCAAGTTTCAACTGTTCGCGTAATTCCTCCACGGTCGAGACGCGCGAATTGCGGCGGATGCCGACGCTGGCATATCCGTGAGACGGTTTGACCAGCATGGGGAATTTCAAGCGCTTGGCGATCTTCTCAGCATCCTCAGCCTTGTTGGCAAATGCCCAGCTTGGTGTGGGAACGGAGACACGCCTTGCGGCATTCTTCATTTCATCGCGGGTGGGGTCGAAGAATTTCGAATCGGCACCGGTGAATGCAGCATTATATTTTTCCAGAGCCTTGACCAGCGCGATCCCTGAGAGCGCATCATCAGGTGTGCCGTCGCACAAATTGACGAACACATCGACTCCTTCGTTCATCAATTGCTTGATCTGTTTCTCAACCTGGGTCGGCTCCACATGATATTGCTTCCATCGATACCCATTCATGTAAGGTGACGGGTCGTACGGTATGTCGTTCTCGTCCGGCGTGCTTGTTAATACACAGATATACATGTTGTTTCCTTTGTTATGTCTCTCTCTTTGTTTTCATCCTGTTCTACTGGCGTAGTACATTTTGATTCATTCATCGATTTACAATCAATCACATTCAACAATCATCAATATATCGATGAAATATATTGTTATTACATTATTATTTTATACAACTATTGCTTTATGTAAAGGTTTTTAAACATGTTTTTATCTTAAAATATTCACACGCATTGATGGCGTTTATTGAAAGCGTGTGACAAAGTCATTAAGGTTTTTAAGAAATTTAATGTCTTTAAGGAATGAGGATAACCCTAAACATAAATGGATTCAATGGTTTTCCCTGTTTGCGCAGCAGGATTACAGGGACGTCACTATGTATACCAACTCAATCAAAAATAAACCAATTAAAAAAACCGGCTGGGGATTTCCAGCCAGTTGATGATCTTTGTGAATCGTGAAGGCGCTGTAAAGTAAAAGAAATCAATTCCCACTCTCTCTAGTGTTTCATTGATTGCCTGTTTCAACTTTCAGAATCCTATCCAACCGAAAGGTGCGTTCAGCGTCACGTGTATGGCAGTATGCCTGAAGATAGAGGTAATCGGACAGTCCGATAACCTCCTTCGGCGTGATCCAACGTTCAGATGTGTCGCCGTCCTTGTCCATGTATTGAATGAACAGGCGCTTGCCGCTTTGGATGGCTTCGCTCAATTCTGTGGGGAGATAGATCCCCTCGCGGGGCCAGGCAGGGGAATTGTAGATGCCGATCAAGTCATCGAGGGATTTATGCACAGTCTTGAGCGCATCGACCATGGTGAAGAACAGGTTTTTCATGGTGATGGCGTCGGCAAAGGCGCGCGAACCTTGGATATAAGTGGTCAGTTGAAAATCCCGTGCAAGATGCTTGAGGCTATAGGACGGCAGATCGTAGTAATCACGTGCCAGCAGGAGCGTATCGATCAAATTAGGGAGTTCAATGGTGCGGCCAAGTTTCCGGTATTCATTATCGAGAAATTGAATGTCGAATTTGGCGTTATGGCAGACGATGATCCCTTCGCCCAACGCCAGCCCGACCTCGTCGGCAACATCGGCAAAGCACGGCTTGCCCTTTAACGATTCACCGTCCAACCCATTGACATGGACCGCTGACGGCGAAAGCTCACGCTCGGGATCGAGGAGCAGGTCAAGGGTCCGCTTGATGCGTTTGCCCTCGGTGACGATCACAGCGATCTGGCAGATGCGATCCCCAAACCAGGGGGAAAGCCCGGTGGTTTCGATATCCAAAAATACAAAACGGGTATTGGAAAATTCAAGCATGTGGGTGCCTTTCTTATCCTATTGTGTTTTGAAATTGTTTCCGACACTGTAACAAAGTGGTGGGTTGAAGAGAAAAAAGGATGAGTTGCTTGTAAGATATGGTTATCGATGCCAAGCTTATAAGGAATTTATCCATGCCAATTGTTGTCCTGAAACTGTCAGATGTCAAGCAAAAACAGAGGAGCGCCTCAAGAAGTGCCGTATTGCAAGGGCGTGATGTCTCAACGCCGGGGTAGCACCAAAAAGAATGTTCAAAATGTACATGTACGCAGTGCGACAGTCCATCGTATCGTTGTTATCACCGTCAGCGTACCTTCCGGCATTATCCGACTGGAAATTTGTCAGCCGATCAAATGAAACGGCTGGCGGTCTTCTCACGACTCCTGAACACGTTCATGTATGCCTTCGCCTTCGAGCAGATCATCCTCCAGACCGGCATCTCAACTGTAGGTATGGGCTCCTGCTCATTTTGGTGGGCATGTTCCGCGCATCCCGACGGCAAGATCACCGTTTGGGTTGCATAAATTGATTTGCAACCAGAAAAAAATACCCACTATAATAAAACCATGGAAATTGAAAAACTTATTCAATCCCGAAAGAAACAAATATCAGCTTTCGCCCGCAAAACGGTCGCGATGAAGCGCGCCCTGACAGTGGACGAAAATGCGGTCTGGTCAGTTGTGGAGAAAGACATTCCTGAGTTGAAGTTCAATATCGAAGCAATTTTGAAAACCCTGGACGAATAAAGCCAGGGTTTTTCTTTTGGAGTAGGGTGGGGATTGGATAACTCTTTCACGAAAATTGCGTTGAGACTATTTCTCTAATCTTCCCCACCACCGCGGACAGACTCTTCACGACATCATCATTCTGAAACCTGACCACTCTCAGCCCCATCTCACTCAACACCTTCTCCCGCCGTTCATCTTCCTCTTTCTGCAAATCGTGGATGTCGCCGTCGACTTCAATGACCAGCCCCGCCTTGTGACAGTAAAAGTCGACGATAAATCCCTGAATAACTTGCTGACGTCGAAACCGAACACCCAGCTTATTAGCGCGGATTTGCTGCCAAAGTAGTTTTTCAGCAGGTGTCATTTCGCGGCGTAACTCTTTTGCGCGTTCGAGCTTTGCTTTGGTAACTGCTTGTTCAGTAACGATGTTCTTGATCGGCATGTTGGGATTCTAATTCAAAACAAAGAGCAACCTCTCCCCAGCCCTCCCCTAAAGGGGAGGGAGCAAAACCTCCTCCACCCAAAGCACTCACCACCCACGCGGACTCATCCCGACCAGCAGGCACCCCTTCCCTTAAGGGAAGGGGACGGGGGAAAGGTCCCTTCCCTCCCCCGTTTGGATTTGACTTCCTCATTTCGATATCTTCTCAAGTTCCAAATGTGCGCCGCTTTATAAATACTTACCAAGAACAGATGTGCTATAATATGAATCATTATGGTACAAGAATTCCTGTTGTCACCTCATGAAAATATTCGGGCGGAAAGAATTGCACCTTTAATTAAGTGGGCTGGGGGTAAAGAATCTGAGTTGAAGCATATATTGCCTAATTTACCTGAACACTTTGATAGATACTTTGAACCATTTGTCGGCGGAGGGGCTGTTTACTTTTCAATTAGTGCCAATGAATTATTGATAAACGACAAATCTACAGAGCTAATAACTTTGTATAAGCTTATCAAGAATGGTGATAAAGAGTTCTTCGATAAGTTGACAGAAATGAACAAATATTGGAAGTTGTTAGAAAAAATAATTGAGGACAATTCAACTGACTTTTCAAGGATGTATTCTAAAAGTGCCCCCGAAGGTGTAAAGCTATTAACTATCAAAGAT
>ERZ761602.6007-NODE-6007-length-13937-cov-5.060510_pt1 | contig 13937 bp, 12 predicted proteins | sample MGYA00512165_ERZ761602 | MGnify/ENA primary metagenome ERZ761602 (study PRJEB28899, sample SAMN02445085) | bioreactor sludge metagenome | biome: EBPR sludge; isolation source: Thorneside wastewater treatment plant | place: Australia: Brisbane, Thorneside...
CAGGTGGAAGTTCAGATGCTCGATGATAATCGAGTCGTTCGGACTTATCGCGAAGTGATGAAAAGCACGACGGCCGGCGTGGGATTTGAGGAAGTTTTTGCAGTCGATGAACATGGAGTGGAGCGCAGCCTTGGCCTTTCGCGACGGACATTTCATAGCCGCTGTGCTGCCTCCGCCACCGCGGCCGTCCGGAGTCCTACGGCCCTAGAAAAGACGGCCACTTTTCAGTTCTATAAAGGATTAAATTGCCAGCCAAATTTACAGCCGCTTCCTGAGACGCCCTACTTTCACGTGACGGGACGAGAGGGGCAGAATTGGCTGAGTTGTTCGAAGCTTTTGCCCATGTTTTGCGTGTGGGGAACGGACACACTTGAAGAAAAGACTCAAGCGTCGGCGCTTTTCTTTTTAGATTCTGCTCGAAAATTTGTGGGGGACCTTGGAATCAAGGTTCAAAGTAAGCCCATCGAAGTGCGCGCCTGGTCGAGTAATTCCGATCACTCAAGTTATTTAGCCGACGCTCGTTTATTGTTTTTAGGCGGCGGAAATTTTTTGGATGCGCTGGATGGATTTGTCGTGACTCATGAGTGGGGACACTCCGTGATGGATGACATTAATCGAGGACTCGTCGGCTACGACGCCACCGTCATTCATGAGGCGGTAGCCGATGCGTTTGCGGGGATGCGATTTCGAAGCGCATGCATTGCTCCTTATGATGCGAAAGAAACTGAGGGCCAAGAGTGCTTACGCGATTTGAAAGTGCTCAAAGTTTTTCCAACCGATGTGCAAGGTCTCGATCCCCATGAAGATTCGTTGGTTTTATCGGCGGCCTTTTGGGAATTGCGAAAGAAAATTTCCGATCCGCTCATGATGGCCACATTGGCTGAAGCATCGATGAGAATTCCAAAAGACGCAACCATCCCCCTGTTCTGGGCGAAATTTGAAACCGTAGCCGCGCGCCTCATCGAGGAACGTCGTATGAAGACCGACTTGATGGATTGGATTCGAGAGACCGCGCAAGACCGCGGCCTTAATTAGGGACAGTATACTCTATTCCTTTTTGCGTGACCGTGGTCGGGGATGGTTTTCTCCCACGTCTCTGACAAGTTAAGGAGCGACCGGATAGAATTTCTAGTTTTTGAATAAATTCATCACTACCAAAAGGTCTTCCAGTTCTTGCGTGAGATTCAATTTCTGCGGCCGATAATCGATCGATCCCCTCCTGCCAATACTTACGCCAGTTATCGATTGGAAATATTCTATCAGATGCAAGAAGGGGATCTTTTTTCGTCGAAACTCGAGAGGGTGCGCTACTCCATAAGTATTTCTCGGGTGATGAAACCAGCTTGGCTTTGACAGGATTCAACTCAATGTACCGAACTGCTTCGTATAAATGAGCTTCATCCATAGGGTACGAATGAAATCTTTCCTGCCATAGATGTCCCTGCCAACCGCTTCTAAAATTGACTAAGCAAGCGTACCTCCGATGCACTTCTCCAATCCCTCTTTCGAAGCTCCGCACGGTGTCCGGTATGCCGATAATGTGGATGTGATTAGTCATCAAACAATACGCGAGAATTTTGATACCTTCTTTTTGAGACCAATCATAAAGAAGCTTTTTGTAATTCTGGTAATCGCTGACGTTGAAAAAAGTTTGAAGACCGCGATTTCCTCTCTGGATTATATGATGGGGGATACTTGGAATTACTACTCGTGCTATTCGTGGCATCGCGTCTGCCTATCAGTCGGTATAACTTCGTCAATTTACGAAAATGTCAGGCCAGATTAAGGTTGAAATCTAAATTTGGGAAAAACGTATACTGTCCCCAATTAAATTATCTTGGGGCGGTAGCGGAGCGGCCCCAAGAGCGAAACCAGCGGCGCATTTTTTCCGGAGTGAGCGTGCCGGAAAAATAACTTCGCGCCCATTTTTGGCCGAGGCGATAGCCGTTGTAGTGAGCGCGTATCCAAAATTTTTCCACCTTCGAAAAACTTCGAAAATTTTTAGGGAGGCTCAAACGCTGATTCAATTTTATTTTTGGCGAGGTGCTGACGGCTTCCGCAAAAAAGGCGAAGGCCTCATGCAACTGAACGAGAGCCTGTTCATCCTTTTTATTCCGCGGTCGCAAAGAATGGGGCGCATTCACAATGGCGTATAAATGTGCGGACTCCTCAGAAACTTGATCGAGCGAAGACACCCAGGCGATGGGCGGGTCGATGAGCGCGACGCCTTCGCCGCGAAATTGTTGAGAATGCACGAGATCCTTTTCGCTCGGGGTTCGCGTCGTGAGCGATCCCTTCGATTCACGACTCAAAAATAAATAAATTTGCGGCAATTTTTTTCGAGTGGTGGAGGGACGAGCCAAGAGAACGGAAAGTACCGTCCACAAAAACTCCTCCTCCGCTTGAATAACATCGCTCACTCTTCAGAACTTCACGCGCTCTTAGAACTTCGCTCCGCTGGCATTTTCAACAAACGACGCCAGCAGTCGGATCGGCACGCCCGAGGCGCCCTTCGACGTGATGAAATCTCGAGGCGCATCATACCAACCGCAGCCGGCGATATCCAAATGCGCCCACGGCGTTCCCGATTTCACAAAATGTCGCAAGAAGATCGACGCCGTCGAGGCTCCCGCTTCTCGTGAGCCAATATTTTTCAAATCGGCAACATCGCTCTTCAAAGTAGGAGCGTAGAAATCGTCAAACTGAGGAAGGGGCCAGAGATTTTCTTGAACTTCTTGGCCTGTCTTCAAAAGGGCGGACTGAAGTTTTCCACTGTTGGAGAAGATCCCAGCTGCCGCTTCTCCTACCGCCATGGCGCAGGCGCCTGTTAGCGTCGCAACGTCAATAATCGCCTTAGCGTCATACTCGGTGGAGCCGTAGTGAAGTGCATCTGCCAAGATCAATCGGCCTTCCGCATCGGTGTTCAATACTTCCACGGTTTTGCCAGAAGCCATGCGGAGAATGTCTCCGGGGCGAATCGCTTTTCCTGAGGGCATGTTCTCTGCCGTCGGCACCAGCACCACCAAATTCACCGGCCATTTCAAATCTGTCGCAATTTTAAAAACACTGAGCACAGTCGCTGATCCGGCCATGTCGTATTTCATGGTTTCTTGACCTTGCGGGGGCTTCAACGAGAGACCGCCCGAATCAAAAGTAATTCCCTTTCCAACCAATACCACCGGTTTGTCACCTTTTTTACCCGCGGAATATTCCAGCACAATGAATCGCGGCGGATTATCGGATCCTTGACCCACGCCAAGCACGCCTCCGAATTTATTCTTCACCAATTCTTTGGTCGTCCAATACTGAGCTTTAATTTTCGCCTTCGACGGGGAGTCCGAGACCATTTTCTGCGCTTCTTTGACGAGCACATCGGGATAGAGATCGCCTCCCGGAGTCATAATCAGACGTCGACCCCAATTCACGCCTTCAGAAATAACTCGGCCCTTCGCTTCGAATGCCTGAGCCGCTTTCAAATCTTTTCGATCGTTCACGAAAAACTTCGCGTCGATCTGAGCATAGCGAATTTTATCTTCTTCCTTTTTGTCCGTCTTAAATCGATCGAAATTGAGCTGGCCCAAATTGCTGCCTTCGCGAAGCGCTTGCACCGCTTGTCCGGGATTCAATTTTTTAACCGGCGGAACGAGGAGGCCGAGACCCTTCGTTACCCCAAGCGCTTTGCTCAATTGCACCGTGGTCGCCCCTAACGTTCGAAGCGTATTGCCCGAAACCTTTCCAGCATCTCCCGCACCCAAAAGGATCACGCGTTTCGCAAGTCCACCCGTGGAGGGGTAGAGTACTTGGTATTCTTTCAACTTCCCTTTGAAATCCATGCTGAGCGGACGCTGAATCAACTGTAGCAAATCTTTATCTTGGATTTTGCCGAGCACTTTTCGTTGCTCATCGACAAAAATAAATAGGGCTTCTAAACCTTTGGCTTCTGAAAATAATTCAACTGACATGGGCCGAAGTATAGCCAAGCTCTAAATTTAATGTCTATGAAGGTTAGTGCCTACCTGGGCACCGCTTGATCTTCGAACATGTCTTCGACCTTGCTGGAATTTAACATGATGATTTCCACGCGTCGGTTAAGCGCGCGACCGTCTTCGGTATTGTTATCGCCGAGGGGGCGATAGTTCGCATAGCCACTGGCGGTGATACGAGTCGGGTCTATTCCGAATTCTTGAGTGAGGACGCGGACAACGGCCGTCGCCCTCATCACAGACATCTCCCAATTCGAATAGAAAACCGTCCCCACCGTGGGCTTATTGTCGGTGTGACCTTCGACCATTATCAAGCGGTCGTTCGAGCCAAGAATATCAGCAATGACCTGCAAGACGGGGAGCCAGTCCGGCCGCACTTCCGTGGAATTTTCATCGAACAATTGCGATGACGACACACTGATGACCACGCCTCTGGAATCGATCTTCACATTGATGGGCGAAACTTTATCTTGGTAGATGAAATCGAAACCTTCCTTGATGAGTTGCTTTCGAAGCTCGTCGATGAGCTCTTGATTGGTGACATTCCGCTTCATCATCAAGCTGGAGGAGGACTCCGGAGGCCCATCTTTTTTAATGACGGTTTCTTTGGCGGATCCTGCCGATCCCTTTTTCTGTCCCATGAAGGCTTCCGCGAGGGACTCTTTCACGTTTTTCAATTTCGCGAGATCTTGTTGAGAGATGGAATACATAACGACGAAGAACGCAAAGAGCAGGGTCACCATGTCCGCGTACGGAATGATCCACCGTTCGTGGTTTTCGTGCTCTTCATGTTTCTTCTTACTCATGACCTTAACTCAGCGAGAGGCCTAGGCAGTTTCTTCTTTTGCTTCTTTGTCCACGATGGCCATTAGATGAGAAGCAATAATGGAAGGCGAAGTTCCCTGTTGAATGCTCTTCACACCCGTTCGAACCATTTCGTAGTAGAGATCGTCGTGAGCGGCGAGGGCTTTCAATTTATTTCCCATCGGCATGAACAACAAGTTTGAGAAACCTACACCGTACACCGTCGCAATGAACGCCGTTGCAATCCCGGGACCGATGGCCGCGGGATTGTCCAAGTTTTCCATAACGTGAATGAGACCGAGCACCGCGCCCAAAATTCCTACCGTCGGGCAATATCCTGCGAAGGAGGACCAAAACTTTGCGGCCCCTTGCGCTTCATGACCTCGATAGTTGGTGCGCGATTCTAAAATTTGAGAGACGAGATTTGGCTCCAAACCGTCGATCGCAAATTTCAAAGCGTCTTTGAGAAGTGGATCGTGAATGCTCTCGCGTTCTTTTTCGAGAGCGAGTAATCCATCTTTACGAGCGATACCGGCGAGTTTCACGATCGTATCGACGAGCTCTTCGACATTGTGGTGATTACCTTTGAAGCAGGTGACGAACGCTTTCAATCCGCCCGACACGGCGGAAGTAGGGGTCTCGACCAAGGCGGCTCCGAAAGCTCCGCCGACCACGATGATGAACGCCGCGAGACCCATGATGGATTGCAAGTGCCCCCCTTCAAGGATCATTCCTCCGAGCACTGCGCCCACGGCGACCGGTAAACCGATGACACTCGCTAGTTCCATAACTTAGCAATAGTGTAGCATCGTTTACTGGCCGACTCGGTGCGACTCAGCTATAGCGATTTGCAATTTGGCGCGACGTTTCAGCGCGATGTGAAAAGTAAACGAGGTTGTAAAAAAGTGACCGTGCTTCGAACTCAGAATCTCAGCTTCATCGACAATCGAGATGTCATTCTCGACGCCGTGTCCTTTTCTCTCGAAAGTAGAAAAATTCATGGGCTCACCGGTCCTAATGGGTCTGGCAAAACAACCCTTCTTGAGATTCTCATGGGTTACATGAAGCCGACGCAGGGCAGGGTGGAATATTTCATTCCGCAGCCGGTCGCGTATTTACCCCAACAGTCGGCGCAGCAGCGTTTGCTTCCTGTGAGCGTACAGGAATTTGTGGAAATGGGTACGTGGGGTAAATCCTCCACGCCCCCTGCGCTTTCGATGAAGGAAGCCTTTCGGGAGCTCGGTCTCGACCACATCGCTCGCCAATCGATTTTGCGACTGTCGGGAGGGGAGTGGAAGAAGGTGAATCTCGCGCGCACTCTCGTACAGTCCGCGGATTTGTATTTGCTCGATGAGCCCTTCAACCATTTGGATTTGGATACTGAAAAGCGGTTGGGAACTTTGCTTCAGCGGTTAGCGCATGAAAATGGAAAAACGTTTTTTGTGGTTTCTCACGATTGGCATGCCATGAATCACTATTTTGATTCGCTCATCTTGCTCAACCACAAACTGATTGCGCAGGGTTCTGTGCAATCGGTTGGGGAACTCTATATGAATTGGAAGGATCCGGCGCATCACCAGTGGATGCATCAACACTGTCATTAATTTAGGAAGTTATGGATTTCGCAGCTCGCACTGTCATGGAATGGAATTCGCTCTCTTGGGAAGCGCTCATTTTGCTATCGATCTTCGCAGCCCCGCTCGGATGCCTGCTGATTTTCAGACGCATGAGTTACTTCGGAGATGCGCTCGGACATTCCGCACTCGCTGGAGTTGTCGTGATCTATTTGATGGGATGGCAGTCGCCTTGGGCGCTATCCGCCGGAGCGATCGCCTCGGTTCTATTGACGTCTCAGATATTAAAATTTTTAGAATCGCAATTTCGGTTGCCCACCGATCTTGCGCTTACGGTGAGCTCCGCGGGAATGCTGGGACTCGGCATTTTACTTTCGGCTTCGGCGCCCATTCAGTTGGAGCACTTACTCGTTGGAGATCTGGCGGCGATCAATGAATCAATGGTGTGGTTTCTGCGACTGCTTGCGGTGGTCATGCTTTCATTTTTAATTTTCATGTGGAAGCCGCTCTGGGCTTCCGTCATCGATGCGCGTTTCGCGAGAAGTTTAGGATTCTCCTCCCATCGCTTTGACTTTCTTTTGCTTGCGCTTACTTCCGTCACTGTCGTGGGACTCATCCAATCCGTAGGGGCGATTTTAGTGGCGACCTATTTAGTATTTCCTGCCGCCGCATCATTGGCGTGGGCAAAGTCTCTGCGCTCCCTCGTGGTGAGCTCGATCGTGTTTGCGCTCGCATCTAGTTTCTTCGGAGCTTATGCCTCGATGCGTCTGCAGTTTGCGCCAGCTCCTGCCATCGCAACCTTCGGATTCCTCGCGACACTTTTAAGTCACGGTGTCGCTCGACTCATCCCGTCGAAAGATTGAACTTTGAAGAGTGTCGACGCTCTGGGACACTGAACTCATTCATTCACATCGGGGGAGGTTTGAGCTTGGGGTTGATTCGAGAACGGATCGCGATTGATTTAGGCACGGCTTATTCCATTGTCGCTCATGAAAAATCCAAAAACTTTTGGCGCGTGCCTTCGAGCATCGCCTTTCATGCGCTCACTCGTTTGCCCGTGGCTTACGGCGAAGCCGCTAAAGAGATGGCAGGTAAGGGTTCCGAGAAAATAAATGTCGTTCGGCCTCTGCGCGATGGAGTGATTTGCGATTTCGAAGCCGCTGGTCAATATCTCACGTATCTAGTGAATCAAGCGCGCCGAAATCCGCTCGCTCTTCAAGTCTCTGTTTTGGTGTGCGTGCCGTGGGGAGCCACACCCGTCGAAACAAAATCCTACAAAGATCGAATTGAAAATATGCGAACGCACGTTCGTCTCATTCGAGAACCATTCGCCGCGGCGCTGGGATGCGACCTCGATGTATTTTCGCCGGAGGGTTGCACCGTCGTGGATATCGGGGGTGGTACGGTGGAAATTTCTACCATCGCTTACGGTCATATGATTCATTGCTCCTCCCTGCGTCAGGCTGGAAATGCCATGGACCAACTCATTGCCGATCGAATGCTCCGCACAAGACAGTTTGAAATAGGGCTCACGACCGCGGAAGAGGTGAAGATGGCGCGCGGTTCCGTTGCCTCCGATCCCAATATCATGGAAGAAGCGTTTGAAATTTTTGGACTGGATCGTCGATCGGGATTTCCTCGAAGAACGACGATCACTTCTGAAGACATTCGAGGTTTTTTAGAGCCGATCACGCAGACGATCGAGAATAAATTGATCGAACACATCAATGTCCTTCCTCCGGAGTTTCGATCCCAAGTGGAATCAAAGGGAATTTATATGGTCGGAGGAGGCGCGCTTCTCCGAGGATGGAAAATTCGACTCGAGCGAGATTTCGGAATCAAAGTGAATATTCCCGAAGATCCCCAATTAGCCGTCATTCGAGGAATGCAAAAGGTTCTAAAACACCGATCGCGTTATAAATCTCTAGTCAAAATATCAGAAAGCGAAATGACGAATTAATAGGCAGGACTGATATTTGTCGAATCACTCGTGAACTAACCTGTCACAAAAGGATTCGATCGCTTCTCAATGCCAACAGCGGTGTTCGGACCATGCCCGCAAATCACAATCGTGTCGTCATCCAAAGTGTAGAGCCTCTGCTGAATGCTCTTTTTAATGGTGTCGAAATCTCCACCCCAGAGATCCGTTCGGCCAATCGAATTTTGAAAGAGGGTATCGCCGGCGATCAATATATTATCGAGGAGAAAACTACAACTCCCCGGCGTATGTCCGGGCGTAAAAATCGTTTTCCAGGAATAACTTCCACAAGGAATAATTTTTTCGTGATCTAGATCTTCACTCCATGGACCAATTTCCCGGGTGGAAATTCCAAACATACGACCCTGGGTTGCGACATTGTCCCAAAGCCATTTTTCGCCCGGATGCACGAGCAAGGGAGCTTTCGTGTGATCTCGCATCTTTGCACTCGCCCCGATGTGATCAAAGTGAGCATGGGTGTGAATAATGGCCCGAATTCGAAGCTTTTCCTTTTCGATTTCCCGAATAATCTTCTCTGCCTCATCGCCGGGATCCACGAGGATTGCATCTCGGCTCTGTTGATCCCAAAGGATGGTGCAGTTGCATTGGAGTGGTCCCACGGCAAAGGACCGAATTTGGCAGCCTGAAGCACTTTGAGACTCAAACATGGCGGTAGCGTCTGATGCACGATTCTTACTGTCAATTCCCATGACAAGAGTCTTCAACGCGCTATACTGGCCGCTCGACTATGGGACGCCCTCCGCAAAGAAATCGAAGAAATAATCGCCGCGGTGGAAGCGGCGGCGGTGGTGGAAATGGCGGAGGAGGCGGCGGAAACCGACACCGAAGATTTCGTGGACGCAACCGCCATCAAAATCAACAAGACATTCCCAATGGTGATGGGGAATCCCTCTCACCGAAAGAACGAATTGAATCTTATCTTCAGTCTGCCGCTGGGCCTCGGCAGAGTCGAAATGGGGATCAATCGCAAAAGGGTCGTTCCACACCCTTTCATGTGAATTCCGCGCCCGAGGTTGCGATTGAATTTCTGCCTGCGCTTTTTGCAAAATTTCCAGAGCTCATAGGAAAGATTCCTTGGGTTAGTTTGCGAGGCACTTCGAATCCTTCCGTTCCGGTTGCACTTAAGAAGACACAGCATTGGTACGGAGAAAATTACGTTCATTTAAAACGCGAGGATTTGGATTTTCATACGCTGCCCGATAACAAAGCGCGCAAATTAGAATTCGTGATGGGCGACGCGCTGGAGAGAAGGGCTAAAAAATTAGTCAGCTCGGGCTACGTGGGGTCATCCCATTGCATGGCTCTCGCATCTGCTGCTCGACAGTTGGATTTGAAATCCAACATCTATCTGCGAAAGGCCCCGCTTTCGAAGGAATCGATAGAAATGACGAGCGCGATGAAAGCGATGGGATCGAAAGTAAAAATCTGTGGGTCCGAGCGGGCTCTTCGATGGTCACTCGGCTGGCAGAAGTTTTTATCCAAATTTTTCCGAATTGATATGGTGTCGGAGGGCGGTGGTTCTGCATTAGGCGCCATCGGCTATGTGAGCGCAATGTTTGAGCTGGCACAACAGATTGACGAGGGGGAATTGCCTCCCATCGATCTGCTTTTTGTCCCTGTCGGGTCAGGCGCCACATTAGTCGGAATGGAACTTGGGCGTCGATTGGCGGAATTATCAGGCCTTCAAATCATTGGAGTGCAAGCCTCGGATGATCGATTCCTGGAGCCTGAGCATCTGGAGCGTCTCGCATCGGATGCCGTTCAAATTTTAAATCGCGGACTGCGGTCTAAACTGAATGCGGTTCCAAAGGTATCCGATTTCACAATCGATAGGGGCTATATTTTTGGGGGCCACGGTCAAACTCCCGCATTTCTCGAGACGCGCATGCTGCGATTGCTCGAGTTAGAAGGGATTGAATTGGATCCCGTTTATACCGGAAAAGCATTTTTTGGAATGTGTGAATATATTAAGCGGCATAAACTCCAGCAAAAATCGATTCTCTTTTGGAATACACATTCGCCCTTTCGTCGAAGTGATGTCGCCGATCCACTGGATGTAAAGACACTGCCGCGTCGTATTCGCTCCTGGATTCGAGAAGAGCAACACATGGGACGTTTAGTCGACGTTGCCAAAGCCTAAGCGGCCCAGAGCGAAGGCCCAAATTCTCTCAATTTCTTTAAGACTTGAATATGAAAACGGACCATCTGAAGGCGATCCGGCTCAGCTTTCCTTTCCATCATGAGCTGCAACTCTTTGCTTTGAAGTTGCGGCGTTTTGGAAATCAATTCTGTTAAGCGATGAAATGAATTCCATGATGGGATGTGCGGTGTTGAAGAGCAACCTTTGTAAATTTCCTTTTCAAGCACTTCACAAAGTTTTTCCATCTTCTCGAAATCAATTCGATCCAAATTGTCGTTCTCCGTGTGGTAATACCAAGGCGTTCCAGACGATAAAAAGGTATAGGGCACGCCGCGCTTTCGAAAAGCATAGTAGTCACTTCGTGGACCCATAGAACCCCAGGCCCCAAGGGGTTCGAGCACTTTGATGGGCAAGTGCATAAATTCAAGATCCGAATGCTGAAGGGGAGGGCGAGAATCGCCAAATTGAAAATACGCGGACTCCATATGAGGAGCAAAATGTCCGCCTACCAAATCCAGAATGATTACCTCTTGAAAGCGATCGGCGAAATGACTGGCAAATGCCTCAGAACCTCGCAGACCTCCTAGGCGGTAATTCTCTTCCAGGTCAAAGAAACAAAAAGTGACGGGGGTAGCGGGGGGATTTTCTTTGAAGCGTCTGGCTAGCTCTAAAATCACCGCAACCGCAGAAGCATTGTCATCCGCGCCCACTCCTGAACTACAAAGTGTTTCATAATGACCTCCCAACAGAATGCCTTTTTCTGAGGATCCAGCGCTGGAATCTAACCGCGCATAAATATTGAGAGACGGTCCCACCAAGAGTGGGGAGAAACGCTGTTCGAGCACGTCGAATCCCAAAGACTGAAGGGTTTCGCAAATATAAATTTGTGATTCCAAATAACCGGGACTACCTGGGGTTCGAGGAGCGCGACATAAGGCCTTCATGTGCTCGGAAAGAGAAGAGCTTCCATTCGTCGTCATTTCTCAATTGTAGGGGAATAGCTCAAGCTGTCAGCTTGAACTTCTTATCTTTTGCCAAAAGATCTGGAGCTGGCTTTGCTAGCAAATAACCTTGCGCGTAGTCCACTCGCATGGCGCGAACGGCGTCGAGTTCATTTTGCGTTTCAATCCCTTCGGCGAGAACCTGAGCATTAACTTTTTTTCCAATGTCGCAAATGGCTTTGAGCAATTCCTGCTTCACAGTGCTCTTATCGATATCGCGAATGAGCGAAATGTCGATTTTGACAAACTTCGGGCGAAGATTCGCAATGGCTTCCAAACTTCCATAGCCTGTTCCGATGTCATCCACCGCCAAGTGAAATCCCAACCGCTCGTAATATTCTTGCTCCTTCTGAAAGATGCCGTAGTTTTCGATCGCCACGCGCTCCGTAATTTCAAAGACGATATTCTCACCGCTCAAATTCGAAGAGTTGAGAAGTTGTTGTAAGTTGTCCCCCTTAAATTCAGGGTCATGCAATGTCGTTGGAAACACATTGACGAAAAGCTTTTGGTGGGGAGCCAAACCGACAACATTTTGAATGGCCTTCTTTCGACAGAGTCGGTCTAGCTCAAATGACAAGTTGGCTTTATCTGCAACGCCAAACAGCATGAGTGGGCTTTCCATGGGCGTCCCACGCGGCCCTCTCGACAGAGCTTCATAAGCAAAAATCGAACCGTCATTTAAACTTACGATCGGTTGATAATGGGTTTGAAGGTTTTCATCCATGATGATTTCCTTCAAATTCTCTGTGATCTCTACGATGAAACGCTCCCCATTGATAGCCGCTGAGGATTTCGCCTGATCCATCAATCGATAGACCGTGCGCTCCGTGGAAAGCAGCGGATTGTGAACGGCGTACGCATAGCCGATATCCACCTTGAGAATCTTTTTTGTGAAGGGAAACGTGATCTTAAAAATCTGCGCATTGAGAGCATGAAGGAATCTTTGCATGATGGTGCGCAGATTTTCGATTTTCAAAAAATTTTGATACTCTGGTCGATGCGAGCTTAAGAACAGTAAAAATAGTTCATCGTGAATGTGGCGAATCGTAAGAATATCATCATTGCGAATGAGCGAACCCTTGAGATCATTGATTGCGTTCACGACATCTTGGAGAATTTTTGAATAAATTTCGTGACCGTAATCGTATTCGATTTTTCCGAGTTCTGACGCGTCGATATAAAACATTCCGAGTGCCTTCTGCGTCGTCAGAATATGATGCAACTCAGGCATGTGATGCGAAAAGGTATAGAGTCCTGTCGTGGGATCGATGAGGTTGGAGGGGACAGCGGATTCATTCGCAGTGGTCGTGCGCCCCTTTTCATTCAAAATGATTTTTTTCATTTATCCCCAACGTCTTATTAGGATGGTTAGGTGAGCGTGATCCCGACATGCTCCCCTCGAAATCCATTCTAACGCAGTCTCACGTGACTCGTAACAACCCTTCGAGTTTAAGAAGTTGGCATACCCTGGTCAAACGCGTTACTTTTAAGGGACTGGTCGTTGAAAGATGATCTGCCGCCAAACTACTAACGGCTGACGAAAGTATTTGATGAGTAAGATGAGCAAATGCCAGATTATTCCAAGGGTTTTTCAAAGGACCGTCGAGCTTTTGGCGCTCAGCGTCTTAATCTATCTGTCAGAAACTATTTTTTCCGTACCCTCAACGGCAGTTACGGCGGCCACCCAATCGGTCAGTCTTGCAGAGTTGCTACAGCGCACCGAAAAAAATGCGGCCTTCGTGAAGGACATCGAAGCTCTCGAGCGTCAGGCTCGCGAGAAGCTCTCTCAGGTAAACGCCAATCGTTGGTTGACCGACTTCAATATGAAAATTTTAGGCGGGATCATTCCGGATGCAAAACTGATCGATGAACGAGATGTAAATACCTACGATCCCAATTCGGGCAGTGGGAAGTTAGGTGGGTTTATGAAATTATCCATCGAAGCTGTTCAGCCCATTTACACTTTTGGAAAGATTTCAGGCTTCGAAGAGATGGCGAAGCGAAACATTCAACTGAGCAATTACGAAAAGCAAAAGAAGGTAAGCGAGCTGCGCGCACTGGTGAAGCGCGCGTATTATACTTTTCAATTAGCCAATGATTCGATTCGCATCTTGTCCGATGTGGAAAAGCGCCTCCAGGAAGCTGCGTCGAAAGTGGAAGAATTGTTAGTGAAGAACGCTGACAACGTCACGGAAACTGATCGATTGAAAATCCGGGTGTTTGAAGCCGATGCTAAAAATAGAAGATTAGACGCCGATCGAGCGCAGCGCCTCTCGCGGTCGGCCATTAGCGAATTGGCAAATTTGCTTGGGGACTGGGAATTAGAAGCCATGAGTCTGACGGCTGAAAGAGTGGAAGATCTGAAAAAGGAAGATGCGATTTCGCTCGCGCTCCGCACGAAACCCGAATTGAATCAATTGACGGAAGCTATTGCGA
>ERZ761602.6009-NODE-6009-length-13937-cov-3.394396_pt1 | contig 13937 bp, 16 predicted proteins | sample MGYA00512165_ERZ761602 | MGnify/ENA primary metagenome ERZ761602 (study PRJEB28899, sample SAMN02445085) | bioreactor sludge metagenome | biome: EBPR sludge; isolation source: Thorneside wastewater treatment plant | place: Australia: Brisbane, Thorneside...
CTGGCTGGCGGCCACTTGGTGGAGCGTCTTGGGGCGGGAACTCACCGGGTCGATGACCTGGCCGGAGTCGACGTCATCAGCCAGTTCCATCACGTAGTAAAAATGATCCCCGGTCTGGTTCGTTCCGATGTGCAGGACGTCCACCAGACCTCCGTGGTGCCGGGAGACCGGCTCATATCTCCTGATGCCCGCAAGCTCCCGTTCAAACGGCCGGGCGTTGCTGAATCTGCCGCGATGGATGACTTTGACCGCCCGGTAAGCTCCTAGAAGATTGCGGGCAAGCCAGACATCACCGTAACTGCCCCGTCCGATGCGCCGCAACAACTCGTGGTCGGGTATGTCCGGCGCGGCCGCTTCACTGCCTGCGGAATCCGGCCGCTTTTGATCCTCGCCCATCATGTGGTGCGATGGTTACCCGACTTCGAGCCTCGATTCAATGCCGTTGCTGCGGGACTCTGCCCGCCAGCTGGCATCAAAATCACGCGCATGATGAAAGCCCCCACCCCAGGTGCTGTTTCTGCCCACATGCTGGACCAGGGAGGGGACATGATAATAGATTGGAAGTCTCAGCCGTCCCGCCAGACTGGCCATGCGGATGTCCTGCATGCCCGCAACCGAAGTCCAGTTCTGGACCACGTTTGCCAGGACGGGCCTCGAGAGCAGAAAGGACTGGCTGCCAAAAACGAACTGCGGCCGGACGATGTAGGCGTTCCCCGCCAGGTCACAGGCCGCCTCGCGGACGCCCGGATTGTACAAGCTGGCCAGTCCGATTTGATCCTGTTGGACGAGCGACCACTGCCGTAGATTGTGCAGCAGATGATGGTTGAAATCGAGGTCGTCTTCCAGGAACAGGACGTGACGGGCACCGGAAGCCAAACCATGGACCAACGCCCGCAGGGCGGTTTCCGTTTGTCGAACCTGGGGATCGGCATGGGAGCTGGTGTCCTCGATCACGGTCAACGCTGACCGGTCCCAGTCGGTTCTGCCAAGCCTGCGGAGCGTGGCCAGGCGGACGGATTTTCGCAGGGAACACGAGATCATGACCGCGACAATCTGGGAGGAGGACTTGTTCGTCGTTCGTGCCAGCGGAGCTTGCCTGAACAAGCTGACTCTCCCGTCCCACTGTTCCTGAAGCATCCGGATGTGGTTTCGACAGTCCGCTTCCAGGCGAAACCCCCGCACCCGCCGGTTGTGCAGGAGCAGATTCCATTTGTCGGTATTCCGGTGCTGGAACAGCCGGTGACCGGCAAAATCATGCTGGCACATGGTACCTACCAGCTTCTTGATTGGCGTCTTTACAAGGGTGTAGGCGGTTTTCAGTTTCCGAAAGGCCAGATGGAACGTTTCCTTGTCGCCATGCAGGAATTGGTAATAGAAATCGGAGTGCTCGTTGAACCAGAGACTCAGGCGCAAGGCGGCCCAGCAACGTCGTTTGTCGAACAGCATCTGCCCAGACTCAAATTCACGTTCCCGGGGACGCTTCAAACCGCAACTGCGCCAGATGGGCAGTGACCGGTCGGCCGGGTGTCCGTAATCCGGCCAGAACACGGCCCCCGTGCGTTTGAACTCCTCGGATTCAAACAAGAACTCGGGGTTGCGGACCGGCATATTGTCCGCATCGAGAAACAGAATCTCCTGAAACGAACTGTGGAGGATCGCGTAGGGCTTGAGTTCCCATCCACCCAGGCGGCGGACGGGCCGTCGCCGGCGAACCTGCAGGGCGTCGATGCAGATGACTCCGAGCGGCTGCAGCAGCTCGATCATGGTCTGATCCATTTCCTGCCGGCCAAGGTACCACAATTGAACCGGCAGCCGGCAGCCCAGCTGCCGGAGCATGTTGATGCAGACCCACGCATTGGTGAAATAGCGTACGCCCCCGCCGCAAAGGACGATACCCCGGCCTTCCATACCCCCTGGATACGCTGGCAGGTTCTTCAGGAAGGTTTCCAGGGCTGCCCGCGCGCTCGCCAGGTGAAGCGGCTGCTGGTCGAATGGATTTCGGTGGGAAGCTCGAATGCCTTTCTGAGCGCCGGCCTGATGATTCGCTGACAGGTATCTCGCCCGACCTCCCTCGAAATAAAGTTCAATCCGGCGGCAGACTTCGCGTGCGGTAATCATGTGCATGCAGCGGGGAAGTTCGTCCGCTACGTCCAGGCAGAGATTCTCCGACCGGTCCCGTCGATCACCGTCACCCAGCGGCTTGACGCGATCCCGCCAGCAGCCGCCCTGGGAGCAACAAGCCAGGGCTCCATTGGTGTGAATGAACTGGTGGTCCGGGTAGGCTTCCCAGTGGGCCGGTTCACGGGCACCCGCAACTACGACGCAGGGCCGGGCCTGCCTCAACGGGCACCGGCTCTCCACGGCGGCGGCCAGGTGCATCAACGCGGTCACGCCGCAAAGCACACCTTGGGAGTGGTAAACCAGCCGCACCAGTTCCCGCAAGGTCGTGCGCCCGCGCAAATCGACCACTCCCCGCAGTTGCGGATGGTGGTGCCCAAGGTTGCCGACCTGTACGAACAGAATCCGGCCTCCAAAGTAATCGACGACCTCCTGGTAGCGTTCGCTCGACCACCACTTGATGGTCAGGTCATGTTTGCCGCCGGCGGCGACAATCCAGAATGGCGTGTCCTGTCCGGTCAGCTCATGCACCTGTGAATACCAGGCTCTTTCCTGGTCCGAGAGATGAATGTCACCCTTGAAGGCCGAGGGCTTGATGTTCAGCGACAGGCGCTCGTTGAGGAATTCAATGAAACCGTGGAGGCAGTGATAGGGGCGGTCGTTGCAGTGATCGATCAGCGGATAGGAGCACTCGATCAGTTCGACATCCGGCTCGTCCTCCTTCAGTGGTGTGATGAAAGGGTTGTTCTCCCAAAGTTCCGGGCAGGCTGTGCGCACATCTGTCAGGAACTGGCCGGGATGGCACCGATGCAGATCCCGCACGGCGGCCGTCAGCATGACGATATCGCCGGGTGAGAACCCGTTTCTCAAAATCAACTTCCGCATCGCGGTACAACGAGACCCGCAATGCTAGCTGGCTGTCCTGCGTCCTGCGTTCACGCGGGTGCTGTGCCGACCGCCAGGCTCAGGCGTTTCCGGATCCCGACTGGGACTGGGGCTGGGACTGGGAGATGAATCGAGGCGCCAGGTTCGGTTCATGTTGACCCTGGCCGGCTTGGGGCTGAAGCCAGGCTGGATCTTTGGGCGAGGGAGGGTACGGAGTGTGGTTGACATACGAATGCTATGGTACTGCGCCCGCCGGTGTGGTACCGGCTTCAGGCTGTTTGATCCCCCGCTTTCGCTCCTCAGCAAAATGTTGTGTCATTGCAAAAATGGACGGAAATCCGCCGCGGCATCTTGGCTGACAGTTTCGCCAGTATTTCCTGCTTGATGCCGAGCATTTGGCGTTGCCTGACCACATCTTCCGATCGCAGTCGTCGAACGTATGCGATTACCGTCTCCAACGATCTAAAATTTGCCCGCTTCATTTTGAGTTGGCTCAGACCGGCTTGGTTTGAAGCTCGGCCAGGTGCTTTTTGAACTGCGTGCCGACGCGATGTTTCGCGAGATAGATGCTGCCGACGCTGATTTTGAGAACGGCGGCGACTTTTCTCACCGGCCATCCTTTGACGGCGTAAAGATCGAAGATCTGGTACTGCTTGGAGTCCACGGTTCGTTTGACCCGGTGCATCGCCGCATTCACCAGGGTGCTTTCCCACTCTTCATCCCACATGGCCTCCAGAGCCCGGACCGACGGGTCGGGAATGCTCTCCAAGACCTCTTTTGACGCCTCGTCGTGTTCGGCCGGCTCCACCAAGCCCTTCTGCCGCCGACGAAACTGATCGGCAATTCGCCATTTTGTAAGTCGCAAGAGCCAGCTCTTGAACGAACCATCGACCGGGCGGTATCGGAAGCCCGGCATGCTCTTCATGACGGAAATCACCGTTTCCTGAACGGCGTCCTGCGCTTCGGCTTGCCTGAGACCGGCTTTGATGCCGGCGCTGAAGATCAACCGCCAGTAGGTGTCGAAAAACTCCTTCCAGCTCTCCTCATCCTGCCAGTCTTTCAGCCGGCTCAACAAGGACTCCCGTGTGGGTATGAATTCTTCGTCGCCATTCATCGTGCATCAACCGTTCAGTTGAGATCTATACGCTGAAGCCGTCGCAAATCTTACACTTGGCCCTTAATCGCAGGTGCTCATTGAAATTATTGGGTCAAAACCTGTCACGCCATAGATTTTTGAAAGAACCGTGCGTTGAAGTGCGTATATGACATGGTGACCGGCCGGGATCACGCGGCGGGCCTTGTCGGATTGTCCAAGGCCAACGCGGGGATCGTCCATGATTTTTCCGTGGGACGCCAATGGCAAGTCAATTGACTGGATGCATCGTGACAACTCGTGGCCGCGAGGGTTCCAACGAGATTCGCGACAGGTCCAAGTTGTCGCCTGATAGCATCCGGTATTGGCCAATGTGGAGGGATGGGGCCGCTACGTGCGACACGTAGCGGCTTCCTTCATTCATGGCGTGATCCCAATCACCCTGCTTTCATTGCAACCAAAGGGGAAAGGGGAAGCGTGCTGGTTTGCGAACCCGTCAATTGTGAATCGAGGGCGCTCGACTTCACCAGGAAGACACCTGGCTCCGGGGTTGGGGAAAGGTAGCAACAAGCTGCGGTGGTAAATCCCTCAAGTTGAACTCCTGCTCAAATCAGGTCATCGTCGCCATAATCAAGGAAAGCAGATGCAGGAATTGCTTTCAACGGTCCAGGAACCACGGGACCTGAAACTGCAGCTACAAACTCCACAGGAGGATGAGCCGAGTGTCAAAAAGCCACGCACGCGGGGGGTGCCGCGCAAAGCTTGTGGCAGTTTGAATTGGGGACAAGCTGGATGCGGTGCGCAAGTTCACGACGGGCAAGTTTTCGAAATCGCGAACCCCGTGAAAGATGCGGAACCGAAGACACGTATAGTCTGAGTGACCCAAATGAACTCAAGTCTGGATTTGAATGACAAACGGACGCGGCGAGCGGCGAGGCTTGCGCAGCAGATTGAGGCCCTGAAAGTTGAACTTCATCGCGTGCTCGGAATCGGCGTGGCGACCACTCGACAAAGCGCGAGCAATGCGGCTGTACGAAAAGCAAAGCGCCGGAGGAATTGAAGGCAAGCACTGTTATGCAGATCAACTGTCATGCTCATCTGTTCAACCTGAGGGTGTTGAACACAAAGCGCACGAGGGAAACCCTGCTCAATCGGTTGAGCAACGAAAAATGGCCCGACTACCTCTCAAGGATCCTGCTCAAGGTCTTTGATGAGGTTCTCCAGGATGACCACCTGGACGAAGCCAAGCTTCTCAAAAGGCTGGTGGGTTCACTTCGGCTCAACGCACAATTCAAGAATCTCATCGACGCCTCATTTGCTTTCGTTCCGATGGAGGTGGGTTTGGTGTTGCATGGGAACCTCGACACGATCGCCGTCGATGTTCTGCGGGGCGCCCTCCGTAAACTGTCGGACCGGCTGAGCCAAAACGATGACATCGGAAAAGGGGATCTGGAGGATGTCCTTGACTTCCTTCTGATCGGTCTGCAGCCAAGCATGGAGGAGGTTGCTCGAATCTATTTCGATCAGGTCCCCGAGGATTCGCTGGTGGTGGCGCTCATGATGGACATCACCAGGGACGGCAAGGACGACAAGACGAAATTCTCCCAGCAGATGAGCCAGACCTCGGAACTGGCAATCGCCTATCCAGGACGCGTCCTCCCCTTCTTCGCGGTCAATCCCCTGCGCACCAACCATCTGGACTTGCTCAAGGAGTCGGTCGAGAAAAGAGGATATGCAGGGGTCAAGCTCTATCCGTCGCTGGGATACGACCTCACTTCGGAGACAATGAATCGCGTCTTCCAGTATTGCGAAGAAATGGATCTGCCGATTTTGATGCACTGCAATCAGGGTGGATTCTTTTTCAAGAAGACTGACACCAATTTCGCCAATCCATCGCACTGGCGACAGATTCTCGCGCACTATCCAGCGCTCAGGATTTGCTTCGGACACTTCGGAGGTGATGACGAGCTGGTCCAAAAGACCGGGGTGAGCCAGATCGGAGGCTGGACAGGCGAGATTCTGCGGATGATGGGGGACTTTCCGGGCGTGTACGCGGACGTGTCCTATCACGTGGAGGCGATGAAGGACGACGAGGGGCGGACCAGATATTTTTCCAATCTCGCTGAATTGCTGGAAGAGGATGTCATTAAGACGCGGATTCTCTGGGGCTCAGACTTTCCATTGGTGCGCCTCCGGACCAGGGAGGGCAACTACTGGCAGTATTTTCGAAGCTATCTTTCAGCCAAGCATTTCAAGCAGATTGCGGAAGCCAATCCACAAAAGTTTCTGGGAATGCCGTCGTCCACCGGGACGAAGCCGGGACGGAACGTGGTGCGGCATCTTGAGTTTCTGGCGGCAAACAAGCACTCGGTCAAGCGCCTGCCCGAAGAATGGGTGGACCGAACATTCCGCAAATCGCTCAACCGGGAGGTGGATTTCTTCGTCAACCCATTTGGCAGATCATGGACCAAGGAAAACAAGGCGCACATCTACACCGTCAAGGCCCTGCTGGTCTCCAGGTTTCCAAAGAAGGATTGGGGCATCAGCTTTCTGGACTTTGGGAGGATGATGATTCGTGACATACCCAACTGGCCGCTCGAGGTGGAAAGCGACAAAAGCCGGGCCGACACGTTCAGCAAGTTTGCCATCGAATTGGATGGAACATTGCGAGTCGCAAAGAAGAAGGGCGGTCCAGGTGCCGAATATGAACAGGGAGTCCATCGGGATGATGCCATCGCGGCCATCGAAGCAAAATTTAAGAAGGCCGAGGGCAAGCTCCATGAATTCGGGGAACTCATCGATGGGCTCTACCTCTTTCCGGAGGAACGTCAGATGGGGTGATCCCCACTCGGGACATTGAATCAGAGGTTACAGTCATGAAACGCACTTTCGCAATAGTCGCTTCAATCCTCTTCGTTGTATTGCTTTCTTGCAACGCAGCCGAGGACGAGCCTTGGTATAAGCGTATCTCTGCATCGGCCAAGCCAGAGATCCTGACGGGCTCGGATGAAGACGTCGTGGCTCCCGCGCTATCGTACGAACTGGGTTTCCGTAAAGACAAGTCGATCAATGATAATTGGACAAAAACGCTTATCGACTACGGATTCAGCACCGAGGGAACAGTTGCCACGGACAACCGTGCAAACTCGGAGGGATTGTTCGCCGAAATTCATGGCGGCGTGAAGCGCACCTTGAGTATTTATGGCAAGACAGGTTCGGCGGAGGTAGAGGATACGCGAGTCAATACAGGCGTGTTCACCGAAGACATGACCGAACAGATCGATCTTCCATTCTTTCATCTATCCGCGGTTGGGCGCTTTGAAACCGATCAGATCTTTGAGAACTACAGCATCAACTACGGACCCCGACTTGGCGTGATTCAAACTCGTCAGGACGAACTGTCCCTTTGGGTGCTGATGCCCAAGCTGCAGCTGGACTTCCATCGAGTTGACATTCTTCAGTCAAGAGATCTTGAGGAGCATGGCATCGACGAAGATTCATTCTGGCGCCTAGGCGGCGAAGCAGACTGGCGGTTTGAAGTTGGTTCATGGTGGATTTCGACCAACTCACTCTGGAATGGACTCGGGGTGCATGCCCGAGTTTCGCACTACCGAGGTTTTGAATTGCCTGCAGGAGCCGAGCAGGCCGACTACGACGAATCGTGGCTTTATTCGGGTGGAGTGCATTTTCGCTTCAAGGATTCTAAGGTGGGATTGGGCAAGTTTCGGATGCATTTTGCCTACGTGACGGTTAGCAACGGCCGAACACCGCCGGCAACCCGGGACCAGACCAGCGTCAAGGTGGGCCTCGCTTTCACTTGGAATGAGGGTGTCTACTACTAGCTTTCTTTCAATTGCTTGAACTCAAGATCGTCCAGGGAAGTGTCGGAGCAATCACTCGCGACGCTTTGCCCGGATCAGGTTACTCAACTTGAGCTTCTGCACTTCTCAACAAAACGAACGAACTCGTCATCCTGTAGGAGCTTGATCCTGTTCCACACAGCAAGGGGAATCGGCAGAGAAAAGAACCGCCGGATGTCCTGACGCAGTCCGTCCGGCTTGACGAAGACATCGTCCTTCATTGCATGAAATGCGCTGTTCAGGTTCAGAACGAGAAAATGAACAAATAATTCCTCCTCGTGAGCCACAGGTTCAGTGGTCAGGTTTGCCGCTGGGTCCATCACCCGCTTCAAGGCCGGACGTTCGAACACTTCCTTCCAAATCTCTCGATGGTTCTGAGTGATGACCAGAAGATTGGCAATACGCCGGGTTTTGGTTTCTGACCGTAATGAAAAGGCGGTGAAAAGAAGTCCGCCGATAATGCCCGTGCTTTGCAGGGCGACATACCAATTGTCCACCAACCACTGGCCGACCTCCATATGCCGGCATCATAGCATGTGGGGGCGGAAACGGCAACGGACTCAGATCGCCTCGGGAATATGGGGCTTCGCAAGCACCAGTGTCCTGCGTGGAATCTGGACGATTCGCTCATCAGGTCCGCACCCCGCCGTCGGAGGGAGTTTGTCCCTGGCGCTAGCGGTGATGTCCACCCCGATGACAGCAAAATCACCCGTTACGAGCTGCCAGATGTCGGGACAACCCTGCAAAGCCGGTGTCTGCTGCCCATCAGCATGGGGATCAGGACCAAGTCGGTTCAAGAACATGCCTGACTATTACTATAGTAATCTACATTGTCAACGGGACGATTTGCTAGGCATCAGGCATGGCAAAAATTGGATTTCGTGAGATCGTGTGCTCCCAAGTTGCTCGCCGAATGCGTGCTGAGCGAGAGCGAAAGAGGTTGTCCATGACCCGACTCGCGGAAACGGCGGGTTTGTCCCAAGGGATGATCAGCCTGGTTGAGCATGGCAAACGCAAGCCAACGTTGGACACGTTGTTGCGCATGTGCGAGGCGCTTGGGATCAAACTCTCCACCGTGGTGGCCGGGGCCGAACGCTCTGCCGGCAAACAGCACTCTGAGAAGTGACTTGGGAGCCCGGCCGTTAGCATCCATCATCATCACCGATCGCTGCTCGATCTCAATTGTGTCGGAACACGTCTTGCCGATTCTGACAAGAATTAGCGTCTTCGTAGGGGTGCCGACCATGGGTATGATTTGTGGATGACAAAATTAGTTAACCCAGAGCAACCGCGTTCTGTTCGTCGAGCGTTCAGGCAGGTGTTCGACCGGTTTATCAAACGGCTCAATTTCGATTGTCCCGAGAAAATTGAAAAGCTGGACGAGCGACAGCGAAATATCGAAGAGCTCATTGATGTTGTCGCACGGAATCTTGCGGAGCAATCCAAACCAAGGAAGAGACAGAACCGATCCAAGCAGTCGTAGATTTCACGACCCGCTTCAAAGGCCCAGCCCCTTTTCGAAATGAGCATAGATGAGCGCGACCGCGTGTTTGGCCTTGAAGCCGTAGGTGCGAACGTCGTCCAGGTCTGACGGCGACTGTCCACGCCAGTTCGCCTACTTCTCCCAGTGCCCGCAGTATGCCTTGCTGAAATGCTCGATCAGTTTCCAATACTCATCCGGTTTGGATTCTTTCATTGCCAGGAGCTCCGCCAGTTTGGCTGAAGCCCCGATCATGAGCTTCTTCATTTCGTCATCCGTAATACGCGAGAGTTGAGGGTTATCCAGAAGTTCAGAGTGCTTGCCCGCATGCAGCTCCTCAATAAAACCATTGCGAAATGCGCAGCAAGTGAGCGCATTTGCTTCTTCCCTGATCGTCCATGACGGGTCCATAGTGATTGCAATCATATCAGGAACGACCAACACGTTCAATGGTCGGGCGGTTGCGAAAGTCCACAGCGGGTCGGAACGCGACCGCGCGCGTCTCAACTCCTGGGGGTGCTTGGTTTCGTGGTGTTGCGTTCAAGATTCTCGTAAAAGCGCTGGATGAGGTGAGCGGTCATGCTGCAACTGGTGTTGAGCGTCCGGCAAAGATTGGACAGGGTTGAAAGTCTTGCTTCAAGCGCGTCGCGCAAGGAAGTGTGAAGGGTATGTCCGGACGGCAGCGGATGCTCCGCCAGAGCTTCGAGGTAACCCCGAAGTTCGGCGGTGATCTGCCGCAAGTCGGTGGCAGCGCTTTCCGAGCACCGTACAAATGCCTCGAATCGTTCTGCCTCCGGTTTTCCCGGATGAACTGATACAAGGGGTTTGATACGATTTCCTTTTTGCATTCCCACATTCTATCAGGTGCAAGGCCTGATGTTAATAGGCGCAAGCCCTCATCCATGGTCCTTCGCACTGTGACGGTCCGTGCGATTCCTGCTCCGCGTCGGGTGATTCCTTCTGTCTGGTCGGGGACAAGCAAGTACCCGTCTCACTCGGTCATAGATAGTTCTGTCGAGACATCGAGCGCCTGGTGATTCTCGAGGGAGGACAGATCGGGCAACTGCCCATGCGTGTTCAACGATGCCAGAACCTCAATAATCCGGTCCAAAGTTCGAGGTATGATCCGCTCTGGGTCACCATCATCGTTTTGGACACGGTTTGCGATCTCCTGAAACGGCAACGACGGCTTCAAATCTACCTTTTTTCCCTCCACGAACCGGTTCGAGGTGAGAATTCGGAGCAATTCACGCTTTTCCTCAGGAAGCGCCTTTTGATGGCTCAACCAGGCGTTCCCGGCCAGTTCGAGGAATTCTTCCACCCGGTCCGGCGATGCACTCTCACGCCCTTGCTTAAGCGCGAGCTGCTCCTCGGCAGCCTTTTGCTCGAGCAACAGCCCTTTCTTCCGATCCTCGAACATGACCCGGTCGAGGGCCTGATCCAGGTAGGCGTCGGTCAGCCGGTTGAGCCGGTCCTTGATCTGACCGAGACGCAGGGACAGGTTGCGCGTTTCCTCCTCCTGACGGCTCGCCCAAGTCGCCCGCAGCACCTTGATTCTCGATCTTAAATACTCCCGCTCCCGGTCATTGAAGCGAATTCGTTGCAAGAATTCCTCCACGGCCGTCCCGACCACTTCCTCGCGGATGGAAGTTCCTAAACAGGACTTGCTGTGGCACCGGTAATACACATGCCCCTTCTGGCTTTCCCCAATGAGGGAATAGTGACAGGCGTGGCAGGAGAGCATTCGCCGGTACTGAAGGACATGGCGCTGGGTGCGCGCACTCACTTTGCCGGTGAGCACCGCCCGCACCCGGTCAAAGAGGGTTTTGCTGATGAGCGGTTCGTGAATGCCAACGAAGCTTTCGCCGGTCTTGTGGATTTGGATGAGGCCGATGTAGAAGGAGTTGTTGAGCAGGGTGGAGAGGCCATTGCGGGTGACCCGGCCGCCCTGGCGATTGCGCAAGCCACGCAGATGAAGTTCCTGGCCCAGGGACTCAAAGTTGTAGCGGGCAGTGCCATACAACTCGAACGCCTGCCGCACGATCGGCCCCATCACGGGGTCGATGGTTTTTGGTTTGCCCTTCCCTTGATTCAAATATCCCAGCGGCGCTGGTAGCGGATAAAGACCCTGTTTCAAACGTCCGTCAAAACCCTTGCGGGTTTCCTCCCGCAGGTTCCGGATATAGTCGGCGGCCACGACGGCCTGGATGTCCGCCGAGAGCCGGCCGCCTCGGGATTGGAGATCCAGGCTCTCGGTGACGAAATGAATTTCGACACCCCGGTCTGAAAGTTCGCCCAGGCTCGTCCAATCCCTGAGATTTCGCGCACCCCGATCCAGCTTGTGGAGAATGATTCCCTGAAACTTGCCACCGCGAAGAAGCTTGAGCGCCTGATTGAAGATGGGGCGGCCTTGTTTGGCGGCCGTCTCCGTTTCCTCCAGCCAGACCGTGACCATGAATTGATGGCGCTCCGCATACTTCAAAATGGCGTCGCGTTGCTCGATCAACGACACGCCGGTGGTTCCTTGCTTCACAGTGGAAACGCGTATGTAGCCGATGTAACCGTTCATGTGGGTGGGGTACATGATAGCGTACCTGGTTCACGGGACCCGGAATCAGGGTGGGGATAACTCGAGGCCTCCGGGCGCTCGAAAATACGCAGCACCAATGTCAGGTAATGCTCCAGGGCATCGTGAGCCTGCGCGAGTTCCGATTCCGTGAGGTCCGGATACAGCTCGCCAAGGGTTGGGGGATGGTTTTCGTTCATACCGGCCATTTTGCCAGCGCACCGGAGCTTCAAACAGACCGCTGCCTTTGCCCCCGTCGGCAAGTTTTCCACGCCCCGGTTTTGACCGGCCGGCGGAGGCCGTGGTTTAATATGAGCACTTACCTCCCCCCGAGCTTTCCGCGCCCGGCATTTTAATTCACCGGTTTGCCGATTCCGGCAAATCCTCCCGTCTTCGGTCCGGTTGTCCATCCGCTATGCTGTAGGACGAACTCACTTCCACCCGCGAGTTCGCATTTTAATCCCTTTGGCATCCTCACCCCTCACCAACTATTTGCGGAAACACCGGAAACGCCTGGGCCTGTCCCAGGATGAAGTGGCTTTTCTGCTGGGCACCCAGAGCGGCACCCGCGTGTGCCGCAACGAGCGGTTTGTCCGGGAACCGAGTTTGGAGACGGCGCTGGCGTATGAAGTGATCTTCCAGCAGCCGATCCGTGAATTGTTCCGCGGGCTCTATCGGAAGATCGAAAAGGAGGTGGCGGCCCGCGCCGGGGCGCTGGCCTACCGGACCCGCCGCCAGAAGCCCAACCGGCAGACCCGGCGCAAGCATCAGGTGCTGGATCGCATTATCAACAAACCCGACGACGAAACATGAAAAACCACCCACCACAACCCTTCCGCCTGCTGGCCCTGGCTCTTTCAAGCAAGGGGCTGGGTTTCGCGGTGCTGGAAGGCAGGGCGACGCTGGCCGACTGGGGCAACAAGCTGGTCACCGGGGACAAGAACGCCGGTGCGCTCAAGAAGGTAAGCGAACTGATCGCGCATTATGAGCCGGACATGCTGGTACTGCCGGCCACAAACACCCCAGGTTCCCGGCGTTCGGCACGAATCCGGAAACTGGGTGAAGCACTGGTGACGCTGGCGGCCACGCACAAGCTGAAGACCCGGCTGCTGACTCGTGAACAGTTGATGCGGGAGTTCATCACCGGAGATCAGGAACGCACCAAGCATGCGTTGGCCGAATGCCTGGCCGGGCGCTATCCGGAAGAACTGGGGGACCGGCTGCCACCCAAACGCCGGCCGTGGAAGAGTGAAGACTACCGGATGGACATTTTTGAAGCCGTGGCCCTGGCGCTGGCGTGCCGGCTGCGGCAGGATCGACGAAGGAAACCGGGGCCAACCAAGCAGCGTGGTGCATGATACTGGTAGCTCCTTCAAGTCTCGCCGAGCCGTTGCCACAAGGGTTCCAAATCGGGATTGGCAAGTGCCTGGAGGCGGATGTCCGTTTTGCCCGCCTGTTTGATCGCGCGCTCCAGCCACACATACGCATTTTTCATATCACCACTTTGACATAACGAACCGGCGAGCTGGTAGGCCAGTTCCCACTCAGTTTCAAATTTGTCGGTCGCGGTCGTGAGCGCCTTGATGGCTTCCGGATATCGTTGGAGCCGGTGCAAGGACCGGCCGAGGTAAAGGTAACCAAACTTGTCCCCGGGCTCGAAGCGGGTCAGCATCCCGGCAATCACGCCGGCATCCGCCCATCTTCCCGCCTGTTCAAACAGGCGGACGCGCATCTTCAGCACCTCGGGATGCAGATGATTCTCCAGACTGATGGATTCGAGCTCCTGGTGGGCTTCCTCGTAATTGCCCAGCTCCAGCCAGCCGTTGGCGGCGGTAAGGAAGCGCTGTTCTTCATCCGTAAGCTTGCCCATGCCCGGCATTGTGACGATTCTCCGGACCCATGCAATCCCGCTTCCTTGCCCTGCTGTTGATCCTG
>ERZ761602.6010-NODE-6010-length-13934-cov-9.014122_pt1 | contig 13934 bp, 14 predicted proteins | sample MGYA00512165_ERZ761602 | MGnify/ENA primary metagenome ERZ761602 (study PRJEB28899, sample SAMN02445085) | bioreactor sludge metagenome | biome: EBPR sludge; isolation source: Thorneside wastewater treatment plant | place: Australia: Brisbane, Thorneside...
GCCAAACTCCCCACCACCGAATTCGGGGTTGGAGTCGCCGCGTTCACGACCGCGCTTCTTTTCCTTCTTACGGCCGCTCTCGTCGTCGTCACTGAACTCGTCGTCGAAACTCATTTCCACTTTCCTGTTACACGCCGTGGCGCACGCCCTCGGCCGCGCCTACGCCCATGCGTAAGCGCGCTACTCGCGAATTTCTGCTTGTTTGGGGAACTGAACTCTGCCGCACTTCGCGGAACTTCGCACCTTCGCCGGCCCAGACGCCGACCGCTTCACGCTCTCGCTTATGAGCGAGGGGGTCAGCCGAGGCAAGCGCCAAGTGTGAATTTACGCGGGTTTCATCTCTGAAACCGTCCGCCGTTCCTGCGCTGCCACAATACGCGCGACGACCCAAGCGCCGAGCAATTTGGAAAAAACGCCCGTGAGGATGGTTCCCCAGGCGAATATCCCTGGCACCACCAGCGACGCCAAGCCGATGAACACCGCCTGGTCGAGAGGCGCGGACGCGAGGCTTGAGAGCATGATGCGCTGCGAAAGCGGCTTGTTGCTAAAGGTGTAAACCGCCCAGTCGACGGTTTCGCTGACGAGGAACGCCAAGCCGCTCGCCACCACGACTGTGATCCACGAGGTAAGCGTGGAGAGCAGCAGCCCCACGATCATCGCGCCCCAAATCCAGTGCTTGAGTTCGCGTTGAGCGAAATCGCGCACGACAAGGACGAGGCCGGTGACGATAGCCAGGGGTTGGAATTGTCCTCCGCCCAGAGCCGGTGGGATGGCTGCAGTCGGCACCGCCGCGAACGACCAATTGATGAAGGGCATCAGCCCTACATAAAGCGCGCTCCAGCGCTTCCCGGCGAAGAAGAAGAACGCCATCGCCGCCAAAACGATGGGCAACGCCACCTGCCATTGCTGCAGGAACGCAAAAATCTCGGAGAAACGCACACCCCCTCATGCCGGTAACCGAGGGATGCGTCTAGGGCAGGGACTGTCGCTCTCGCGCCATACCCGCTTGGTCTCTGTCAGGGGGCGATTGACTCCAACCTTGGGCCGACCAGAAATGTCTGCGCCGGTCGAGAGGGCGGTATTGAACCAAGCCGCGATGAACCGTCGCCCGAGTGTGCGATGGCGCGTGGTCAGGGGGGAGGGCGCGGAGCGATCCGCGCCCTCAGCTTATCCGCCAGCCGGCGCCCTCGCCGAACGCCGCCGTGATCGCCGGAAGGCCTTCTCGCAAGGCGTCCTCCAATCCGAACGGCGGGTTCACGACAAACATCGAAGAGGCCGTCAGTTTGCCGGTCGCTTGAGCGGGGGCGGCCCACAAATCCGCGCGCAGCGTCGGGCGGACTCCTGATCCATGCGTGTGCATGCACAGCTCGGCGTCCGCCGCATCGAGATCGGCGCCGCTCTTCAGCGGCCGCCACCACAGGAACACGCCGTGCGCGAAGCGCTTGAGGGCGGCGGCCAAGGATCGCACAGCCCGATCAAGATCGTCGGGCGCTTCGTAGGGCGGATCGATCAAGACCAATCCGCGTCTTTGCGGCGGCGGCAACAGCGCGGTCAAAGCTTCCCATCCGTCGCGGAGGTGGAGTTGAACGCCGGGCAGACGCGGCAGCGTTCGGCGCAGCGCGGCGTGCTCTTCTGGATGAAGCTCGCACGCCATGAAAACATCGTCGGCGCGCAGCGCGCGTGCGATCAGCGCGGGCGACCCAGGGTAGGTTCTCAGAGCGCCGTCCGCGTTGAATGCGCGGATCGCTCCGAGATAGCGCTGGAGGATAGCCGGCGGCTCCTTTGCCGGCCACAGCTTGCCCACGCCGTCGCGCCATTCAGGGCTTCGCGTCGCTTCGTCGCCTTCGAGATTGTAGAGCCCGCGCCCAGCGTGGGTGTCGAGCACGGCGAATGGCGTGGGTTTGCGCAGCAAAGCGTCGAGGCAAAAAACCAGGATGGCGTGCTTTAGAACATCCGCATGGTTGCCTGCGTGAAAGGCGTGTCGATAATTCACGCCGCCTGGGTAGCCGCAGGCGCGAACTAAAGGAAGCGGGATGTTTCGCGACAATGCTGAAGCCGGCCGGTTCGAACTCGACCTTTCCGAAGGCGTCGTTTATGCCGCGTACCGTGAGCGAAACGGGGTGCGCATCATCACCCACGTCGAAACGCCGCCCGCAGCGCGCGGGAGAGGGCGCGCCGGGGCCTTGATGGACCAGATCGTCGTCTACGCTCGAGAGCACGCAATACGAGTTAGCCCCGTGTGTTCCTATGCGGTCGCGTATTTCGAGCGTAAGCCTGACGCGAGCGACGTTCTCGCCTAGCGTGCTTCGCCGATACGGATGCGCTTGGCTTGCTTGGCGAACTCAGGCGGCTTTGGCGTGGTGATCGTCAGCACCCCGTTCTTGAAGTCCGCCGTCACATCTTTCTCATTGGGCGCAAAGGGCAGCCGGACGCTACGTTCAAACGAGCCGTAGCCACGTTCAACGACACGGCGCTGATCCTTTTCCTCCGTCCGCTCTTCGCGCTTCTCCCCACGAATTGTGAGCAGATCGCCGTCGAGGTTGATCTCCAAATCCTTCTCGTCAACACCAGGAAGTTCGGCGCGCAGGCGCACGGCTTTGTCGCTCTCGGTAATGTCTAGCGCGGGCGTGAACGGGAATCCGCTCATCCGATCGAAGCGCCTCGGCGTGAAGAAGTCGTCGAAAAGGCGGTCCATTTCGCTTCGGAACGCCCAGAAAGGATCGCGTCCGAGCGGCGCTGGGGTTTGTGAACGCCGGGCGACCGGCGCGTTGTCGCTTTGATCACGCATTGTGGCCTCCATTGGTTTGATGTGCTCGATTTGGCGGCGACGCGGCGCCGTTCAAGATCGACTACGTGTTCTTCCGGGGCGCCGTGCTATGGCGTGGGCCGACGACAAGATTCGGAGCCCATTGTGAAGCACATCGCGGCATGGTTTGGCGCGCACCCGCTGCGACCCGCTTTGGCGGCGCTGGCCGCAATCCTGATGTTGGGCGCGGCCGCGAAATATTCAGGACCGCCGCGCGCGGACCGCGATTGGTACCCTTACCTCGCCCGCACAGCCGATGTCACATCAGATGGCGACCGCTTTTCGGTCTCGCCCGTAAGTGACTGGACGTACACGCCCGATGGCCCCGTGGCCGAAACGTATGGGAGCGCCGAGCATCGGATCGAGGATCTGCGCGAGGTTTGGTTCCTACTAGAACCGCAACCGGGCTCGCAACTCGCAGCCCATACGCTGCTGCTGTTTGAGTTTCCGAACGATCGAATTCTCGGCGTCACGATCGAGGCGCGGCGCGAGCGAGATGAAGAATATTCCGCCGTCAACGGCCTCTTCAATGCGTTCGAGCTCTCCTACGTTTGGGCGCGCTCGCGCGATTTGCTCACGCGTCGCGCCGTCATGCTCGGCCACGACGTGTTCATCTACCCCGTCGCGATCACGGACGAGCAAAAGCGAACGTTGCTGCGGAATCTATTGGAGCGAACCGAATTTCTCGAAACCAGGCCGCGCTACTACAACACCATCTTGTCGAACTGCACCAATGAACTCGCCAAGGCCGCCGGGTTTCATTGGGCGCCGGCATTTGTGCTGACGGGACGATCCGATGAATATCTATTTGAACGCGGCATCATACCCGGCGCAAGCTTCAGCGATGCGCATGCGCGCTCCGACGTCACCGCCTTCATAAGGGCGCACAATGGCGCCTCAGCAGAGGAGTTCGATGCGTTGATCCTGTCGGAATTGCGACGGCGGCGGACGCCTTAGCCTTTGCTCGCCGTCAACGCCGCGGTCACCCCAAGCACGACGACGAAGGCGCTCATCGCGCCAACGACAAACCAAACGAACCAGTGAAGTTCCATCTCTTCGTCCTCCCGCGAAGAGAGTCGGCGGCGGCGCGCGCCGAGCTTTGATCACGATCAAAGTCGGGCAGCGCTGATGAGCGCGTCGCGCTCAGGCGCGGTCAGCGCCCGCCAGCGGCCCTCCGGCAAGTCGCCCAAGGCGAGCGGCCCGATCCGGACCCGCTGCAAGTCCACGACCTCTAGCCCAACCAAATCACACATGCGCCGGATCTGCCGTTTGCGGCCCTCGTGCAGCACGAAGCGCAGCAGCTGGGGTTCCGCCAGATTCACCTTGGCGGGCTTGAGCGTGCGGGCGTCCAATATCAGCCCGTGTCGAAGCAGGGTGAGCGCCTGATCGCTGATGCGCCCGGACACGCGCACCAGATATTCCTTATCAAGCCCCGATTGCGGTCCAATCACCGCCTTGGCCAGCACGCCGTCGTCGCTGAGCAGAAGCAACCCTCGCGAGTCCTGATCCAGCCGGCCAAGCGGCGCCAGCGAAGCGCGTTTACTGGGAACCTCGGCGGTCCCAACCAGGTTTTCTCGGGTCAGCAACCGCACCGCAGGAATTTGCGCGCCCTCTGGCTGCGCCGACACAAAGCCCATTGGCTTGTTCAGCACGACGCTGATCGGCGCGCGCCGCGCCGCCTGGTTCAGCTCCAGCGTTTGGCCGGGCGCGATCTTGCGACCGGCGTCTTCAACCCTGGCGCCGTCAATGAACACCAGACCTTGGGCGATCAGGTCCTCCGCTTCCCGCCGTGAGCAAACGCCCTCACTGGCGAGCCATTTGTTCACGCGCTGCGGCTCGGCGCCGCCGTAGAGCTTTCGCCATCCCATTGCAGGCGTTTTTAGGGGCACTGCGCCGTTTCGCGCAACGCAGCGAGACGACGCGACGCCATTGGCGCGATCTGACGCTCGTCGCGCATGCAGGCGAGCTGGCGATAGAGCGCGATGGCGCGTGCGCGATCCTGTTCGGAGCCGTCACGGAGCAGGTCGGCGAGGTTGAACATCGAAGGCGGGTAATTCTGCTGCGCCGCGCGATCATAGAGCGCGCGCGCTCGCGACGCATCTGCGGTGACGCCGACGCCATCCCGGTAGAGAGTGGCCAGCATGTGCAGTGCGTCGCGCTGGTTCTGATCGGCGGCGCGCTGCAAAAACGGGATGGCTGCGGAAGGATCGCGCGGGCCCGCGGGGCTGTCGCGCAACCAGCGCGCATAGAAGAACTGGCCGCGGGCGTCGCCGCGTTCGGCCGCCGCCAAGAACAAGCGGCCCGCTTCCGCATGCGCCTGCAGGCTTGAGCCTGGCTCCGAAAGCACCTCGCCGTAGTCGATGATCGCCGGCAGCCAGCCGCGCGCCGCCGCTTGCGCCAATCTCTCTCTCGCAACCGTTTCGGGGATGCCGGAATGTGGCGCGGTGCGCCGCAGAATCCACGAGAAATACAATCCCGCTGGATCGTTCTGCGCCGCCGACGCGTCGCAGAATTCGCGGGCCGCGGTCGGGCTTGGCAGGAAACCCTCGACACCGGCGAGGTGCCCCAGGCACGCGAGCGCTTGGGCGCGCGCTTCGCCGCGCTCGGCGCCAGCCTTGATCGGAGCGGCGTCTCCGAGTCGCGCCGCGGAGTCGCGCCATGGCGCTGTCTCCAGGGTCGCCAGTACATCCGGCTGGGTTGGCGTCGGCGGCGCAGTTTCAGGCGTCCGCGCGGCCGTTGGCGCCGCCCTTGGAAACGTCGGCAGCGAAAAGTGGAGTTCGCCCCGCCGCGCCGCATCGATAACGCGTCCGGCGCCAAAGCCCACGATGAACAAGATCGCGACCGCCCCGGCGAACACGCCAAGCGTGCGCCACGGCTTGGGACCGGAGGCGGTTTGCTTTTGCACGAGCGCGGCGCGCGCCGTGGCCAGCGCCGCGGGCAGCGCATCCATGTTGCCCTTGTTGGTGGAGAATTTGTCGAGCTCGGTCACCAGTTCGCGAAACTTGTCGCGAAACGCGTTCCGGTCGCGCGGCGCCAGCGCGATACGGGGGCCGCCGCGAAACGGCGTAGGCGTTGCGTCAACGGCGGTCTCGGCGCTGATCAGCTTCTTGCGCTCAAGCGCCAATGTGGCGAGCACGGCGAGGCTGGCCGGCGGATCGGTCCCTGACCAGAGTGTTAATATGCACTTGGCGCCGTCGACGGCGCCGGCGATCTCCGCTTCCGCCGGCGCGCCGGCGGCTGCGTCGAAGCCCAGCGCGGCCAACGCCTCGGCGAGGCCGCGCGCGCGCGCGTCCTCGCCTGGAGCCGCAGCGATCAAGACTTCCGCCATTGCGTGCTTTGTCCCTTTAGTAATCCGTTGAAACGGACCGCTTGCGGCTCCGTCAAGCGCGCGCAAGCAACATTGCAGCCTCTTAAGTCACGGCGTCATAACGTTGGCGTGAATGCCCGGTTTGGGAGGCCTCGGCCGGGCGATTTCCCCAAGGGCGGCTCCGGACCGCGACCGTTTGTCAGAGGCGCCCAGCGCCTCCGTTTGATCCTGATCAAGACGAAATTTGACGGGCGCGTCACGATTTGCCCGCTGTGAAAAAGCTCACAGACAGGATTTGAGGGGAATAACCATGAAGAAGTTAGGGGCAGCGGTAGCGGCGGTAGCGGCGCTGGCGCTTGCGACGCCGGCCAGCGCGGGCGTCCTTGAGAACCTGCAGATCAAGGTTGGCGTGTCGGGCGTTCTGCCGAACGAATCCGGCGACCCCATCCCGGCGGAAATCTCGGACGAGTGGGTGCCGTCGCTGCAGCTTGAGTATTTCTTCACCGATAATATCTCGGCGGAATTGCTGTGCTGCGTCGCTACGCACGACGTCACTGCCGCCGATGGCGCGGTCGATCTTGGCGAAGTCACGCACTTTCCGCCGACGGTGACGCTGAAGTACCGTTGGACTGATTTTGGCCAATTCCAGCCCTACGTTGGCGCCGGGGTGAACTTCACCGCGTTTATCGACGACGAGCCGCCGGCGCCGCTCAGCATCGACTATGATCAGTCGTTTGGCGGCGCGCTGCAGGCAGGTTTCGACTATCGCCTGGATGACCATTGGGCGCTGAACCTCGATGTGCGCCGGATTTGGATCAGCACGGATGTGACGATCACGGGCCTGGGCCCGACGCCGGTCACCGATTCGGTCGACGTTAATCCCTGGGTGGTGTCGACCTCGGTCGGCTATCGCTTCTAACGTTGAGCCAAGTAATGTAAGGGCGGCCGCCGTTAACACGGCGGCCGTTCTGCTTGCGGGGTATTGTGTTGCCGACTGCGCCAAGGCACGGCTAAGCGACAAAGTTGTCTTAGTCGTTAGCGATTTCCCGACCCAATGAAACTGCAGGCGCGCTTTCTTCAGCTGCCCGTTAAGTATGACGCGGAACGCCTCGCCGCCGAGATCGCGGCGATCGGCGAGGATGCATGGCGCCCGCACCCAGAGAAATTCGCCGGTAACGACTTCCTGCCGCTGATCTCGAGCGGCGGCGACCCTGCGAATGAGGCGTTCTCCGGGCGCATGCTGCCAACGCCTTACCTCGAACGTTGCCCGTACCTGATTGATGTGCTGGCGAGCCTGGGCGCATCCCTTGGCCGCACTCGCCTCATGCGGCTCTCGGGGGGCGCTGAAGTCATCCCGCACGTCGACATAAACTATTATTGGCGTGATCGCATGCGCGTGCACGTTCCCGTCATCACGCAGCCGACCGTGAGCTTTCATTGCGCGGGCCAGCAAGTGCACATGGCTGCGGGCGAATGCTGGATTTTCGACACGTGGAGCCGGCATCGTGTCATCAATGACGCTGAGCGGTCGCGCGTTCACCTTGTCGTCGACACTGTGGGGGGCGAAGGGTTTTGGTCGCTTGCGATGGGAGCACGCGTCGCGGGTGATGCGCCGCACCCAGAATGGCGGGCGAGCCCTTTCGAACCGCGTGGATCGAAGCTGTCCGAGCTCGATCTGGAGTCTCAAAACCTTCCGGTCGTGATGACGCCCTGGGAAATCTCCAATCACGTCGATTTCTTGCTTTCGGAAGCTCAGCCAGGGGCGCCGAACTTCGGACAGGCGGCGCAAGCCGCTGCGCGTTTCAAACATGCGTGGCGCAGCCTTTGGGCGACGTATGGCGAGGACCGCGCCGGGTGGCCGCGCTACCGGCAGGCGCTCAACCAGTTCTCCGTGCAACTGCGTGCGAGTGGGGCGCAACAGATCAAGCTTAGCAACGGCATCGACCTGTTCGCGCCGATGATGAGCTTGGTGATCGCGCGCGCGCTGGCCGATGTCGAGCGTGAATCTGGCGCGGGCGAGCAGCGCGTCGATGTCGCGCCGAGCGCTCCGGCTTCGTTCGCCAGACCGGCGCGCGGCGCGCCGGACCCAATTTTCGATAGACCCATCTTTATCGTGAATCCACCGCGATCTGGATCGACGCTGTTGTTTGAAACTCTGCTCCAGTCGCCCGACCTCGTGACCGTGGGTGGTGAGAGTCATGGCGTGATTGAAGGCGTGCACGGTCTAGACCCGGCGTTGCGCGGATTTGAATCAAATGTGCTCGGCGCCGAGCAAGCCAACGACGCGGTAGCCGCGGAGCTTCGCGCCAGGTTTGTGGCCGCGTTGCGCGATCGCGATGGACGAGCGCGGCAGGGGCGGGTGCGCATGCTTGAGAAAACGCCGAAGAATGCGCTGCGCGTGGCGTTTCTGGCGGAGGTGTTTCCGGAAGCGCGGTTTGTGTTTCTCTATCGCGATCCGCGTCAGGTCCTAGCGTCGATGATGGAAGGGTGGGTGAGCGGGCGGTTTAGAACTTATCCGAATCTTCCTGGCTGGCGCGGTGCGTTGCCCTGGTCATTTCTCCTCACGCCAGGTTGGCGCGACCTCGCGGCGTCGCCGTTGAACGAATTGGTGGCTTCACAGTGGGCGATCACCACCACGACGCTCTTAGACGCGTTGGAGACCCTGCCGAACGAAGCCTGGACCGTGGCGAGATATGACGCGTTGCTCGCCAATCCGAGCCACGAGATCGCGCGCCTTTGCCGTCAGCTGGACCTGGGTTGGGATCGCGAACTAGGCGCTCAGCTGCCGGTTGCAACGCATACGGTCTCAAAGCCCCGCGATGACAAATGGAAATCGCGAGAAGCGGAGATCGAGGCGGCTTGGCCCAAGATCGCGGCTGTCGCCGAGAGAGCCGCGCGGGTTGCGGCGCGTTAGCATGCTGACCGCGAGGCTTCTCCAGGAAGGCATCGCCGCGCTTTCCGCCAACGACCCTGCGCGCGCGGTCGTGGCGTTGCGCGCATTGCTTGATGCGGAGCCAGCGAACGGCGACGCAAAGCTGGTGCTGAGCGAGGCTTTGCGCCGCCTGGGCCGGCTCAAGGAGGCGCGCGACCTCGCGCTCCAAGATGCGCAGGCGCGGCCTGGGTGGTTCGGCGCTCACCGCCAACTTGGGGTGATCATGGGTGACCTCGGCGAGCCGGTGGCGGCAAGCGCGGCGCTGGAACAGGCGGCGCAGCTAAATGCCTTGCACCCCACCATTTGGCGAGAACTCGGCGATCAATTGACTCTTGTCGGCGACGTCACGGGCGCTCAAGAGGCATACGCCCGCCACGCTGTGATCCCACCGGTTGATGCGCGGCTTGTGCAAGCAGCCGAGGCGCTCAGGGTGAACGAGCATGCGAAAGCGCTTCCGTTGATCGAGGCCTTCCTGCAAGAATTCCCTGCCGACATATCGGCGCTGCGGATGCGCGCGGAGGCGCATGCCCGCGCCGATCGGCCAGTGCTTGCGGAAAAGGATTTGCGACGTTGCCTGGAGTTGGCGCCGCGTTATGGGATAGCCCGACATGGGCTCGGGCAGCTCCTTATGGGTCTTGGTCGCCTTGAGGAGGCGCGGGAACAGGCGTCGATATTGTTGAGGCAAGACCCTGACAACCGTGGTTCGAAGCGATTGCTTGCGGCTGTTCTCAACGGACTCGGCGAATACAACGAGGCCGCGCGGCTGTATGAGAGTGTCCTCGACAGTGATCCAACCAACGCGCGGAGTTGGATGAGTCTCGGTCACGTTCTGAAGACGGTGGGGCGTACGGATGAAGGGATAGCAGCCTATCGCCGGAGTCTGGCGTTGGCGCCAAACCTCGGCGAGTCTTGGTGGAGTCTAGCCAATCTGAAGACGGTGAGTTTCTCCGATGAAGACATCGCGCGCATGCGAAGCGCGCTAAGCGGTGGAGATCTATCCACGACCGATCGCATCAACATGAGCTTTGCACTCGGCAAAGCGCTTGAGGGGCGGCATGACTATGTGGAAGCGTTCGCGCGCTACAGCGCCGGGGCGGCCTTGCAGCGGCGCGAAACGCCTTACGACGCCGACCGTCTCACCAGTTTTGTTCAACAGAGCGTGTCGAGCCTCACGCGCGAGTTCTTTGAGGAGCGCAAGGGTTGCGGAGAAACGGCCGCGGATCCCATTTTTGTAGTGGGCTTGCCGCGTGCTGGCTCAACGTTGGTAGAACAAATATTGGCGTCGCACTCCGCGGTCGAAGGGACAATGGAATTGCCCGACCTGCAGGCGATTTCTCAGTCTCTCGCGACGGATTCCGAGTTTTCATCCTACATTCCGGTCCTCAAGACGCTGGAGCGCGAAGCGCTTGCGGCGTTAGGCGCGCGCTATCTTCAAACCACGCGGGTGCAGCGAAAGCTGGGGCGGCCATTTTTCATCGACAAGATGCCAAATAACTTTCAGCACGTGGGTCTGCTGCACCTGATCTTGCCGAACGCCAAGATCATCGATGCGCGCCGCCATCCGATGGCGTGTGGCTGGTCCTGTTTCAAACAACACTTCGCGCTGGGGCAGAGTTTTAGCTACGATTTGGCTGACATCGGTCGCTACTATGCGGTTTATGTCAGGCTCATGGCCCACTATGACGACGTGCTGCCTGGGCGGGTTCACCGGGTCGTTCATGAAGCGCTCGTCGCCGATCCTGAGACCCACATCCGTGCGCTGCTCGATTATTGCGACCTTCCTTTCGAGGAGGCTTGTTTGCGGCCGCATGAAACTGCGCGCGCGATAAAAACCGCCAGTTCGGAGCAAGTCCGCCGCCCGATCAGCGCTGCCGGGCTTGATGATTGGCGCGCATTTGAGCAATGGCTGACGCCGCTTCGCGACGCGCTTGGTCCAGTGCTCGACGCCTACCCGAACGCGCCGGCCTAGATGGCGACCCCTCCGGAGATCGCGCGGTTATCGCAAGCCGCTTTCGCGGCGCTCTCGCGACGGGATTTCGAGAGCGCGCGGACGCTCGCGCGCCAGGCGCTGCTGCTGCGGCCGTTGGACGCCAACGCGCATCAGGTTCTGGGCGTCATCGGGCTGGAGATCGGCGACGCCGCCGGCGCCAAAAAACATCTGAGCGCCGCCAACGCCGCGGCGCCCAATCAGGCGCCGATCCTGAATTCGCTCGGGGTGGCCTTGCGTCGGCTCGGCGAGATTGATGCGGCACGCGCGGCTTTTCAGCGCGCTGGCGAACTGGGCTTGATCGACGGTTGGCGCAATCTCGGCAACCTTGAGGAACTGGCGCTGCGTTTTGAGGCGAGCGTGGCGGCCTATCAGAAGGCGCTGAGGATCGCGCCTCGCGACGCAGCTTCACATGCGGCCCTGGCGCGCGCCTTCGAGCGCAAGCACGATTTGAGCCAGGCAAAGGCGCACGCCGAACAGTCTCTCGCCAGCGATCCCGGCAACGAAAACGCGCGCCTGGCCCTCGCGCAGATTCTGCTGCGCGAGACGAATTTCGCCGCCGCCGAAACCGTCGTGACTCCCGTGACGCAAAACCCGGCCGCATCGCTGACCAACCAGGCGCTGGCCTGGGGGCATATCGGCGAAGCCCGCGACAAGGCCGGCGACGCCGAGGGCGCCTTCGCGGCGTTCACCAGCGCCAACCGCATTCTGATGCAGGTGCATGCGCCGCTGCTTTCGGCTTCGCATCTGCTCTATCACCCAGACGGCGTCGCGTTCATGACCGCGCTTGCGGAGCACGCGGCGCCTTCGTCTTGGCGGCATGCGCGACTCGACACGCCGGCGCCGGTGTTTCTGGTCGGCTTTCCGCGCTCCGGCACGACGCTGCTGGACCAGATTCTATCCTCGCACTCCGCGATTTTCTGCATCGAGGAGCGGGAGCACTTCGCCAACGCGCTCGCCGGCGTGATCGGCGACAAGGCCAAGCTCGCGGACTTCGCCAATCTGGGCGAAGCGGAAATCGCCGCAGCCCGAGCCGATTATTGGCGCCGCGTCCGGGCCGAAAACGACATCGGCGAAAAAATCGTGATCGATAAGCTGCCGCTCAACATCGTCGTGCTGCCGCTGATCAAGCGCGTGTTCCCGGACTCGAAAATCATCTTCGCCTTGCGCGACCCGCGCGACGTGATCCTCTCCTGCTATCAACAGCGCTTCGGCATGAACGCGGCGATGGCGCAATTTCTCGACCTGAACAGCGCCGCCGCCTATTACGATAAGATGATGAGCTTGTTCGAAGTCTGCCGCGCGCGCTTCGATTTCGACCTGCATCAGGTGCGCTATGAGGATGTCGTCGCCGATCTCGAAGGCGCCGCGCGCGGACTTTCGGCGTTTCTGGGCGTGCCTTACGAGCCTTCCATGCTGGCGTTTCGGGAAACCGCGTTGAAGCGGGAGATCAATACGCCGTCAGCGCGTCAAGTGATCGAACCCTTGTACAATCGGTCCGTCGGGCGCTGGCGCGCCTATGCGCGTGCGCTGGCGCCGGCGCTCGCGGTGCTGGCGCCGTGGGCGGAGCGTTACGGATACGCCCGCGATTAGCCTGAGTTGAAGACGCGCGCCGCTTCGTGCGCGGCGGCTTGCAGCTCTTCGTGCCGATCGATGCGATGGCAAGCGTCGGGCGGTTCGCTCAACAGGCGCGCGCCTTCGCGCGGCCGCGCGAACAAGCGCGCCGCCAATCGCCGCGCCGCCGCGACCGGATCGTTGAACGCGCGAAGGATCGCTTCATAGCGCTCGGCCAGCGGCCATGCTGAACGGCATCGCTGCGCGGGCGCTTTGCTTCGCGACGCAGCGGGCGACGCGGAGGTGGAGGCGGGGGCTGGGGCGGGGAAGCAGCGAAAGCACACGCGCCATTTCTCCGGCGCGTCGTGCGTGAAGGTGTAGGTTTGGCGCGTTCGCACGCGGCTTGGGCGCGAACGGGGCGGCTTCGCCGGCTTTGGATACGCCGCCGCCTCGATAAGCAACAATTTGCGCAACAGCGCCTCGCCGACGCGCAACCACGACGCCAGCACACCATGCGCCTCGCGCGTCAGCGCACCGCGCCGCGCAACGTCTTCCGGCGCGCCGAACAGGGCGTGCAAGGTGGCGAGAAACGTTTGCGCGATCCGCCACAGCGCGATGGGCGCGTGGCGGATCGGGGCGGGGGGTTCTGCAAGCGACATGGGCGCGCCAGTATGAGCGCGGGGCGAGGCCGGTCGGATAGCGCGGACTTTATCCGCGCTTCTTGGGAGAGGGCCGGTGAGGGGGTGCGCTGGCGCTTGATGCGTGTCGTGCTACGCTCGGTGCATGATGTCCCCACGCGATTTCGCGCGCTCGCTGCGTCGCAAGCAGAGCCGCGCCGAGCGTGAATTGTGGAAGGCGCTGCGCGATCGCGCGCTGGGCGCCAAGTTCGTCGTCAACATCCGGTCGCGCCCTACACAGCGGATTTTGCCTGCGTCGAAAGGGTGCTGATCGTTGAACTCGACGGGCTGTCGCATGGCGTTGACCAACAGATCGTCCATGACGAAACGCGCTCGCGGTTTTTGAACGAAGCTGGCTGGCGTGTCTTGCGTGTGCGCGACAAGGATGTGCTTTCAGACCTGCCGGCAGTGCTAGCGCGGATCAAACAAGCACTCGCGCACTGAACCCTCTCCCCCATTTGGGGGAGAGGGCAGGGTGAGGGGGGGGCGCTGGCGTTTGTGGTTGTACAAGAGCCTAGTCGCTCCGCTTGAGCTTGGTTTTGAGAACATTCGCGCTCCACCCTCACCTAACCTCTCCCTCCTCGCGGAGGGAGAGGGACGCGGGCGCGTTTCAGCCGCGAGGCTTGCGAAAGGTGCGCACTGCGAACCCTCTCCCCCGGATAACGGGGGAG
>ERZ761602.6013-NODE-6013-length-13925-cov-7.645205_pt1 | contig 13925 bp, 16 predicted proteins | sample MGYA00512165_ERZ761602 | MGnify/ENA primary metagenome ERZ761602 (study PRJEB28899, sample SAMN02445085) | bioreactor sludge metagenome | biome: EBPR sludge; isolation source: Thorneside wastewater treatment plant | place: Australia: Brisbane, Thorneside...
CCATGGGCGCGGGCTGGTGCCCGCCGGGCATGCTCGGCATCGGCATCGGCGGCACTGCCGAGAAGGCGATGCTGCTGGCGAAGGAATCGCTGATGGAGCACATCGACATCCAGGAGCTGATCGAACGCGGCCCGTCCAACCGCATCGAGGAACTGCGCATCGAACTGTACGAGAAGGTCAACGCGCTGGGCATCGGCGCGCAGGGCCTGGGCGGCCTGACCACGGTGCTGGACATCAAGATCAAGGACTACCCGACCCATGCGGCCAACCTGCCGGTGGCGATGATCCCCAACTGCGCCGCCACCCGCCACGCCCACTTCACCCTGGACGGCAGCGGCCCGGTCACGCTGGACCCGCCGTCGCTGGAAGACTGGCCCAAGCTCACCTACAACCCGCAAAACGCACGCCGCGTGGACCTGGACAACATCACCGCGGAGGACGTCGCCACCTTCAGGCCCGGCGAAGTGCTGCTGCTCAACGGCAAGATGCTCACCGGCCGCGACGCCGCCCACAAGCGCATGGTGGACATGCTCAACAAGGGCGAGGCGTTGCCGGTCGACCTGAAGGGCCGCTTCATCTACTACGTCGGCCCGGTCGATCCGGTGCGCGATGAAGTGGTCGGCCCCGCCGGCCCAACCACCGCCACCCGCATGGACAAGTTCACCGAGCAGGTGCTGGCGCAGACCGGCCTGCTGGGCATGATCGGCAAGGCCGAGCGCGGCCCGGTGGCGCTGGAAGCGATCCGCAAGCACCGTTCGGTCTACCTGATGGCGGTCGGCGGCTCGGCCTACCTGGTGTCGAAGGCGATCAAGGCGGCGAAGGTGGTTGGCTTCGCCGACCTGGGCATGGAGGCGATCTACGAATTCGAGGTCAAGGACATGCCGGTGACCGTGGCCGTCGATTCGCAGGGCACGTCCGTGCACGAGACCGGCCCGAAGGAATGGCAGGCGCGGATCGGCAAGATTCCGGTGGTGGTGGCCTGAGGGTGAGGCTGTTCGACCTCATCGCCTGCCAGGCGCCGTCGGTACGCCCCGAACTGGCCAAGATCCATTGCGCGGTCTGGAACGGCAAGGAGCATCCGCGCGACGTGTTCCTGGCGGGCGGGTTCGAGGAATGGCAGCGCTGGCAACGCAACCGCTATTTCCCCCGCCCGTACGTCGTGGCGTTGATCGCGCTGGGGGCGGACCGATGGCTGTACGCGGGGACGTACCGCAACGACGGGGTCGAAGCCCGGAGCCAGCCCGACCACTTCTACTACACCCTGTCGCCCGTCGAGGCGTGCAACGAATTCGCCGGCCGGCTGGTCGTGGCGTTCGCAAAAGGATTCAGGAATTCCTATCCGAAAGGCGAAACCTGCGCGGACGCCATCATGATCAGCGAGTTGCTGGCCGAACGGATGACCATCGCGGAATTTCCCGGGTACAAGTCCCTGGACGTTTCCATGCCTGATCTCCAGCTGATCGTCGGGCAGGAGATCGAGGGCTGGAGGACGGCCCTGTCCAGTGTCGCGGGCGTATACCTCATTTCCGACACGGTCGCGGGCCGCCTGTATGTGGGCAGCGCCCAGGGAGCCGGCGGCATCTGGCAGCGCTGGTGCGCCTATGCCGCCACCGGACACGGCGGCAACGCGGAGTTGCGTGCGCTGCTGGCGGTGGAAGGCGGCCAGCGGGCCCAGGCGTTCCGCTTCTCTGTCCTGGAAATCGCGGACACTCATGCGAGCGAGGCCGACATCCTCCAGCGGGAATCGCACTGGAAACGGGTATTGCTGAGCCGCGCCTTCGGATTCAACAGGAACTGACGGGAAACGCGCCATGTCCACCACGCTCTACTACTCCCCCAGCACCGCCAGCCTGGTCGTGCACTGGTTGCTGATCGAACTCGGCATCCCGCACGAGCTGCGCGCGCTGGACTTCGACCGGTGCGAGCAGAAATCCGCTGACTACCTGAAGCTCAACCCCGCCGGCGTGGTGCCCACGCTGGTGCTCGACGGGCAGGCGGTGACCGAAACGGCCGCCATCCTGATGCACCTGGCCGACCTGCACCCGCGCGCGGAGCTGGCGCCGGCGCCGGCCTCGGCGCAGCGCGCGCAGTACTACCGCTGGATGCTGTTCTGCGCCAACACCCTGATGCCGGCCTACCGCGCCTGGTTCTATCCGGCCGAGCCGGCGGGCGAGCCCAACGTGGAAGCGGCCAGGGCGCAGGCGCGGCAGAAGATCGAAGCGGCCTGGCAGCAGGTGGAAGACCATCTGGAAACGCACGGTCCCTGGCTGCTCGGCGCGCAGCGCACCGTGGCGGATTTCCTGCTGACCATGCTGATGCGCTGGTCGCGCAACATGCCCCGGCCCACCGACACCTGGCCGGCGCTGCACGCCCACGCCCAGCGCATGAAGGCGCTTTCCAGCTTCAAGGAAGTCTACGCCCGCGAAGGCCTGACCGACTGGACCTGAGTCCCTCCTTCCTGTGGGAGCGGCGTCAGCCGCGACCGCACGGCTGAAAAAGCGGGAAGACACGGATCAAGGAGGATAAACGCGGATGGCACGGATAAAGCTTTTTGGCTTTGATCCGCTTTATCCGCGTTGATCCGCGTCAATCCGTAGCTTGAAGGCTTCTTTGGGTCCGCGGTCGCGGCTGACGCCGCTCCTACAGCGGGCGTGTTTCAGTCCACGTACTCGTCGAACTTCCGGCCGCCCTGGAAGGGCATCAGGTGCTGGCGCACGAGGCCGCGCGGCACGGTTTCCAGCTTCATCACGCCGTATTCCTCGGGCCATTCCTCCTGCTTCGGCGGCAGCTTGAAGGTGCCCATCAGCATGTCCACCAGTGGCAGGTGGATGGCGTAGTTCACGTCCAGGTAGTCCTTGTGCCGGGCGTGGTGCCAGTGGTGGTAGCGCGGCAGCACCAGCAGGTATTCCAGCCAGCCGAAGCGGATGCCCAGGTTGGCGTGTGCCAGCACCGCCTGCAGGCCGACCAGGATCACGTAGGCGTTTACCGCCGGCGCCGAGAAGCCCAGCACCAGCAGCGGCAGCAGCACCGCGCTCCGGGTCAGCACGATCTCGACGAAGTGGATGCGCGAGCCGGCCAGCCAGTCCATCTCGCGGCTGGAGTGGTGCACGGCGTGGAAGCGCCACAGCCACGGCACGTTGTGGTACGCGCGGTGCAGCAGCGCCTGCGCCATGTCGGCCACGAACACCGCCAGCAGGAACTGCGCCCATACCGGCAGCGACTGGATCGCGTCCTTCAGCCCCGGGAAGACCGCCAGCCCGGCGATGGTCGAGGTGGAGGCCGTCACCAGGATAAGGATGAACTGCACCAGCACGTGGCTCATGAAGAAGTACGCCACGTCGGTGCGCCAGCCCGGGCGCAGCGGCGAGATCCGGCGCTTGCCCAGGTAGTGCTCCAGCGGCACGAACACCAGCGCCGAGAAGAACAGCGAGATCACGAACCAGTCCAGCCCCAGCGAGTACGGGGTCTTGCCGATGGCGTCGAACTGCACGTTGGTGCCGCCCAGCAGCACCGCCAGCGTGGCGGCGCCCACGCCGGCCAGCGCGACGCGCTTGTTGCGGTCGCGCAGGATCGCCAGCGTGCCCAGCACGAAGGCCGCCATCAGCCCCACCAACAGCAACTGGCGGGCGAACTGCTCGCTGTAGACCGCGCGGAACTCCTTGCTGGTCAGCAGTTCGGGGAAGTGGAAGCACAGCACTGCCATCAGGCTCAGCAGGCCGAGCAGGGCGGAGGCGTAGGCGAAGAACGAGCGGCGTGGGCGGGGCATGGGGCTTCCTTGGCGGGCGGTGCGGATCCTGCGCCCGATCTTACGTCAGCCGATGCGGTTTCCGGCCGCGTCCACGACCGGCTCGCCGTCCTCCTTGCTGAAGGCGCCGCGCTGCGGCTGCGGTAGGATGTCCAGCACGAGCTCCGAGGGCCGGCACAGTAGGGTCCCCAGCGGCGTGACCACGATGGGGCGGTTGATCAGCACCGGGTGCGCCAGCATCGCCTCCAGCAGCGCCTCGTCGCCTGCTTCGGCCAGGCCGAGCTGCGCGTACAGCGCCTCCTTGGCGCGCACGACGTCCCGCACCGGCACGCCCATCGCCGCGATCAGCGCCTGCAGGGTGGCGCGGTCCGGCGGCGTCTTCAGGTATTCGACCACGCGCGGCTCGATGCCGGCGTTGCGGATCATCGCCAGCGTGTTGCGTGAAGTGCCGCAGGCAGGGTTGTGGTAGATCGTGGCGTCGTTCATCAGTACCAGTCCAGCAGGGAAATGCCCAGGCCCACATAGGTGGCCTTGTGGTTGTAGTCGATCAGGCTCTCGCCGTAGCCGTGGAACAGTTGCAGGTGGCCGCGGAAGGAACGGTTGATCGGGAAGCCGTAGTCCACCTGCAGCGCACCGCGGGAATCGTCGCCGCCGCGCAGGCTGTGGCGGCCCAGCACGGTGAGCATGTGGCCGCGGTGCGTCCAGGTCAGCATGGCGTCGCCGCGGCCGATGTAGTCCTCGATGTCGGGATTGTCGTCGTCGTTGCCGTCCGGCACGCGCCACCACGGCCGCAGCACGAGCGCCCAGTTGTCGCGGTCCAGGCCGATCGTGGCGATGACCCGGTTCCAGCTACGCGACAGCGGATCGCCGCGGCCGTTGGACTGGTGGTTGAAGCCGATGCCGGCCATGCGCCCCTTCCAGCCGGCGAGGCTGTAGTTGTTGCGGAACACCAGCATCACTTCCGGCTCGTAGTTGGTCTCGCGGAACGGGCGCGATTCCTCGCCGTTGTAGACCTGCCAGCGCGAGCTCTGGGTATAGGCGCCCCACAGGTCGCCGTTGTCGCCGAACAGGTTCTCGGCGAACTTGGTCTTGAAGCTGAGCTGGAACTTGGCCTCGATGTCCTGCAGCGGCAGCGGCTCGGTGACCGTATTGTCCGGATTGGGCGAGGAGGGCGTCTCGTTGACCCGGCTGGTCCAGAACGCCGGCAGCAGGTACATGGGCTTGTAGGCGCGCAACTGGAACACGCCCAGCTTGGAGTCCTTCGCCAGTTCCCAGCGACTGTCCAGCAGCGAGCCGCGTCCGGCGTTGGCGATCTGCTCGGCTGCGTCCTGGCTGTCGCTGCGGAACCAGGTGCCCAGCCGCTGGCGGGCGCGCTCGCGCAGGGTGATGTCGCTGGCCGCGCCGGTTTCCACCGCCTCCGCCCGGGCCTGCGCGCGCGCTTCGGCCTCGGCCTGGCGTGCGGCCAGGGCCTGTTCGTCGGCCTTGCGCGTGTCGGTGGCGCTGCGGCCGAGCGCGGCGTCGTAGCAGGCCAGGCGCATGGCGTCGCTTTCTATGGAGAAACAGGCCTCCGGCGAGGGCGCGGGCGGCGCGGATTCCTGCGCCCGGGCGGACAGCGCGAAGGTAATCCCGATTACCAGCGGGATCAGCCGGGCACGGTAGCTCATGCGGGACTCGGCGGGAGAGGATGGACACATTCTGCCAGCGCCCGGGCCGGGCACGCTGCATGCGTCCCCTGTGGGCTCAGAACACCCAGGCGAACACGAACAGCCCGACCATCGCGAAGGCCAGCCCCAGCTTCAGCACCACGCCCAGCACGATGCCCAGCCAGGTACCCAGGCCCACCCGGGCGGCCTGCCCGAGCTCGCGCCCGTGCCAGAGTTCGCCCAGCAGCGCGCCCACGAACGGGCCGGCGAACAGCCCGATCGGCATGAAGAACAGGCCGGCGAACGTGCCCAGCACCGCGCCCCACAAGGCTTTCGGGCTGGCACCCACGCGCTTGGCGCCCACCGCGGTGGCGAACAGGTCCACCGCGAACGAGACCAGCGTCAGCACCCCCAGCACCGTCAGGGTGACCCAGCCGATCTGCTGGAAATCCCCCGCCCAGGCCGCCAGCAACATGCCGGCGAACACCACCGGCAGGCCGGGCAGGGCGGGCAGGACCACGCCGGCGATGCCCACCAGGATCAGCACCACCGCGAGGGCGTAGTAGAGCATCTGGATGTCCAAGGAATTCTCCTAGCGAATCAAGGGGTTGGGATGTGGACGGGAGTGTCCATCAAGCGTTTGCATTTTCACAAATGCCGGGTTACTGTGCGGCCGCTGTCGTTGCCAAGGTCACCGTGAATCGTGGCCTGATGGGGTAGATCCATGATCCGCTGCATCGCTTGTACCTCGCGTCCTCCTTGCAACCAGCCGCCGAGAGGCGTAACCACCACCCGTTCCAAGGAGCAAGTAGATGTCCGAGCGTGAAACCGGAACCGTGAAATGGTTCAACGATGCCAAGGGCTTCGGCTTCATCAGCCGAGAGAATGGCGAAGACGTGTTCGTGCACTTCCGCGCCATCCAGACTCAGGGCTTCAAGAGCCTGAAGGAAGGACAGAAGGTCAGCTTCACCGTCGTGCAGGGCCAGAAGGGCCTGCAGGCGGATGCGGTGCAGCCGCTCTGACCTGAAGGTTGCGACCGCGCCCGGCGCGGGCTCCGCAGGAAAAAGCCCGGCTTGCGCCGGGCTTTTTCTTTGCCTGTAAGGCGGGCGGCGCTGGCGGTCAGCGCAGCACCACGCGGCCGTTCTGCACGCGCACGTAGGTGTTCTCGCGGATGCCGCCCAGATCGTGCTGGTTGATGGTCACGCGGCGGCCGTCGTCCATGCGCACGATGATGTTGTAGGTGTCGCCGGTGGTGCGCTTCTGGATGGCGTTGCCCGCCGCCGCGCCGGCCGCGGCGCCGGCGACGGTGGACACGTTCTTGTTGCCCTCGCTGCCGCCGGTGCGGCCGGAGATCTCGCGGCCGGCGACGGCGCCGACGATGCCGCCGAGGATCGCGCCGGTCGCGGAGGGCGCGCTGCGGCCCGAAGACACCACGTCGATGCGTTCGACGATGCCGCAGTCCGCGCAGTAGCGGCTGGCGGGCGCATCGTAGCCGCCGCCGTAGCCGCTGCTGTAACCGGGGGAAGTGCTGGCGCAGCCGGCGAGGGCGACGCTGGCGGTCAGGCCGATGGCAAGCAGGCGCATGTTCATGGGATCTCCTCCTGGATGGCCGGAACGTCTGTCGTGCATCAGCACGGCTCCGTTCCGTTGCGGGCCATCCTGTGCGCCCGCGCGTGAACGCGATGGCAATCGGGCCGCATTGTGCGGCCCGATCGTCAGTCGCGATTCAGACGCCGCGATGCGGCGCCGCGGCTCAGCCGCGGAAATCCTGGTGGCAGCCCTTGCAGCTTTCGCCCACCTTCTGCACCAGTGCGCCGGCGGCGGCGCAGTCGGTGGGCGGCGCGTTGAGCGCGGCGTCCAGGTGCGCGCGGAACTGGCTGGTGTGCGTCTGGAAGCGCGGGTCGCCGGCCAGGTCGGGGAAGGCCAGTTCCAGATCGTTGGCCATCGCGCGCAGCGTGCGCACGTGCGGCACGGTGTCGGTGGCGGCGCAGCGGTTCTGCTTGACCTTGTCCCCCAGCAGGCCCGAATGCTTGGCCATCACCGTCATCACGCTGTCGGGGAAGTGGTCCTTGCGCGCCTGCAACGCGCGCAGCGCCATCACGGCGCAGACCACGCCCACCACCAGGCCCACGAGGAACAGGAAGAAATAGCGCGAGGCGGCGGAAGGCTTCTTGGCGGGGGGCTGGCTGGCCATACGGCGGGCTCCTTGTGGATGACGGCGGGATAGTACGACGGCCGTCGCGATCTGCGCCACGCTTTACACTAGTGTGATGAAGAAAGAACTCCGTGACCGGTTCGCCGGCATCGACCGCCTGTACGGCGCCGGCGCGGTGGAGCGCCACGCGGCCGCGCGCGTGGCGGTGGTGGGCATGGGCGGCGTGGGCTCGTGGGCGGTGGAAGCGCTGGCGCGCTCGGGCATCGGCCACCTGACCCTGATCGATGCCGACGACATCTGCGTGTCCAACACCAACCGCCAGTTGCCGGCGCTGGAGGGCCAGTACGGCCGCAACAAGGCCGAGGCCATGGCCGAGCGCTGCCGCGCGATCAATCCGCTGGTCGACGCCGAGCCGGTGCCGCGCTTCCTGGCCGCAGCCAACATGGTCGAGCTGCTGGACCGCGGCTTCGACCTGGTGCTGGACGCCTGCGACAGCTTCCGGGTGAAGGTGGAGACGATCGCGTGGTGCCGGCGGCGCAAGCTGCCCATCGTGGTTTCCGGCTCGGCCGGCGGCCGCACCGACCCCACCCAGATCCGCCTGCGCGACCTGTCGCGCACCGAGCACGACGCGCTGCTGGCGCTGGTGCGCAAGAAACTGCGGTCGGAATTCAACTTCCCGAAGAACCCGGACCGCTATTTCGGTGTGCAGGCCGTGTATTCGCTGGAGAACGTCAAGTACCCGCAGGCCGACGGCAGCGTCTGCGGCCTGCGCCCGCAACTGGGCGCCGATGCGGCGCTGAAGCTGGATTGTGGCGTGGGGCTGGGCGCGGCCACGCACATCACCGGCGCGTTCGCGTTCGCCATGGTCGGCAAGGCGCTGGAGTTGTTGTCGAAGAAGAAAGCGACGGTTGCCGGGGGCGGGGTGGCTGCGGCGGACTGAGGGTTGCTTGCTTTCGGTCGCGGATGGAGCTGGCCTGGACGAGCGGTTTTCTGCGTGGCGTGGCCGTTGCGTGTGGATCTGCGCGCGCGATGCGGAGTTCCGGGTTTTCCGGTTTCCCGGTCGCGGCTGAAGCCGCTTCCACAGAAAGCATCGCCCCTGTAGGAGCAGCTTCAGTCGCGACCGCTTTTCCGGCGAATCATTGGTGGCATCGGCCACCCGCTTGGGTGCTGTTTCGTTCGCATCCGGTCCGGCGCTGCCACACGGACCGGTTCGCATGCCTCCTGCCGAGCTACAGCCGCAGGGCCTTGCAGGAAGGCAATCCAGCGCGCCGTTACCACGCTACCGTGCGGCTTCCCCGGCCCCAACCGTCGGCGGCAACCCGAACAACCGTTCGGCGTTGCGCGTGGTCGCGTGGGCGATGTCCTCCGGCGGCACGCCGCGCAGGCGGGCGATGGTTTCGCAGATGACGGGCAGGCGCGCCGGCTCGTTGCGCTGGCCGCGGATGCCGGCGTCGGGTTGGTCCGGGGCGTCGGTTTCCAGCAGCAGGTATTCCAGCGGCATGTCGCGCGCCAGTCCGCGCAGCCGGTGGGCGCGCTCGTAGGTCACCGGCCCACCCAGGCCGAGCAGGAAGCCGAGCTGCCAGAGTTGCCGCGCCTGCTCCGGGCTGCCGGAAAAGCTGTGCACCACGCCGCGCAGGCCGCCCGTGCGCTTGAAGGCCGCGATCGCCGCGTCGACCGCGCGCCGCGCGTGCACGATCACCGGCAGGTCGAATTCGCGCGCCAGCCGCAACTGGCCCTCGAAATAATGCTGCTGCGCCTGCGCATCCAGGCCCTCGACGAAGAAATCCAGCCCGCATTCGCCCACCGCGACCGGGTGCTCGCGCTCGATCCAGTCGCGCAGTTCGTCCAGGTGTCCGGGCCGGTGCGACGCCAGGTACATGGGATGCAGGCCGTAGGCCGGGAACAGCCCCGGCGCGGCCGCGCAGACCGCGCGCAGCTTCGGCCAGCCCGCCGCTTCCACCGCCGGCACGATCTGCCGCGCCACGCCGGCCGCCTGCGCGCGCGCCAGGGCGGCGTCGCGGTCCGGGTCCAGCTCGGGGGCGTCGAAGTGGCTGTGGCTGTCGACCAGCATGCGGGGCTACCCCGCTTTCAGCCTGGGCTCGTCGGTTTCGCCGGGGGCGGGCGCCGGTTGCTTGCGCTTCTTCCAGCTCGCCAGGCCCAGGGTCGCCAGGCCGAGCAGCAGTTCGTCGAGGAAATAGGGCGGCAGGACGTCGTCCAGGGGGATCACCAGGTCGAGGACGAACAGGGCGGCCACCACCTTGAACAGCGTGGGATGGCGCAGCCGTTTCGCCCAGTTGAGGATCGGCAGCAGGATCGGGTTCGGCATGTCGGCGCACCGGCGGGCTGGATTGGATGCGGGCCACGCTAGCACGCGGAACGGGGGGCGTGGCGTTCATTTTCCGTTGCCGGAAATCGCGTTCCGCGGGGGCTTGGTTCAGGTTTGCGGTGGTGCAATGATGGCGAATGTGAATCGGGGAACGCCCGACATGGAGGCAGCGATGAAGAGCAATACGACCACCATCCTGGTCGCCGCGGGTGCACTGCTGGTAGGCGGCGTGGCCACCGCCGCGTTCCTGAAGGGCGGCGACAAGGCGCCCGCCGCGCCCGCCACCACCGACAGCGCCCTGGTCGGCACGACCGACGGCTCGCTGGCGGCGGACGACACGGCCGCCACCGACAACCAGCTCCCGGCCAGCACTCTGCAATACGCCGAAGTGGTCAAGGCCCAGCCGGTGACCAGTTCGGAGAAGCAGTACGCCAGCGTCATCGGCACCGAGCCGGTCCGTGAGACCACCACCACCACCACGCCGCGCGAAGTCTGCGAGGACGTCGTGGTACAGGAACGCCTGCCCGAACGCGACGGCAACGTCGGCGGCACGGTGGCCGGCGCGGTGATCGGCGGCGTGCTGGGCAACCAGGTGGGCAAGGGCAACGGCAGGAAGGCCGCCACCGCGGCCGGCGCCATCGCCGGCGGCGTGATCGGCAACCAGGTCGACAAGCGCCACGTCGGCGGCAAGGTCGTCAACCGCACCGAGCGCCAGTGCCACACCGAGAACGCCACGTCCGAATCCTCGCGCGTCACCGGCTACAACGTGACCTACCGCAACCCGGACGGCACCACCGGCACCATGCGCATGGGCAGCAAGCCGGGCACGCGCATCGCACTGGGCACCACCGACAAGGTGATCGGCTACGACGTGACCTACCGCTTCGAGGGCCAGGAAAAGACCATCCGCATGGAGCAGAAGCCGGGCGACCGCCTGCCGGTGATCGACGGCCAGGTGGTCACCCAGACCGCCAGCGTGGACGTGCCCGGCAAGGGCTGATCCGACGCCGGCCCGCCCGGGCCTGCGTTTCCACGTTGCACCCCGCGAAGGCCGGCGTTTCGCCGGCCTTCGCTTTGCGGACTGCCGCTTACCCGCGCAGGAAGCGGGCGCATACAATGCTTGGACGACCGCACTCACCCACGCTGACCGACACCATGGCCCTGAATCCGTACGACCTGTTCGATGTCCGTTCCCTGTTGACCGAAGAAGAGCGCGCCGTGCAGGACGCGGTGGCCCGCTTCACCGACGAGCGCGTGCGCCCGATCATCGGCGAAGCCTTCGACCAGGGCCGGTTCCCCAAGGAACTGGTGCCGGAGATCGCGGCCCTGGGCCTGCTCGGCTCCTCGCTGCCGGAGAAGTACGGCTGCGCCGGCCTCAACGGGGTCAGCTACGGCCTGATCTGCCAGGAGCTGGAGCGCGGCGACAGCGGCATCCGCAGCTTCGTCAGCGTGCAGTCCTCGCTGTGCATGTACCCCATCTACGCCTACGGCAGCGAAGAGCAGCGCCAGCGCTGGCTGCCGGACATGGCCGCGGGCAAGGTGATCGGCTGCTTCGGCCTGACCGAGCCGCACGGCGGCTCCGACCCGGCCAACATGAAGACCAATGCGCGCCGCGATGGCGACGACTGGGTCATCAACGGCTCCAAGATGTGGATCACCAACGGCAACCTGGCCGACATCGCCATCGTCTGGGCGCAGACCGACGAGGGCATCCAGGGCTTCCTGATCGAGAAGGGCACGCCGGGCTTCACCGCGCAGGAGATCAAGCACAAGATGAGCCTGCGCGCGTCGGTGACCAGCGCGCTGTTCTTCGACAACGTGCGCCTGCCCGACAGCAGCCGCCTGCCCAACGTGAAGGGCCTGAAGGGGCCGCTGGGCTGCTTGACCCAGGCGCGCTACGGCATCACCTGGGGCCCGATCGGCGCCGCCATCGCCTGCCTGGACGAGGCGCTGAACTATTCCAAGGAGCGCATCCTGTTCGACCGCCCGGTGGCGGCCACGCAGAGTGCGCAGATCAAACTGGCCGAGATGGCCCGCCGCATCACCCTGGCGCAGTTGCTGTCGCTGCAACTGGGCCGCCTGAAGGACGCCGGCACCATGGCGCCGCAGCAGGTCTCGCTGGCGAAGTGGAACAACTGCCGCATGGCCATCGACATCGCGCGCGAATGCCGCGATCTGCTCGGCGGCGCCGGCATCACCACCGAGCACGCCGCCATCCGCCACGCGCTGAACCTGGAATCGGTCATCACCTACGAAGGCACGGAGACCGTGCACCAGTTGGTGATCGGCCGCGAACTGACCGGCATCAACGCGTTCTGAGGACTTTCCGCGCCCGCGTGCGGGAGCGGACGGCCCTGGCAGGGCGGGGGAGGGGGAAGGCGCGCGCCGCTTCGTCCTCCACGGTGTACGGCTTCACGTGGTGGGACGCTGCGGCAGCGATGGACCTTTCCGAACTCCAGATCGAAACCCCGCGCCTGCGGTTGCGGCTGCCGTGCCGCGACGATTACGAGGCGTGGGCCGCGTTCCTCGCCGACGAGGTGGCGACGCGCTACATCGGCGGCGTCCAGGCGCGCTCGCAGGCGTGGCGCAGCCTGGCGGGGATGCTGGGAAGCTGGCACCTGCAAGGGTTCGCGATGTTCTCGGTGATCGAGAAGGCCAGCGGGCGCTGGATCGGCCGCGTCGGTCCCTGGCAGCCGGAAGGCTGGCCGGGCACGGAAGTGGGCTGGAGCCTGGTGCGCGACGCCTGGGGGCAGGGCTATGCCACCGAGGCCGCCACCGCCAGCATCGACTGGGCCTTCGACCGGCTGGGCTGGGACACCGTCATCCACACCATCGCGCCGGACAACGCCGCCTCCAAGGCGGTCGCCGCCCGGCTAGGCTCGCGCTTCCTGCACATGGGGCGGCTGCCGGAGCCCCAGCACGAGATGGCGGTGGAGATCTGGGGCCAGACACGGGCGCAATGGCGGGCGGGCAGGCCGTCGTCGCCATGACGGCATCCGCGTTGGAAGCCGGTCTGCAACAGGCCGTGCCCGTGCTGGCGCGGACGTTCCGCGACCCCTGGTGGATCATCGGCAGCGCCGCGATGGCGCTGGCCGGCGTGCCGGACATCGTGCCGCAGGACATCGACGTGCTGTGCAGCCACGACGACGCCGACCGCCTGCGCCTGCGCTGGCGCATGCACGAGGCCGGCGACTCCCGGCCGCGCGACGGCATGCGCTTCCGTTCCGCGTTCTCCCGCTACGAGCACCTGCCGGTGCCGCTGGAAGCGATGGGCGGGCTGGAAGTGATGACGGCGGACGGATGGCGCGCGCTGGAGGTCCGGGAGGATATCCGCACCGTGCACGCCGGCTGTGAACTGCGCCTGCCGACGCTGGCCGAACAGCGCCGCATCCTGCACCTGTTCGGCCGCGACAAGGACCTGGCCAAGGCCGCACGGCTGGCGGCCTTCATGGAGGAGGCGACCGGTGTCGCCTGAGCCCGTGACCGTCCATGGCATGTCCACCTCGGGCAATTGCCACAAGGTGCGGCTACTGCTGGAGCAGTTAGGTCGCCCCTACGCCTGGGTGGAAGTGGACAGCGCTGGCGGCGCCACACGCACGCCGGACTACCTGGCCAGGAATCCCAACGGCAAGGTGCCGATGCTGGAGCGCGCCGACGGCGGCATCCTGGTCGAATCCAACGCCATCCTGTGCTGGCTGGCCGAAGGCACGTCCTTCCTGCCGGCCGACGCGTGGCAGCGCGCGCAGGTGCTGAGCTGGCTGTTCTTCGAGCAGTACAGCCACGAACCGTGCGTCGCCGTGGCGCGCTTCATCCGCGGCTGGACGCCGCCGGATTCGCCGCGCCGCGCCGAATTGCCGCGCCTGTACGAGCGCGGCGCGCAGGCGCTGGCGGTGATGGAACTGTACCTGGCGAAGGCGCCCTGGTTCACCGGGCCGGGCTACGGCGTGGCCGACATCGCCCTGTTCGCCTACACCCATTGCGCCGGCGACGGCGGCTTCGACCTGTCGCCGTATCCCCGCATCACCGACTGGCTGGCGCGCGTGCGCGCCCCGCCGG
>ERZ761602.6014-NODE-6014-length-13923-cov-5.294491_pt1 | contig 13923 bp, 10 predicted proteins | sample MGYA00512165_ERZ761602 | MGnify/ENA primary metagenome ERZ761602 (study PRJEB28899, sample SAMN02445085) | bioreactor sludge metagenome | biome: EBPR sludge; isolation source: Thorneside wastewater treatment plant | place: Australia: Brisbane, Thorneside...
TAAGCTTCTGCAGACGGGTCGCTGCCTGCACCAGCAGGGCATCGCCTTCGGCATGGCCGAGCGAGTCGTTGACCTGCTTGAACTGGTCGAGGTCGAGAAACAGCAGCGTCAGCTCGCCATGATGGCGCGCTGCCAGGGCGAGCGCGAATTCCGCCCGCTGCGCCAGCAGCGCCCGGTTCGGCAGATCGGTCAGGGCATCGTAGTAGGCCAAGTGCTCGATGCGTTGCTCGGCGGCCTTGAGGGCAGTGATGTCGGTCGCCACACCGACGTAATGAGTGACGCAACCGTTCGCATCGCGCACCGCACCGAGGCTGGCGAGAGCGGCACGGCGCTCTCCATCCTTGCACCGCACCCAGAATTCGCCATGCCAGCGGTCTTCCTGTCGCAGCGCCCGCAGTACGGCCGCGAAGTACTCCTCCGGCTGCCGGTCGGCCCAAAGCAGGCGCGGACTGCGTCCACGCACTTCGGCCTCGGTATAGCCGGCGTGGACGGTGAAGGCCGGGTTGATGGCGACAATCTTCCACTCGGCGTCGGTCACCACGATGGCATCACGTGCCGCTTGAAAGACGGCCGCCGCCAGACGCAGGTGCGCCTCGGCTTCCTGGCGCTCGGTGATGTCGCGAAAATTGCAGACCAGTGCACCGACGCTCGCCTCGTCGGAGAGATTGCTCAGCGTGCTTTCCAGCCAGCGCCAGGAGCCCTCCTTGTGGCGCACACGATAGCGGGTCGACATGGTCTGTCCCGGTTTGCGCCGCAGATCGTCAAGCAGCGACGATAGTGCTGGCCGGTCGTCGGGATGAGTCAGCTCCTCCGGCACCAGGCCCAGGGCTTCCTCCGGGGTATAGCCGAGCAGGGCATGGATGGCCGGGCTGGCATAAATGATGGTCTCGTTGAACAGGACGATGCCATCCGGCGCATGCTCGATCATCGAGCGGAAGCGTTGCTCGCTGGCGCTCAGGGCCGCCTCTGTTTCCTGGCGGGCGGTGATGTCCTGCAGCGTGCCGACCATGCGATAGGCACGCCCCTCCGGATCACGCAGAAAAGCGCCGCGGTGCTCTATCCAGCGATAGGGTCCATCCTTCGAACGCAAGCGGTATTCGACTGTGTAGGCCGTGCCACTGGCCATCGCTTGGTCGAGCAGAGCACGCGCATGCGGTCGGTCGTCGGGGTGAATCAGCGTCACCCAGGCCGCCAGGTCGACGACGGCGAACTCGTCGGCCCGGTAGCCGGTGATTCCGCTGATCGCACCGGCCCACTGAATGGCGCCGCTCCGACAGTCGTAGTCGTAGATGATCTGGCCGGTCAACAGGGAAACGATGCGGTAACGCGCTTCGCTGTCCTGCAAGGCCGCTTCCGCCTGCCAGCGCTCGGTGATGTCGGAAAAGGCCGCGGCAATCAGGCCGGGAACGATCTGAAAAGCCACCACCTCGAAGGCACCGTCGATCCTCTGATCACGGTAGCGCACCACTGGCCAGCGTTGCGCCCCACCCGACTGCGCCAGGTGACGGTAGGCGACCGGAACCTCGGTCGTCGCCAGCGCGGGAAAGACCACCTCAAGAGACTGGCCGACGAAAGCGGCATGCTCCATCCCGAGAATTGCATCCGCCGCCGGGTTCGCACCGACCAGCATCAGGTGGCCATCGTCGGTCAATCGGTAGAAATGAAAGCCGAATGGCGCGTGCTCGACGATATGGCGTGACTGCGCTTCGCTCGCCTGCAGCTCCAGCGTGCGCTCGGCAACCAGCGCTTCCGCCCGTTGCCGCTGCGAGATCAGGGCAAACAGATAGAGCGCCGCGAACAGGGTCAGCAAACCGCCGGTGACCGGAATCCAGCGATGAATCGAGTCGAGGTGGCGATCGACAAATGCATTGCTCGCGGCCACCTCGATGCGCCAGACGCGATCGGCCAGCGCGAAGTCCCGCTGGAAATGCAGACCCGCGGCAACGGCGGCCGTGAAATCAGCCGTCGAGGGATGATCGTAAAGCCATTGCTGTTCGCCGTCGGCGCTCAGATCCGTCAGACGGTAACTCAACTGCCCCGCTTCACTCACCCGCAGGGCGTCGGAAACCATTTCGCCGATGCGCATCACCCCGAGCACCAGACCACGCAGCGGCCGGCCAACGTGCTCATCGACGGGGGTCGCCACGGAACCTTCGTGGAACGGAGCAAAAACGAGGACCGAGAAGCGCTGCTCGAAGGCCGGCTCCTGCACCAGAACATAGCGACCACTGGCTGCCAGTTGGCCGACGTCGCGCGCTCTGGCCAGTGCGGCACCACGCGCCGGATGCGCCGCATCGGGCGCGAAACCCAATGCCGCGGCGTTGCCGACATAGGGTTCGAGAAAGTAAACCGGATAATACTCGTCGCGCTCGGCCGCCGGCACGAGCCGCCCCTCCGCATCGCGCTCGGTAAACTGGAAGCCCTCGAGCCCATCGCGGCGTGCCGCCGCTTCATGGGCTGCTCGCTGCTGGCGGGTGACGCGCGGCAGCCACTCCAGCGCACGGAAGGAGTGTTGCTCCAGGATGGGGGTCACGAAGGCACTGAACTGCTGGCGACTGACGCTCTCCACCCCGGCGAAGAAACGCCGCACGGTGTCGAGATCCTCCAGGTTTTCCTGGATCGTCGAAATGATGCGCTCGGCCCGTTCGGAGGCTGCGCTCCGGAAATCGCGGGCCAGCCCATCCTCGGCGCGCTGTCGCCACTCCGCGAACACCCCGAAGGTCAGGACCAGACCAGCCAGCATGACCAGCGCGGCAGTGCTCCAGGCAGCGCTGTTCCCCGCCACCTGGACGGTGCGGCCTGCAGCGACCCGTTCCCGCCACCACGCTCCGCCGAGCAGCAGCGCCAGGGCCAGCAGTCCCAGCGTACCCATCAATGCCTGACCGGTGCGCCGCGCGGTGGTCGAGATCTCCTGGCGAATCGGCGTTCGCAGCAGGGCCGTCGGCTGACCGGCCAGATCGGACAGCAACTCGTAGACCATGAGAGACCCGGCGGGTCCCGGTCGCAAGGCTGCCTCGCCGGCGGGCAGGCTTGCCAGGTAACCACGTTCGTCCGCGGACAGGCGTGGATCGCTCGCCGGCAACAGGTCGAAAGCCACCTGGGTCTGCGCCACCAGCGTGCGCAGCAGCTTTTCGTCGAGAAAGCGGCCAAAGACCAGCAGGCCGCGCGCCGGCCCCCTCCCCTGCGTGGTCAGGATTGGTCGCGCGGCGAGCAGCAGCAGACCGCGCTCGCTGAGCAGCAGGCCACTTTTTGCCTGCCCCTGGGCCGCGCTCGGCTGCAGCAGCGACCAGACGGCCGGGGCTTCGCCGGCGAAGGCCGCCAGGCTGACTGTCCCGCCCCGCCTGGCGTCGTAGGCGCCACCGTAGAGCACCTGCCCGTCGCGGGCAAAGATGAAACACAGATTCAGGCGCGCGCTTTTCTCCAGCGTCCGCCAGTCGCCCAGATTCGAGCTGATGAAGGCTGGATTGCGGTTTGCTGCGAAGGCGTAGGCATCGTCCCACTCCGCCCAGTCGCCCAGTTCATTGCCCAGTTGCCGCAGTTCGCTGTCCACTGCCGCGCGCGCCCGTCGACCATCCTCCAGGGCCTGAGCCTGCTCCAGTTCGACGAACGCCGGCCGAACGATCGAGTGGTCGAGCGCCCAGATCGCGAACAAGACCGCCAGAAAACCAAGCACGGCGGCCGAGGCGGGACGCAGCCAGGCGTTCACCCTGGAACTCTCGCCAACTGCGCCATCACTGCCATCATCGGCCAGGCACCGGCATGTGCACAAACCTCCTTTGGAGAAAAGCTGTCGAGTATAGGTGGCGCGGTCAACCCGGGTCAATCGGGCATTTCGCTTCGCCCTTCCGCGCGGCGAGTGAGGAAGCGCGCCATGCCGCCGCCGAGGAGTGCCGCAGAGGGTTGCAACGGGCGGGAGCCCGGCCGCTCGGACTGAGCCCGCGCCGGAGCGGTTGCGACAGAGTAGAATCCGGCTTCCGATCGCCCTCCGAGAATTCGATGCCGCGCATACTGATTGAACGCTTCACCGTCACTGCCGACGCCATCGACATGAACGGCCATGTCAATAATCAGGAATACGTGCGCTGGATGCAGGATATCGCCACGGCGCATTCGCACGAGCAGGGCTGGCCGATAGCCCGCTACCTCGAGGAGAAGACCACCTGGGTCATCCGCTCGCATTACATCGAATACATCCGGCCAGCTTTCAGGGGCGACGAACTCCTGGTCGCCACCTGGGTCGCCGGCATGCAGGCACAGACCTCGCCCCGCAGGTATCGCTTCCTGCGCGCCCGTGACCGGAAGACGGTCGTCGAAGCGGAAACCTTGTGGGTGTACTGCGATGCGACCAACGGCCGGCCCCTCGACATCACGGCGGAGGTGCGCGCGGCCTTCCCGGTAGTGGCGGACAGCGAAGAGATCAGGGCGGCGATCGGCGCTGCCTGAGCTGAACCGGAACGGCACGACCGCCCCCCGGAGAGGAGCAGACGATGAGCGAGAGAATCTGGCTGGCAAGCCACCCGCCCGGCCGCCCGGACGACATCGACCCCGACCAGTACCGATCGCTGGCGGACCTCTTCGATCAGGTCGTCGACAAGCATGCCGAGCGCCCGGCTTTCCACAACCCGGGGCGCACGCTCAGCCACTCCGGGGTGGACAAACTGGCGCGCGATTTGGCCGCCTTCCTGCCAGGACTGCCGGGCATGGACAGAGGCGAACGGGTCGCCAACATGTTGCCCAGCCCGCTGCACACCGCACCGGAGCTCGAGCACCCGTTGCGCGACTCCGGGGCACGCACCATCGTGGTTGCCGAGAACTTCGCCACGCGCTGCGCCACCCGCCGCCGGGCCAAGCGGCGGTGAGATCGACATCGAACGTGAGGGAGCACTGGGCGCGGCTGGTCGATTGCCGTCCGGGCGAGGGACGCCTCCTGGCCTGGTCTTTCGCCGCTTTCTTCCTGCTCCTCGCCGGCTATTACGTGCTGCGTCCGCTGCGCGAGGAGATGGGCGTCCAGATCGGGCCGGAGAAGCTGCAATGGGCGTTCACCCTGACGCTGGCCGGCATGTTCGCCATCGTCCCGCTCTATGGCTGGGCGGCGGCCCGGCTGCCACGCCGGCAATTGCTGGCGACGGTTTTCGGCCTGACGGCACTGGTCCTCGCAGGTTTTCAGGTCTGGATCGCCGGCGGCGCCTCGCCGGTCGCCGCCCTCGCCCTCTTCGTCTGGGTCAGCGTTTTCAATCTGATCGTCGTCTCGCTGTTCTGGACGGCAATGGCCGACAGCTTCGCACACGCCCAGGCCCGGCGCCTGTTCGGCATGATCGCCGCCGGCGGCAGCAGCGGCGCGTTGCTCGGCCCGGCGCTCACCGCCGTCTCGGTGCACGCCGTCGGGGTGCATGGCCTGCTCCTGGTTTCGGCGGCCCTGATGCTGCTCTCGCTGCTCTGCATCCTGCGCGTCGCGGACGGCCGGGCGCCGGCCGCGGCGGGCCGGCCAGTCGGCGGCAAGGTGCTCGCCGGGCTGCGGGAAGTCGCCACCTCACCTTACCTGGCAATGATTGCGCTGCTCATCGTGCTGCAGAGTGTGGTCGGCACCTTCGTCTATTTCGAGCAGGCGCGCCTGGTCAAGGCGGCGGCCCTGAGCGCCGAAGCGCGTACCCAGCTCTTCGCGCTGATCGATCTGGCGGTGAACCTGCTCGCCCTCGGGCTGCAGGCGCTGGTCGCCGGCCGCCTGATGCAGCGTCTGGGTATCGGCCTCACGCTGGCGGCGGTGCCGCTGCTGCTGACCATACCGCTGGCGGTGCTGGCGGCCATCCCGGTACTCGCCGCAGTGCTGGTGGTCCAGGTCATTTCGCGAGCGGGTGGTCATGGCCTGCTGCGCCCGGCGCGCGAGGCCCTGTTTACGGCGGTCGAACGGGAGGCGCGCTACAAGGCCAAGAACGTCATCGACACCGTGCTGTCGCGCGCCGGTGATGCCCTCGGTGGCTGGCTGCACGCCGCCGCCGGGCTGGGCACCGCGGGCGTTGCCCTGGCGGCCATTCCTGGCGCCCTGGCACTCGCCTGGCTGGGCCGGCAACTGGGCCAGCGCTACCGGCGGCAGGTCGCCGCAGTCTCGACCGCAACCACGGCGGTCAACCCGCCCGAAGAGACGCCGGCAAGCGGATGAAAGGGAAGCCGATACGGGCAGACGACCAGAGGCCCGCCGGCAATGGCCGGCGCGCCATGCTCGGGACGATTGCCGCGACGGACTGGCGCCTGCCGGCAGGGCGCTGCCTGCCTGGGCGGCCGACTTCGCCTGCACGAGCCGGGCGCAGTTCTTCCTCGGTTGATCCTCGCCCGGCCGACGGTGACCTGTGTCATCCCGGCGACCAGCCAGCCGGATCATCGGCAAGATCTGCCGTGACCGTTAGCCCCGCTCGGCCGGCAGAGCAACACCATGCCGCAGGTAGTGATTGATCTTCGCCTCCCACTCCTGCATGAAGCCCTGGTAGTACGCCTCGGTGAAGGACGCGACGAAGGCATCGCCGCGCGGCCCGAGGCTGGTGTGCGTGTAGGTGATGTCCGCCGTGCAGCCGCCAGCGGCCGGCCGCAACCGGATGGTCAGCCGGCAGGCGGTCACCCCGGGCGTGATCCGGATCATTTCGACAAAGCCTGCCTGCGACTCGTGGCGCGTGATGTACCACACCGCGTCATCCGCTCCGGCGGCGGTGACGAAGACAGCATCGGCCTCGGCAACACCGGACCCGGAGACTACCAACAGCGGATCCCAGCCCTCGATCCAGTCTGCTTCGCGGACCGGGCAGAGCAGCGCGAACACGACGTCCGGAGAGGCGAGCAGACTCTGCGTATACGAGCGCGTCGCGCGACATGGTTTGACGATCTTCATTGGGCGGGAAAGACTTGACGCAAGTTCAGGCTCCGGACTCGTCGGCCGCCGGAGCGCGCCGCGTGAAGGGAAGCAGCAGGCAGGCAATCCGCTTGGCCATGGGGCTGGACGTCGCTGCGCTCACTCGCCTTCCCAGTAGTCGAGCGACTGACTCTCCCGGCCGACAAACAGCCAGCGCCGAGGTTTGCCATCGGCACCTGCGGCAAGCTCGGCGAGCACAGCGAACTTTCCGGAGTCCGGATACTCGGCGAGCTCGGGCGACAGCCTGGTGCTGACCGCCAGATAACGCAACTCGTCCGTACCGGAGTTGATGATCTGGTGCGCCGCTTCTCTTCCCCCGGGGGGCAAGGCAACGACATCGCCGACGCGAAGGGGATAGGTGCCGTCACCGATGCGAATTTCTCCGGAGCCTTGCAACACGAAGACCATCTCTTCGTTCACGTGATGGTTGTGGAACGGAAAGGCGCTCTTGCCGGGCGGTACGGCGGTAATGTTGTAGCCGAGTTTCCGGGCTCCGATACGCGGGCCGATCAACCCCATCCGCGCAGCAAAGCGCCCAGCGGCTGCCCCCGTGGGCGCGAAGGCGGCGGGCCGTGGCTCGAGAGCGACCTCTTCAATGTTGATGATCGGCCTGAACATGGCTGTCTCCGTGTGATTCGGTTGACAAGGGGCGGCGTCCGGATTCACAAATGGGAAAAGTGTTCGGGGGGCGCAAACTTGTCGCTGCGACCATCGACATACGTGATGGGAACGCGCGCCAGTTCTTCTTCCGAGACGTTCTCGAGGCAGCCGAGATTGACCCCATACATCGTTCCGACGGGTGTCTCGGTGCCCACACCAAACGCACGGACACCGCAGTGCCTGCAGAAATAGTGTCGGTTCTTGCGGGTGTTGAACAAGTACTGCGTCAGGTCAGCCTCACCCGACAGGAGGCGAAAGCCTTCAGGTCGTGCGACGGCCGGCCAGAAGCGGGTTCTGCGGCAGATCGAGCAGTTGCAGCGGTAGGAGCCTTGCGTGAGATCGAGTTCGGCCTCGAACTTGACTGCGCCACAATGACAACTGCCTCGATAGGTCTTCAGCATCGATTACCTCGCGCGCCCGATAGGGTCTGTGTGCGGTCTGACGAAGTCGGCACCCGACGAGATGCCCGACGATCCGCTGGCCGCCGTCCATTTCTGTGCCTGCTGCGCAAGCTCCCTGTTCCCGGAAACGTGCCGGCGCCAGACACCTCTGGCGGGACAGGGAATCACGGCGGCGCCGATCAAGCCAAGCGACCAGCCTGGCGCCCCTGTCCGCTTCAGGGACGACACCATACGCACCGGGCTGCGGCCTGTCCAGTAGACCCGAAGTGGGCGGGTGATTGGCCTGGCCGCCAGGCGAACAAGCTTGTCGATGCCCTCGACCGCTGCCGTCCAGCGACCCCGTGGATACCCGCTGCAGGCGACCGCAGGCGTCGTGCAGGTATCCCGATCGGTCCGGCAAGCATCCGGACGCCTCCGGCAAGCATCGTGACGATCCCGGTAAGCATCACGACGGGTCCGGTAGGCATCACGACCCTCCAGGTAAGTATCACGACCAGTCCGGCAAGCCTCATGACGTGTCGTGGAAGCCTCCTGACTCTTCAGGCAAGGATCCGGATGCCGGTGATACGCGCATCGACTCCTGCCACGAGCCGGCTCGGGCTGCCGTGCCGACGCCGCCACGCCAGGTGCGGCCTGGCCCCGGCCCCGGAACCTGCCGCTGCGTGCCGGGCGCTGCGCTCAGGCGGTGTGCTTCTTCACCCAGTCGACATAACGCTCCATCCAGCCTTGCAGGAACTTGCGGCTGCCCTCGCCGATGTTGCCCGCCTCGTCGAACAGGCCCTCCCTGGCATGGATGAAGGCTTCGGGCTGACCAAGGGTGGGGACGTCGAGGTAGGCCAGAACGTTGCGCAGATGCTGTTGCGCGAGCGCCGTGCCGATGGCGCCGACCGAGGCACCCAACACCCCGGCCGGCTTGCCCGCCCAGACGCTCTGGCCGTAGGGCCGCGAGGCGTGATCGATGGCGTTCTTGAGCACCCCGGGCAGCGAACGGTTGTATTCGGCGGTGACGAAGAGCAGACCGTGGGCCGCGGCGATTTCGCCCTTCAGGCGCTGCACCGAAGCGGCCGGGTGGGTGTCGTCGTCCTGGTTGTAGAGCGGCAGGTCGCCGATCTCCACCTGACTGAAGGAAAAGTCCGCCGGCGCCAGCCGCACCATGGCGCTGGCCAGCTTGCGGTTGAACGACTCGCGACGCAGGCTGCCGACGAGGACTGCAATGTGATATTCGGTCATGACGATCTCCGGTAGGGATGAAGAAAGCGGCGGCCGGGGAGCCCGTCCGCCCGGCGCACAGCGCGCGATGGCCTGCCGGGCTGCTGCGACAGCACGCCGCCGCCCGGCAGGCACGCCGCTTTCGACCCGCCGCAGTGCAGCTCGTTCCCGCCACCCGCCGCGCAGCAACCGGGCGGCCTGCGCGATGGAGCACACCGGCCAGCCAGCCGGCAGGATCAATTGCCGCCGCAACGGTCAAACAGACAGGTCGAGTTGGCGCCCGAACGCCGGCAGGGCGGGAGGCGTCAGGACAGACGACCGGCACCACAGGGGTGAGAACTCGCGCCGGCTGTGGCAGGCAGCCCGGCCGTTGCGGCAAGGCGACACCCGTTTGCGCAAGGAGATCACCATGAGCGAAACACGTACCGAATACGACTCCCTGGGCCCGATCGAGGTCCCCGCCGAACGGCTCTGGGGAGCCCAGACGCAACGCTCGCTGGAGCATTTCGCGATCTCCAGCGAACGCCTGCCGAGCGAGTTGCTGCAGGCCCTGGCCGCGGTCAAGCAGGCCTGTGCCCGGGTGAACGGCGAACTCGGCCGGCTACCGATGGACAAGGCGACGGCGATCGCCGCCGCCGCCGATGAGGTGATCCTGGGCCGGCACGGGGAGGAATTTCCGCTCTCCGTCTGGCAGACCGGTTCCGGCACGCAGACCAACATGAACATGAACGAGGTGCTGGCCAACCGTGCCTCGGAACTGCTCGCCGGCGAGCGCGGCGCGCGGCGGCGCGTGCATCCCAACGACGAGGTCAATCTCGGCCAGTCGTCGAACGATGTCTTCCCGACCGCCATCCATCTGGCCGCCGTGCTGAGCATCACGCGTCATCTGCTGCCCGGGCTGGCCAGGCTGCACTCGGCGCTCGCCGGCAAGGCGGAGGAATTTGCCGGGATCATCAAGATCGGCCGGACGCACCTGCAGGATGCCACCCCCTTGACCCTGGGGCAGGAGTTCTCCGCCTACGTGGCGCAACTGGCGCAGTGCCGCTGGCTGATCGAACGGCTATTGCCGGCGCTCCATCCCCTGGCGATTGGCGGCACGGCGGTCGGCACCGGGCTGAACACGCCTCCGCAGTTTGGCGCGCGGGTCGCGGCGCTACTCGCCGCAAGCCATGGCCAGCCTTTCTGCAGTGCCGACAACAAGTTCGCGGCACTCGCCGCGCACGACGGGCTGGTGGCCATGCATGGCGCGCTCAGGACACTGGCCGTTGCACTGAACAAGATCGCCAGCGATGTCCGCTGGCTGGCCTCGGGCCCCCGCTCGGGGCTGGGCGAGCTCGCTCTTCCGGAGAACGAGCCGGGCAGTTCGATCATGCCCGGCAAGGTCAATCCCACGCAATGCGAGGCGCTTGCCATGCTCTGCTGTCAGGTGATGGCCAACGATCTGGCGATCGGCCTGGGGGGCGCCGCGGGGAACTTCGAGCTGAATGTCTACAAGCCGCTGATCGCCCACAATCTGCTGCAAAGCATCCGCCTCCTGGCGGACGGCATGCACAGCTTCGAGGTGCATTGCGTGCGGGGAATCGCGGCGCGACGCGCGCGCATCGCCGAGCATCTCGAACGCTCGCTGATGCTGGTGACGGCCCTGGTGCCGCATATCGGCTACGACCGCGCCGCGCGAATCGCCAGGCAGGCGCACGCGGCAGACAGCACGCTGCGCGAAGCGGCGCTGGCCCTCGGCGAGGTCGGCCCGGAAGACTTCGATCGCTGGGTGCAGCCGTCGACGATGCTGGGCATTTGAAACGGGCTGCTCATTGCGTCCCCATCATGCGGGCGCGTACCTCGTCTCGCGGGTCGGCTCGCTTCTCCCTGACGTGACCACCGCCGCGGGCGCGTTCGGCATCCGCCGGCTGCCCGCGCGGCTCGCCGCGTTGCGGCGCTGCCATGGCGACGCATGCCCGCCCGACGGCGGCGCGCTCGCTGGCGGCCGGGTGGGCGAGGTCGCTGCCGGCCAGCCGGCTGCCCCGCCATGCGGCGGGAACCCGGCATCGCCACGCCGGCCGGTCTGACCATCCGGGAGGCCGGATGGAGCGGGTCGCTGCCCTCGTTCGGCCTCCATCTGCATCTGGCCGATCTGGCGGCGCACCTCGTCACGACCAGGCGCCACCCTTGTCGGCACTGGCTGCTCCACCGGCAATGCGGGGGCGACGGGGCGCGGCAGGCGTCCGGCCTCCGCCTGCGTCTGGCCGATCTGACGGCGCACCTCGTCACGACCGGGCGCTGCCCTTGCCGGCACCGGCTGCTCCGCCGGCAATGCGGGGGCGACGGGGCGCGGCAGGCGTCCGGCCTCCGCCGGCGTCTGGCCGATCTGACGGCGCACCTCGTCACGACCGACCGGCGCCCGGAACAGCGCCGGCTGGTTGGCCAGCTCGGCATGATCGGGCTGCCGAATCGCGGCTTCGCGCACATGCTGGCGCTGCCGCATCGCTTCGACAGGCATCGCCGTCACCGCTTGCGGCAGGCGATGATTGGTATAACGGGTACGCGCCGCCACCGACTCCGGGGCGACGGTCACTTCGTTGAGCTGTGCGGTGTTGGGGAGATGGGCCGAGTTGAGCGCACGCAGGTGTCTCGGGCTGCTTCGATAGGCCGGAACATAGACCTCGCGCGGTGCCAGGGGAAACCAGCCAACCGCCGGCCGGGCACCGGCCCGACCGGGAACGGCGCCACCCGGGCTGCCGACCCAGGCGACCAGGGCCGGTGCGTAAACCGGTCGCACCACCCGGCGGCCCGGCACCCAGCCCCAGGCACCGCGGAAGTAAGCCCATCGGCCGTAGTGGAAGGGAGCGAAGCCCCAGGCTTCGTCGCCGACCCAGGTCCAGCCCCAGGGTTCGACCCAGGCCCAGCGTCCGGCGCGGTATGGCGCCCAATCGGCCGGCAAGGCGCGCGGAAACCAGACGGCACCGTAGGCCGGTGTCTCGTGCCAGTCGCCATAGGCGTCGAGCTCGGCAGCGCCGGTCATCTCCGGAGAGACGTAGCGCGGCTCGGCCAGCGTGCCGTACTGCCGGTCGCGACCGGAACTCCAGAGTGCGAACTCGTCTTCCAGCGGGACGGACGTCTGGTACTGGGTGCGCCCGCCATTCCGGATTTGCACCCGTTGCCCGGCACCAATCGCCAGCGCGACGTCCTGCGCGACAAACTGGATGGCGCCGCTGTACGCCGTGCCAGCGACGCTGGAACGGTCCACATCGAAGCGATAGCGTCCGGCATCCCGCAACTGGAAACGTCCGTCGCGCGTTTCGAGCTCGAATTCGCGAGCTGCCTCGGACGAGCGAAAGCGGGCAATCAGGCTGCCGTCGAGCAGGCGCAGGACGAACCGTTGATCGTCAAGTCGAACGAACTCGAGCACCGATCCCCCGGCGAGCTGCAAGAGGCTCGATCCGACCTGCAGTTCGACGCGTCCGTTGTTTCCGGTCGAGATGACATCGCCGGTGGTCAGCGGCCAGTTGACCAGCGCCGCACTCGATTCGCCGCTCTCCGCCCGGTGCAGATGAACCGAGCCGAACAGCCAGGCGATCCGCCCGACCCGGCCAGCCGGATCGGCCGCGGCGGGTGACATCGCCAACAAGGAGAGCAGCAGGAGTGCCAACGAGCGGCAATAGCGGTGCAGGATGGCAAGATAGGGGCGCATGGCTGATCATCCGGAAGGTTCCGGCAGACGGGCTGCCGATCAGCCAAATAACGCCCGACGGTCGCTTTGGTCCGATGGCGGACACAGTTTGTTACAAAAAACCTGCCCTGGCCCGGCCAAGCAGGCCGGAAAAACCTGCTGCCGGATCGCAGCGCCCCCGGATGGAGTCATCTGGCAGCCGGTCCGTCAACTTCATCGGGAAGAACCGGGATGCCGGAATCGATCAGCTTGCCCATGACATGAAGGAGATTCCGTGATCGATGCGGGAGAGTGGTGACCACACGGCGGAAGTCGGTGATGCAACGCCACACCTCGGCCACGGGTGCTGACGCCTCTTCGCCAATATTTGGGCTGCTCGACCGCAGACATTCTCTTGCACTTCGGGCAAGATATCGGCGCCCAACGGTATCAGACAGAACATCCTCGTCGACTGCGGCTTGCAGCGGATCAGCCGGCTCCGGAAGGGGATCGTTGCGAAGCGGAGAAAATGCGCGGCAAGGCCCGCCCACGTTAACAGGCATTCCTTATGTTGGCAGTGTCAGCCGAGGTGAGTGGGGCGCGGGTGCCTGATTTCGGTTTCCATTGCGGCAAGTCCCTGCAGGATCCCACAAGCATCAATCGAGCGCTCGCTCTGACAGAGTTCGCGCAGCATCACGAGTTGGCTTTGGAGTTGCAGCAACTCATTGATACGCATATCGACGTGCCCGATGTGTTCATCCAGCAAACGGTTGATGGCACGGCAATCACCGGCCGGCTGATCCATCATCCCGAGTAGCACGCGGATTTCTTCGTGGGTCATGTCCAATGCCCGACAGTTGCGAATGAAGCGCAATCGGTCAACATGGGCCTGGCCGTAGCTGCGGTAGTTGGCGGCGCTTCGTTCGGGCACCGGCAGCAGGCCTTCCTGCTCGTAGTAACGAATGGTTTGCACCGTGCATTGCGCCACTTGCGCCAGTCCGCCGATCTTCATGCGCGAGTCCTTTCCAGAAACCACTTGACTCTATAGTAACTTCAGGGTGTGCAATGTGCCATCGTCGATCAACCCGGACATTCGCCATGCCTGCCTG
>ERZ761602.6015-NODE-6015-length-13920-cov-4.100974_pt1 | contig 13920 bp, 9 predicted proteins | sample MGYA00512165_ERZ761602 | MGnify/ENA primary metagenome ERZ761602 (study PRJEB28899, sample SAMN02445085) | bioreactor sludge metagenome | biome: EBPR sludge; isolation source: Thorneside wastewater treatment plant | place: Australia: Brisbane, Thorneside...
GGGGGCCCCATCGGGGCTTCACGCCCCGTGGGGGAGGGGCTGGCGACAGCCCCTCAGGGAAGCTGAGATGGGATCGAGGCGAAAAGGCCGCGAAGCGGCTTTGCAGATGCTCTACCAGATGGACGTCGGTGGCTCCGGCGCCGAGGACGCGATTCGCGCGTACTGGGCGCACCTCGGTGAGAACGAGGGCGGAGACACCAGCGCAGACGCGAGTGACGCGGGGATGGTGGAGTTCGCGAACATGTTGGTGCGCGGCTTCGCGGCCCATCACGCGCGCATCGACGAGACCATCCGCAACGTGAGCCACCACTGGCGGCTCGAACGCATGACGCGCGTCGACCGGAACATCCTGCGCCTCGCGACCTTCGAGCTCCTGGAGCTCACCGACGTCCCGCGGCGCGTCACGCTGAACGAGGCGATCGAGCTCGCGAAGCGCTTCGGCAGCGAAGGCAGCGCCGGGTTCGTCAACGGGGTGCTCGATCGCATCGCGGGTGACCTCGGCAAGAGCTGAGCACGAGGAGCTCGGTGGACCTTCGTTTCGTGGCGCCCGATCTGCGCAAGCTCGACGCGGTGCGCGGCGAAGCACTCGCGGTCGGGATCTTCGCGGATCTGCGGCCGCTTCGAGGCGCGAGCGGGCTCATCGACTGGCGGCTCGGCGGCTTCCTGTCGCGGCAGCTCCAGGCAGGGCGTGTGACCGGGGCAGACCGCGAGCTGACCCTCGTGCCCACGAACGGGCGTCTCTCGATCGAGAAGATCGTGATCGTCGGGCTCGGCTCGACGGGTCGGTTCGACGGCGACGTGTTCGAGGCGAGCTGTCGCACGCTCCTCGACGCGCTCCACGAGGCTCGCGTGCGGAGCTCGTTCGTGGCCCTGCCTGGGCGCGCCGAGAAGAAGATTGGCGCCGTGGAGGCGATCGAACGCTTCGTGCGCGCGCTGGCGACCGGCCCGGAGCCGGACGAGATCACGCTCGTCGAAGGTCCGGACGGTCAACGCGAGATGGAGCCCGTCCTCGCACGCGAGCAGCGACGCGCACGCGCATTCGCTCCCTGACGCGCGAGCTCAACGCTTCTTTTTCGCCGCGGCCTTCTTGGCGGGCTTGGGCGCGGCCTTCTTGGTCGGCTTGGGCGCGGCCTTCTTGGCAGGCTTGGGCGCGACCTTCTTGGTCGGCTTGGGCGCGGCCTTCTCGGCCTTCGCGGGCTTGTCGGCCTTCGCGGGCTTGTCGGCCTTCGCGGGCTTCTCGGCCTTCGCGGGCTTCTCGACCTTCGCGGCCTTCTCGGCCTTCGCGGGCTTCTCGGCCTTCGCGGGCTTCTCGACCTTCGCGGGCTTCTCGACCTTCACGGGCTTCTCGACCTTCACGTCGCCGGCGTCCGCCTCGCGTTGTGCGCGTGCTTCGGCTTTCTTCAGCGAGAGCTTCGTCTCACGCAGCGCACCCGACGCACGCGCGGACTCTCGTGCCGCGCGCTTCGCTTCGCGACGCGCTTTGCGCTCCGCCCGTTCGCCGGCCTTCTCTTCTTCCTTCGTCCGGCTCTCCGCGAGCGCGGCCGCCGCCACCCCTCCCGTCGACGTGATGTTGGGTCGAGGCCCCACGATCGGTCGGCGGCCACGACGAATGCCGGGGGTGGGCAGGATGCCCTTGCGTGCGGCCTCGCGGATCGCCTTGAGCGCCGCCTCCGCGCTCGTGAAGAAGCGTTTCATCCCGTCGAGGTAGTGCGAGCGCCAGAGCTTCTTGTAGCCGTCGGCCTGACCGCTCGGGATGCCCGTCTGGTGGATCGTGACGCGCGTTCCGCCGGGCTCCGGCTCCAACGTCACCTCGACCTGCGAGTCGGGTGAGTCCATCGGGAAGTCGGCGGTACGCCACGTCATGACGATCCGCCGACTGGTGTCGAGCAGGATGTGCGTGGCGTCGACGAAGCTGTCGACCGCAGTGACTCGGCCACCCACCCATTGATCCACCGTCGCGCGCGCGGCGGTGAACGCCGAATGCCGTCGCTCGTCCATCCAAGCCGCGTAGATCGCGTTGGGGCTCGCGGGAATCAGGGCAGAAAGCTTGAGCTCCTCGGTGGCGTTCTCGGTGGGCGCCATCCTCTCCCCCTCGGGCACACGACCCTTCGGTCGCGACTGTGTCTGCAGGGCGACCCATCCTCGGCGCCGACCCTGCGTGATCCGATCCCCACCGCGGCAACCCCGTCGGCGGCACCCCGCTCGCGGTGACGGCTTCGTCTCCCGCGGTCGAGCTTGGGTGCCATCCTGCCATCGTCCGCGCAGAGTCGACGAAAATTCGCTGGAGTACGAAGCCTGCGCAGTTCCCTCGCGCGGCCTCGACGGACCCCGGACGCCGTGCTTCCATCCCCGCCGTGGCGGCGGACCTGGACGTTTGGATCGACCGCGGTGGCACCTTCACCGACGGGGTCGCGGTCGTCGCGAAGTCCGGCGAAGTGCGCGTCATCAAAGTGCTTTCCGGCGATGATGCGCCGGCGCGCGCGATTCGGGGCTTGGCGGGTGTCGGGGCCTCGGACCCCCTCCCGCGGTGCCGGATCCGAATGGGGACCACCCTGGCCACCAACGCTCTGCTGGAGCGCAAGGGCAGCACCGTCGGGATGCTCCTCCCGGCCGGCCTCGGCGATCTCTTGCAGATCGGCGACCAGTCGCGGGGCGACCTCTTCGACCTTCGAGCGGGGCGTCCTGCCCCCCTGACGGACCTCGTGGAGGTGGTGTCGGCGCGGGTCGATGTCGCGGGTCGGGAGCTCGCGCCCGTCGATCCTTCGGAAGTGCGCGAGGCCCTCGCGCGGCTGCGCGCTCGGGGGGCGGAGGCGGTGGTCGTCGCGCTCCTGCACGCCCACCGCTTTCCCGAGCACGAGCGCTCCATCGGGACCCTCGCGGCCGAAGCTGGGTTCTTCGTGGTGTGCAGCCACGAGGTCTCGGCAGAGGCCGGGCTGCTCGCGCGCGCCCAGACCGCGCTGGTCGACGCCTACCTCACGCCCGGCCTGCGCCGACACATGCAGGCCCTCGCGCGCGAAGCCTCGCCGAGCTCGCTCGAGCTGCTCACGAGCGCTGGGCAGCTCGTTCCCCACGAAGCGCTGCGCGGGCGCGATGCGGTGCTCTCGGGGCCGGCGGGTGGCGCGGTCGCGTGTCGGCGTGTCGCCGAGCAAGCGGGAGAGCCGGAGGCGCTCGGCTTCGACATGGGCGGCACCTCGACGGATGTCTGCCGGGTCTCGGAGCGCGGTTTCGAGCGACGACGCGAGGCGATGCTCGCCGGCGTGCGTGTGCGGGCGCCGATGGTCGCGGTGCACACCGTGGCGGCGGGTGGGGGATCGCTCTGTCGGTTCGACGGACAGCGGCTCACCGTCGGTCCCGAGAGCGCGTGCGCATCGCCGGGACCGCTCGCGTACGGTCGCCCCGAAGCGTGCGAGCCCACGTTGACCGACGTGGCGGTCTTCCTCGGTCGGGTGCGCGGCGATCGTTTCCCGATCCCGCTCGACGAAGCGCGCGCTCGCGCGGGGATCGCCGAGCTGGCGGTGCGCGCGGGGCTCGCTCCGGAGGCGTGCGCGCGGGGCCTGTTCGCGATCGCGGTCGAGCACATGGCGGGCGCGATCGCGACCGTCTCCACCGCGCGTGGTCACGATCCACGCACCCACGCGCTGGTGCTCTTCGGAGGCGCGGCGGGCCAATGGGGATGCGCGGTCGCACGACGGCTCGGGGTGCGACGGCTGCTCGCGCACCCGCTCGCCGGCGTGCTGAGCGCGTTCGGGATCGGGCTCGCCCCGCGCGGTCGCTTCGCGGAAGCGCCATGCCTCGGACCGCTCGACGCCGAGCACGTCGCGGCGGCCGAAGCCACGCTCCGAGCGCTCGAAGCCGCGGCGCGCGCGGAGCTCGCAGGAAGAGCGCAAGACGCGGAGGACGCGGCGGTCGAACGCGGAAGAGCGCAAGACGCGGAGGACGTCGAGGACGCGGCGGTCGAACGCTGGCTCGGCCTCCGGTACGTCGGCAGCGAAGCGGGCCTCGACGTGCGTTTCGTGGCGGACGGCGACGCGCTCGCGGCGCGCTTCGAGGAGGCTCACCTCCGACGCTTCGGGTACGTGCGGAGGGAGCACGCGATCGAGCTCGTGCGTGTGCGGGTGCAGGTCGAGAGCCCGTCCGACGCGGTGGTGTTGCCGACCTCGCCCACCCCGAGCGGACGGCCGCGCGGCCGCGCGACGCTCGAAGGGACCGAGGTGGATCTCTGGTGGCGCGAAGATCTGCCCTACGAGACGCCGCTGCGCGGCCCGCTCCTCGTGCTCGAAGCCACGGGGACCCTCGCGGTCGACGCGGGCTTCGAGCTCGTGCGTCGACGTGACGATCTGATCGTGCTCGACGACCTCGGAGCCGTGACGTCGGCTGCCCACGATCGTGAGTCCGGCCGTGCTCGCGAGGGTGCGCACGACCGTGAGCCGGGCCGCGAGCCCGACGGTGAGCCCGACCCCGTGCGGCTCGAGGTCTTCGCGCACGCGTTCACCGCGATCGCGGAGCGCATGGGCGTGGTGCTGCAGCGGACCGCGCTGAGCACGAACGTGCGCGATCGCCTCGACTTCAGTTGCGCGGTCTTCGACGCCACGGGCGCGCTCGTCGCGAACGCGCCCCACATCCCCGTGCACCTCGGCGCGATGGGGGCTTCGGTCCGCGCGGTGGCGCGTGCGTGGCCGAACCTCGCTCCAGGCGACGTCTTCGCGACCAACGATCCGAGCGAGGGTGGATCGCACCTGCCGGACGTCACGGTCGTCGCGCCCGTGCACGACACGAACGGCACGCTCTGGGCGTTCGTCGCCGCGCGCGGTCACCACGCGGACGTGGGCGGCATCACGCCGGGCTCGATGCCGCCGACCTCGACCTCGCTCGCCGACGAGGGCGTGGTGCTGCGGGCGCTCCGCGTGGTCCACGCGGGCCGCTTCGAACAGCAGACGGTGCGTGAAGCGTTCGGAGCCGGGCCTTGGCCCGCGCGCCGCGTCGACGACAACGTCGCAGATCTCGAAGCTCAGATCGCGGCGTGTCGCACGGGGGCGCTCGCGCTGGACGAGCTCGCGGCTCGACACGGGCGCGCGCAGGTCAGCGCGTACATGCAACACCTCCAAGACGCGGCCGCGCGCGCGGTGGCGGAGGCCGTCGCGCGGCTCCCGTCGAGCGAGGCGAGCTTCGAAGACGCCCTGGACGACGGCACCCCGATCCGCGTCCGACTCACACGCCGCGACGGGCGGCTCCACGTCGACTTTTCGGGAACCGCGAGCGCCCACCCCGGCAACCTCAACGCGCCCCGGGCCGTCACGGCGGCGTGCGTGCTCTACGTGCTGCGCTGCCTGCTCGGCCGAGATCTTCCTTTGAACGAGGGATGTCTTCGCGCGGTGTCGATCGAGATCCCGGAGGGGAGCTTGCTCGATCCTCCGCCCGGTCGGGCGGTCGCGGGCGGCAACGTGGAGACGAGCCAGCGCGTGGTGGACGTGCTGCTCGGCGGGTTCGCGCGGCTCGGGCTCCCGGTGCCGGCGGCGAGCCAAGGGACGATGAACAACCTGACGCTCGGGCACGAAGGCTTCGGCTACTACGAGACCCTCGGCGGCGGTGCAGGCGCAGGGCCCGACTTCGACGGTACGAGCGGGGTGCACACCCACATGACGAACTCGCGCATCACCGATCCCGAAGTGCTCGAGATGCGCGCTCCCGTGCTCGTACGGCGCTTCGAGCTTCGGCGCGGGAGCGGCGGCCCGGGTCGTTTCACGGGCGGGGAGGGCCTCGTCCGCGAGCTGGTCGCCACCCGGCCGCTCGAGGTCGCGCTCCTCGCCGAGCGCCGGAGGCGCGCTCCTTACGGCTTGGCCGGCGGAGGCCCTGGCGGCGTCGGTCGCGACGTGGTCGTGCGCGCGAACGGGCGCGAGGAGCCGTTCGAGCGCGTCGCGCGCTTGGACACCGGCGACGCGGTTCGGGTGGAGACCCCGGGCGGCGGAGGCTACGGAGCGCCGTGAGCCGAGTCGGCCTGATCCAGCGCGCGCGCAGCGCGGTCATCCACGGCATCCTCGGGGTGTCCGACACGCCGTGGCGCATCGCGTGGGGCGTGTTCCTCGGCACCGTCGTCGCGTGGACGCCGACGTTGGGCTTTCAAATCGTGATCTACGTGATGATCGCGACGCTTTTGAGGGCCAACAAACTCTCGGGAATCCCGATTCTCTTCATCACGAACCCGCTCACGGCCGTGCCTCTCTATTGGCTTTGTTGGCGCGTCGGCGCGTGGGTCCTCGGGACGGACGGCGGCGACGAGTCGGCGCTCGCCGAGCAGCTCGCCGCCGCGGAGTCGGAGGTCGGTCAGCAGAGCCTCTGGAGCGCGATCTGGACCTCGGAATTCTGGTCCGCCCTCGGGAGCACGCTGCTCGGGCTCGGCAAGGAGCTCTGGCTCGGCTCCGCCATCGTCGGCGTCGCGATGGGCGTTCCGCTCGGGGTGCTGACGTGGTGGGCGGTGAAGGCCTACCGGCGCGCGCGGGGAGGGTGAGTCCTCTTCGGTGCGGGGGCCGCAGCTCGAGTGACCACGCCGATCGCTCGACCGCACGCGATCGCTCGGCCCGCCCTAGACGTCGCGTCGGCTCACGTCGGCGGTCGTGGGATCCCCGACGCGTCGGCTCACGCGAACGCGTGTAGGCTCTCCGTCGTGGGACGACGCAACGCGTTCTTGAGTGTGATGGCGTGCGTGCTCGCGGTCGGATGCGACGACCCGCCGCCTCCGACGCCCGAGCCGCCGCCTCCACCGCCGCCACCTCGGCGTGAGGTCGCCGCGCCGCGCGCCGTGACCACCGGAGCGGCCTTCGATCTGGTCGTCGGTCCGCGGGGGCCGGTCCTGATCTACGCGGAGCCGGCGCCCGTGGGAGGCGCGATCCAGTTGCTCACCCTCGATCGGCAGGGAGCCGCGGTCGGAGCTCCGCGCGCGGTCTACCGGCCGATCCCGGACGACGACGCGGTGTTCCCGCCGGACGCCCTCGAGCTCTCGGCGGCGAGCGGCGGAGGCCAGCTCGCGGTCGCATGGGTCGAACGTCACGGCACGAGCTTTCGTGCGCTCGCGACACGCGGCGCGGCGGATGGCGCGTTCGCTCCCCCCACCGAGCTCGGCCCGACCCGACGCGAGCTCGCGAGCACCCGGGGTCACGTGGCGGCGGCGGTGTCCGCAGCGGGACACGTGGAGGTCATGGCGCGTCTCGCGCCCGCACCCTGCGTCGGCACTGGGGAGGCCAGCGCGACGGGCGCGGCGCCGGCGGCGACGTGCGTGCCCGTAGGAATCACGCGGCTCGCTCCCGGTCCGAGCGAACGACGCGGGGTCGGCCTGATGTTGCCGCGCCCCTGCGCCTCCACGGTGCTCGGCTTCGTGCACGCGACCGACGTCTGGCACTACGCGGTCTGCGACGAGTCCGAGGGGCTGGCGACCACGTTCTACGCGGTACAGTTCGACCCGCAGTACGCGCACGCGGAGCGCGCGCTCGAAGGCTGCGAGCCGCGGGGCATGGTGGCGGTCGGGGAGGGGGTCGCGGCCGTGGGCGACTGCGATGGAACGCGACGCGCGCTGTGGCTCGGTGCCGCCGGGCGCGAGCGTCGGGTCCTCGAAGGCACCGCGAGCGTCTCGTGCGAAGGCGACGAAGCCCGCCTCGTGCTCCCGGATGGCACGAGCGAGGCCCTCACCGGACCGCGCGGCGGTTTCGCGGCGTTGCTGCCCGACGACGTGGCCCCACGGGGCAGTCGCGCCGTGTGGACCGGCGAGGTGCTGCTCGTGGCGGCGTCCATCGACCGAGAGGTCGGCGTTCGACGCTACGAGTGTTGGAGCGGCAGGCTCCAGCGCACCGACCACGAATGAACGGCGGCAGCCGTCGACGCAGCGCGTCGCGACGTGCGCTGCGACGGTGTCCGTGGCGAGAGACGGTGTCTCCGAGAGGCTCGTGACGCCGGGCCGCTGCGACCGACTCGCGGGTGTCGCCGCACGTTTCATGACGCAGCGCGCGAGGCGCGCTCTTGACGCAGCGCGTCGCTCCGAGCTATGCCAGGAGCCCACGCAACGAGGGAGCCCAGGGTGGAACCGAGAGCCGACGGAAGCGCACGAGAGCCGCGCATCATCAAGCGGTACGCGAACCGTAAGCTCTACGACACCCGCGACAGCCGCTACGTGACGCTCCAGCAGATCGCGGAGTACGTCCGCGACGGCGAGGACGTCCGCATCGTCGACAACAAGACGAAAGAGGATCTGACCAACGTCACCCTCGCGCAGATCATCTACGAAGAAGAGAAGAAGGGCGAAGGCGACGTGCGTCGCTCGACCCTGAAGTCCCTCATCGAAGAAGGCCGCGATCGCTTGGTCGGCTCGCTGCCGGGCCCGCTCTCCAAGCTGCTCCACCGCGACGAGCCCACCGACGAAGCCAAGGCGGACGACGAGGGCGAGCCCAAGAAGAAGTCGAGCACGCCGAAAGAAGCGCTCGAAGAGCTCCGCGCCACGGCCGACGATCGCGTCAAGGCCGTCATCGGCGCGGCGATGGGCCACGTGCAGCAGCTCCAGGGCGAAGTGAAGCGTCTGCAGGGCCGCATCGAAGAGCTCGAGGCGCGGCTCGCGGGATTGATTCGGCGCGAGCCGAAGGAAGATTCCGCGAAGAGCGACGCGCCGAAGAGCGACGACTCGGCGGAGTGAGCGATGAGCGGTGAGCGGTCGCGAAAGCGGCCGGTCGATTCGCGAGAAGTGGCCGACGCCACGAACGGCGGACACGCACCCGAACACATGTCGCCGTCAACGACCACGTCAACGTGGTCGTGAACGGCGACGTGCTCGGCAACGACCAACGCGCGAGCCTTCGGGGTGACCGACGCCCGTCGACGCGGTCGCGGTCGTGAACGCCGACGGCACGCGATCGGCCTATGCCGAACGGAGGCGGCGTGAAGTGTGCGAACCTCCCGGTCCGCCTCACTCCGCTGGCGTGGGCTTCGTCCGCGCCTCGTTCGCACGCACGGCCCGGCGGCTCATGCCCGCGACTTGCAGCAGCGCAGGCTGCACGATCAGGGTCGCGAAGAGCGTGACGAACACCGTGACCGCGATGAGCTCTCCGAAGAGCCGCACGGGAATGAAGTTGCTGAGCAGCAGGACCGCGAAGCCCGCCGCGAGCGTGACGCTGCTGACCACGATCGCGCGTCCCGTGCCGCGCGCCGCGCGAATCAACGCCGGGTGCGCCATGAACCCCTTCTCACGGGTCTCTTCGCGGAAGCGCGCGAGCACGTGGATGCTGCCGTCGACCCCGAGGCCGAGCGCGATCGAGAACACGATGCCCGTGGCGGCGTTGAGCGGGATGTCCCGCACGACCATGTAGGCCATCGTGCCGACGAGCGGCAGCAGGTTCGGCGGGATGCTCAAGAGACCGAGCCGGAGGCTGCGGAAGAGCAGCGAGAGCAGCACGAAGATGATCAGGACGGCGGTCAGCAGGCTGCCGAGGAGATCCTTCACCACCGCGTCCATGCCCACCGAGCCGTCGTAGGCCTCGCCGGTGTAGGCGACGCGGATGCCCGTGCCTTCGAGGCTCTCGCTCAGGCGTCCGTCGAGCTCCTCGATGAAGCGCATGGTGGCCTGGGCCCCGATGTCGCGGACCTTGATCTGGAAACGCATGTGACGCGCGTCGGGCGTGACCCATGCGTTCAATGGGCTCTTGTCGGCGTCGCGGGCGCTCATCAATCGATGAAGCGCGCGCACCTGCTCGACGTTCACGAAAGGCGCGGTCAACGATGCGCGGTCGTTGGAGAGCAGGAAGAGCGATTGGCGCAGGATGGCGGTCTGGCTGGTGGAGGAGAGGATCTCGTCCCGCTCCACGGCCCAGGCGCCGATGGCGTCGATCTTCGCGAGCACCTCGGGATCGAGGAAGCGTCCGTCGTCGTCGCTCGTGAGGCTGACCTCGAGCGGGCGCACGCCGTCGAGCTTCTCTTCGAGGAGCAGCGTCGTGACGTGGACCGGATCCTCCTCGTCGAACTGATCGAGCAGCGCGTGATCGACCTCGATCCGCGAGGCGCCGTAGATCGACCCGCCGAGGACGATCGCCGTCACGGCGAGGATCGTGAAGGGACGCTTGAGCACCCACGCGGTGAGCCGCATCAGCGCCACGTCCAGCCACGTTCCGGTCTCCTTGGTGCGCGGCTTGGGAGCTTTCACCCAGCTCACGACGACGGGCACGAACGTGATCGTGACGACGTACGCGACCATCACGCCGCACGCGCTCGTCACGCCGAAGTGGCGCAGCATCACGGTCTTGGAGATCGCGAGGGACGCGAGACCGACCGCCGTGGTGAGCGAGGTCAGGAAACAGGCCGCCGCCATGGTGCGGACCATGCGTTGAACCGCGGGGAGCTTGTCTCCGTCACCGCGTTGCAGCTCCTCCCGGTAGCGCGCGACGAGGTGGATCGAGTCGCTGATCCCGATGATGATCAACAACGTCGGGATGATGTTGTTGAGCACGTTCATGGGCTCGCCGACGAGCCCCATCGTGCCGACCACCATCACCGCGGTGAGCGCGACCGCGCCGATCGGCAGGACCACGCCCCAGCTCCAGCGCAGGGTCAGGCCGAGGAAGATCATGCTGACCAGGAGGGTCAGCGGGACGAGCATGAGCTGGTCGGAGCGGATGTTCTCGACGATCGCGGAGCGGAGATACGGGAGACCACCGAGATGAACCGCGATGCCCTCGGGCGGCGGATTCGCCGCGAGCCATTCGCGCAAATCGGAGACCCGCTTACGCATCTCCTTGGGCGGGATCTCCTTCAAGAAGAGCGCGGAGACCGCGAGCGTTCGGTCGGCGCTGATGAGCCGCCCGTTGACCAGCTCCGATTGCTCGAGCGCCGCGCGGAGCTCCGTGACGTCCTCGTCGGTGACGGTGTCGCCGTCGACCACCGGCGCCGTCACGAGCTCGCGCTGGAGCGTCAGGCCGAGCTCGCGAAATCCTCCCGGGAACCGGGCCGGATCCGCCTCGACGAGGCTCACGAGCGCGTCCACCACGCCGGGCTCGAAGCCGTCCTCGTCTGGCTGATCGAGCTCGTCTTCGAGCGCGTCGAAGCCGCCGCCACCCTCACCCTCGGGCGCTTCCGGATCGCCACCGAGCTCCTCTTCGAGATCGTCGAAGCCGCCCGTCTCTTCGACCGGCGCCACGCGACGCGGCATCGGTGTCTCGGTGAGGCTGACGACGCGCTCGACCCAGTCTTCTTCGGTGACGTGCCGGGTGACGTCGTGCAGGTACTGCAGAGGCGCGCGCGCGAGCACGTCCTCCGCTTCGACGAGCACCATCATCACGCGGTCGGTGCCACCGAAATCCTCGCGGAATCGCTCGGCGACCCGCTCGCCCATCGCCTCACCCTCGTACGAGGAGATGAGGTTCTCGACCGAGGGGTCGACCTGGATCTTCGGGATCTGCGTCCCGGCGGTGCCAGCCAGGATCACGAGCGTCCCCAGGACGAGGATGCGGTGACGAGTCACCAGGGTGGCGAGCCAATCGAGCAAGGCAGATCCCAGCGGCGGGGGCATCCCGCGACGCGGGCGCTGGTCTAGCCGCGAACGCCCGTCGAGAGCAAGCGGACCATCGCAAAGTCGCACGGATCGTGGGGTGGACGCCGGACTCGTGTCGTAGTAACTCTGTCGTGAGTCACTCGTGAGCGGAGGTGCCCGCGGGTGTGCGACGGGTGCGACGAGCGTTTCGCGCCCACCACGAAGGAGAACAGCCATGAACCGACCGCTTCACGCCGACGCCGCACGTCTTCGTGCGCAACTGCTGGAGCTCGCCGGAAACCTCTGGTGGAGCTGGGGAATCGACGGCGCGGCGATCTTCCACGCGCTCGATCCGGAACGTTTCGAGGCGAGCGGGCACGATCCGCACGCCGTCGTCGCGGGGCTCGACGATGCGCGGTTGGTCGCCCGCGTGGACGCCCACGGGCTCGCGCCCGTCCTCGACGAGGCGGTCTCGAAGCTCCGCGCGTACGTCGCGGGGGACGGAACCTGGGGCCGCAGGCACGCCGGTCGGCTTCATCACGCGCCGATCGCCTACTTCAGCGCGGAGTTCGGTCTGCACGAGTCGTTGCCGATCTACTCGGGCGGACTCGGCGTGCTCGCCGGCGATCATCTCAAGAGCGCGTCCGACCGTGGCCTGCCGCTGATCGGGATCGGGCTCCTCTACCGCGAGGGCTACTTCCGGCAGACCCTCGATCGCGAGGGCTGGCAGGAGCAGAGCTACCCGACGATCGATCCCAGCGCGAAGGGGCTGCGCCGCGTGCTCGATCGGTCGGGCGAGCCGTTGCTCGTGACGGTCGAGACGCAGACGGGCGTGATCCACGCCGCGGTCTGGGAGCAGGCGGTGGGACGCGTGCGGCTGCTCTTGCTCGACTCGCACGTGGAGCAGAACGCGGAGGCTGATCGCGGGCTGACGCATCGGCTCTACGGCGGCGACGAGCGGATGCGCATCCGGCAGGAGCTCCTGCTCGGGGTGGGCGGGCTTCGCGCGCTCGGCGCGATGGGGATTCGCCCGGGCGTGCTGCACCTCAACGAGGGCCACAGCGCGTTCGCGGCGCTCGAAGCGGTGGCCACGCACGTGGAGCGCGAGGGGCTCCGGCTGGACGACGCGGTGCAGGAGGTCGCGAGCCGGACGCTCTTCACGACGCACACGCCGGTCCCGGCGGGACACGATCGCTTCCACGAAGATCTGCTCGTGGAGCACCTGCTCCCGATCGCGACTCGGCTCGGGCTCGACGCGCGTGGTCTGATGGCGTTCGGCCGCGTCCACCCCGACAGCGACGACGAGACGTTCTGCATGACCGTCCTCGCGCTCAAGCTCGCGCACCGCGTCAACGGCGTGTCGTACCTGCACGGGCGTGTGAGCCGCGAGATGTGGAAGCGCCTCTGGCCCGAGCGGCCGGTGCATCAGGTGCCGATCGGCCACGTGACCAACGGCGTGCATCTGCCGACCTTCTGCGCCCCGCGCATGGAGCATCTGCTCGACGCGACGCTGGAGCCCGGTTGGCGGTCGGCGCAGTCGGAGCCGGACACCTGGGCGCCGATGCTCGACGTGAGCGACGCCGCGCTCTGGGAGGTGCGACGGGGGCTCAAGCGCGATCTCGTCCACCACGTGCGCACGCTCGCGATCTCGCAGGCGCGTCGACGGGGCGAGGACGTGGCCGTGCAGCGCGCGCTGGAAGAGGCGCTCGACGAGGACGCGCTGTTGATCGGCTTCGCGCGCCGCTTCGCGACCTACAAGCGCGCGAGCCTGGTGCTCGAGGATCTCGACGTGCTCGACGCGCTCGTGAACGACCCGAAGCACCCGATGCGCTTCGTGTTCGCGGGCAAGGCGCATCCGAAGGACGAGGGCGGCAAGCGGCTGCTGCAGACGGTCTTCCGCGCGAGCCGCGATCCGCGTTTCCTCGGCAAGGTCGTGTTGCTCGAGGGGTACGATCTGAGCCTCGGTCGCGCGCTGACCCGAGGGGTGGACGTGTGGTTGAACAACCCGCGCCGACCGCTGGAGGCTTCGGGGACGAGCGGGCAAAAGGCGGTCCTCAACGGGGCGCTCAACTGCTCGATCCTGGACGGCTGGTGGGAGGAAGGCTTCGACGGTGCGAACGGGTTCGCGATCGGGGCGGGCGAGGTGCACCGTGACGTCGCGATCCAGGACCAGCGGGATCAGGAAGATCTCGTGCGGGTGCTCCGGGAAGAGGTCGCGCCTCTTTATTACCTGCGGGATGCGTCCGGGACACCGACCGCCTGGCTGCATCGGGTCAAGCGCGCGATGGCGACGTTGGCCTGGCGTTTCGTGGCGGATCGTATGGTGCGGGACTACGCGATCTCCGGGTATCTGCCGGCGGGCGGGGTTCAGCTCTCCGACGCCCGGTGAGCCGGTCAGCCGCCGGACGCCGACGCAGCAGCAC
>ERZ761602.6016-NODE-6016-length-13920-cov-3.789109_pt1 | contig 13920 bp, 10 predicted proteins | sample MGYA00512165_ERZ761602 | MGnify/ENA primary metagenome ERZ761602 (study PRJEB28899, sample SAMN02445085) | bioreactor sludge metagenome | biome: EBPR sludge; isolation source: Thorneside wastewater treatment plant | place: Australia: Brisbane, Thorneside...
GGCGCCGTCGGAGCGTCGGAGCGCGCGCGCGTGCCGCGCTCGCGCATCCATGCGTCGACCTCCGAGATCTTCAGCTTCCAGAGCTTGCCGATCTTGGTGGCGGGCAGACCCCGCTGCTCGATCCAGCGGTAGACCGATATTTTGCCTACGCCCAAATGGGCCGCGACGTCTTCGATCGATACCCAAGGCTCTGCCACGCGACCGTCTCCGCGCTCGAGGTTGGAATGAGGTGAGTGCATTCCGTGAATCGACTTTCTTACCTGGCGGAGAAAAGCCGTTCAATGCAGATCAAAGTCGACGATAGTGAGCGATTGCGGACACGGTGGCGCCGATCAGGGCGCAACCGCCACACCTGAGGCACAGCGTCACGGCCCTCGGACGACCGCCCGGCTCGCTCGAGCCGCCGGGCGCGCGCTACCGGCACGAAACTGGCCTCCCCGCCGGCGTGGGCACTCACCTCCTTCGCGCTGCGCTCTGTTCCCTCGTCTCGCTATCGCCCGCATGCGGCGTCGGAGATGGCTTCGTCGACGCCGATGACGACGGCGTCGGTGGCCGCAGCGATGGAGACGAATGGGGCCCGCATGGCGCCGGCGTGCCGAGCGGTTTCGTCGGCCCCGTGACGCTTCGCTTCGGCGACGGCGCCACATGCGGTGACCTCGGCGACCCGATCGCAGCCGGCTACGAGGGGCTGCTCGGCGAGCCCGCGGTCTGCGGTGCGTGCAGCTGCGAGGTGGTGGGGTGCGACGCCGCGGTGACGGTGACGCGGTCGGGCGACGACGACGCACCCGCGTGTTCAGGCTGCGCCGAGACCGTCTCGCTCGAGGTAGGGGCTTGCGTGAACCTGAAAGAGGGGGCGGGCTGCGGAGGCGGCCCGGGCGACGGAGCGTACGCGGTCACGAGCGTTGCGCTCTCACCCGCGACGTGCACGGCGACCTCTCCTCCGCCGGTGATCCCACCGATCGCGTGGATGTCCTACGCCGTGGTCTGTGCACCGAGCGGGGCCGGGCTCGTCCCGGGTCTGTGCATCGCAGCTACGGGCGAGCGCGAGTGCCCGGCGCCCTGGACCGAGCGGCGGGTGCTCTACGCGAGCCATGCGGATACACGAGGGTGCAGCGACTGCGGCTGCACCCCGCCCGCGTGCGCAGGCACCGTCGAGCTCTACGACGACAAGTGTGATGCCGAGCACGCGACTGGGCTCGTGGACGCACCCCTCGGCTCGACTTGCGCCGTCGTCTCGGACGACAAGCCCAAGGCACGCTTCGTGCTGAACCCCAGCTCAATGCAGTGCCAGGCAGTCGGCTCCGAACCGGTCGGTCAAGCCACCGGGACGGAGCCCACGACCGTTTGCTGCACGGAATAGGCAAAAAACACCATGGACTCGGGCCTCAATCGAACGGAACTCGAACGGCGAATCGGCCACAACCTCCGCGGCAAGTGGCGTCTGCAGCGCTTGCTCGGGTTCGGGGGTACGGCCGCCGTCTACGCGGCGGTTCACCGCAATGGGCTGCACGGCGCGGTGAAGGTCCTGCACCACGAGCTCCGGAGCAACGAAGAGGCTCGGGGGCGCTTCCTCTACGAGGGCGTCGTCGCGAACCGCGTCAAGCACAGCGGCATCGTCAACGTGCTCGACGACGACGTCACCGCCGATGGCACGCCGTTCCTGGTGATGGAGCTCCTCGACGGAGAGCCGGTCGACCACATCACGCAGCGCAGCCCCGGCGGTAAGCTGAGCGTCGAAGAGACCTGCCGCATCACGCTGCAGCTGCTCGATGTCCTCGAGGCCGCCCACGCATGTGGGATCGTCCACCGCGACATCAAGCCCGAGAACCTCTTTCTCACCAAGTACGGGCAGCTCAAGCTCCTCGACTTCGGCATCGCCTCGTCCGAGTCGGCCGATGACAAGCGCGTCGTCACTCGTTCGGGTTACACCATGGGCACGCCCGGCTACATGCCGCCCGAGCAAGCGACCGGTGATTGGGACGTGGTCGGCCCGCGCTCGGACATCTGGGCGGTGGGCGCTTCGATGGTCGCGATGCTCACCGGCGAGCGCGTCCACGAGCACTCGTGCATGCACAAGCTCCTGCAGCGGACGGCGTCGACCCCGGTGGCGCCCATCCGCGACAGGCTCCCCGGGCTCGCCCCCGCCATCGCCGGCGTCATCGATCGGGCGCTCGCGTTCGAGATCGAAGATCGATGGGAGTCGGCGGCGCAGATGCGAGCCGCGCTCGAGGTCGCGCTGCTGCAGGGCAACCCGACGCTCCCCGCCTTCCCGGTGCAAGAAGAGGTGGCTCCCACGGTCCGGTGGATTCCGCGCCGCGTGAGGAACGCCAAGTCATCTCGCCTCGTCGGCGCGATCGCGCTGTCGTTCGGTATCCTGCTCGGAAGCGGCATCGCCAAGCACACGCTCGCGCGAGCGTCGTCTGCGCCGGAGACCACCGCCACGCCGGTCCCCAGCGCCTCCACCATCGCCGCGAGCCCGGCCTCGGGCCCGGCCACCGACCCGGCGATCGTCCGCCTGTCGCAGAGCGTGGCAGCGCGTCCGAGCGCGGCGCCCGCTACCACGGTGGCGCAGAATGCACAGAGCCCGATGCGCCGCCACGTCGCGCCCGCCGCCGCGGCCGAGACGACGTACGACGAGCTCGGTGGCGCGGCCGCGACCGAGCCGTCGCCGGCCAAGCAGATCCGCTTCGTCGACGCCGATCAGCTCTTCCGCACCCGCCTCTGAGGAGCCATGCGCAGACCATTAGTCGTCGCTTCGTGTGCAGTGCTCGCGACCCTCGCCCCCTCCGCGTTCGCCGAGGAGCTCGGGGGCACGGTCGCGGCGCAGGTGCTCTTCGATCGCGGCCGGAGCGCGTTCGACGCCGGCCGCATCGAAGAGGCGTGTGCCGCGTTCGAAGAGAGCATGCGGCTCGACCCCGCGAACGGCACGCTCCTCAACCTCGCGCGGTGCCACGAGCAACAGGGGCGCGTCACCACCGCGTGGAGCGAGTACCGCGACGCCCTCGACATGTCGCGAAGGCTCGGTCAGCTCCAGCGCGCCGCGGTCGCCGAAGCGGCCATGGCGCGGCTCGAGCCGCGCCTGCCCAAGCTCAAGGTCGTCATGACCGCCCCCCCACCCGGGGTGGTCATCACGCACAATGGCACGAGCCACCGCGCCGCGTTCTTGGGCGCGGCCATGCCGGTCGACCCCGGCGCCCACGTCATCTCGGTCTCGGCCCCGGGCCGCGAAGCCTACGAGACGACGGTGCACGTCGACGAGGCCGACACCCACGAGGTCGTGGTGCCGGCGCTCGACGTGGAGACGGTCGGCGATCGGCCATCGCCGCTCTTCTACGCCGGCGTGGTGTCCGGCAGCGTGGCCCTCACGAGCCTCGTCGCCGGCGCGGCGCTGGGCGGCGTCGCGCTCGCGCAGCAAGCCGACGCCGAGTCGGATCCGCAGCTCTGTCCGCAAAAGCGCTGCACACCGCTCGGCCGCGCTCAGGTCGACAGCGCCGAGACGAAGGCCGACGCCGCGGTCGCGCTCCTCTCGATCGGCGGCGCCCTCGCGGCTGCATCCGCCGTGATGCTGGTCGTCGATCGCACCCGCACGCCCGAAGAGGCACCGGCCGAGGCTACTGCGACGCTGGTGCCTTGGGCGGGTCCCCAGAGCGGCGGCTTCGCGTTCGCGTCCGCATGGTGACGCCGACCAGGTAAGCTGTGCGCTGTCGTGCCCCGCAGCGCGCACTCCCCCGTCGTCACCACGATCCTCGCCGCGATGCTCGCAGCGTGCGGGGCTCGGTCCGACCTCGACGTCGGCGACTCGATAGACGAGGCGCCCGCCGCGCGCTGTGGTGACGGGCGCGTCGACCCCGGCGAGAGCTGCGACGACGCCGGCCGCACCGACGGCGGGTGCACCGACGATTGCCGCCTCGACACCTGCGGCAACGGCGTCCTCGAGCCGCGTGAGGCCTGCGACCGGGGCAGCTTGAACGAGGACCGGCCGGCCCTCGGCGTCCTGCAAGGCGACACCCTGCGCGCCCTCGTCCCCCACCCCATCGATACGACCCCCGACGTCTACTATTCGTATACGTCCGAGAGCGCTCACACCGGGTTCGAGGCCGTCCGAACGAGCAGGCTCTTCTTCACGTACGGGCCCGGCGGCCTCGCGCTCACCACGCTGCACGGCATCGATCTCGACTCGTCGGGCGTGATGCAACCCAAGGGCGTGGTGGAGCAGACGTTCTCGGGGGTGCCCCTCGGCGCCGGCGTGGTCGTCGCCGACGACGGCCCCCACGAGCTCGCCTCGGCGGGCTCGCTCTCGATCTTCGGGCGCTGGGCCTTTCAGGGGAACACCGACGGCGGCGCGATCGGTCCGCTCCCGTTTCCCGGCACGTGGACGATTCAGGTCGACGCCGTGTTCGAGACCGGCATCGACTCCTGGCAGGTCCTGGGGGATACCTGGGCGTACGAGTCCGCCCCGATCGATCTCGATGCCGCAGCGCCCGCCTTCCTCGTCGCGTACGAAACCCCGAGCCTCTGCCGGCGCGACTGCTCCGTCCCGCGCTGCGGCGACGGTCGCCTCGACGGGGGCGAGGTCTGCGACGACAACAACACGTCGTCCGGCGACGGGTGCCGGGCCGACTGCCGCGCGCGCGACTGAGCGCGGCGCTCGCGAAGCGCGCCGGATGGCCGCCGTACACGCGGCGCTGCTCGCCGTCGACGCCCGCTGCGATCGGGCCGCGCGGCGCGAGTCCGACCCCATCGGCTTCGTCCATCGGTACGACGCGCCGCTCGATCGCGAGATCGTCGCCCTCATCGCCTCGTCGTTCGCGTTCGGCAACGTCAAGGCGCTGCGCGCCAAGATCGCGGACTGCCTCGACCGCCTGGGCCCCTCCCCGTCCGCCGCGCTCGACGACGCCGCGCGGGTCCGGCGGGTGCTCCGCGGCTTCAAGCACCGCGTCTACACCGAGCACCACGTCGCCGCGCTCTTGCTCGGCGCGCGCGCGGTCCAGCGCGCGAGCGGCTCGCTCGGCGCGGCCCTCGCCGCCGCCTACGACCAGTCCAGCGGCGACCTGGTCTCGGCCCTGGCGTCATGGGCCGGCGCCATCCGCGCCGCGGGCGGGCTCAGCCGCACCGCCGGCAACGGCGCCGCGCACATCCTGCCGAACCCGCGCGGCGGGGGCGCCAACAAGCGCCTCATGCTCCTGCTCCGTTGGATGGTCCGCCCGGCCGACGGGGTCGATCTCGGCCTCTGGCCGCTTCCACCGGCCGCGCTCGTCATCCCCCTCGACGTGCACATCCACAAGCTCGGCCAGAACCTCGGCCTCACGCGTACCAAGACGCCCAGCTGGCGAGCGGCGCTCGAGATAACCGATGGCCTGCGCCGCTTCGATCCCGACGACCCCACGCGGTTCGACTTCTCGCTCTGCCACCTCGGCATGGTCCAACGCTGCCCGTCTCGCCGCGATATCCGCCGTTGCGAGGGCTGCGGGGTAAAGCCGGTCTGCCGGCATTGGGCCGAAAACTAGCCAAGGGCGTCGGTGCCATCTACGCTGACCGTCAGCGGTGAGTAGGCACGTGCACAAGCTTCGAGGCACCTTCGCAGTCGTCGTCTTCGTGGGCAGCGCGCTCGCGGCCGGGTTCCCGATGGGGTGCCTGCCCGAGCTGCCCGAGGCCAACCTGCCCGAGACCCCGAAGCTCGAGGCCCCGCAGATGCCCGAAATCCCGCAGTTCGAGCCGCCCGAGCAGCCCGAGCTCGCGCCGCCCGATGCGCCCCAGACGCCGGTCCCGAGCGGCCTCGGGGGCGGCAACTGCTGCATCCGCACCGGCGTCCTCGCCGAGTCGAAGTGCAAGGGCGCGGCGAGCTGCTGCGTCAAAGCGATCGAGGACATGGGCGCCTGCGAGGACGCGAAGGGCTTCTGGTTCTTCACGCCCGAGGGCTGCGCCGGCGCTTGCTAGGTTAGCTACCGGCGCGGGGACCCAAAGCGTCGCCACGCCGAGTCGACCTCATCGGCGAGCTGCCGTGCGAGCGTGACCACGTCGGCGCGGGTCGCGTCGAACGCTTCGCGCTGCGCATCGGCCTGGTACGCCCGAAGGCTCGCCGGATAGCTCACCCAAAGATGCCCGCCCAGTTGCACGGCGGCATCGACGACGAGCTCCTCGAGCTCGGCTTGGCTCCCGATGTCGGCGAGCGTGACCTCCTGATAGCCCGGGTCCCACGACTGTACCCAATACCGACGCCCGCCGAATAGCGGCACGAACCCGTGAACGTCCGGGACTCGCCGGCCGAGCAGCGCGTGAAACATCAGGACCAGCGACTCACCGTAGGTGGCCCTCCAGACACAGCCCTGCGCGTCGGGCGGCGCGCCTTGCCGCACTTCAATGACAATATCATCATTTTCACTCGCGGTCTCACCAGCGACTCGCAAGAGCGCCTTGCGTTCGAGCGCGCTCCCGAAGCCCATCGTCAGCCCGCCGAGGCGCACGAGATCCAAGCTCGTGCTCGGACGATCGGGCTGGATCCGGCGCATCGCCGCGCCGAACTTCGCCCACTCGGTCCGGACCTGCGCCTCGTCGGCGGGGGAGAGCGGACCGGTGAGCTCGTCGGCCCACGCCAACCAGGCGGCCCGGCTTTGGGGCGTCTTGGCGCGGAGCCGCCCGACCACGGCGGGGTCCCCGCCCCTCGTCGGCTCCGATTCGAGCGCCGCGCGCCAGGTGACCAAGAAGCGTTCGACCGCCGCGTCTGCGTCGCACGCCCATTTCGCGTCTTTGCATGCCAGGTGGATCGACGCCGCGTAGCGGACGGTGTCGACGACCACGGGGCCAAAGCCCGACCGATCGAAGTCCTCGAGCCCGAAGGTCTCGGCCGTGACGACGAACTGCTCGAGGTGCGCGTCGCCGTGCACCGCGCTCGTCGGGAGGGCAGTGCGCCGGTCGGCGAACGCCTCGCAGGCGCGGAGCTCGAACGGCTCCGCCAGCATGCGAAAGTAGCGAAACCGACTGGCCTCGAGCTTCGCGATGAGCGCCGGGCTGGCGCCACCCCGCGAGAGCTCCGCCCGATCGAGCTCGAAGCTCGCCGCCGGATGCCCGGACGCCGCAGGGGCGATCGGCGCCGCGGCCGGGGTACACGCGACGCCGGCCAAGAGGGAGAGACCGCAGAGGACGCGCCCGGCGCGAGACATCGACCCGTATCTTAGCTGCGAGCGGCCAGAGGAGCGCCCAGCACCTCGCGGACGCGAGCGGCGAGCGACGCGGGGGTGACCGGTTTCTGGATGTAGGCGATTTCCGACTCGAGGACACCGTGCCTGACGATGCTGTCATCGGTATAGCCCGACATGCAGAGCAGCTTCGTCTCCGGCCGCGTGGCGCGCAGACGCGCCGCCAGCTCGGGACCGCTCATCTGAGGCATCACGACGTCGGTGAGGAGCAGGTGAATCGGGCCCGCGTGCTTCTCGGCCGCCAGGATCGCCGCGCCCGGTCCGCTCGCCGCGATCACGCTGTAGCCGTGTCGCTCGAGCATGCTCACCACGACGGCGCGCACCGCGTCGTCGTCCTCGACCAGCAGGATGGTCTCGTCGCCGTCGAGCGTCACGGGCGACGACACCACGGCGAGCGGCTCGGCGTCACCGTTCACGCGCGGGAGGTACACCTTGAACGTCGTGCCCTTGCCGACCTCGCTGTAGACCCACACGTTGCCCCCGGCTTGCTGCACGATGCCGAACACGGTCGAGAGCCCCAAGCCCGTGCCCTTGCCCTGGCCCTTGGTGGTGAAGAACGGTTCGAAGATGTGCTCCTGTGTCGCCTTGTCCATGCCGACGCCGCTGTCCGAGACGGCCAGCATGACGTGCGGCCCCGACTTGGACGGGATGTGGCTGACGGCGTACGCCTCGTCGAGGTCGACCGCGGCGGTCTCGATCGTCAACTTGCCTCCGCGCGGCATGGCGTCACGCGCGTTGACGACGAGGTTGAGGATCACCTGCTCGATCTGGCTCGGGTCGACGCGCACGCGGCCCACCAAACGCGAGATCAAGACCAGCTCGATGTCCTCGCCGAGGATACGCGCGAGCATGCGCTCCATGCTCACGAGCACGTCGTGGAGCTCGAGCACCCGAGGCTGCACGAGCTGCTTGCGGCTGAACATCAAGAGCTGCGCCGTGAGGCTGGACGCTCGCACGGCTGCGCCGCGAATCTCCTCCATGTCCTCACGCATGGGGTCGGCGGGCCGCAGATCGCTCAGCAAGAGGTCCGCGTAGCCCAGAATGACCGAGAGCAAGTTGTTGAAGTCGTGCGCGACCCCACCCGCGAGCCGACCGATGGCCTCCATCTTTTGCGCCTGGCGCAGCTGCTCTTCGCTGGATCGCAGCGCACCCTCGCTGCGCTCCAGCGCCTCCTCTGCTCGCAGCTGGTCGGTCACGTCGGTGACGAGCACCAGACGCGCCTCCCGCCCGCCGAAGACGAGCGCGTTCAGCCGCAGCTCGACCATCCGCGCGGTGCCGTCGCGCCGCTTGTGGCGTACCACGAGCGGCCGCGACGGGTCGGTCGGCCCGGAGACGAGCGCCCTGTTCTTTTCGATATCCTCGGCGGGCCAGACCGCCTCCAGCGTCAGGCGCTTGAGCTCGGCTCGCGTGTAGCCGTACTGGGCCTCGGCCGCCGCGTTGGCCTCGAGAAACTCGAGCGTGCCCGGGTCGAACACGTAGAGCGGCTGGGGGTTGCTCTCGAAGATCATTCCGTACCGCTCGCGCGCCGTCCGCTCTGCCTCGTACGAGCGCGCGTTGGCGATCGCGAGCGCGGCGTGCTCCGCCAGCGCCTCGAACAGGCGCACGTCGTCCTCGGTGAACGGCTCGCCGGGCCGGGCCCTGAGCAGCTGGGCGACGCCGATCACTCGCCCTCGGGAGCGAAGCGGCAGCGCGATCAGGCTCGTCACCGGGAACACGTCGAGGAACGGGCGAAACCGCGGCGGGATCATGGCCCCGAACTGCGCCGTATCGACGACCGGGATCAGCATCGGCTGGCCCGTGGCGGCGACGCGCCCCGAAACACCCTCACCGACTCGTTGAGGCACCGACATCAGCGCTTGCCCGGCCTGAATCACGGCCGCCTCGGGGTGGTAGGCGGCGGCGGCCGCGTCGAACGCGTCGTCCTCGTCGCTGATCGTGCGAACCGAACAGAGATCGCCCCCTCCGAGCTCGCTCATCCGTCGCGCGACGACCCGCATCGTCGTCATGTAGTCCTGCGATGCGGCCGCGAACTCGCGCGCGGCGTCGGCGAGCAACTGGAGGCGCGCCGCCATCTTTTCCACCGCGACGTTCGAGACCGCCCTGTCCGCCGACCTCCCCCGTGGTTCTGTCACTTCGGCCCCACGAGCCTAGGGTACCACCAGCCGCAGCTGACGACGCAGTGCGTCTTCTTTGACGTCGATGCCGCCCCAGCCGCGACCCACGTCGCCTCTGGGGTACACTTCACCCGTCATGATTGAGACATCGCTGGAGGTGGACGCGGTCGACCGCGCCATCGCGGGCTCGCTGCACCTCGACGGCGCCGTGCTGCCCATGCTGCACGCGATCCAGGACGAGCTCGGCTACGTCCCCGGCTTCGCCACCGACCGGATCGCCGAGGCGCTCAACCTCTCGCGCGCCGAGATCTACGGGGTCGTCACCTTTTACCACGACTTTCGCAGCACCCCGCCCGGCCGCCACGTGGTGAAGGTCTGCCGCGCCGAAGCGTGCCAGGCGATGGGTGCCGACGCCCTCGTCGATCACATGAAGCAGAGGCTCGGCTGTGACTTCCACGAGACGAGCCCCAGCAGCGCGGGCTCGGTGACGCTCGAGCCCGTGTATTGCCTCGGCAATTGCGCGGTCGGGCCGTCGCTCTCGATCGACGGCAAGCTGCACGGTCGCGTGACGAAAGAGCGCTTCGACGATCTCGCCAAGACGGAGCTCGGATGACGCGGGTCTTCGTTCCGCTCGACGCATCGGCGAAGTCGGTTGGCGCCGACCAGGTCGCGAACGCGCTCGCGATGATGGACGGCGTCGACGTCGTGCGCACCGGCTCTCGCGGCATGCTCTGGCTCGAGCCGATGGTGGAGGTCGAGACGCCCCGCGGCCGCATGGCCTACGGCCCGGTGCAGGCGCACGACGTGCCGGGCCTCATGGCGGCGGGCTTTCTCGAGGGCAAGCCGCACCCGCTCTCGCACGGCCTCACCGAAGAGATCCCTTACCTCAAGCAGCAAGAGCGCCTCACCTTCGCGCGCTGCGGGGTCATCGACCCCCTCGACGTCGCGGACTACGAGAAGCACGACGGCTTCAAGGGCCTCGAGGCGGCCCTCCGCATGAGCGGCGCCGAGATCGTCGACGTCGTGACCAAGTCGGGCCTGCGCGGTCGCGGCGGTGCCGCGTTTCCCACCGGCATCAAGTGGAAGACGGTGCTCGATACGCCCGCCGACCAGAAGTACGTCGTCTGCAACGCCGACGAGGGCGACTCGGGCACGTTCTCGGACCGCATGATCATGGAGGGCGATCCGCTCGTCCTGATCGAGGGCATGATCATCACGGCCGTCGCCGTCGGCGCGACCAAGGGCTTCGTCTATCTCCGCTCCGAGTACCCCGACGCCGAGCGCGTGTTCGGCCACGCCATCGAGGCCGCGAAAAAGGCGGGCTACCTCGGTGACGACGTCCGCGGGAGCGGCAAGGCGTTCCACCTCGAGCTCCGGCGCGGCGCGGGCTCGTACGTGTGCGGTGAAGAGACAGCCCTCCTCGAGAGCCTCGAAGGCAAGCGGGGCGTGGTGCGCTACCGGCCGCCGGTGCCGGCCGTGTCCGGGCTCTTCGGCAAGCCCACCGCGCTCAACAACGTGAACACGTTCGCGTCGGTGCCGATCATCCTGCACCGGGGCGCCGACTTCTACCGCGACTACGGCGTCGGCAAGTCGCGCGGCACGGTCGCGTTCCAGCTCGGCGGCAACGTGAAGCACGGCGGCATCGTGGAGAAGGCCTTCGGCCTCACCCTGCGGCAGCTCGTCTACGACTTCGGCGGTGGCAGCGCGTCGGGGCGCCCCATTCGCTGCGCGCAGATCGGTGGGCCCCTCGGCGCCTATCTGCCCGAGTCCGAGTTCGACATCCCCCTCGACTACGAAGCCTTCGCGGCCAAGAACGCGCTCGTCGGCCACGGCGGGGTGGTGGTGTTCGACGACACCGTCGACATGGCCAAAATGGCGCGCTTCGCGATGGAGTTCTGCGCGATCGAGTCTTGCGGCAAATGCACGCCGTGCCGCATCGGCGCGCGGCGTGGCGTCGAGCTCATCGACAAGCTCGTGAAGAGCAAGCGGCGTGAGGTCGAGCACGACACGCTGCTCGATCTGTGCAACACCATGACACACGCGTCGCTCTGCGCGCTCGGCGGCCTCACCGCGTACCCGGTCGAGAGCGCCCTCCGCTACTTTCCCGAAGACTTCGGGCTGCCTGTTCGCAATTAGGAGAGACCCGCGATGTACTCGGTCAAAGAAGTCGACTTCGGTACCCCGGCGCGCACGTCGGACGAGACCGTCACCGTCACCGTCGACGGCAAAGAGATCACGGTGCCCCACGGCACGAGCGTCATGCGCGCGTCGATCCAGGCCGGGGTCAACGTGCCCAAGCTCTGCGCGAGCGACGCGGTCGAGTCGTTCGGGTCGTGCCGGCTCTGCCTCGTCGAGATCGAGGGCCGCCGGGGCTACCCCGCGTCGTGCACGACCCTCGTCGCGCCGGGGATGAAGATCAAGACGCAGTCTCCCCAGCTCGCCAAGCTCCGCCGCAACGTGATGGAGCTCTACGTGTCGGATCACCCGCTCGACTGCCTCACGTGCACCGCCAACGGCAACTGCGAGCTGCAAGAGGTCGCGGGCGTGGTCGGGCTGCGTGAGGTTCGCTACGGCTACGCCGGCGAGAACCACCTGAGCTCACCCAAAGACGAGTCGAACCCCTACTTCACGTTCGACCCCGCCAAGTGCATCGTCTGCTCGCGGTGCGTGCGCGCGTGTGAAGAGGTGCAGGGCACCTTCGCCCTCACCGTCGCGGGTCGCGGCTTCGACTCGGTCATCGCGCCCGGCAAGACGTCGTTCATGGACTCGGAGTGCGTATCGTGCGGCGCCTGCGTGCAGGCCTGCCCTACCGCGACCCTCACCGAAAAGTCGCTCACCACCCACGGGCAGCCCGATCACACCGTCAAGACCACGTGCGCCTACTGCGGCGTGGGGTGCTCGTTCCGCGCCGAGGTAAAAGGCGACCAGGTGGTGCGCATGGTCCCCGACAAGCAGGGCGGCGCGAACCACGGCCACTCGTGCGTCAAGGGTCGCTTCGCCTGGGGGTACGCCACCCACAAAGATCGCATCACCGCCCCGATGATCCGCAGCTCGATCAAGGAGCCGTGGAGAGAGGTCTCGTGGGCCGAGGCGATCGCGTACGCGGCCTCCGAGATCAAGCGCATCCAGGCCCAGTACGGGCGCGACTCGGTGGGCGGTATCACGTCGTCACGGTGCACGAACGAGGAGACGTTCCTCGTTCAAAAGCTGGTGCGCGCCGCGTTCGGAAACAACAACGTCGACACGTGCGCGCGCGTCTGCCACTCGCCCACCGGCTACGGCCTCAAGACCACCCTCGGCGAGTCGGCCGGTACGCAGAACTTCGACTCGGTCGACCAGACCGATTGCATCATCGTCGTCGGCGCCAACCCGACCGACGCCCACCCGGTGTTCGCTTCGCACATGAAAAAGCGCCTCCGCGAGGGGTGCAAGCTCATCGTCATCGATCCGCGCACCATCGATCTCGTGCGCACGCCACACGTCGAGGCCGACTTTCACCTCCAACTTCGCCCCGGCACCAACGTCGCCGTCATCAACGCCCTCGCCCACGTGGTCGTCACCGAGGGTTTGGCCAAGGACGACTACATCCGCGCGCGGTGCGATCTCGCCGAGTACGAGAAGTGGAAGGCGTTCATCTCGGATCGCAAGAACTCGCCCGAAGAGATGGAGCAGCACACGGGCGTGCCCGCCGCCGAGATCCGCGGCGCCGCGCGCCTCTTCGCCGGCGCGCCCAACGCGGCCATCTATTACGGACTCGGCGTCACCGAGCACTCGCAGGGCTCGACCATGGTGATGGGCATCGCGAACCTCGCCATGGTGACCGGCAACATCGGTCGCCCCGGCGTCGGCGTGAACCCGCTCCGTGGCCAGAACAACGTGCAAGGGTCGTGCGACATGGGCTCGTTCCCCCACGAGCTCCCCGGCTACCGCCACGTCTCCGACCCGACCGTGCGCGCCCTCTTCGACGGGGTGTGGGGCGTCAGCGTGCAGCCCGAGCCGGGCCTGCGCATCCCGAACATGTTCGATGCCGCCGTCGATGGCAGCTTCAAGGCCCTCTACGTGCAGGGCGAAGACGTGGCCCAGTCCGACCCCGAGACCAAGCACGTCACCCACGCCCTCGAGTCTCTCGAGTGCTTGATCGTGCAGGACCTGTTCCTGAACGAGACGGCGAAGTTCGCGCACGTGTTCTTGCCCGGCTCCACGTTCCTGGAGAAAGACGGCACGTTCACCAACGCCGAGCGGCGCATCAACCGCGTTCGCAAGGTGATGGAGCCCAAGAACGGCCTCGCCGATTGGCAGATCACGTGCGCGCTCTCGAACGCGCTCGGCTACCCCATGACGTACGAGCACCCGTCCGAGATCATGGCCGAGATCGCCAAGCTCACCCCCACGTTCACCAACGTGACCTACGAGAAGATCGATCGGCTCGGCAGCATCCAGTGGCCGTGCAACGACAGGCACCCCGACGGCACGCCCGTCATGCACGTCGACGAGTTCGTGCGCGGCAAGGGCCGCTTCATGATCACGGCGTACGTGCCCACGAGCGAGCGCGCCTCGTCCAAGTTCCCGCTCCTCCTCACCACGGGGCGCATCCTCAGCCAGTACAACGT
>ERZ761602.6017-NODE-6017-length-13914-cov-51.597879_pt1 | contig 13914 bp, 5 predicted proteins | sample MGYA00512165_ERZ761602 | MGnify/ENA primary metagenome ERZ761602 (study PRJEB28899, sample SAMN02445085) | bioreactor sludge metagenome | biome: EBPR sludge; isolation source: Thorneside wastewater treatment plant | place: Australia: Brisbane, Thorneside...
GTCGGCAACTTTCTTGCCACCGTGCGGCGCGCCATGCCGCCGCAGGCAAGGGAAATCGGCGGCCTGGTTCGCTCGCTGGTCGCCGCCAAGGTCTGCCCGAACCAGTTGCGGGAGGTCGTCGCCGAGGCGCTCACCGACCATGCAACCGGCCATGCCTTTGCCTATGTGCTGGCCTGGCTGCGCGTCAGCGGCGGCAATTCGGTGCTGCCGCCCTGGGTCCGCCGGCAATTTCCCGAGACCACCCGGCTGATCCGCCGCTTGCGGGAAACCCCGTGCAACGAGGCGGCCTGCCCGTATTGCCCGATCCATCTCGATCCGTGCAAGGAACTGGAACGCTGCTTCGGCTACGCCGCCTTTCGCCCGGAGCCGAAGAACCCGGATGGCGGCTCGCTGCAGGAAGATATCGTCCGCGCCGGTTATGCCGGCGAAAGCCTGCTCGCGATTCTGCCCACCGGCGGCGGCAAGTCGATCTGCTACCAGTTGCCCGCCCTGTCGCGGCATTGGCGCAACGGCAGCCTGAGCATCGTCATCTCGCCGCTGCAATCGCTGATGAAGGACCAGGTCGACAACCTGATCAAGGCGGGAATCTACAACTCGGGCACCCTGAACGGCATGCTGACCATGCCCGAGCGGCGCGACGTGCTGGACAAGGTGCGTCTCGGCGACATCGGCATTCTTCTGGTGTCGCCCGAGCAGTTTCGCAACCGCGCCTTCGTCGACGCCATACGCTCGCGCCAGATCGGCGCCTGGATTTTCGATGAAGCGCATTGCCTGTCCAAATGGGGCAACGATTTCCGTCCCGACTACCTCTATGTCTCGCGCTTCATCCGCGAACGCCATGCCGCTTCGGCCGGGGAAAGCGCGCCGGTCAGTTGCTTTACCGCCACCGCCAAGCGCGAGGTCGTCGAAGACATCCGCGCCCACTTCCGGGAATCGCTGGGCCTGACCCTGCGCATCCTCGATGGTGGCCACGAGCGGGAGAACCTGCACTACGAAGTCATTGCCGCCGGCACGCCGGAGAAGAACCCGCTGATCCACCGCCTCCTCGAGAACGAATTCGGCCCGGCCCGCGGCGCGGCGCAACCCGGCGGCGCCGTCGTCTTCGCCGGCAAGCGTGGCCGGACGGAGGAGATATCCGGCTTTCTCAAGGACATGGGCTGGGCCTGCGCCCACTATCACGCCGGGCTCGATCCCGGCTTGAAGAAGGACATCCAGCAGACGTTCATCCGCGGCGACCTGAAGATCATCGTCGCCACCAACGCCTTCGGCATGGGCGTGGACAAGCCTGACGTGCGCCTCGTCATCCATGCGGACATCCCCGGCTCTCTGGAAAACTACCTGCAGGAAGCCGGGCGGGCCGGCCGTGACCTGCGCAATTCGCGCTGCGTGCTGCTCTACGACGAGGAAGACGTCGAGGCGCAATTCAGTCTGTCGGCGCGTTCGCGTCTTTCGCGGCAGGACATTGCCGGCATCCTGCGCACCCTGCGCCGCCATTCGAACAAGACCAAGAGCAGCGAAATCGTCGTCACCCCGGGCGAGATCCTCGCCGACGACGATCTGGAAACCAGCATCGAGGCGGACAATCCCGACGCCGATACCCGGATTCGCACCGCCATTTCCTGGCTCGAGCGGGCGCGCTTTCTCGAGCGCAACGAAAACCACACGCGGGTATTCCCCGGCTGCCTCAAGGCGCCTTCCCTGGCGGATGCGGAGAAACGTCTCGCCAGGGGCAATTTCTCCGAGGAAATCAGGCGCCGCTACCTCCATCTGATCTCGCTGCTGATCAACGCGCGCGACGACGAAGGGATCAGCACCGACGAACTGATGCTGGCGCTCGGCGTGAGCAGCCACGAGGTCATCCGCATGCTGCATCAGCTGGAGCAGATGGGCGTTCTGAGCAACGATCTGGCGTTGACCGTATTGCTGCGGCGCGGCGTCAGGGACAGCTCGGCCGACCGTCTCGCCCGGCTCGCCGCAATGGAATCGTCCCTCCTCGCCCTGCTGCCGGAACTGGCGCCGCAGGCCGGCGAGGGCGAGTGGCAGGATGTCAATCTGCGTGGGCTGTGTCAGGAACTGAAGCAGCGCGGCGGACTCGACTTCCTGCCGGACGAGCTGATGAAGCTGCTGCATTCGCTGGCCCGCCCCTTTGGCAACGAGGAAGGAAGCCGGCGCGCCCTGTTCGATGTCCGTCTGCTGCGCCGGGAAATTCTCAAGGTCCGCCTGCTGCGGCCGTGGTCGAACATCCGCGACATCGCCGAAAAACGCCGGGCGGTCTCCGCCGTGCTCCTCCACACCCTGCTTGCCCGGCTGGACGACAGGCTGCGCGGCGTCGACCTGCGGGTCGAGTGCAGGATCGGCGACTTGGCGCATGCCCTGAAATCCAACCTGGAAATCGGTCCGCAACTGAAGGATGACCTGACCGCCATCGACGCCGGTCTGCTCTACCTGCACGACAACGGCGTGCTGATTCTCGATCGCGGCAAGACGGTCTTCCGGTCGGCGATGACGATCAGGATTTACCCCGAGGAAAAGCGCGGTTTCGCCAGCACCGACTTCGAGCCGCTGAAGGAGCATTACCACGAGAAGAATTTCCAGATCCACGTCATCCACGAATACGCCAGGCTGGGCCTGAAAAAGCTCTCGGAAGCGCTCGCTTTCGTCCTCGCCTATTTCACGCTGCCCAAGGTCGAATTCATCCGACGCTATTTCGCCGGGCGCAAGGAAATTCTCGACCGCGCGACCACCGAGGAATCTTGGCGGCGAATTGTCGACAGCCTGCGCCACCCGCTGCAGCAGCGCCTGGTCGCCGAGAAGGCCGACACCAACCGCCTGATCCTGGCCGGCCCCGGCTCGGGCAAGACACGGGTCATCGTCCATCGCGTCGCCTATCTGGTGCGGGTGCTGCGCGAAGCGCCGGGCAGCATCATCGTGCTGGCCTTCAATCGCGGCGCCGCCCGGGAAATCCGCCAGCGCCTGCGCCAGTTGATCGGCAACGATGCGCTCGGCGTCACCGTGCTGACCTATCACGCCCTGGCGCTGCGCCTGACCGGCAGCAGCCTGGCCAACCTGACCGGGCAACAGGACGAGGCGCAGGCGAAGATCGCGCTGGAGGCCATCCTCGACCAGGCGATTGCCCTGCTCCAGGGAAAGACCGGCGCCGGTGACGAGCCCGATGGCGCCGACGAACTGCGCGAGCGACTTCTTGCCGGCTATCGCTACATTCTGGTCGACGAGTATCAGGACATCGATCAGCGTCAATACGACCTGATCAGCGCCCTCGCCGGCCGCCAGACCCAGGACCGGGATGCCCGCCTGACCCTGCTGGCGGTCGGCGACGACGACCAGAACATCTACAGCTTCCGCCACACCAGCAACGATTTCATCCGGCGCTTTCAGGAAGACTACCAGGCCAGACTCGAGTATCTGGTCGAGAACTACCGCTCGTCGCGCCACATCATCGAAGCGGCCAATCGCCTCATCGCCGCCAATCCCGGGCGGCTGAAGACCGGCCATCCGATCCGCATCAACCATGCCCGCCAGAACGACGCCGCCGGCGGTCGCTGGCGGCAGCTCGACCCGCTGGCGCAGGGCCGGGTGCAGATTCTGTCCGTTCCCGACGATGCGCTTGGCCAGGCGGCGGTGGCAATGGCCGAAGTCTGCCGTCTGCAGTCGCTGGCGCCCGACGCCGACTGGTCGGACTTCGCCATCCTCGCCCGCAACCGCGCGACGCTCGACCCGGTCCGCGCCTGGTGCCAACGCGAAAATGTCGCCCATCGCCTGAGCGATCGCGAAAACCCGGGCCGCCCGAAGTTTCACCAGACCCGCGAAGGGCACTGGCTGCTCGACCTGCTGCAGGCCAAACGTGCCCGCAGCCTGCGCCCGGCCGCCCTGCTCCGCTGGTTTCACCGGCACTTCGGCAGTCTGGCCCAGGACAATCCGCATCTCGCCCAGTTGGGCATCTTCTGCGAGGAACTCGAAGCCGTCTGGGGCGAACTGCGCGTGCCGGCCAGCCTGGTCGCCGATGAACTCCACGATTTCTCGGCCGACATCGCCCGCAGCGAAAAGGGCCGTTTGACCCTGTCGACCGTGCATGCCGCCAAGGGCCGGGAATTCCGCCACGTCCTCCTCCTCGACGGCGGCAACTGGCTGCAATCGACTGCCGATGAGCGCCGTCTCTACTACGTCGGCATGACCCGGGCACGGGAAACCCTGACCCTGTGCCAGGGTGTCCGGCGCGGCAACCCCTTCTCGCCAGCGCTCGACGGCGCGGGCGTCACCCGCTGCCCGCTGCCTGCTCCGTTGCCCGATCTGACCGGCCTGGCGCGAAAATACCGGACGCTCGGTTTCGCCGACGTCGACCTGGGTTTCGCCGGGCGCAAGCCGGCGGACGATCCGCTTCATTCCCATCTCGACCGCATCGCCGTCGGTCAGCCGCTCGAACTGGTTCGGGTCGCCCACGGCTGGGGTCTGCGAGCGCCCGGCGAGACGCTCGTCCTGGGCCGCCTGGCCGGCAAATACTCATTGCCGGCGACGGACAAGGTCGAAGCCAGCGTCGAAAGCGTCGTCCGGCGCCATCGCGATCAGTCCCGGCCCGAATTCGCCAGCCAGCTCAAATGCGAGCACTGGTACGTGCTGCTGCCCACCCTGACCTGGTGCGAAGCGCCGGCGGAAGACATCCACAGCTGATCCGACCTCTCCCTCCGCGGCGAGCGACGGCCGATTTTTGCCGTTTTCTCCCGGTCGACCGCAGCTTTCCCCGAGTCCGCCGGCCGCGCTGCGATTCGTGATTACTCGGCGATCCGCAACTGCTCCGGCCGCAGGATCAGGAACCGCGCAAAACGCCCTTCCTCGCGGCTGCCGTCGTCGCTGACCAGAATGATGCATTCCCGGCCATCGATGACCGCCGCGCTGACCCCCTCGGCATGCGCGAAACCCGACAGGCCGGCGACGCTGATCCGGCGCGGGCGATCTTCGCCGCCCCCAGGCCAGAACCAGAGCTGGAATTCAGCCTGTTCGCGGGCAACCGGACCGGCGATCAGCACATAGCCAGCCAGAGACGGCGCCCAGCACATGCCGCGAATGCCGTGGCCGCCCAGATCGAGCGTCGTCAGCGTGGAGCCGATCCGCGGCCGCTCAGCGGCGTCGAAGATGGCGCCGGGATTCTCGATGCTGGCGATGATCGCCCGCCCGTCGACGAGCGGACTGCGCAATCCGATCAGCAGGCGGTCCTGGTCGGCGCTCATTTCCAGCGCCTCGATGTTCAGCCCGCCTTCGCTCTTGACCTGGCGGATCGCGGCGGCCGCGGCCAGTTCCGGGTGCGCGGCCAGCAGCTCGCGCTTCAGGCTGTCGACCACCCTGGGATCGACGACGTCGTCGCCCTCGATGCGGAAACGCACCAGTCTTTCCCGGGATTTCCGCTCGTCGCCGGCGCTGTCGCGGGAATGCGAGGTAATGGCGTAGATGTTGCCGGCGCGATCGGCGGTGACGCCCTCGAGATCGTCGAGTTTCCAGAAATCCCCGTCGCCCCACGACCAGAACGGCGCGCTCAGCGCCGTGTGCCTGACGCGGCCGCCCGCGATGCTGAGCAGGCCGAGCGCATGCCGCTCTTCGTCCTCGACGACGAGGAAGCGGCCGTCGCCAAGCTGCTGGATCCCCGACGGTTCATGGACGCCGGTCAGTGGTTGAAAACCCGGTAGGTCATTCGGTGGCACGGCAGCAGTCTCCAATCCAGTTCGCCGACGCCCGCGGCGCGGCTCAAGTGCGCCCTTTCAGGCGGTAACGCCACGCTGGCGGATGACCGGCCAGCATGAACGCTCATTCCCCGCGATCTGCTGGCGAGCGCTCTTTCAGACGGGTGGCCAGGCGGTAGACCTCTTCGGCCGCGATGGGCAGAACGGCGAAGGTGCGATCGGCGCTGGCCGTCGCAATCCGTGTGCCGTCCAGGCTGAAAGCGACCTCGCCGACCGGTCCGCCGTGAATGGTCATCGTCCTGACCGGCTCGCCGGATCGTGCGTCGTACAGGCGCACCGCCGAGTCCGTGCAGGCCACCGCCACCTGCCTGCCGTCGGGGCTGAAAGCGACGGAATAGCAGTAGGTGTTGCGCGGCAGACGGATCGCTTTCTGCGAATTCGCCGCCGACCGGACCAGATCGGCATAGGGCCACAGGTACAGCATTCGCGGCGCCAGGGCGGCCACCGTGCCGCCATCGCGGGTGATGGCGACGTCCCCGAAACGCACCCCGTCCAGCAGGATTTCCCCAAGCTCCTCGCCGGCGCGGCTCCAGCGCCTGAGCGATCCTTCGCTGCTCACGGTGAGCAGCATGGAGTCGTCCGGATGGAACGCGACGGCCATGACCTGCGAAGACTTCTTTGCCCGCACCCTGGGGAGGAGCACGGGATCCGGCCCGGCGCCGGGATCGTTCCAGCGGTAGAGGCGGGCATGGCCGTCGGCGCATGCCGTGGCCAGATGCGAACCATCCGGGCTGAAGGCGACATCGCGCAGCTGGTCCCCGTGCCTGGCGGCGAACTCCAGGGACTGCCCGGTGGCGGCGTCCCACAGGCGAACGGTGTTGTCGAAACTGGCCGTCGCCAGGTGTTTCCCGCTCGGGTCGAACGCGACGCGATAGACCTCGCCCTTGTGCCCCGCCAGGGTGAAGCGCAGCGCCGGCAGGTCGCCGGAAACGTCCCAGATCTTGGCGATGCCGTCGGCCGCCGCCGTCGCCAGCAGCTTGCCGTCGGGGCTGAAGGCGACGCCATGCACCGGTGCGGTATGGCGGCTGATGTCCCACACCTTGACCAGGTTGTCGCGCCCGCCGCTCGCCACGCGTCGCCCGTCGGCGCTGAACGCGACCGCCTCGACCCAGCCGCGGTGGCCGCCGAGCACCAGCAGACTCTCGCCGGTGGCGCTGTCCCAGATTCGTACCGTCAGGTCGCCGCTGGCGCTGGCGATGCGCGATCCATCGGGGCTGATCGCGATGTCGCGGACGCGGCCGGTGTGGCCGGCGAGAACATCGATGTCCCATGGGACATCGAGGCGTTCGCGGCCGGAGACGGCATCCGCGGCAAGCATTTCGTCGAGTTCGCCCTTCGCCGGCTCGAAGATGCGGATGCGGTTGTCGCGACCGGCGACGACGATCTTCCTGCCGTCCGCCGCAAACTGTATGGCGTCCCCCGGCTGCCGATTCGGCAGGCTCAGCAGCCGCTTCCGGGCGGCGATGCCCCAGACCTCGGTGTGGGTTCTGTCGGGCCCGCCTTTTTCGACACTGACGGTCGCCAGGCAGCAGCCGTCGGGGCTGAAGGCCAGCCCCATCACCCACGCCCCGGCCAGGTCGATGACCGATAGCGGCTCATCGCCCGGCGATTGCAGATCCCACACCTTGATCTGGCGCTCGCTTCCGTTCACGCCCTGGCCCGCCGTGGCAAGCCGCCGGCCATCGGCGCTGATGGCAACCGCGTCGTAGATGAGGCTGCCGTGTTCGAATGCCGTCGCGATCTCCGGCCTGGCAAGATCCCAGACGCGGGCGCTCTTGCCGGCCGTCACCAGCAACCTGTCGCCGCCGCCCAGAAACGACACCGTTCGCACATCCTGATCGAAACCGAGGGTCGGCGCGGATGCCTCCGGCCCATCCGTGCTCAGGCTCCACACCGTCGCCTTGCGGCTCCGGGTGCCGACCGCAATGCTGTCGAGGTTCGGGCTGAAGGCGACATCCCATACCCAGTCGCCGAAATCGGCGGTCCGCGGCTCGTAGCCCGTGGCGCGTATGGCCTGGCGCAGCGCATCCTCGGCCTCGGGAGTCGCCGGCAGGAAGTAGCGGCGCGTCTCGTCGGCCGCCGCGATCGCGACGTCCAGGGCTCGCGCCGGGTCGGTCTGCGCCATCGGGGCGACATGGGCGGCGCGCGCATTCGCCTCGGCACGGTGATGCTGGAAGAACGAATACAGCCAGCCGGGAACCGTGACCAGCGCAAAGGCCGACGCGGCGATCAGCAGCCGCCTTTGCCGGCGGCGGCGAGCCGCCTCGCGCAGCTGCTGGCTGGCCGCCTCGCGCTCCTGTCTTTCCACGTAGCGGTTGCGCCAGTCGACCAGCGCCGGGGCGAGCACGTCATGATAGACCTCGTAGTACGTCGCCTCGGGCTGGTCCATGGCCGCTGCCGTGGTGCGCAGGATGCGCTGCTCCGACAAGGCATGGAGAACCTTCGGCACATGCTCGCGCAGGGGTCCGGCCCAGCCCGCCAGGTCGTCGCGGGCGCAAGCCACCTTGCTCCCGCTCGGCGTGACGAGGCGGTCGAAGAAGGTAGCGCAGACGGCCTGGCTGGTCTCGTCGAGCTGTGACATCACGGCGCCCAGATGGCTGCGCACGATTTCCTGCGCGCCACCCAGGCGATCGAACGTCGCCCGGCGCAGCACCCGGGATTGCCCGGCGATTTCCTGCGACCACAGGCGGGTGAGCACCAGTTGCAGATAGGGCGCTTCGACAAGCCCGTCGTCGTTCCTCAATGACGCGCCGCCGGACTGGCGGCCCACCGACACGCGCCCGGCCCCGACCTGTTCGATCAACGCCGAAACCAGGTCGTCGTCGACGGAAACCGGCGGGACCGGCGCGTTCTTGCGATTCCAGACTTCCAGCGGACGGCGAATGGCCTCCGCCGCGCCGGCGGTGTCGAGGTGTCTGAGACGCAGGCGGTTGCTCAACAGGTTGGGGATGCGCTCCTGGAAGCGGTCGAGTTTCGCCAGGCTGTCTTCGCGCAACGCGATGAGAAACCCGACATCCACGTCCTCGCGATTGATCGCGCGCGCCAGCTGCGCCTCGAAGGAATCGGGCGCATTCGATTTCTCGTGATAAAGAAAATATTCCTCGAACTGATCGAGAATGACCAGTACCGTTTCCCGCGCGGTTTCGCAACAGGCGCGCAGGAGTTCGTCCAGCGGCAGTTCCTCGGCCGGCAGATCGACACCCTCGACGCAATTCCTTGCCGCCGCGACGCAGGCCCGGGCCAGCCTTTGCCGGAAGTCATCCCCGACCCACTCGCGGAAGACGACGACGGGAATCCGCGGCCGCTCGCGACGAAGTTGCGGAACCACGCCCGCCATCAGCAGCGAACTCTTGCCGACGCCGCTTGAGCCGTAAAAGACCGTCAGCGGCGACGCCAGCACGTTGGCGATGATGATGCGCTGATCCTTTTCGCGCCCGAAGAAGTACTCGCGGTGCTCCTCGAGAAACGGCTGGAGACCGACATACGGACAGGCGTCAAGGTCGCGCGCCGCGGTCATCTGGGCGCCCTCTCCCGCAATTTCGCGACGAACTCGTCGATCGCCATCTGGAAGGGATACACCCCGCGGCGGCGCCAGAGTTTGACCTCAAGTTCCGATATCTGCTCATCGACAGCCCAGGACGGTATTTCCTCGTCCGCTTCCGCCGTCGTGCGCCGGGCGAAGTACCGGCTCAGACTGCGGATGGCGACACGCAGGTTCCAGTCGTGCAGGCGGCAGCCGACGAAGAGCAGGCTGCGGTCACGGAGATGCGCGAAGAACAGCGATGGAATCGCCGACTTGGCCGCCACCCGCGAGAGGAACTCCACGTGGTCGTCCTCGGTAATCACGAACCCGTCCCATTCGTCGTTTTCCGGGCGTACCGAGCCGTGCATCTTGAAGATCACCGTCGTCGTCGCCAGATCGATGTCCAGTTCGTTCGGCGCCGGGGTCCGCGGCTCAGTGTCGCCATGACGCCACCAGAGGACGGCGCTCGCCAGATCCTTGCGGTCGGCGGGATAGATCACCAGATCGTAAGGCTTCCCGGCCGCGCGAAATGCCTGTTCGATCTGGGTGTCGAAGCCGGCGCTCAGGATCAGAAGCGGAACCGGCACCTCCGCGAGAAGACCGTACAGCGGAGGAAGGCGGAATGCGGAATCCGCCTGCGGGACCAGGATCTGGCGCAAGCGCTCGCGCAACGCCGGGCGGCCCTGGAAAGTCTCGTAGTAGGACGAGACCTCGGCGAGATCGTCATCATCCGCATGCAGCGCCATGTCTTCCGCGAGAACGTGCGACAGTTCGACGCCGCTGGGAAGATAGCTCGCCTGCGCACCGCCGGGGACCGCAGCGGGCAAGCGCCCCGTCGAGGCCGCGCGATCGCCGATGAACAGCACGACGCGCCCCTTCCACAGGGCGCGGGCGATCTCGCCAAATGGCGGCGGCGCCTTTTCCGAGGAACGCGTCGGTTCCTGCGCCTGGGCGGCAAGCCGTTGCTGCACATAGGCGCGCAGATCGTTGCGCAGATGGTCGCGGAAGGCTTCGGGCGAGTCGTACTCGGCGAATCCCCCGGACAGCGACCCGTCCGGATTCCTGAAACGGTCGAAGAACTGCCGCACGCGCCCGCGCTGTTCCAGCCTGGCCGCCGCATCCGGCTGGTCGGGGTCGATGGAAACCGCGCTGGTACATCGATAGACCAGCACATGCGGCGGCGGTGCGGGTGGATTGCCGCGCAGCGCATCCTCGTACTCCCACTCGCTACCCGACAGATAGGCCGATCCGTCGGCCCGGCGGAAGGCATCCGGCAACGGCGTGCCCATGCGCGACCAGAGGATCAGGACAACCACGTCGCACTGCGATGGCTTGGGCAGCCCCCGATTCACCGCCTCCTGGGGTGTCAGGGTCGCCGGCATGGCCGCCGGCGCGGCCGGGTCGTCCCAACGCACCGCCTCGCAGGTCAACTGCCCGCGCAGGAGAGGATCCTTCGGGATCTCCTGCTCGACCACCTCCTGCGCCAGGGTTCTTTCCCTGGCAACGTCTCCCGGCGAGGAAATGAAAAAGCGGAGGTGCACTGGCGGTTGATCTCCATGTCCCGCGGCCCGAATTGACTGTAGCACCGACCGGCGGGAATTACAAAGGCGCTCCCGGCACATCGGCGACCGTCCCCGAAAGGCTTGCGGGGAATCGGGCGAGCGCGGGCTGGCCGCTGCGGGAGCCCCGGCCCGCCTTACATCCCGAAACATCTCCGTACACACCCACGGTCGCCGCACAACCTGGTGACCGCGTTATTCCCCTCATCGACATCAACGGGGAAACGTCATGTCAAGGCTTCTGAAAATTGCCGCGTCGCTCATCGTGCTTTCAAGCCTGACCGCGTGCACGGTGATTCCGCCCCAGGTTGCCTACACCGGACCCAGCGTCGGCATCGTGACCGTTGGTCCGGCACCCTATTACCGGGGTTCCGGCCGGCACCATGCTTCGCCTCCACACGGACACGGCTACGGGCATGGCCATGGCCACGGCTACGGGGATGGCCATCGCCACTGGTGATCGCCGCCGGAAGCGGCCCGCACGGTCACCCGCCTGACGCAGCGGGAGCGCGCCGGGCGACCGGGCAGCGTCGGGGGGCTGGCCTCATCGGCCAAACAGCGTTAGATTAGCTCCCGTCCCAGGCGGCACCGGCCTGGCGAGCGGCTGGCGCCAGGGCGCCATCCCTGTCCTTCCTTCTCCTACGACCGGCCACCATGAATACCTCCGACCGTGACGACCGCTGGCATGAGGCCGTCGATCTGTTGTGTTCCGCCTGCGCCTCCCAGATTCTCGAGGGCATTTCCTTTGCCGATTTCCACGTCCGCATGGCGGGCATGCTCGAAACCCTGCTGAAGACGACAACGGTCCCTGACACAGCGCGCGCGCCGGAGTTCCTCAGGCACATGGCAACGGTCGTTGCGCTGGAAATCTGGAACGCCACGCCGATCCCCGAGAACCACTTTCGCCCACGCAAGCAGCCGCGACCGGAGCGCAACGCACCGTGCCTGTGCGGTTCCGGACTCAAGTTCAAGCAGTGCTGCGGCGCGGTCAACACCCCGACGCTGGGCATTTCCGAGGAATTCATGCTGGCCAAGGTGTTGATGCTGTTTCCCCGCAACCGGCTGTCCGAATTGCCGATCCTCGACCTGCACCCGGACGCGCTGGCCCTGGTGGCCGACGAGTGGCGGCGCTGCGGCCGCGAGAAAGATGCCATCGCCCTGCTGGAAACCCTGTTCGTGCATCTGCCGAGGCTCGACGAACGCGCCGAGGGCGCGGCTGACATGCTGCTCGGCATCTACCTGGACACCAACGCGCCGCGCAAGAAACAGAAGTTCATCGAAGCGCTGAAGGCGGCCCCCGACAAGACGCTGGCTTCGACCGGATGGCAGCGCCAGACCACCGTCCTCAGCGACCGTGGCGACTACGCCGGCGCGTGGGCGGCGTTTCGCGAGGCGCAGCGCCGGACGCCGAATGCGCCATCGCTGTCGCACCTGGAAATCCTGGTGCTGGTCTCGGAAGGCCGGCGCAATGAAGCGCGCGCCCGGGCCGCTTTCTGGTCGGCCAGACTGGCGCGCGACCCGAAATACGACCACCGCGAGCTGATCGCCCTGCTCCACGACCTGGCCGATGGCGGGGACGACAGCACGCTCCGCTCGCTGGCGGCGATACGCAGCCCGCTGTCGCAGCTGGCCGAAACCATCGACCGCTGGCCGGCGCCGGCCTGCGCCTACACGCTGGCGGGCGGTGTCGAACTGGCGCCGAATGCCAGGCTGGCAGCCTGCGAAAGAAAGTGGATGGACTTGCGCGATGGCGCGCTCAGCAACGGGAGATGGCTCGACTTTCTGACGCGGGAGCCGCTGGCCGGGCAGTCCTTCCAGGTGTTGTGCGATTGCCGGAAAATCCTTCACATGCTGCCGGAATCCCTGCCCGGCAGCAACGACGCGCTCACCCGCCGCCTGCTGGAACGTGGCGAAATGCTGCGCCGGACTGTGCTCGGCAGACTGCATGCGCTCGACAGGGAACTGGCCTGGGGCTTTCTCGGCAACCGCCCGCTGCTGATGCTGGTCGCCTCCTTCGTCGAGCAGTTCGCCGCCGCCCGACCTGCGGAAACCCTCGATCTGCTGCGCTGGAGCGTTGGCGTCGCCAACCCTAGGGACAACACGGGCCTGCGGGAATTCCTGCTGCATACGCTGGTGGCCGAAGGGTTGGCCGACGAGGCGATCGCCGTCGCCGCCCGTTACCCCGACGATTTCGCTTCCACCGAATATGCCAGCGTGCTGGCATTTTTCGCGGCCGGCCGCCTGTCCGAGGCGGAAGCGGCGCTGCAGCAGGCTGCCGCCCGCTGGCCCAGGGTCTGGAAGACGCTGCACGCCGCGAACCCCAGGGCGCCGCGCCCCACCGGGCCGGGCATCACCGTTGGCGGCGCCGAAGAGGCCTACGAGTACCGCCGGTGCCATCTTGACCTGTGGCGGTCCACCGGGGCGCTCCGCTGGGGCGCCGGGATCAGGGTCGGCGCCAGGGCCGCCGCCGGAAGAGCCGTCGCCAGACCGGAAGATGAGACGAACGGGAAGCTGCCTTGATCCCGCCACGCCACCCGGTCATGGTGCGGTAGCGCGATGCGGGCCGATTTCGCGGAGGTCCATGCGCGTGCCTGTCATCCGGCACGCGCCGTGCGGGTTTGCGCCGGCCCGGGAATGCGCCGTCATGGCGCCGCCTTGCGAAGACGATCGGCAAACCGATGTCAATGAAGTCACAGTTGCGTAGCCACGGTCTTTGCGGCTTCGTGTTCATCGCTGTCCCATCCCCACTGGAGATCAACACCATGAAGCTTCATCTACTTGCCATTTCAGCCTTCCTTGCCCTGACCGTTTCCGCCTGTGGCGACGATGCCGCCAAGAAAGCCGAGGCAGCCAAGGCAGCCGCGGAGGCGGTGCAGAAGGCTGACGAAGCGGCCAGGAAGGCCGGAGCCGCCGTTGGCGCGGCGGCCGAAACCGCCAAGGAAGCTGGCAAGGAAGCGGTCGCCGCGACCAAGGAAGCTGGCAAGGAGGCCGTCGAGGCCACCAAGGAGGCCGGCAAGGAGATCGTCGTCAAGGCGGCCGACGCGACCAAGGAAGCTGCCGAGGCCACCAAGGAAGCCGCCGA
>ERZ761602.6018-NODE-6018-length-13914-cov-6.753301_pt1 | contig 13914 bp, 10 predicted proteins | sample MGYA00512165_ERZ761602 | MGnify/ENA primary metagenome ERZ761602 (study PRJEB28899, sample SAMN02445085) | bioreactor sludge metagenome | biome: EBPR sludge; isolation source: Thorneside wastewater treatment plant | place: Australia: Brisbane, Thorneside...
CCCCAACAGCACATCCTCGCCCTGCGAGTCCAATCACCCCCCGAAGGATCGACCGAATCCGCGCCGTGTTACCTGCTGGATGCCTACGACCCGCAACACTACGGCGGAACCGGGCATAGAGTCCCGGCTGAACTGGCGCGAGAATGGATCGCACACCTGCGGCCGTCAACAGTTTTGCTAGCGGGGGGACTCACGCCCGAAAATGTGGGGGACGTAATTCAGGCACTCCAGCCCGATGGGGTGGATGTGAGCAGCGGGGTGGAACAAAGCCCGGGACGCAAGGATCTAGACAGAGTGCGAGCCTTTCTTGAGGCCGCGAAGGCTGCTTTTCGAGCCTGAGACAGCAGTTGAAAGATCAAAAAAAATCGCGGGAACACTGAAAGGAGAGCAAAGCGTGTTCCCGCAAGTTCTGTTCAAACCGTTTCTCTACGCCTCTCCTGCAGAACGTTGTCTGCAACGTGAGCAATTGGTTTGCTATGGATATAGTACCAGCAATTCCCGAAAAGCGATAGCTCTTTTTTGCGTTAATCAGCACAATATTTAAAATTCCGTTAATCTTTGTCACATTCAGGGATCCTGTTACTTTTGACAGGACCTTTGAGCCCCGGGAACGATCCCTGCAAAAAGGCCGTCGTACCCGCCTAGGTATAATCGCGCCGCAATTTTACGGGAGGTTCCTACTTTGGGAGCTGCCATTACAACCACAAATCTGACAAAAACTTACACGCTCAGAGGAAATCGACGCGTCAATGTCGTGCAGGACCTCAACCTGGAAGTCGAAGAGGGAGAAATTTTTGGATTTCTTGGACCGAACGGGGCTGGCAAGACGACCACGATCAAGATGTTGCTCAACATCATCGAGGCCACGTCGGGTGTGGCCACGATTTTTGGTCACGACGTGGACGACATGACGGTCCACCGGATCATCAGCTACCTTCCGGAAAAGCCCTACTATTACGAGCACATGACCGGGCAGGAGATCCTGCGCTTCTACGCTTCCCTCTTTGGAATCAAAGACGAAGCCAAGTGCAACGCCCTGCTGGAGAAGGTCAACCTCTACAACGACCGAACGAAGCCGATCAGCCAGTATTCCAAGGGGATGCAGCAGCGGATCGGGCTCGCGCAGTCGCTGCTCAACGACCCCAAGTTGCTCTTTTTGGACGAACCCACCGGCGGCCTTGACCCGATCGCCCACATCGAAATCCGGGATCTGATCCTTCAGTTCCGTGATGAGGGCAAGACCGTCTTCATCAGCAGCCACGAGCTGAGCGATATCGAACGGATCTGCGACCGGGTGGCGATTATCGTCAAAGGGAAAATCGCTCGCCAAGGCAAGCTCGAAGACTTGCTCGCCGGGGGACGAATCGAGATCACGGCCGAAAACGTGCCCGATTCGATCAGCCAGAACCTCAAAGCGAAGCTAACCGACGGCATCGTCTCGACGAGCCATAACCGCTTAATCGTCGACCTTCCGGATTCTCACACGCCCAACGAAGTACTCGACGCGCTTCGGGGCTCTGACGCCCAAATTCTCAGCGTGATCCCACGCCGAAAGCGGCTGGAAGATCTCTTCCTCGAAACCGTCCAAGAAGACACCACAGCTCCGGAGGCCAAGGCTTGAAAGTCATTCTCTCGATCGCCAAAACGACCTTTGCCGAAGCCATTCGAAGAAAGGTCCTCTTCATAATCTTCCTCATCGGACTGACCTTCGTCGGGATCGCTCCCGGCCTGTCGGTCCTCTCCGCTCGCCAAGAGCGCACGGTTCTCGTCGGATTCACCCTCGGGATCATCCAGCTCACCAGCGCCCTGATCGCCATCGTCCTCACCGTCTATCTCATCCCCAATGAGATCGAACGTAGGACCATCTACACCATCTTGAGCAAGCCGGTGCGGCGAGTTCAATTCTTCGTCGGAAAGTATCTCGGCGCGGTTGCCGCTCTCGGGATGATGATGGCGGCCATGACGGCTCTGCTGATCCTCGTTTTTGCCTGGCAACAACGCGAGACGAGTATCGCTCAGCTGGCCCCACTCGCCAAGGCTCCGGTGCTGTACTTCATCCAGATGAGCCTGCTCGCGGCGGTCGCGATGTGTTTTTCGGCCATGGTCCAACCGATCGTGAACTTCTTCCTCAGCGGGGGTGTTTACTTGGTTGGGACGCTCTTCGGAACGGTCTTCCAGACGCTCCAAGAGAACCAAGGGACCCACCCGGCGACCAAGGCGTTTGCGACCTTCGTGATGAGCATCCTGCCCAACTTCAACCGGTTTAACGTGCAGAACCCGATCATCAACCCGAATGCCCAGATCGGCAACGAAGCGGCTTACTATTTGAGTAGTACGGCCTACGGTCTGGCCTATATCGCGGTGCTTCTGATCATTGGGATGATCGCGTTCGACCGGCGGGAGTTCTAAGCAACGATGAAAAAGCGCACTCGTGGTCCACTTTTGGCTCTAGCGGCTGGGCTCTTTGCTTTTCAGGGTCTGCTAGGCAACTTCTATCTCCATCCTAAATGGGTTGAGAATTACGCGCCCAAGCAACAAGGGCTTTCGGCCAACCTGAACCCGGACCAATTGCTCGCCGCGCTGGCGGGCTTCCGCGAGATGGTGGCGGGGATCCTCTGGGTCCGCGCCGACTCGTTCTTCGATTCGGGCAACTACGACGCGATCTTGCCGATCATCCGGTTGGTCACGCTGCTCGACTCGCGCCAGATCGACGTCTATGCCACGGGGATGTGGCACATCGGCTACAACTTCACCGATATCGAGAACCGGTCCGACCGGCGTTATCTGCCTTCGGCGCTCGCGCTCGGGGCCGAGGGGTCCAGCAAGAACCCCGAAACCTACGAACTGTTCTTCGAGACCGGTTGGCTCTGGCACCATAAGATCGAAAACACCCGGGGTGAGCAGGTCGAGTGGTGGCAAAAGGCGGCCGAACGGGAGGACATGATCGCCGCCCGCAAAAACCTCCTCGCGAGCGGATTTCTGCGCCAAGGCAAGCCTGACCAAGCGCTGAATGAGTACCAACGTTTGCTTGATGAGGCCGAAGCCGAGCTCAAAAAGAGCAACGAATACGGAAACTTCCAGAACCGAGACACGATCGAGCGCAACCTCGATACGTTGATGGTTCGCCTCTCGCAACGGGGCTTCTTCCGGAACAACTTCCAAAGCGAGGTCGGCGCGAAGTACGACACTGATCCTCCTTTCGACGTTGGCTTCAGCGTCAAGGCGACCGTGATCGAATCGAAGGTCCTCCAGATCGAGGGCACCTGGAACGTCTTGCCAGTCGGGACTCGGGTCCGGGTGATCCTCCGTGATGCGGACTACCCGCACGCGCAGATGGGAACCGTGGATTGGGATGCCGACGCGACCGCGGTGAACCTCGACCCACCCACGGGGATTACCTACATGCAAGATCAGCTCTTTGTGAGGAACCGCCGGTTCAACAAGCGCATCAACATGTCGGCCGACCCGACGATGTACCCCTTCACCAAGGATAAGTACATCCTGGAGTTCTACTACAACCCGCGCCTCGCTCCGCCGCACATCCAGGATAAGTTCAGCTGGAACGGCGAAGGGATGACGGACAAGAACTTTCTCCGGACCGATATCCAGCCGGGAGTACGTCTGATGTACACGAGCTTCGAGGTCTCACGCGATGAGATCCTGCGGCGAGGCGAGTGGAGAGACAAGACTCCGATTCGCCAGACGGCGAACTTCAAGGATGCTAACCGGGGCGATGCCGGCGGGGACCTGATCAAGGTTCCGGGTCTGCTTTCCCAGCCAAAAACTCAACCCTAGAGATTCGGGCGGAGGGTAAAGCAACCCGCCGCCCGATAAACCTGCGGGGCCGACCCGCCCCGCAGGTGCTACACTTACAACCAGCCTGCCGGGAACTGCGCGGCAGCAGGCCGATGAACCCCGCCAGGACCTGACGGTAGCAACGGTAAGTCGAACCTCTGTGCGACGCACCCTTCCCGGCTCCCGCTTTCTTCACCGTGTCCCACTTCGCGCTCTACCGAAAGTATCGGAGCCAGGCTTTTCAGGACCTGGTCGGTCAGGGGCATGTGGTCAAGACCCTCCAGAACGCGATCTCATCGGGCCGCATAGCTCACGCCTTCCTCTTCACCGGCCCCCGAGGGACGGGAAAAACCAGCACCGCGCGACTCTTGGCCAAGGCTCTCAACTGTAGCAAGGGTCCAGCCCCCGAGCCCTGCAACGAGTGTGAACACTGTCTTGCGATCACGGCCGGGACTCACATGGACGTCATGGAACTCGACGCCGCCAGCGAATCAGGAGTCGAGAACGTCCGCGAGAAGATCGTGGCCGCAACCGAATACAAACCCACCTCCGCGCGCTACAAGGTCTTCATCATCGACGAAGTCCATGACTTGAGTTCGAAGGCCTTCGATGCCCTCCTCAAGACCATCGAAGAGCCTCCTGAGCACATCGTCTTTATTCTCGCCACCACCGAATACACCAAGGTCCCCTCCACGATCCGGAGCCGGTGCCAGCGGTACGAATTCCACCGAGCGACGCTCTCGGACCTCGTCAGCCGATTGCAATACGTGGTGAAGGAGGAGGGCTACGAAGCCGAGCCAGCGGCCCTGACCACGATCGCTCGCATGGCCGATGGCGGGTTCCGCGACGCCCTGACCCTGCTTGAACAAGCCCTCGTGACGAGCGAGGGCCAGCTCTCCAGCGAGCACGTTTTCGAGCAACTGGGCCTGATCCACGAGGACACCGTAGATGAGTTGCTGAGAGGGGTCAAGGAGAACCGGGCCAAGGACATCCTGTCGATCCTCGATCAGGTCTATCGGTCGGGGCGGGACCCAAGATCGGTTCTCGAGTCTTGTCTGCTCCGCCTCTCGGAATTGACCCGGGCAGCGATCGGGATCGAGGGCGAAAGCCAGAACGACGCGGCCGAATCCGCTAAGGTCCACGCGGTGGCGGCCAGCCTGGGAATGGACGAGATGCAGCGAGTCCGGGGGCGGCTCAGTGAAGCCCACCGGGTCATCCGCGATATCAGCATGCAGCGGATTTGGCTGGAAGCAGAGCTTCTCTCTTTGGCTTCCCCGCCCGCCACCGCCCCAGCCCGAGCCGTCATTCAAGCTCCTGCCCCCACCGCATCCCCGGCTCCGTCGCCGGTTGCCGCCCCTCCGGCTCCGACCCCGACAGCCCCGACTTCGGCACCCTCTAACCCGGTCCCCTCAGCCCAGCCGGAGCCCGCCGACCAAACTTCCGCAGATCCGGCCGTTCAGACTTGGCACCAAGTCGTTCTGGCGATCAGCCAACTCAGCAAGACCGCCGCCGGCAGAATTCAGCGAACCAAGGTCAGCGAAACCCGTGAGGACGCCGTGGTCATTACTGCGAGCGCCCTCGACGTCGAATGGATGAATAGCAAACCCGGTTTTTGGGGGACCGTCCAAAAGGAATGGGAAAAGGTGCGCGGGGGTCTGCCCATGACCGTAGTCTTAGAGGAAAACGAAAAAAAAAAGTCCGTCCCGGTGAACGCTGAACAGGTCGGTCGGCCTCTGGAAGGGGAACGGCTCAAGGAAGTGGCGAGCCAGATCTTCAAGGACTTCTAACCCAGCAAAAATCCACTACAATAGAGCAAGACGATGAAGCTACCCAAGAACCTCGGATTTGGCGGCGGAATGCCGAACATGGGCGACCTGATGAAGCAGGCCCAAGACGCCATGGGCAAGGCCAAGCATCTGGAAGAAGAGCTCGCTAACGAACGATTTGACATCGAAAAGAACGGGGTCAAGGTGACGTTCGACGGACGCGGGATGGTTGTGAGCCTCAAGATCGACAACGAGTTGATCGACCCCGAGGATAGCGAAACCCTAGAAGACGCCATCTCTTTGGCCTGCCGTGAGGGGTTTGAGCGCGCGGTCGAGTCGCGACAAGAACGAGTCGATCAGTTGATGCCGAATCTGCCGCCCGGCCTCCTCGGATGACCTTTGCCAAACCCCTGGCCGAGTTGATCTCCAGGCTAGAGAGATTGCCAGGCGTCGGGCCAAAATCCGCCCAACGCTTGGCTTTTCATGTCTTGCGAATGCCCGAAGACGACGTGCGTCGGCTCGCGGAGGCCCTTCGCGAGGCAAGAGAATCGCTCAGGCTTTGCCTTGTCTGCCAGAACTTCAGCGCGGAAGAGACCTGCGCCATTTGCCAGGATCCGCGGCGCGACCCGGCACAGATCTGCGTGGTCGGCGAGCCGCGGGATATCGCCGCGATGGAGCGGCTTAACGAGTACCGAGGCCGGTATCACGTCCTCCATGGCCTGCTGAACCCAATGGATGGCATTGGCCCCGAGCAACTGAAGGTGCGTGAATTGATCGCCCGGCTGAGCGGCCCAGTGGAGGAAGTGATTGTGGCGACGAACCCCACGGTGGAGGGCGACGCCACCGCGCTCTATTTGGCCAAACAACTCCGTCCCATAGGGATCAAGGTCACGCGCCTGGCCCATGGCATGCCCGTCGGGGGCGAGCTCGATTATGCCGATACGGCAACCCTGCTCAGCGCACTCGAATACCGCAGAGAAATATGAAGATTTTGATCATCGGATCGGGCGGACGCGAACACGCCCTCGCCTGGAAGCTCAGCCAAGAAGCCGAGGTTCTCGCCGCCCCGGGGAATCCGGGGATTGCCGAATTGGCCCAGTGCTTCGAGATCGCCAGCAATGATTTTGCCGGGCTAGAAGCGCTTTGCAACCGGGAGAAGCCGGATCTTGTGGTGATCGGCCCCGAGGATCCTCTGATCGCGGGGCTCGCCGACCGCATCCGTGGTCTGGGTGTTCCCGTCTTTGGGCCTGGTCGAGACGGAGCCGCGCTCGAAGGGAGCAAGGCACTCAGCAAGGAACTGATGGTGGAAGCCGGCATCCGGACTGCCGCCCACCAGACCTTTCTGGAACCCGAGACGGCACTTTATTACAGCCTCCAACGGATCCAAGAGGTCGGCGGAGTCGCGGTCAAGGCGAGTGGGGCCGCGCTCGGAAAAGGGGTTGTGCTCTGCCGCACCGCCGATGAAGCCGAGGACGCGATCCAGATGATGATGGTCGACCAAGAGCTTGGCCCGGCCGGGGCAACGGTCGTGGTGGAAGACCTGCTCGTAGGATTTGAGTTCAGCCTTCTCTCGCTTTGCAACGGCAAGGAGTTTTGGAGTTTGCCCGTCGCCCAAGACTACAAGCGGGCACTCGACGGCGACCGTGGGCCGAATACGGGCGGAATGGGGACGTACAGCCCGGTTCCCGCCGTGAGTCCGGCGTTGGTTGCCCAGACCGAGGCCGACGTTGTCGGTCCAACCCTCCATGCCCTCCGAGCGAGGGGGATCGATTACCGGGGAGTGCTCTTCACCGGCCTGATGGTGCAGGGGGGCCAGCCCTATCTTCTGGAGTACAACGTGAGATTCGGCGACCCCGAGACTCAGAGCATCCTGCAGCGAATGGGCCCCGGATTGGGAGCTGCCCTCGTTGCTTGCGCCCTTGGGGAACCGATCCCAGAGGTCCCGGTTTTGGACCAAGCGGCGGTGACGGTCGTGGCGGCCAGCCGAGGATATCCAGGTGCATACCGCAAGGGAGTTCCTCTGAGCCTTCCCCCCGCAGGCGACGGAGTGACGATCTTCCAAGCCGGGACAAACTCCGTGGAGGGACAACTGGTGACCGCCGGCGGGCGTGTGCTTGGAGTCGGGGCCATCGGAACCGATTTGGCCGAGGCTCGCACCCGCGCTTATGCCTGGCTAGAGGCTGCGGACCTTGAAGGACTCTACTTTCGAAGAGATATTGCGGCCCCCGAAACGCTAGCGTGAAATTTCGCGGAAAACGTAAATTCGTGCGGGAAACTGAACCTACCATGAGTAGGTACTCGACTTTTCGCTCACTTGCGCTTGCCCTTGCCGTTACCTCGACGGGTCTGGCCGTAGCCCAATCCAGCCTCACGAACTCCAACGCCACGCCTTGGGCCCAGGTGGATCAGCCCTACATGTATGCCTACCGAACGGGGTCGCTGGACCTTCCCGTCACCTACCCGGTTTCCACCAACCGACCGGACATCATGAACCTACCGGCCTCCATCACCCTGGGGGCAGGCGGTGCCAACAACTACTTTTACTACACCACAAACGCGGTGACCCAAGACACCCCGGTCCGGGTCTTCATCGGAGGCCTCCACCTTGACCTCATCGTCAAGCAAGTCTTCGTGTCTTCCATCGACCCCCAAGAAACGAGCTTCTTTGGCTTCGGTCCCCAAAAATACACGTATCTCCGCCTGCCCACCACCGGCAAACCAGGCGGATTCAATATCGCCGTGGCGAGTTCGAATCCCGCGGTCCTTCCCTTCCAGTCCTCGGTCACCATCGGTGAAGGAGCATTCCAAAACTTCTTCTACTTCGAGCCAAATGACGTGGCGGTGGACACGACAGTCCGGCTGACAGCCACGCTCAACGCACGCCAAACCACCCAAGACTTCTTGGTGAAACCTATCTTCACCAAGCCACTTGAACCCGAAGTGGTTGAACTCATCGGAGGGACGAAGAATCCGTACATCTATGCCCGGCTGAACGATTCAGCCCGAGGGAACTATCCGATCGACCTGAGTTCCAGCCATCCCTCCATTCTGGAGACGCCGAGCTCGATGACGATTGGAGCCGGGGGCAGCGCCAACTACTTCTATGCCACCACGACCCCGGTCTCGACCCCGACCTTGGTCACGATCACCGGGAAGTCGGCCCAGCTCGGGAGTTCCGCGATCGGTCGGACCACGCAAATTCTCGTCAAGCCCAACACTCCCTCGATCAACACGTCGGAGAATCCCGTCCTGGGCGGGACCTCGAATCCTTACCACTACGTGAGGCTGCTTGCCTCCCCTACCGTCAACTCGTCGGTACAGCTAAGCACCTCGCCCCCGAACATCATCAATGTTCCGTCGAGCTTCCAAATCGGAGCCGGCGCGATCGAGAATTACTTCTACAGCACCTCGCAACTCGTCCCGTTTGACACGACGGTGAACATTCATGCCGACTATGCAGGGATGCGAGCGACGGTTCCCGTCAGGGTTCTGGCCCAAAAGCCGGTCAACTTCACCTGGTCGTCCAAGACGATTCCCCACAATTCTTCGAGCCACTACTTCTACGTGCAGCTCCGAGGCATCGCAGGACCAAGTGGCGCCAACGTCCAGGTCACGAGCGCCCCGGCCAGACTCGCTACCCACGCCGATAGCCTGAACATTGGCGCGGGCGCTTTCCAAAACTACTTGTTCTACTCGGTCGGCAGTGTCACTCGGCCCACCTACCTGAACATCACGGCCACGTTCAACCAGAACTCCCACACCGACGCTGTCGCAGTGGTCCCACCGGGCAACAAGATCTCGGGACGGGTGTTGTGGAACGGACTGGCGGATCCGGCGACGGCCCCCGAGACGGTGGACTTAGAGTTCCGACAGGGAGCCACGACGGTCGTCATGAACGATGTCGAGCTCTTTGATGACCTCAGCTACAACGTCACCGCGCCGGGGGCTGGTCCGTGGGACATCTCGATGAAGGATGGCACCTGGCTTCGACGAACCGTGAAAGGGATCGGCGTTAACCAGACCTTTGTGGACTTCAATCTGATCAATGGCGACATCGACGACGACAACGCGATCACGGTGTTCGACTACATCGAGCTCAGCGCGGCCTTCGACACCTTTGCCGGTGACCCTGGCTTCAACGAGCGAGCCGACCTTGACCGGGATGGATCGGTCTCGGTTTTTGATTACATCCTGGTCTCCCAAAACTTCGATACCGAAGGCGACCTCTAAAGAATCCAACCCAACAGACCCCCCGGCCTCCACTTTGGCGGCTGGGGGTCTTTTTCTTGTTTGAGGGACTTTTCGAGAGAATTTGCAAACGCCAGCGTGAAAAGCGATTGGCATGGGTCCGGCGGATATCGAAGACTTGAATCATCATGATTCGGTTTTCCTCCTACCGCATTCTTGCCCTTGCCCTCTTGGCAACCTCATCCGGCTATGCCCTCGCCCAATCGAGCCTGACGAATAGCAACAGTGCACCGTGGGCCGAGGTCGATGTTCCCTACATTTATGCCTACCGGACCGGTTCTTCGACCCAGCCGGCAACCTACCCGGTCTCCACGAATCGCCCCGACGTGGTGAACCTCCCAAGTTCCATCACGATTCCGAGTGGTGCGGGATCCAACCTCTTCTACTACAGCACCAATCCTGTCACCGCAGACACCCCCGTGCGCATCAACGTGGGCTTCCTCCACGAGGACATCATCGTGAAGCACGTGGGGGTCACTGGGCACTCCTCCAGCAGCACCACGTTTTTCGGGCATACGACGGGCCACTGGCACTACGTGAACCTCCCCTGCAACGGGAAGGTCGGTGGATTTAACGTGCAGATGACGAGTTCGCGGCCCGATGTCATCCCCGTCGAGCCAACCATCAACGTCCCGCAAGGCGCTCTAAGCAACTTCCAGTACTTCTCCGCAAATGAAGTCGCGGTTGATACCTCGGTTCGGATCACCGCCCGGCTGAATGGTCAGCAGAGGCAGTGGGACTATGTGGTCAAGCCCAGCTTCACCCAGCCTTTGGCGCCCAACGTGACCGAAGTCGTGGGAGGCTCCAACACCGTAGCCTGGGTCTACGCCAATCTGAACACTTCGCCTCGCAGCGCCTACCGCGTCAACCTGACCAGTAGCGACCCGGCGGCCCTGCCGATCGCATCTTCGGTGGATATCTCCCCCGGCTCTTTATCGAACTTCGTGTACCTCGGTCACCAACCGGTCTCTTCGCCAAAGCTCGTGACGCTCACCGGCAAATCGGACCTGCTTGGCGCGGGAGCCCCGGCGCGGACGGCCCAGATCTTGGTCGAGCCCAACACGCCATCGATCGATGCTAGTTCCACCACGGTCCTTGGCGGGACGGAGAACCCCTACCACTACGTGCGCGTCCTGGCCCCTCTGGGAGCAGCCACCGACTTTCCGCTGACGAGCAGTGCGCCAGAAGCTTTGGCGGTTCCCGAGAAACTCTCCGTCGCCTCCGGCTCTAGCAGCAACTGGTTCTATAGCACCAGCAAGCTCACGCCGATCGACCGGGTGGTGACCCTCAGCACCCAATATGCGGGGATGCCGGCAAGCGTCAACGTGACCGTGCTCGCCAATAAGCCAACCCACTTTGCGTTCGTTCCACAAACCGTCCCCCAAAACTCAGGCGGGCATTACTACTACCTGTATTTGCGAGGTAACGCGCCGAGTGGCGGGGCTAGCGTTGCGCTCAGCAGTGACAATCCGGGCGTCCTGGACCCCGGTGGACCGATGGCCATCATCGCCGGTTCGAATAACAACTGGCGTTACTTCAGCGTTGGATCGGTGACCCGCCCGACCTACGTGACTCTGAGCGCGACCTGGAACCAGAACACGGCCAAGGGAACGGTCGCCGTCGTTCCTCCGGTGAACCGGATCTCGGGCCGCATCTTCTGGAACGGACTCGCCGACCCAGCTACCGCGCCGGAGACCGTGGACCTCGAGTTCCGCCAAGGCGCCACCACCGTGATGCGAAACAACGTGCCGCTGCATGAGGATCTGAGCTACAACGTCGCGGCTCCCGGCGGCGGCAACTGGGACGTCTCGATGAAGGCTGGCACCTGGCTCCGCCGCACGATCAAAAATATCTCGGATGGTCGGACCTTTGCCGACTTCAACTTGATCAACGGCGACATCGACGACGACAATGCGGTGACGGTGTTCGACTACATCGAGCTCAGCGCGGCCTTCGACACCTTTGCCGGTGACCCTGGGTTTAACGAGCGCGCGGACCTCGACCGAGACGGGTCGGTTTCAGTCTTCGACTACATCATTCTTTCCGAGAACTTCGATACCGAAGGCGACCAGTAAGGGTCGCAGTACGGCCGAAAAAAGTTTGCCCCCGGGACCTGCGGTAGGTTTCCCCGGGGGCCTTTTTGCCTCTGACTATCTCACAATTCTGGGGAATGCGGGCATCCGCCGGTCCGGGGCAGAGTCCCCCGAACCTCGGGGGGCGGGGGCGTGGCCTTGGGTCGGACCGGCGGCAAGGTCGGACCCGAAATTCCTGAAGGAGATCCCGCCACGCGCCGCGAAAGAAGCATCCAGAACCCATGATCGTCTGCATCAACCGAAAATGCGGCCAGCCGCTTCGGGGGGCCTTCAAGTTTGGTCGGATAAGTACACTGGCCCTCCTAGTTCGGTCCGGTCGCCGATGGTCGCGGGGTTCAACGGGCTGATCTGGAGCATGCTGACACTTGACACGACGCCTATCATCTACGCGAGCCCCCAGACGTTGCAGATGAACATTCCGTTATCGGACCATACAAAGGTTCTCTTTGAGGAGCTTTTGGCCGGAAACACTGTTGGAGAGGCACTTCAAACCGCAAATGAAAGCAATCCGCCACGGAGGGTCATCACCCCTTTGGCAGATATCCCAAGAGGGTTCCAAGTTCAACATATGGCAGTCGAACCCGGTTTGCCCCGCCGTCTTGTTGGGAATCCGAAGGCTTATGACAATTCTCTTTTTGGTCCGACTTCAAAGTGGCTCAGAGATAATTCTCCCGTCAAAAGGTGGGCTAGCGTTTGGAACCAGGGAGGACCATTTGTTGGAGGAAATGAACCATGATCACAGCTACAGTTACTCTATCCATTGTGCTGGCACAAACTACCAGTTCGTCGCTACCAGGTCTCACGGCACAGGAACTAGACTTCATCCTGGTATATGGATCTGATGAGGGGGGCATGTTTCATGGGTCGAACCGGACGATAAGGGAGTTACTTGCTAACCCAGACTTCGGCCCTTCGCTCAAGGTCTTTCGCAAACTTGTGCTCGAAACACAAGCCGAGTTTCCGCGAGACTTAGTATTCAGACATCCGGAGACTCCTATGCTTGGAATCGTATCGACAAGCTATCGTTACGAGACGCTTAGTGCATCCAAGAGTATCATCCAGTTCGACTTTCAGAGCATAAAGCTCACTGCCGGGTGGGCCCCTGGGATTGGCATCAACCGGATCTCTTTCACGAATATCGAGCCGGGCGTGAGTTCCAATCGTCCACCGATAAGATTCACAAAGGAAGAGGCCCAATCTCGCCTTATGCGCCTTGCAAAGGTTCTCGACATGCCCGAGACCCTGGAAGATCTTGAATGGACCCAAGATGACCTACTGCCCCACAACCTTTTCTTCACGTTGACCAACCCCATCCCAGGAACCTCATGCAGCAATGGGATGGGCCTCACGGGGAACTTCTCCCTCCACACTGGCTTCCCGTCCACGGCGGGAGTCCGGACCACACCCGTTGACTTTGAGCCGCTCATTGGCCTAGCCAGAAATACCGATGAGTTACGGTCCTCCGTGATCGGCGCCTACCTACAAAAGTCCGAAGATCAGGGATTCGAATTGCACGATGTCGGTCAATCGCTGGGCTACGTCCCTTCGCCAGCGACCGAGTTTCCTCAGTCTGCCCGGCATCTGCGGTTGAAGGAGCAACAGCGGGCTCTGATCACCCAAGCGTTCCATGTCGTCCCCGGGGGCAGTCGGGGTGAAAACGGGGAACTTACGATGATCGTCACGTTCATCGTGGATGTGCAAACCGGTGAAGTTCTGCGGGCGGAAGCAAACTATTCGGGAGCGAAAGCGAGCCGGAAGAAAGCATCTCTTGCAGTCGAAAATCCCGTTCACTTCGGTCCCGATGGTCCCGCTTTTCGTCTGCAGCCAGTCAAGGGTGAGAAGCTTATTCCCGAGCGACGGGTTGCGGTGCGTCAGAACAATCTGTACTTTGCCGCCCGCCTCGCCGCTGACCGGCGGCTCTTGGTCATCAATGGAGACTGGTACCGCATTCCCTCGAGTGTTCCAGTGCCCTAGCAAGCCTTAGGGATGACATGAATCCGCCGGTCCGGGGC
>ERZ761602.6019-NODE-6019-length-13906-cov-3.413616_pt1 | contig 13906 bp, 13 predicted proteins | sample MGYA00512165_ERZ761602 | MGnify/ENA primary metagenome ERZ761602 (study PRJEB28899, sample SAMN02445085) | bioreactor sludge metagenome | biome: EBPR sludge; isolation source: Thorneside wastewater treatment plant | place: Australia: Brisbane, Thorneside...
GGATGAACATCTGCGAAGTCGAGAGCGCGTCCTCCACGGCCCGCATGGCGATGCGGGCGCGCTGCGCGGATTCGGCCGCCTGTGAGCCCACTTTGGCTCCGCGCAGAATGGAGTACCAGATGGAGTAGATGGACGCGATGAGCATCACCAGAATCGCGGACGCGATCATGATCTCCAGCATGGTGAAGCCGCGTTGCGAACAGCGGGCGGGGACCGGACGTTTCATGGCGGCAACACTCCTCCGGGCGGCGGCTGGTTGAAGCCGGGGGTGCCCCCGACGGTCGAGCGCGGGCTAAAGAGAAACACGCTGATCGTCTGCTCAAACGGCCGGCCGTTGCGGGTGCCCACCACCCCGATGTCCGCCTGGTAAAGCCCGTTGGAGGCGAACTGAAAGGTTTGCGCCGTCCAGCGGTAATTCGGGTACAAATCAGGAGCGAACCGCTCGAAATCACCAGAGTCCGACCAGCCATCTTCGAGCCGGTTGGTCGCCGCCAGTTGCGAGAGTTCGGCAGCGATCATGCCCGGCGAGGGCGTGTCCTGCTGGAGCGAGCGCGCCATGCTCAAGCCGCGGCTCATCAATTGCAGGATGGAAAACATCGCGACGAAAAAAATCGCCATCGCGATGATGACTTCCATCAGGGTGAAAGCCCGTTGCGGGCGAAGGCGCGGCTTCATTTCACGACCTCCCAGTTGATGACGGCGGTGGCGACATCCATGGTGAACTTGCGCCACTCATTCCGGTCGGAACGAATCAACAGCGTGAATTCGTCGCCCGTGCCGTTGGGATAGAACCGCACCCTGACTTCCTCGAAGTTCTGCATGTCCGGCATGAAATTCACGCCGATGAACATGATCGCAATGTCCTCGGGCAGCATCCCGGGCACCTTCCCGCCGCCTTCCTCGCCACTGGCTTCGCTGAATCGCCGTTCCAGTTCCGCCAGCAGCATTTCTTCGCCGGACTGGCCCTCGGCCGGGGCCAGTTGCGGGAGTAGCATCCGCTCGCCCGGCCGGATCACCAGATCGCACGGGCGGCCGTTGATGATCGCCTGCGCACGCGCATCCGCACACCAATCAAGAATGTCGCGAGTGGCCTTGCGTATCGTGTCCTTTTCCAGGCTCCGATAAAACGTGGGGATGCTCAGGGACATCACCACGGCCATGATTGCGATGACGATCATCAACTCGATCAACGTGAACGCCCGGCCACCGGGTCTAAAACCCGGACGAGTTGGAGTGTTCACGCACAATTTCATCAGCGGCCAATGGTGGAAGTGATGGCAAACATGGCGGAAAGTACGCTAAACAGGAGGAAGCCCACCCCGACGGCCATGACCACGATGAGCACCGGCTCGATCAAGTTGGTCATCACGCGCAGGGCGATGTTCAACTCGCCCTCGTACGTGTCCGCCAGATTGCCCAGCGCGCCGGGGACATCGCCGGTTTCCTCGCCGATCTTCAGCAAGTCGATCATGAGCTGGGGGAAAATTTTCGCGCGGGCCAGCGGCTGGGCGATCGTTTTGCCGTCGGTCACGTCCTCGCGCGTCTTCGCGATCGCCTCCTTGATCACCACGTTCGGGACGATTTCCTCGGTGATCTTGAGCGCGGTCAGCACCGGCACGCCGTTGTGCAGCAGCGTGGACAGCGTGCGGGCGAACTGTCCGAACAGGTTCAGCCGGACCACCTTGCCGAAGACCGGCACGACCATTTTCCAGTGATCCACCTTGCGCCGGCCGGCCGGCGTCGCCTTGAACCGCACGAAGATCACCCCGACGGCAATCGCCACCAGGATCACCGTCCACCAATAGCTGCCAAACCACTCGCTCACGTCCTTCAGCAACTGCGTGGTCATCGGCAGCGGCACGTTCATGCCGTCGAAAATCGACATGAACTTGGGCAGCATGTAGCTCATGAAAAAGATGATGATCGCCACCCCCACCGTCGCCACGAACGCCGGATAGACCATCGCCGAAGTGAACTTGCTCTGCACCTCGGCAAAGCGCTCGAAGTGGTTGGCGAGCCGCCGCAACACCTCGACCAACGCGCCGCTCTGCTCGCCTGCGCGGATCATGTTGATGTACATGTCGCTGAACACGTGGTTTTGGCGGGACATCGCGTCGGACAGGCTCTTGCCCTCCATAACATCTTGCTTGAGCTGCCTGCTCACCTCGCTGGGGATGCCCCGGGATTCGAGGTGGGTCATGCTGTTCAACGCCACCGTCAACGGCATGCCGGAGTTCAACAGATTCGCCAGTTGCTGGGTGAAGGTCGCCAATTCGCCCAGTTTCGGCCGGCGTTTCCGCGCAAACCAGCCGCGCAGCGCCGCCGGCATCAAATTGGAGGAAGCCGCCCCGCGGTCGCCGCTCCGACCGGCCGCCGCCGCCGCCACGGCCCGGCCGCCATCCACCATGATCGGGAACAGGCCCATGCGCTCGATTTGCAGCAGCGCGGTGGAACGATCCGCCACGTCGAGGATGCCCTGCACCAGTTCGCCGGAGCGTTTGCGCGCCTTGTAAGTAAACTGAGCCATAGCAATTGCTTATCTGATAAACCTGACCGCGACCAAAAGTTTCCCGCCGTTTTCCAAACCGAGCCCGGTGGTTACCCATTCGGAGCAAGGGCATCCGAGCCGGCGGCTGCCTTTTAAGAACCGCATCTGGCGACGGTCCCGGCCGGAAGACGCTGCTGGCAACAACTCTTTGCTTGCCACCCATTGGGGGCTCGGCTATGTCCGAAATCGTCGCCAGCTTCGTTTGCCGGAACCAGCATGCGGCAAAACCCCGCAGGGTTCAACCTCCGGTAAATGACGGCGCAGGCGACCAACCGTTTCGCCTCCGTTTTGTGGCCAAAGAAGAACCGATCGAACTCACTGGCAAAGTGACCCAGGTGCTCCCGGGCACGATGTTTCGCGTCGCGCTGGCCAATGGCCACGAAGTGCTCGGCCATATCTCCGGCAAGATGCGCAAACACTTCATCCGCATCAGTATCGGCGACGAGGTGCAGGTGGAGATGTCCCCCTACGACCTCAACAAGGCGCGCATCACCTTCCGCCGTTGAAACCCCACCCCCCTGCACTCCGATCCCAGCGGCGCTGCGAATCAGGGGAACGAGGCCGGCAATCTGGGCGGCGGCATGAGCCGTTCATCTTCGTTTGAATAGGCTCCTTTCGTTCCAGCTTCCAATCGCCGTGACGCGTCACCCCATCTGCCAAAGGTCTCTCGCTCTCTTCGTTTTGCTGGCGGGCAGTTTGCCCTGCGAGTCCACTGCCGAAACGCCGCTGGCGCTGGATCAGGCAACCCGCAATCAGCTCGAAATCCGTCGCGAAGCCGAAGGCGTGTTCGCACTGGCCACTCAAGGCGAAGACCCATTTGTTCTGCTCCGGGCCATTGATCCGCAGACCCTGACGGCGGCGGATCACATTCTCGCGTTCGAGTATTTTTGTCCGGATGGAATCAACGACCTCGAGATTTTCTTCGGACCGCCGATTGTCGCCGGCCAATCATTCTCCGCCGGCGAAATGCGGCGGGCGGAGTCATGGCAGCCGTTCTCAGTGGATTTGCGGGAAGCCTCGGGCGGTCGCTGGTCGGCGAAGTTCAACCGGCTGCGCCTCGACTTCGGCCGGCGCGCGGGCATCGAACTGCGCGTGCGCAATCTGCGGCTGCGTCCGCCGAACGAGGCGGAACGCCAGTCCGCCGCCGAACGCGAAACCATCCGCCAGCGCAAGGCCGCCGCCGCGGAAACGGTGTTGCAATATCTCGACACGCCCATGCCGGCGCGGATCACGGTGGTTTCGGTCAGGCATGATGAAATCGAGATTCAAGGTGTGGGGAGTGGCCAGGCCGGGGAGTTGAAGCTGATCGAAGCCCAGCCGTGGCAGGAGTTGTGGAAGGGCGACATTTCTGTCGCCCAGGCCGAGACGACAGGAGTCTCGCCTTTCCGGGCTGATGCCACCGGTCGTTTCACAGCCACCCTTCCGCGCTTCGACGGCGCGCGGGACCGGCTGACTTCGCGCTGGGCGGTGGCGTCCCTCACACCCGACCACGAGCCGCGATTGCTTTCGCACTTCGTTTACGCCACCGACTTGCGGGAAGCCTGTCCGCATCCCGATCTCGACGAAAAGACCACTGAAGGTATCAAGGGCATGGCCGGCGTGTGGCCCAACGACATCCTTGACGAACTCGTCGAACTCGGCGTGAAACACGTCACGGACAACGTCTGGATCTCCGATCTCTTCAGCCTCGAACCGCGCGCGGGCTGGAGCACTTATCGACGCAACGGTCGTACGTGGTGGGTGAATCCCGCCCGTGTGCAAGCCCACGACCGGCTCACTGGTTTCGCCACCCGTCACGGCATGATCGTGTCGGCCATTATCCTGGTGGGCTTTGGCGACAGCGGGTTTGCGAAACTCCTGCAACATCCGGAGGCCGAACGCGCGGGTCAGTACGCGATGCCGGACCTCACGACGCCCGAAGGCGTCGAGGCGTACGAAGCCGCGATCGCCTTCCTGGCCGAGCGCTACGCGCAGCCCGGCGATCCGCACGGACGCATCACGAATTGGATTCTCCACAACGAGGTCGATTACGGCTGGGAATGGACGAACATGGGCGCGCAACCGCTGGCCGTCTATCTCGACAGCTACGTGCGTTCGATGCGGATCGTCCACACGCTCGCGCGACAGTTCAATCCCCACGCCCGCGTGTTCATTTCGCTCACCCACAATTGGAACGTGCCGGATGATCCCGCTTGGAAATTTTATGGCCCGCGCCGGATGCTGGAGTTGCTGGCGAAGTTCTCGCGCGTGGAAGGCGACTTCGAGTGGGGCGTGGCGTATCACCCGTATCCGCAAAGCCTGTTCAAGGCGGACGCCTGGGACGACACACTGCCGACGAATGATTTCGACACGTCGCTGATCACGCCGAAGAACATAGCCGTGCTCGACCGCTGGATGCACCGCCCGGAGATGTTGTTTCAAGGGAGGGTGCGCGGTGTGATTCTGTCGGAGCAGGGCTATCACACGCCGGACTATTCGGAAGCCAGCCAGCGGTTGCAGGCGGCGGCGTTCGTTTACACGTGGCACAAGCTGCGGGGGCTGAAGTCCATCGAGGCCTTTCACAACCACCGCTGGGTCGATCACCCGCAGGAGGGAGGCTTGAAACTCGGCGTTCGCACGCTGCCGACTGAGGGCAAACCCTACGGCGACCGGAAGTTTGCGTGGAGCGTTTATCAGGCGCTCGACACGCCGGAGGAAGCGGCGAAGACCGAGTTCGCCAAAGAGATCATAGGAGTGAACTCGTGGGAGCAACTTCGCTGACGCAGCTCTTCGGAACCCAAAAGCTGCAGGTCGAACCTCAGGATTTGAATCCATCCACAAATCCACTCATCGGCCGGTTCCGATCGGTGAATAAATCGGGATTGCGCGCGCGCGGCGATTCGGAGACTTTCCTCGCGTCCCCTTGCCTGACCGGCAGTTCCGGATGCCTCATGCCTGACATTCGCGCCATCACGTTTGACATCGGCGGCACGCTCATCGAGCCGTGGCCGTCGGTGGGGCATGTTTATGCCACGGTGGCGGCGGAGCACGGCGTGCGTGGCCTCGATCCCGAGACGCTGAACAAGCGCTTTCATGAAGCCTGGCGCGAACGGGGGGAGTTTCAACATTCCCGAAAAGCCTGGGCCGCCCTGGTGGACCGGGTCTTCGACGGGTTGGTGGACCGCCAGCCGAGCGAAACGTTTTTCCCCCAGCTCTACACGCGCTTTGGCGAGGCCCGCGCCTGGCGGATCTGCCCCGATGTGCTGCCCACACTGGACGAACTGGCCAGCCGCGGCATCCCCATGGCGGCCGTCTCGAACTGGGATGAACGGCTCCGGCCGCTGCTGAAGGCGCTGAATCTCGACGGCTATTTTGAAGCCGTGCTGGTGTCCTGCGAATTGTATTTCGCCAAACCCTCGGACGTGATCTTCGAGCACGCACTGCGCAAGCTCGGGACGCCGGCTGCCGAGACGTTGCATGTCGGCGACAGCGCGGCGGAGGATCTGGCGGGCGCGCGGGCGGCGGGCATGCAGGCGCTGTTGATCAACCGTCAGGGCAATGCGGGGCCGGACTCGATCAAATCGCTGACGGATCTGCTTTCACTGGTGCCGGCCTTTGCCTGAATTCCGGACGGGGCCGAGCGGATAAGCGACCATTTTTTGGCGAGGTAGCGGCCCTTATACTTGGACCGGCAGATTGACGGCGGACGGACCGAACCCTTAGATAATCCCACAGCAGGCGTTGCATGGTGATGTTTTTCAATTGCGGGTGCCGACGCCGCTGCCGTGAAATGAAGCTAATCGACGGCCTTTTCCAATCCACGCTCGGGCGCAAATACCTGATGGCGTTGTCCGGTGCCGCGCTGGTGGCCTTCGTGGTCGGCCACTTGGTGGGCAACCTTCAGGTCTTCGGTCCGCCGGAACTCATCAACGACTACGGAGCTTTCCTCCACAGCAAGCCGGCACTCCTCTGGTGCGCGCGCCTGGGGCTGCTGGCCATGGTGGGCCTGCACATCTGGTCGGCGGTTTCCTTGAGTCAGGCCAACAAGGCAGCCCGCCCGGTGGCGTACGCAAACTGGAATCCGACCGCCGCGAGCTATGCTTCCCGCACGATGTTGATGAGCGGCCTGATCGTCACCGCCTTCATCGTTTATCACCTCCTGCACTTCACCGTGCAGACTCCGGCCATCAATTTCACCGGTCAGGATTTCACGACCTTCAAGGATGGCGCGGACCGGGCGGATGTTTATCGCATGATGATCACCGGCTTCAGTCATCCGCTCGTATCCATTTTCTACATCGTCGCGGTCGGCCTGCTCTGCCTGCACTTGAGCCACGGCGTCAGCGCGGCGTTTCAATCGCTCGGGCTGAAGAACGAGACCTGGCGGCCGATCCTCGACAAGTTTGCCAAGGTTTTCGCGGTGGTGATTTTCATCGGCTATGCCTCGATTCCGGCGGCCGTGCTGATGGGCCTCGGGAAGGAGGTCGTGAAGTAACATGGCACTCAACTCCAACATCCCGTCCGGCCCGCTCGCGCAAAAGTGGGATCAGCACAAGTTCGATCTCAAGCTCGTCAACCCGGCGAACAAGCGGAAGTTTCAGGTCATCGTGGTCGGCTCCGGACTGGCCGGAGCCTCGGCCGCCGCGACCCTCGCGGAGCTGGGTTACGTGGTGAAGTGCTTTTGCTATCAGGACAGCCCGCGCCGGGCGCACTCGATCGCGGCGCAGGGCGGCATCAATGCCGCTAAGAATTACCAGAATGACGGCGACTCGGTGCATCGGTTGTTCTACGACACGATCAAGGGCGGCGACTTCCGCGCCCGTGAGGCGAACGTTTACCGGCTGGCGCAGGTCAGCGTGAACATCATTGACCAGTGCGTGGCGCAGGGCGTGCCGTTCGCCCGCGAATACGGCGGGTTGCTGGACAACCGTTCGTTCGGCGGCGCGCAGGTGAGCCGGACGTTTTATGCGCGCGGCCAGACGGGACAGCAGTTGTTGCTCGGCGCCTACTCGGCCTTGAGCCGGCAGATCGGCCTGGGCACGGTCACGATGTATCCGCGCACCGAAATGCTCGATCTCGTGATGGTGGACGGCCACGCCAAGGGCATCATCACCCGTGACCTGGCCAATGGCCGGATCGAACGTCACGCGGCGGACGCGGTGGTGCTGGCGACCGGCGGTTACGGCACGGTTTTCTTCCTCTCGACGAACGCCGTCGGCTGCAACGTGACGGCCACGTATCGCGCCCACCGACGCGGGGCGTTGTTTGCGAACCCCTGTTACACGCAGATCCATCCGACGTGCATTCCCGTGAGCGGCGACCACCAGTCCAAACTCACCCTGATGTCCGAGTCGCTGCGCAACGATGGGCGGGTGTGGGTGCCGAAGCGCAAGGAAGACTGCGGCAAGACGGCTTCACAGATACCCGAGAGCGACCGCGACTATTTTCTGGAACGCAAGTATCCGAGCTTTGGCAACCTCGCGCCCCGTGACATTTCGAGCCGGGCCGCGAAGGAGGTTTGCGATGAAGGCCGCGGCGTCGGCCCCGGCGGGCTGGGGGTTTACCTCGATTTCAGCGACGCCATCAAGCGGCTCGGCGAGGACAAGATCCGAGAACGCTACGGCAACCTGTTTGACATGTACGAGTGCATCACGGGCGAGAACGCGTACCGCCAGCCGATGCGGATTTTCCCGGCCGTGCATTACACGATGGGCGGCCTGTGGGTGGACTACAACCTGATGAGCAATCTGCCGGGCCTGTTCGTGCTCGGCGAGGCGAACTTCTCCGATCACGGGGCAAACCGCCTCGGCGCGAGCGCGCTGATGCAGGGTCTGGCGGATGGCTATTTCGTCATTCCCTACACGATCGCCCATTACTTCGCGACTTCGAAGCAGCAGCGGCCTTCCACCGATCATCCGGCGTTTCAACAAGCCGAGGAAAACGTGACCGGTATGGCCAACCGGCTCTTGGGCATCAAGGGCAAGCGCACCGTCCGCTCGTTCCACCGCGAACTGGGCAAACTGGTCTGGGAACACTGCGGCATGGCGCGCAGCCAGCAAAGCCTGGAAGCGGCCTTGAAGCGCATTCCGGAACTGCGCGACGAGTTCTGGCACAACGTCAATGTGCCCGGCTCGGGGTCGAGCTTGAACCAGTCCCTCGAATACGCCGGCCGCGTGGCGGATTTCATGGAGTTTGCCGAACTGCTTTGCACGGATGCGCTCGCCCGCAATGAATCTTGCGGCGGCCACTTCCGCGTCGAGCACCAGACGGAAGACGGCGAGGCGCTCCGGCACGACGACCAGTTTGCCCATGCCGCGGCTTGGGAATACAAGGGCCTCGGAAAAGCACCGGAACTGCATAAGGAGCCGCTGGTGTATGAGGAAGTTCACATGTCCACCCGGAGCTACAAGTAAGGATCTGCCATGGCGAAGAAGCTGAATCTGACGTTGAAGGTGTGGCGGCAGGACAACGCCGCGGATCAGGGGCGTTTTGAAACCTACCCGGCCCGGGGCATCGACGAGGACATGAGCTTCCTCGAAATGCTGGACGTGGTAAACGAAGGCCTCGTCGAGGCCGGCCGGGAACCCATCGCGTTCGACAGCGATTGCCGCGAGGGCATCTGCGGCACCTGCTCGCTTGTCATCAACGGCATCCCGCACGGCGGTCGCAAGGGCACCACCGCCTGTCAGTTGCACATGCGCAATTTCAAGGATGGCCAGACCATCTCGGTCGAACCCTGGCGGGCCCGGGCCTTTCCGGTCATTCGCGACCTGGTGGTGGACCGCACGGCCTTTGACCGGATCATCCAGTCAGGCGGGTTTGTCTCGGTGCGCACGGGCGGCGCACCCGACGCCAATGCCATCCCGATTCCAAAAGAAATCTCGGATCGTGCCATGGATGCCGCGCAGTGCATCGGGTGTGGTGCGTGTGTGGCGGCCTGCAAGAACGCTTCGGCCATGCTGTTTGTGGCCGCGAAAGTTTCCCACCTGAACCTGCTGCCCCAGGGCCGGCCCGAGAAATCCCGGCGGGCCGAACGCATGGTCTGGCAGATGGACCAGGAAGGTTTTGGCGCCTGCACCGTGACCGGTTCGTGCGAGGCGGTTTGCCCCAAGGAAATCAGCTTGGATTTCATCGCCCGCCTCAATCGGGACTATGGACTTTCAGTGTTAAAATAGGGCGCAGGAGCGGTGGTTTGTTGCAAATCGGGACGCATCCCGCGCGAATGTGTCACAAATCGGTGTCCCGGCGATGGTTGCGTTCGCGAAGCTGTAAATTTTCAATTGACACATGATTTGCGCTGACTAACCTGCCGGGACTTAAATTTAAGCCATCTTACAAATTGGGAGTGATTATGAAATATTCCGGACGCCTGTTCAACAAAGTGGCTGTGTTGGGGATCGCACTGGTAACGGTGCTCGCTTCTTCAGACACGGGATTTGCTCAATCAACCAAACAGGGCAAGGCCCAGGTGCGAGCCGTTCACGGCTCGGCCCGCTATTCAACGGGCGGGGGTGCCTGGCTGGATTTGACGCCGGGGGCCGTCCTCACCTCGGGCGCGGTGGTTGCCACGGCGGCTGGTTCCCACGTTGATCTCTACCTCGGCATCAACGGCCCGGTGGTGCGCGTTGATCAAGACACCCAGGTCGGCATCGACAAGCTCACCTACACCGACACGGGCGCGGACGCGGTGGTCGAAACCCAGTTGAATCTGACCAAAGGCACTTTGATCGGCTCCGTCCGCAAGCTGGCGGCCGCTTCGCGCTATGAAATCAAGACGCCCGCCGGTGTGGCCGGCATTCGTGGCACGGATTACGTGATTACTCACAACTTGATGCTCTTTATCATGAAGGGCCTCGGCCATGTCGCCTACATCCTCCCGGATGGCAACATCCTCGCCGAGTCCGTTTCGACCGGTGAGGCCTTCATTCCGCCGGGAACCAAGCGCCTGATCACCAAGGAAGAGTATGATCGCTGGGCTCCTATTCTCGCCCGCCTGATCGCACCAGACACCGCTGGCGCAGACACTGAAATCGACCAGAATATTGAATTTGTTCAGCCGAACACGGGTACGACCAGCCCGGTTGAAGGAGAACCGAACGGGGTTGAGGATTGATCTGACCGATCAGCAGCCTCGATAATTTACAGCCCGGAGCAGCCTTGAGTTGCTCCGGGTTTTTTGTTTATCTGCCGCATCCGTGAAAATTCCGCCCAGAATCATTCCTCCCGTAATCGCGCTGGGAGCACTTCTGGTTGCCGCCTGCCTGCCGCTGATTTCCCGGAATTATCCCGATAACTTTCTCAAGGCGCTGGAACTCGACACTTACGATTGGCGGATGCGCCGCGCCGCGCAAAGCTCAGACCAGGCATCGACCAATCTGGCGGCCATTTATCTGGATGAAGCATCCATCGAGGACCTGGCGGCGACCCTGCGCGTGAATTGGCCCTACCCGCGCCAGGTTCATGGCCGGATCGTGCGCGAACTGAACCGGCAGGGTGCGCGAGCAGTGGCTTTCGACATTCTATTTGAAGGCAATCGCCCAATGGATGCCCCGGTGGAACGCGAGGACAAATCATTGCCGCTCGAGGAATCGGATGACTTCTTTGGGCGCCAGTTGCAAACGGCTGGAAATATCTACCTCGCCCGGGGTGAAGAGGCTGTTCCTTCAAACAAGTTCACCAAAGCAGCCAAGGGCGTTGGCAGTTTGGTCACGCACAAGGATTCGGATGGCGTGCTGCGCCGGATCAAGCCGGTTGAAATCGATGACCAGAGAACCCGCATCTGGCACTTGGGCGTCCTGCTGGCCGCGCACCAACTCGACCTTGATCTGAACGCCGCCGAAGTTTCCAAATCATTCTTGGCCATCCCCGACCGGGCGGGCCACCGCCACATCCTGCCGCTGGACGAAGACGGATTGATGCTGATCGACTGGAGTCTTGCCTGGAACGATCCCCGAATACTGAAGCTCAACTTCGGCATGGTTGTGCGGATGGATCTCGTCCGGGAGCTGTTTGGCGAGGAAGGTCACCGGGAACTGCTGGATGCCTATCGCGAAAGTGATCGCCCGGACCTCGCGGGTTACGCACCGCTGGCCGGCCGGCTTTGCATCATCGGTTCCGTGGCTGAAGGCAACAACGTCACGGACTTCGGGGCCACGCCGATCTCGCGTCACGAACCGTTGGTTTCGACCTATCACAATGTCGTCAACACGATCCTCATGAACCGGTTCATCCGCCCGGTGGGGGTAGCCGGTGAAATCGCCCTGCTGGTGCTGCTCGGAGTAACGGCCTCGTGGCTCACCTGGCGGACTCGTATGAAATGGGGGAGCGTCTGGATCCTCGCGCTCGGATTGGGATTTGTGATGGCTGCGGTGGCGGCATTCACTTACCAACGGGTGTGGATTCCCGTCGTGAACCCGGTCTTGGGCGGACTCCTGCTGCCCTATCTGGCGCTGGTTTCCTACCGCGTGGTGTTTGAAGAGCGGGAGCAGCGCCGGATCAAGCAGGTCTTCAAGCGGGTCGTTTCGCCGAATGTCGTCAACGAACTGCTCGCCGCCGAGCGCCTGTCCCTCGGCGGTGCGCGCCGCAACATCTCGGTGTTCTTTGCCGATGTCCGGGGCTTCACGGAGATGACCGACTCCACCCAGGCGCGGGCGGAAAAATACGTGGCCGACCACCAACTCGCCCCGGCTGACGCGGAGAATTATTTCGATGAAAGCGCGCGCGCGGTGCTCGCCACGGTGAACCTGTACCTCGGGACGATTGCCGACATCATCAAGAAGCACGACGGCACGCTGGACAAATACATCGGTGATTGCGTGATGGCTTTTTGGGGTGCCCCAATCGCCAACGAGCAACATGCCGTCGCCTGCGTGCGCGCAGCCATCGAGTCCCAGCGTGCAATTTATCGCTTGAACCAAGAACGCGCCGCCGAGAATGCCCGGCGCAAAGCGGCGGCTCAAAGTGGTGACGACCTCCAACTGCTGCCGCTGTTGACGCTCGGCACCGGCATCAATTCAGGCATCGCGACCGTGGGCCTGATGGGCTCCGAGGAACACACGTTCAGCTACACGATTTTCGGCCGGGAAGTAAATCTGGCGAGCCGGCTGGAAACGTTCTCCGGCCGGGGCCGCATCATCATCGGTGGAAATACTTATGCCGATTTGCAGTGGTTCGCGCCCGACCTGGCGGCAACCTGCATCCGCCAGACCCCGCAGAGTTTCAAAGGGTTTCGGGAGGAAATTGTCACTTACGAAGTGCCGTGGCGGGAGCCCGCACCGGCGGTCGCGTGAATTCCGATGGGCAGCGGACCGTGATGCTGCTACGGTCCACCCATGCGGACGGTGATTTATCCGGGCAGCTTCGACCCCTTGACCAACGGCCATCTGGACATCATCCAGCGGGCGGCGCGGCTTTTTGACCGGGTCATCGTCGCGGTGGCCAGCAGCGAGTCCAAACACCCGCTGTTCTCGCTGAAGGAGCGCGTGGAACTGGCGCGCGGCGTTGTCTCAACGATGCCGAACGTCGAGGTGGATTCCTTTGATGGACTGCTGATTCATTACGTGGCGAAGCGAAACGGCCATGCGGTGATCCGCGGCTTGCGGGCGGTTTCCGATTTCGAGTTCGAGTTTCAGCTCGCTCTGATGAACCGCAAACTGGATGAGCGGGTGGAAACAATCTTCATGATGCCGAAGGACACCTACACGTTCTTGAGTTCGCGCATCGTGAAGGAAATCGCGCGGTTGGGCGGAGATGTCGGACAGTTTGTCCCGGACTCCGTTGAAGCAGCCCTCAAACAACGCTACCAAGCTTCTTGATTCAACCATGTCCCTGCTCGTAAACATCAAACAGTTGGCGGACCAAAATGCTCACCTTGCTGGCGAGCTTTCCGCAGAAGACGTCGGATTTGACTTTCAAGACGAGATTGTCACCCTTACGCAACCGTTAAAGTATAAGCTGGAAGTTCAGCACCTTGATGATGCCCTGCTCGTGACGGGGGAACTCGAACTGCCGGTCGAGTGTGTGTGCGTCCGTTGTCTGAAACCGATGCCGGAGGTCATCCGGCTGCGCAATTGGGCCTGTCACATCCCGCTGGAGGGCGAAGACCGGCCGGCTATTGTCAGGGACTCGGTGGACTTGACGCCCTATATTCGCGAAGATATGGTCCTCGCCCTTCCGACCCACCCGGTGTGTCGGGAAGATTGTCCGGGGCTGACGGGAAAGACCAAACAAACCCTCCGCACTGCTGCTGCCAGCAGGTCTGAGAACGTGGCGTCACCTTGGGACAAACTTAATAACCTGAAGTTGAAACCGTAAGATTATGGGTGTTCCCAAGCGCAAACCATCGAAGAGCCGCCAGCGGATGCGGCGGGCCTACAACAG
>ERZ761602.6020-NODE-6020-length-13905-cov-48.701227_pt1 | contig 13905 bp, 11 predicted proteins | sample MGYA00512165_ERZ761602 | MGnify/ENA primary metagenome ERZ761602 (study PRJEB28899, sample SAMN02445085) | bioreactor sludge metagenome | biome: EBPR sludge; isolation source: Thorneside wastewater treatment plant | place: Australia: Brisbane, Thorneside...
GGGACCATGCCACGGATCAGCGGATTGTTAATATTTATTTACGGATAAGTTCTTAGCAAGGGTCGCGTGACGCAGATGTTCAGCCTGCTGCATCTGCCGCAGGACGCGCAGGACTACCTTGCCTCGCTCAAGTCCCCTGCGCTCATCAAGGCTTTCACCCTGCGGCAGTTGATCGTGATCGCCAAGGCTCCGGCTGCCGTGAGGGCGGAGGCGTTCCAGAGAATGCATGCGGATTGCGAGCGGCACGGTATGGATGGCTGAGTCGATTTGTTTCATGGCAGGCATCGGGGCGGGAGGTCATCGGCCGACTTTCCCGCCCCGCATGTAGCGTTTCATGCGCTTCAGGGCCGAATGGGTCTTGCCGCTGAGATGGTATCGGGAAGCCTTTCCCTGACCGTGGCGGACGATCCATCCGCCTTGTTCGAGGCGCTGCCGCCGCCGGTAGACGGTGGTGTGGGACACTCCCCAGAATTCCACCGCGTCGCGCGGGTGGAGATGCGCATCGAGGAGCGCCGCCAGATGTGTGCCAAGGACTACCTCACCAACACCCAATACGAGGGCCTCTGGAACATCGAGGACGCGACCCGGATTCGAAAGTGGGTTTGACCTTCCCTCACTTTTGAATGAGCCTCAGGCATGTCTGCGTCGGACCATGCATCCCGGGCTTTCCAGGGTTTCAGCCACCTCACGGCTGAAAAATCGCCTTTGTACCGGCGCATTCTCCTTGCCTTTGTCGAAGCGAAATCCTCTTTCACTTTGCACCTCCGTCCGGTTGAGGTCAGAGCCGCTGTCATGGGCGCGGGGACCGGGGATCCCGGCGATCTGGAGGCGGAGCTGGCGCAGTTGTGCGACTGGGGAAATCTGGAAGCGGCGCGGGACCACGCGGACGTCGCCACGGCGGAGGACTTTTACCGCCCGCGCTTTCTCTATCAACTGACCTCCGCAGGGGAGGCGGTCGAGGAAGCGCTCCGCGTGTTCCAGGAAATGCTGATCCAGCCGGGCGAACTCCAGACCACCACGCTGAAGGAGATTCGCGAGCAACTGGCCGAACTCACGCGCCTCGCCCAGGCGGAGCAAGCCGACGAAGGCCGCATCGTCCTGACCTTGCGCAATCTCACCGACCGTTTCGAGCAGCTCACCCACCGCGCCCAGGTCTTCCTGCGGGCGCTCCAGCACACCATCGACCTTCAGGGAACGACCATCGAGACCTTCCTCGACTACAAACAGCATCTCATCGACCATCTGGAGCGCTTCATCAGCGAGCTGGTCATCGCCACGCACGAGATCTCGGCCAATCTGGAGAAGATCGAAAAGGCCGGCTCGGGACCGCTGGTCGAGATCGCCGCCCGGCGGGAGGTGGCGGACGCGCTGGACCACGAAAAAGAGCGGCGCTTGGAGGAAAGCCGGAAGCTCTGGCAGGCCCGCTGGAATGGCTTCCGCGCCTGGTTCGTCGGCACCACCGGAAGACCGTCGCAGGCCGAAATGCTGCGCGCCCGCGCCCGCGCCGCCATTCCCGCTCTGTTGGGCGCCGTCTCCCGCATCAACGACCGACGCCTCACCCGCAGCGACCGCGTGGCGGACTTGCAGACGCTCGCCCGATGGTTCGCGCAAGCACCCACGGAGCGCGACGCGCACCGCCTCTGGCGCTCGGCGTTCTCCCTCTCTCCGGCGCGGCATCTGAAAGTGGACGCGGAGACCCTGGACCGGCGGGAGCAGGAACCCGTCTCCCCGCAGACGAGCTGGCTCGAAGCGCGGCCGATCGAGATCACGCCGCGCATCCGCAAGTATGGCCGGCACGAGAGCAAAGGCCCCGCCCGCCGCGTGATCGACCGCAGCGCCGAAAAGGCGCTCCTTGCCCGGCTCGAAAAGGAAGAGGCGGAACAAATCGCCGCCGCACAAGCCTTCCTCGCGCAGCACCGCCGGATGCGCTTGTCCGAATTGGGAGCCATTCCTCGACCCGAAGCCTTCCGGCTGCTGCTCGATCTCCTCGGCAAAGCCTTGGCGGCCAAGACCTGCGCCGAGGATTCCGTCACCGCACGGTCGAGCGACGGAGCATTGCGCATCGACCTCGAACCGGCGGGCGACGGCGGCCACGTGACGCTGGTCACTCCAGGCGGCCGTTTTTCCGGCGAGGATCACTACATCACCATCCGACGCGATTTCCCCTGATGCCCGAGCCTCCTCCACCGCTCGCCGCTCCGCTCGATGAAAAACTCGGCGAACTCGCGCTCGCCGAACGCCAGCGGGCCACCCGCGCGCTGCTGCAACGACCCCTTCTTTCCGCCACGGGCGCGCACGCGTCGGACTTCGTCCTCGTCCGCAAGCACGCGGAGGCGCTGCGGCAATGGTTCGCGCATCATGTGAATTGGGAACTGCATGTGACCAGCGATCTGGCGCGTCTGCGGAAAACGCCGCCGGATGCCGCGGACGCCACCCGCCCGGCCCTCGATGCGCACACCGGCGCGCCTTTCACGCAGGCCCGATATGTCGTGCTCTGCCTCGCGCTCGCCGCGCTCGAACGAAGCGAGCGCCAGACCACCCTCGGCAAGCTCGCCGGAGAAATCCGCGGCTTTTTCAAAGGCGATCCCGAGCTGGAAAAAGCGGGCTTCGTCTTCGATCTCCAGTTCGCGGAGCAACGGCGCAATCTGGTGCAGGTGATCCGTTTCCTGCTCGATCATGGCGTCATGCGGCGGGTGCAGGGCGACGAGGAGTTGTTCATCAAAAACGAACGCAGCGACGCGCTCTACAACATCCACCGCCCGGCGCTGTCCTCGATGCTCGCCGTCCGCCGCGGGCCGTCCATGATCCAGGCCTTCGATTTCCAGGAGCGGCTCGAAGCCATCGTGGAGGAGCCGCTGCCGGAGACGGACGATGGCCGCAAGCGCCGCCTCCGGGTGCGGCTGATGCGGCGCTTGCTGGACGATCCGGTGCTCTACTACGACGAGTTGGACGAAGCCGAACGCGCCTACCTGGACAGCCAGCGTCCGTTCTTGCTCAGCCGCATCCATGAGGCCACCGGTCTGCCCGCCGAGATCCGCAAGGAGGGAATCGCCCTCCTCGATCCGCGCGGCGACATGACCGATCTCGGCCTGCCGGAGGAAGGCACCGACGGCCACCTGGCGCTCCTCATCGCCGAATTCCTCGCCGACGCCTTGAGGAAGGATCCGTCCGCCGAAGTCGGCACCGCCGCGTTGCGCGAGCAGATTTCCCGTTTGATCGAGGTTCATCGCCGGCACTGGCGCAAAAGCGTGACCGAGCCGGGGGCGGACCGGCTGCTGATGGAATCCACCGTGGAGCGCCTCGCCGCGCTGCGTCTGGCAAAGCGCACCGGAGAGACCGTGAAACCCCTGCCCGCCATCGCTCGATTCGCCTTGTCGCGGTCGCTTTACGAGGACGAGCCACAGTCCGATCTCTTTCCCCCGTCATGAACGACTCCTCGCCGACCACGGACTCTTCCGCGTCCAACCCGTTCCGCTGGCGGCCGGTGCGCGGCGGCCTCATCAATCTGTATCGCTACGACTCGCAGGAGTTCCGCTACGAGGAGGGACGTCTGGTGCTGCGGGGCAACAACGGCACCGGAAAATCCCGCGTGCTCGCCCTGCAGCTGCCCTTCCTGCTCGACGGCGAGATCCTCCCCCAGCGCGTCGAACCGGACGGCGATCCCGCGAAGCGCATGGACTGGAATCTCCTCATGGGCGGGAAATACGACGACCGCACCGGCTACACCTGGATCGAGTTCGGACGCACGGACGAAAGCGGCGAGGAGCATTTCCAAACCCTCGGATGCGGTCTGCGGGCCGTGCAGGGCAGGGGGATCGCGCAGCAATGGCTCTTCATCACCCGCCAGCGCATCGGCCACGATCTCTTCCTCCTCAACGAACATTCGCAGCCCCTCGGCAAGTCCCGGCTCGAAGAGCTCGTCGGTGCGCACGGACAGGTTTTCGGCAGTGGCCGGGTCGAGGAAGACCGGCGCGAATACCGCAAGGCCGTGGATGCCCTCTTCTTCCGGCTCGGGCCGCGCTATGAGTCGCTGCTCAGCCTGCTCATCCAGTTGCGCCAGCCGCAGCTCACCCGCAAGCTCGACGAGGGGACGCTGTCCGACGCGCTCAACCAATCGCTGCCACCGCTTCCCGAAGCGGTCCTCGGCGACGTCGCGGACGCCTTCCGCACCCTCGAAAACGACCGGCACGAACTCGAAGATCTCATCGCCGCCCGCGATGGCGCGGAGGTCTTCCTGGTCGAATACCAGCGCTACATCCGCATCGCCGCCCGCCGTCGCGCGGAAGACGTCCGCAAGGCGAACTCCGCCTACGAAAACACCATGCGCCAACTGCGCGATCATGAGGCGAAGCGGCAGGACGAAATCGAAGCCCTCGCCGAGCTCGAGCGCCACCTCGAATCGCTCCACCGCGAACGAACCGCCGCGGACACCCACGTCCAGACGCTCCAGGACAGCCCGGCCATGAAAAGCGCCCGTGAGCTGGCGACCGCGCGTGAGTCGGCCGGCAAGGCGGAGAAGCGTGCGGAGGACGCGGCACACGCGCTTCACGACAGCGAAACGGCGGTGGCGCGGGAAAGGGAGCATCACGCCGCCGTAGAAGCCGATGACCGCCACGCCCTCGCCGCCATCGCCGGGCATCGCGCCACCAGCGAAACCCACGCCGGCGCCTGCGACCTCCTTGACCATCACCGCGACCATTTCCGCCGCGACGACGCCTCCATCGGCGCTGGGGAAGCGGCCATGAAACACCTGATCGCCACCCGCCTCGACGCCGTCCGTCACATCGAGGAACGCAATCGCAAGATCGAGGAAGAGCGGCAGAATGTCGTCCTCGCCCGATCCGCCCACGACCACGCCCATACCGACTTCGAAGAATCCCTGGATCAGGAAAAGAAAGCCATCGCCGCGCGGGAGGAAGCGGTGGCCGCCTTGTTCCAGTCCTATCGCGAATGGTCCGCCGACCTCGTCGAACTGGCCGCGCCCGCGCTCGACGACATCGAGGAAGACTTCCTCCTCTGGTGCGAAACCGCCGATGGCGATAGCCCCCTGGCCGCAGCCGTCAAACGCGCAGAACAAACCGCCAATCTGCACTTGGCCAAACTTCACGGCGACATCGCACGCCACCTCGACGACACGAGAGCCATTCTCTCCGACCGCGAGAAAGAAGCCCTGCGCCTCCGCGATGGCGGCGAGCAAGCGCCTCCCGTGCCCCACACCCGCGACGCCGATGCCCGCGCCGACCGCCCCGGTGCGCCGCTGTGGACGGTGTGCGACTTCCGCCCGGACGTGTCCGACCCTGAAAAAACCGCGCTCGAAGCCGCCTTGGAAGCCGCCGGCCTGCTCGATGCCTGGATCACGCCCGACGGGGAGATTCAGCACCCGCTCCACCACGACACTCTCCTGCTGCCCCGCACCAGCCCGCCCGCTTCCGACGGACGCTCGCTGGAAACCCTGCTCCAGCCCGACCCGCGCCGCGCGGCCCCGGTGAGCGACGCTGTCATCTCCACCGTCCTGCGTCACATCGGTTGCGCCGAAGGGGAAGGCATCGCTTGGGTAGACCGCGCGGGCCGCTGGCAACTCGGCCCCTTGCACGGCTCGTGGAGCAAGCCCGCCGCCCAATACATCGGGCACGCCTCCCGCGAAGCCGAGCGCCAGCGTCGGCTTCGGCAGATCGAAGCCGAGATCGGGGAAATCCAAACCCACCTCGCCGCGTTGCTCGACGACCTCTCCACTGCCGAAGCCCGCCAACGGGCCGCCCGCGGGGAAGCCGCCGCCGCCCCCACCGACGGCAACGTGCGCGGACGCCTCGCCGACATCGCCGCCGCGCACCGGACCGTGGATGCCAAACGAACCCGCCTCACGGAAACCGAAGCCCATTTGCAGGCGGCCCGGAAGCTCCATCACGACGCCGTGGCCCTCCGCGACGAGGAGGCCGCCGACCTTGCCATCGCGACCTGGGTCGAGCGCCTTTCCGAATTGCGCGACCGGCTCGCCGCCTACCGCGAATCCTTGACCGCCCTGAAGTCCGCCGCCGAAGCCCGCGACGCCACGCTCCGGCAACTCGAGCGCGCGGCGGAAACCCTCGACCACGCCCTCCGACGGCACGCCGCGAACGACCTCCGGCATCGCGAAGCGGCGGAGGAAGCCGTCGCCGCGCGCACCCACGCGCAAACCCTCGAAGCCACCGTCGGCGCTTCCGTCGAAGACATCCTCATTCAACTCGAAGCCGCCAAACTCGCCGCCAAAGAGATTGGTCTGACCCTCGACGAACGCAGCCAACAACGCATCGAAACCCAAACCGCCATCGCCGTCCTCAATTCGAAAATCGACGACACCAACTCGACCCTCGACGAACGGTCCCAAAGCCGCAACACGGCCGTCTCGATGTTGACCGGCTTCGCCGACACCGGCCAGCTCCGCGTCGCCCATCCCGAACTCGCCACTGTCGCCGCCGGCGCCTGGTCCGCCACCCGAGGCGTGGAGATCGCCCGCCAGATCGAAGCGCTGCTTTCCGAAGTCGAGCATGACGATGCCGCGTGGAAACGCAACCAATCCGAGATCCACCAGCATTTCGAAACCCTCCAGACCAGCCTCCGCTCCCACGGCTACCTGCCCGAGGGCACGCTCCAGAACGACATCTACGTCGTCTCCATTCCCTTCCAAAACAAAAGCTGCACCATCGACGAGCTGCACGACGCCCTCATCGAGATCATCCGCGACCGCCAGGAGCTGCTCAACGCCCGCGAGCGCGAAGTGCTGGAAAACTACCTCATCGACGAAGTCGCCGAATCCCTCCACGACCTCCTCCACAACGCCCTGCGCTGGAAGGAGGAAGCCAACCGGGAACTCGAATCCCGTCCCATGGACACCGGCATGACCCTGCGCTTCTACTGGGAGCCCGCTCCCGACAGCCCGCCCGCGCTCGTCGAAGCCCGCAAGCTCCTGCTCGGCGCCCGCAGCACCTGGTCCCCCGCCGAAAGGAAAGCCGTAGGCGAATTCCTCCAGCAGCAGATCCAGACCGTCCGCGCCGCCAACGACACCGGCACCTGGCAGGATCACCTCACCCTCGCCTTCGACTACCGCAAGTGGCACCAGTTCGGCGTCGAGCGACGCCAGGACGGCGTCTGGAAACGCCTCACCAAACGCACCCACGGCACTGGCTCCGGCGGCGAAAAGGCCGTCGCCCTCACCGTGCCCCAGCTCGCCGCCGCCGCCGCCCACTACCGCAGCGCCCATGCGCTCGCCCCTCGCCTCATCCTGCTCGACGAAGCCTTCGTCGGCGTCGATGCCGACATGCGGGAAAAATGCTTCGGCATGATCGCCGCCTTCGACCTGGACGTGGCCATCACCAGCGAAAACGAATGGGCCTGCTATCCCACCGTGCCCTCCATCGCCATCTACCAACTCTCCGCCCGCCCCGGCATCGACGCCGTCCATGCCTCTCGCTGGGTCTGGAACGGCCGCGCCCGCACCCGCGACGACACCCCGCCGCCGCCCGCCATTCCTCCTGCTCCCGAACCATGAGCGCCTCCCCGCACCGCCTTCGCGAAACGCTCGGACGGCCCGAGTTGAGCCGCTTCCTCCAGCGTCTGCGCCGCCGCCTCGAAGAGGGGCAAGCCCTCACCGGCACCCTCACCCTCACCCGCTGTGGACCTGAAGAACGCGACGCCCTCCACCGCCTCTTGAGACGTCCTCCCTCCGGCGGCGGCTCCCTCGCCATCCCTCTCGAAACCCTCGAGCATCACTTGCGCCAAGCCGGCCTCTGCGCCTCGCTCGCCCAAGCCGTCGAGTACTTGACCGGCCCTGTGACCGACCGATCCGCCGCCCGGCGCGAACAAGCTCGGGCATGGGAGACCCTCTTCAACGAAGCCCGCGACACTCTTGCCTCGCGCCCTCCCCTGCTCGCTTGGCTGGATCAGGTCGAAGCGCTCGGATTGCTCCGTCGCCACAGCCAAGACCGCGCCGCCGGACTCCTCGACCAGGCCTTGAAAATCCTGTCCGCCTTGCCCGCGCCGGGCCTTCCCCTCGCCGAACTCGCCGCCTCCGTGTTGGGCGACGCCCACGCCCTCGATCCCGGCAGACCTTTGTCGCCGCTCCTCCTGCGCGCCGTCTCCCGGCTCGGCGGCGTCGAGCGCTGGGACGACAGCGAAAGCCGCCGCGACGCTTGGGCTTCCGTCGGCGTGCTGCTGGATGAACTCAGCGCCCCCGTCGCCGTCCTCAACCTGCGCGCCAGCGGCGGCGACTCGACCAGCCGCGCCCTGAACCTCCACGCCGACACCGCCGAACCGTATTTCCTCACCATCCGCCAACTCGTCCGCACCCCGCCCGCCTTCGATCCCGCGCACACCGGAGCTATCGTCCACATCTTCGAAAACAAGAACATCCTCGCCGCCGCCGCCAACCGCCTCGGCCCCGCCAGCCCCCCGCTCGTCGCCACCGACGGCCAGCCCAAAACCGCCCTGCATCTGTTGCTCCAGCGCCTGACCGCCGCTGGCATCCGCCTCCGCTATCACGGCGATTTCGACTGGCCCGGCCTCCGCATCGCCAACGCGATGATCACCCGCCACGGCACGGAAATCTGGAGAATGACCACCTCCGACTACCTCGCCGCCGTCTCCGGCCACCTCTCCCTCGACGGCCCACCCGTCGAAGCCGCCTGGGATCCCTCGCTCCGCTCCGTCATGCAGGAAAAAGGCATCGCCCTGCACGAAGAACAAGTGCTGGACGCCATTTTGGCGGCATTGTCCTGACGCAGGGCCGGCGGGATCAGGCCCCAACGATTCGCCTGCTGCCACTTCGTGCGCCTTCCAGTTGGGTGGCGACCTCGGCTGAACAGCATGAATCGCCTTTAAAAAATGTCAGCTTCATGCTACACTATTCCTTATTGAGTAGCACAAAGATTACAAATCTCATGCCAACACCACATCATCCCACCGTCGCCGTGCGCAAGAGTCTGGCCAAGCTCGGAGCGGACATTCGCGACGCCCGCCGCCGCCGCCGCCTGCCCATGGCGGTGGTGGCGGACCGCGCCTTCACCTCACGCTCCACGTTGCAGCGGATCGAAGAAGGGGATCCCTCGGTGGGCATGGGCATTTATGCGGCCGTGCTTCATGCGCTGGGATTGCTCGAGGGGCTTGGCCAACTGGCGGACCTGTCGGTCGATGAGGTCGGGCGGGCGCTGGCCGACGACTCGCTGCCGCAGCGAGTCCGTCTGAAATCTCCAAAAGACTAAGAAATCATCATGGCGGATTTCGAGGTGCATTTGTCGCTGTCGGGCCGGACCCGGAGGATAGGCCTTGCGCGCAGCAATGTGGTTCGGGGCCGGGAGACCGTTCTCTTCGAATACGCAAGCGAATGGCTGGATAGCCGGGATCGTTTCCCGCTCGCCCCGGATCTGCCGCTGACCCGAGGTGCTTTTCCGCCACCTCTGGGGCAGGCGATTCATGGCTCGCTGGGGGATTCCGCTCCGGACACTTGGGGCAGACGCCTCATGCAGCGTGCGGAACGCTGGAACGCGGAGCGCGAAGGCAGGGCCGTCCGCACGCTGATGGAAAGCGACTATCTGCTCGGTGTGGCGGACGAGACGCGCCTCGGCGCGCTACGCTTCCGCCGTGCCAGGGAAGACGACTTCTTGGCACGTCCTCGCACAGGAGTGCCCGCACTGGTGGAACTCGGCCGCTTGCTGCAAAGCTCGGAACGCATCCTTCGGGACGAAGAAACCGACGAGGATCTTCAGATGATTATCGCGCCCGGCTCCTCGCTGGGCGGCGCACGCCCAAAGGCCTCGGTGATCGACCAGCATGGCCGCCTGTCGATTGCCAAATTTCCCAAGGAGAGCGACGAATACAGCATCGAGACTTGGGAGGAAGTCGCCCTGCGTCTGGCGGAGCGGGCGGGCATCGCGCCCCCCTGCCACGAACTGGTCCTGGTGGCGGGGAAAGCGGTGCTGCTGTCGCGGCGCTTCGACCGCGAGGGAGACCGCCGCATTCCCTTCCTCTCCGCGATGGCCATGTTGGGCGCCCGCGACGGCGAGGGCGGCAGCTATCCGGAAATGGTGGACGCGCTCGCCAGTCATGGCGCACGGGCGAAGCAGGACTCCCACGAGTTGTATCGCCGGGTGGCGTTCAACGTCCTCGTAAGCAACGTGGACGACCATTTGCGCAACCACGGTTTCCTATGGTCTGGCCGGGCTGGATGGACGCTCTCGCCCGCCTACGACCTGAACCCGGTGCCGACCGACTTGAAGGCGAGAGTGTTGACAACCAACATCGACCCTGTGGAAAGCACCTGCTCCGTTGAATTGCTGGAGGAAGCTGCTGGATACTACGCACTCCCACTCGCCGGAGCCCGGACGATTCTCAAGGAGGTCGCCCATGCTACCCGAACCTGGCGGACCGTCGCACAGGAGGTCGGCGCTCCGTCAGCAGAAATCCATCGCATGTCGAGTGCCTTCGAGCACGATGACCTTCACAAGGCCCTCGCCCTGTCATGAACGACATGCGAAACCACCCGCGTGGCTTGGCATCGTTCAAGCCACATGATTACAATTCCGGAGTAGAATGCAGTCAACTTGCAATCACTCAACGCAAGAAGTTCGCATTTGCCCCTCATAGAGGCTGAGTAAATGCTCCCATTCGGGAGGCTCGATACGGAGCGGGTGAGTCTGGTTTGCGAACCAGTTTCGGGATTCCCCTCATTGTGGGGATGCCTTTGCCTCAGCATCGGCTCGCCCCGTTCGTCGCGGAGCCGTTCCATTTTACATGGCGGTCAACTGGCTTAGAGGGCGACTGCCAGACCAACGGAGAAAGCCGTGCGTCCTCCATACGCCATCCGATTTGCAAGGTGCTCGAATGGCAAGAATGCTTGAACAGCGACAAGGGGCTCACGAAGGTGCAAATCGGTCAAGCCGAGGGGCTTAGTAAGGCTCGCATCACGCAAATGTTCAGCTTGCTCAGGCTGCCGGAGGAGGCACAGCAATACCTGGCTTCCCTCACTTCACCCGCCTTGATTAGGTCCTTCGCCATCCGGCGGCTGATGTCCGTTGCCAAGCTGCCTCCGGCCCGGCAGCTCGAAGCCTTCGAGGGGATGAAGGCCGGCGCGGAAAGACGCGCCGGGTGAAACCGGCACGATCTTGTTGCTCGAATGTGCTTGCGGGCTGGCATCACATGCTGGCCCGCGAGTCGTCGCGGCCCTGTTTGGCTTGTTCATCTTGTTCCAAAAGGGCGCGAGCTTGCTTGGTGAACGTGTAGCGGGTTGCCGTGGTGGCCCCATGCCTCTCGATCCAACCTCCCTGTTCTAGGCTCAACAACCGGCGGTAAGCCGTCGTTCGGCACACGCCCCAAAATTCCGTCGCATCGCGGGGGGCGATCTCTCCCAGCCCCGCATATCGCCGGAGGATGGCCAAGTCCTCATCTGACAGCGAAGCAGCCTCCAGCGTATTTGTTTCATGCATGGAATCCTCACCAGCCTGAGAGGAAATGTCGCCAGTCTCCCCGGCAAGAGCCTGTTTTCGCGCAAGCGAAATCACGACGGCTTTGTAGAACAGCGCACCGATCCGCCTGAGCCGTTCCTCCCGGCTCAGGGCTTCATATTCGTGTGGAGCCATGCGGGCCATTCCGGGAGTTTCCCACGGAACACGCGCATTCCCGTTCCCTTTCGGGTGCAATCAGCTGCATGTCACGCTTCAGTCTGCGGGGAAGGTCCCGCTTCCCAAACGTCGAGATATTGGTAAATCTGTTTCGCTTGAACCTTCGCCATGGGCGGAGGAAATGCTTCCCCAAGCAATGAGGAGAGCTTCCCAATTCCATTTTCTTTGGGAAGTTTGTAGCTTCGAGGAAAGCCCTGGAGGAGCATAATTTCGTATATCGTTAGCCCACGATTCTCGGCAGGATGAATAAACCTTCCTTTAGAAGGATTGTGGCTGGAACGCGTGATCGTCGGAGCAACATTGTCCCACGCTATCCTTCCATAAACATCACGGAATCCACCTGGGTATCGTTTATGACAATCCAGAATCAGGCTATCTGGCAAATCATCACGATTCTTCTCGATAGCCTCAATCCGCTCTTGGACTTTCTCTGTGAACCGCTGTCTGATTCGGTGCAAAGGGCGCTTGTGAGTAGCGTCGGGATCAGGAAGGTCCCCAATCGCATCCCTCACTGTTATGAGTTTTTCGGAACGATTGGGTAATGGAATCTGACCGTGGCGAGATCCCATGACGATCATTCTCTTTCTTCTTTGAGGGACGCCGAAATAACGCGCATCAAGTACTCCTTCTGTGAAGGAGTAATCGTTACTCAATTCCGATTTAAATAAACGGATTCGCTCATCCTGTAGCAGGCGCGGAACATTCTCTAACAAAATGGCTTTGGGACGAATTTCTCGAATAAGTCTCGCCACCTCAAAAACCAACTCATTACGTGGATCATCGGCAATGTTTCCATTTCGAGTTCGAATTGAGGAGAAACCTTGGCACGGAGGGCATGCTGCCAAAAGGTCCAGTTCGTCCACACCAAGGCCGGTCTTAGCGAGAATCTCCTCGCCTTTCAGTTTTCGCACATCCTCGTAAACTATTACATCAGGATGATTGAGCTTATAGGCCTCCCGTGCTTCAGGTCGAATCTCACACCCGAGCAACACGTTGAAGCCCGCATTCTTAAGACCTTCGGTGAGCCCTCCGCATCCGGAAAAAAGATCAATTGCTGTTCTCATATATTACTCCTTGACACGCTCCTTCCGGGCAAAGCTTGGCAGATTCACGGCCGGACGAGTCGTGGCACCCCAAAAACGGGAAACAATTCTACTTGCCGTAGCAAACCTGAGTTGTCCCACACGCTGGAACTCTGTCAGGCGCCGCGGTCCCGAATCTGATTGAACATCCGCAGTTAAAAGATTCTCAGCTCCGGCATCAAACCGAAATTGCCCTCCTTGGAATGTCAGCATGGTTTCTCCCTGCTTTGCTTCGTTTGAAGCAGAGCCCTTAATCAGGATAAGCTTATTCTTGCGAAGACAATCACACGATTGAGATATGCATATATAAATAGAGCTGTCTTCATTTTGCGACTCTTTGGTTTCGCCGGGGGTTTTCTTATAGACTGCGCCGAAAACCGGAGAAGCATCCTCAAACTGACCGCTGAAATTCTCACAAAATTGAGTGAATGAGGCGTGAGATTGAAGGAACAGCTTTCGGTTTTCTTGAGCCACCTGACCTTGAATTTTTTCAATATCCTTGGGCTCAATTTTTGATATCTCCTTGGCGAGATGTATAAATTTATCCTCCCGCGATTGAGGATTCGCATCTAAATCATATGGCCTGTTTTCCCAATCGCTTATATTTGCGTTTTGAGGATCAAGAACCTTGAGATGATATGACTTAGAGACGTAGACCAGATCATCCAACAGAAACTCAGGTATAAATTCCTTGGCTTCGGTTGTTTGGCTCAGCAGTTCTCCCAAAACAGCCACATCGGTCCCTCTTGGGACTGCTTGCAACCAAGCAGGTATTCTGGCTCGAATCTTGGAAGCAATTTCAAGTGTGACCCAATGAAGATAGTCAGAATAAGAAGAGGAAATCAATTGATGGATTGAATCCACAATTTCCTTGGCGGAAATGCTGCGATCTTCATGTCTTTCGTTTGGAACATTCTTCGATAATACGGTAAGGTGCGTTCCATTTGTGTTTGCCCAATAGCCAGCTTTATCCTTGGAAAATAATAATTTGGACTCCGCATCCTCTTTTTTCTCAGAGGCAGAACGGATTAACCCTGCCTCCTTCATTTCATCAGCAAATTTGTCCGCGTATTTTGACAAAACTACTACGAATCGGCTAGCAGGATCATTTGCAAGTTCTTTAGAGCCTATTCTGAACTTTTTCGTGGTTTTTCGCACAAACAACTTGTACTCTT
>ERZ761602.6023-NODE-6023-length-13892-cov-9.864711_pt1 | contig 13892 bp, 14 predicted proteins | sample MGYA00512165_ERZ761602 | MGnify/ENA primary metagenome ERZ761602 (study PRJEB28899, sample SAMN02445085) | bioreactor sludge metagenome | biome: EBPR sludge; isolation source: Thorneside wastewater treatment plant | place: Australia: Brisbane, Thorneside...
CAGGCCTTTGGCCGCCCCCCTCCCCCGCGTCACCCATGTCGCCGAGGCGCCCGACCATTTGCCGGACTCGTTCGCCTGTGAAGGCGCCCCGACGCCATGGCTGACAATCTCCCCCGAGAACACGATGCCCATCCCCGACGACTTCATCCACGAGTGCCTCTACGCCCCCGAAGCCTGGTTCGTTCACGATCTGCTGGAGGTGGACCGGGAGGCCGGCCGGATCCGGGCCCTGGTCGACACGACCCGACTGGGGCCGCTGGTCGACGCGCAGCGGGCCTGGCCGGGCCACGACCGCCACTTCCCCGGGGCCATCGCCATCCAGGTGACTGGCACGTTGGGGCAGCTGCATGCGGTCTACTGCATGGATCTGCGCGCCACCGAGGGCTGGGTCGGCTTCGGCACCCACGTCAAGAAGGCCCGCTTCCCGGCCATGGGCCGGATCGGCCCTCCGGCGATCGTCGAGGCTCTGTCCACCCGGCAGCGCAGGATCCGGGGGGTCTGGTTCGTGGACTATGCATTTCGCTACGAGCAGGAGGGGAGGCTGTTCTACGAGAGCGAACAGACGGCGGCCTTCGGGCAGAGCGAGCATCGGGGGCCGCTGGACGAGCGGTAGGCGGGTGCGACAGACTCTGAGGCCAGGCGAACAGAAGAGCAGGATCGACCTGACCCTTATGAACGGGTGCAGAGCGAGCAGATCGGTGGTCATGAGGCCTCGATCACCTCCAACCCCCGCACCGCCAGGTAGACGGGGGGCCCGCCAGGCATCAGCAGCTCGGCAAACACGTCCACCCGGGTGCCCGGCTTCCACTTCGGCAATTCGTCGACTCCATAGACAGTGTAGGATCCAACCCGCGTCCACTGATTCTCCACCTTGGTCACCCACACCCGATCCTCGCTGACCACGAAGAGCCGATTTATCACGACACCGTGAGGAAGCGCAACCCTGCCCATGCTCTTCTTGGTTACTGACATACTTCCGTGAACGCGGGCGCCCTTGTACTCTCGATCCACATCGAGCGGATTGAAGTGGGAATTCAACGAAACCCGCGCATTGAACACGATCGTCATGCCATCGAAGGTGAGCGTCTTGGACGCGGCCTGCAAGGCTTGGGCCTCGGGCAGCTCGGCAAGCGGGCGATCTGACGCATAGGAGGTCAGATCCGGCTCAAACGAGGCATACAGGGCCGCCTGGTCCATCGCCCGCCCGAGCTCTTCCATGGCGATCTCCAGCTGAAGCTCTTCCAACGGATCCGACGCAAACGCGGCGCCCAGGGGTACCGTGGTCCACAGGAGCACGACCGGGATGAGGCGGCCCATCGTCAAAGCCAGGTCGAGGTTGTGGCGCCCATCGAGAAGTCCCCGTTGGTGCCGCCGATCGCCGTCACGGTGACGATGTTGTCCCCGGCAGTCCACTCCGAGGTGTCGATCAGGCACTCCGAAGAACCGTCCCAGAGCTCGTAGTCCGTGCAGACCGTGTCCCCGTCGTTCACTTTGTATTCGATCGCGGTGATGCTGGGATCGCGGACGATCACGTGGAAGCGCCTGATCCCCCCGACCTGGACCCCCGGTCGCGGCGAGGTGATGGACAGCATCGGCGTGATCGCCACACCGAGGGGACGGTCGAAGCCGGCACCGACCGCGTCGTAGGACCCGTTGTACACATTGCCTCCGCCCGTTGCGACAGCCGCCCCCGAGGACGCCTTCATGTAGAGCGTGGTGCTGGGGGTGTAGCTCGACGCAACAGAGCTGAGATCGACCTGCACGACCGAGTAGTTCCCCGCGCAGGCGACCCAGCCGACGCCGCTGCCGTCCAGCCGGTCCATCGCGATCCCATTCGGCTGCTCGCAGTCGTCGATGGTCGCCGTGCCTTCGGCGAAGGCGAGCGCTCTGTCGGAGAAGCGGCGGGTGGTGATCAGCGCGTTGCCTTCGAGGTATGGGTTCCGGATCTGCATACCCGCCGCGCCCCGGGGACGGAAGGCATGGACTCCGTCCGAGATGGCGCTCCGTCACGCGCAAGACGGGGCCTCACCGGAGCCGCCCGGGAGCGGAGCCGAGCCAGCGGGATTCGCCGCTAGTCGATGTCCTCAAATGGCAAAAGGCAATAACTGACGCCCCTGCGAACGGAGCCGGCGAGGATGTCTCAGGGTCCCGGGTTGACGACCAACCTGGCCTGAGGGTGTAACGCAAAGACAGCGCGCCCCGACCAAGCGTATCAAGATGATGCCCTGACCCGCTCCCCGCGCGCCGCAACGTAGACAAGGTTCCCGCCGGGTACCACCACCTCGGCGAAAACGTCCACAACAGTGCCAGGCTCCCACTTCGGCCCTTCGTCCTCCCCGCTGGCCATTATCAGAGACCCAACTTGGCGTCTTTCCCGGGCCTTGGCCTTTGTCACCCACACCCGATCCCCGCTGACCACGAAGAGCCGCTGGATCGCGATCCTGTTGTAGGGGAACGGTATGGGATGAGGGCTCGCGGCGCCTGTGGGCACTCCCCTCAAGGTCCCGGTCACACGGGCCCCCTTCACTTCTTGAGGCCCCGGTGCCCTCGGCATTAGGTTCCTCGATACGTTTGCCGTGAACTCAATCTCCATGCCATCGACGGTGAGCGTCGCAGGCGCGGCCTGCAGTTCCCGGGCCTCGGGCAGCCCCTCATAGGCTCGGTCCGGCGCACACGAGGCAGCCAGGGCCACAATGGTCCACAGGATCAGGATCTGGATGAGACGGAACATCATCAGAGCCAGGTCGAGGTTGTGGCGCCCATCGAGAAGTCGCCGTTGGTGCCGCCGATCGCCATCACGGTGACGATGTTGTCCCCGGCAGTCCACGCCGAGGTGTCGATCAGGCAGTCCTCCGAAGAGCCGTCCCAGAGCTCGTCGTCGGCGCGGACCGTGATCCCGTTCACCGGGACCGGGCGGCTGCTCGCAGTGTCGGAGAAGCGGCGGGTAGTGATCAGCGCCTTGCCTTCGAGGTCTTGGTTCTGGATCTGCATACCCGCCGCGCCCCAGAGAAGGAAGGCATGGACTCCCTCCGAGGTGGCGGTCCATAACGCGCTGGACTGGGCCTCACCGGAGACGCCCGGGCGCGGAGCCGAGCCAGCGGGATCCGCTGCTCGTCGATGTCCTCAAATGGCAAAAGGCAATACCTGACGCCGCTGCGCTCAATGGCCCAGGCCGACTGAAGAATTTCGCACACCCCCGGGGAGGCGGCCCGTCGAAAGCGGCGGTTCGAACGCGGCCGCAAACAAGGGTGCCACTGGCTCGATCTTTGCATGTTCACAGGCCCTCTCACGAGCCCGAACTGGAGATCAACGATGTCGACCAAGCCCCTCGCCCTTGCCTTCCTGCTGGCTGCCGGCTGCCAGTCGCAGACCCCTGCCCCGACGCCTCCCCCCGCCGAGCCCCCCGCAGCGGAGACCGGCAACGCCAAGGCCAAGGAGCTGCGCACCCGCGCCGGAGCCCTGCTGGCCGCCCTGCCTGCCGAGCCGCCCGCCGGCACGAACGAGCTGAGCGAGGCCCGCGTCGACCTCGGCCGGACGCTCTACTTCGAGACCCGACTGTCCAAGAACCACGACATCTCCTGCAACAGCTGCCACAAGCTCGACGCCTGGGGCGTGGACAACCTGCCGACCTCGCCCGGACACAAGGGGCAGCTGGGCGGACGCAACAGCCCGACCGTCTACAACGCCTCGCTGCACGTCGCCCAGTTCTGGGACGGGCGGGCCAAGGACGTCGAAGAGCAGGCCGGCGGCCCGATGGTCAACCCGATCGAGATGGCCATGTCCGACGGCTCGCAGGTCAGCGCCATCCTGAAGTCGATCCCCGGCTACACCCCCCTCTTCGAGGCGGCCTTCCCCGGCGTGGCCGATCCCGTCAGCTACGAGAACGCGGCGATCGCCATCGGCGCCTTCGAGCGCACCCTGCTGACGCCCTCGGCCTTCGACCGCTTCCTCGCCGGCCAGGACGAGGCGCTCACCTCTGCCCAGCTCGACGGTCTGGCGGCCTTCATGGACGCCGGCTGCACGACCTGCCACAACGGCGTGGCGTTGGGTGGCCAGGGCTACTTCAAGATGGGCCTGGTCCAACCCTACGAGAGCAAGGACCTGGGCCGCTTCGATCTGACCCAGAACGAGGCCGACAAGGGCGTCTTCAAGGTTCCCAGCCTGCGCAACATCGAGAAGACGGGGCCCTACCTGCACGACGGCAGCGTCGCCTCGCTGGACGAAGCGGTGGTCCTGATGGGGCGGCACCAGCTCGGTAAGGAGCTGGACGCGGCCACGGTCTCGCAGATCACGGCCTTCCTGGGCAGCCTGACCGGCGATCTGCCGACCGAGCGGATCCAGCCGCCCACGCTGCCCGAGTCGGGGCCGAGCACCCCCAAGGCGGATCCTTCCTGAGCGGACGGTCCGACTTCCGAGGGATATGGCGACGGACCTCGAGGTCGACCTGCCCCTGCTCTCCTCCCCACCGATCGTCGTCTCGCTCGAACGCGGCGCCTGCGAGGTCCGCCTGCCCGACGGCCAGCTCGTCGCCTGCGCCCTCAGCAACGACCTCGCCCAGGTGCAGCGCACCGCCGTCGCCCCCGGGGACGCGGTCGTCCTGCAGCAGCGCGAGGACGCGCCTCCGCTGGTGATCGAGGTGCTGCCTCGCCGCAGCACCCTCTCCCGCCCGGACCCCATGGACCCACGCCTGCAGCGGGTCCTGGCCGCCAACATAGACCTCGTGCTGATCGTCAGCTCCGCCAAGAGCCCGGCCTTCAAGCCGGGGCTGGTGGATCGTGCCCTGGTCGCGGTCCAGGCGGGCGACTCTCAGCCGGTCATCGTCGTCACCAAGGTGGACCTGCTGGACCCTCGCAAGCGGGCCGCCCTGGAGGCCGAGCTGCTGCACTACCGGGAGCTGGGCGTGGAGGTCCACCTGGTCTCCACGGTGGACGGAGAGGGCATCGAGGCGCTGCGCCAGAGCCTGGTCGGGAAGGTCAGCACCGTGGTCGGCCACTCCGGCGTCGGCAAGTCCAGCCTGCTCAACGCGCTGAAGGGCAGCGAGACCGCGGCGGTCGGCCGGGTCCGCCAGGGCGACGGCAAGGGCCGCCACACCACCACCCGGGCCGAGCTGCACGAGCTGCCCGGCGGGGGCTTCCTGATCGACACGCCGGGGGTGCGCGCCTTCGGGCTGTGGGGCCTGGACCTGGACCTGCTGCGCGAGGTCTTTCCCGACCTGCCGACCACCGACTGCCGCTACGACGACTGCAAGCACCAGGGCGAGCCCGAGGTCGACTGCGCCATCAAGCGCGGGCTGAGCGAGGGCCGGATCCCCGCGGCGCGCTACCGGACCTGGCTGCGCCTGCTGGCCGAGATTGGCCCGCCCGTGCGATAACCCCCTGCACCTTCCAGCTCCCGGACCCCCATGGCCTCGTACCGCTCCCAGCCGACCGCCTCGACCGGCATGCCCAACGGCATCCCCTACATCGTCACCAACGAGGCCGCCGAGCGCTTCAGCTACTACGGGATGAAGGGCATCCTGGTCGTCTTCATGACGAAGTACCTGATGACCTCGACCGGGCAGTCGGACACGATGACCGACCCGGAGGCGATGGAGTACTACCACCTCTTCAGCTCGGCGGTGTACTTCTTCCCGGCCCTGGGCGCGCTGCTCAGCGACGTGATCCTGGGCAAGTACCGCACCATCCTGACGCTGTCGGTCGTCTACTGCCTGGGGCACCTCGCCCTGGCCCTGGACGAGACCCGGCTGGGCCTGGGCATCGGCCTGACCCTGATCGCGATCGGCAGCGGCGGCATCAAGCCCTGCGTCTCGGCCCACGTCGGTGACCAGTTCGGGCAGAGCAACAAGCACCTGCTGGAGAAGGTCTTCAACTGGTTCTACCTGGCGATCAACCTGGGGGCCTTCATCAGCACCTTGCTGACGCCCTGGCTGCTGGACAACTACGGCCCCCACGTCGCCTTCGGCGTGCCCGGCCTGCTGATGCTGGCCGCGACGGTGGTCTTCTGGTCGGGCCGCAACGTCTTCGTGCACATCCCCCCCGGCGGGATGGGCTTCGTCCGCGAGATCCTCTCGGCCGAAGGGCTCAAGGCCCTGGGCAAGCTCTCCATCATCTACGTCTTCGTGGCGATGTTCTGGGCGCTCTTCGACCAGACCGGCAGCGCCTGGGTGCTCCAGGCCGAGCGCATGAACCGCAACTTCCTGGGCTTCGAGTGGCTCAGCAGCCAGATCCAGGCGATCAACCCGATCCTGATCCTGACCCTGATCCCGCTGTTCACCTGGGTGATCTACCCGACGGTCAACCGCTTCTGGCCCCTGACCCCGCTGCGCAAGATCGCGATCGGCTTCTTCATCACGGTGCCAGCCTTCCTGGTGCCCGCCTGGATCGAGCTGTCGATCGCCGAGGGCGGCTTCCCCAACATCGCCTGGCAGCTGCTGGCCTACGCCGTGCTGACCGCCGCCGAGGTGCTCGTCAGCGTGACCTGCCTGGAGTTCAGCTACACCCAGGCCCCCAAGAAGATGAAGTCCGTCATCATGGCGGCCTACCTGATGAGCGTCAGCCTGGGCAACATCATGGTCAGCCAGGTCAACGCCTTCATCCAGGTCCCCTCCCCCGGCTTCAGCCCCGACGCCCCCGGCGACTACGTGCTGGAGCTCAAGGTCGACGACGGCACGGTCCAGCCGACCAGCACCGTCACCGTGCGGGTGATGCCCTCCTCGGCGACCATCCCCGAAGAGGCCCCCCCTGCCGAGGTCGAGGGCCCCATCGCCGAGGCCGGCTTGCTGCGCACCGTCGATCCGGGGACCTCGGTCCGTCTGTACGCGACCGCCGAGAAGAACGGCGTGTCCGGCTCGGCCAGCTACGCCTGGCGCTTCCTCTCCGTGCCCGAGGGCAGCCGCGTGGGGGCCGACGCCCTCGCCGAGGCGACGACCCGAAACCCGACCTTCGTGCCGGACGTCGAGGGCGCCTACGAGCTGGAGTTCCAGCTCACGGTCGGCAGCCAGACCGCCACCGACACCACGCGCATCGTGGCGACGACCTCCAACGTCGCCCCGGTCCTGGACCTGGGCGGCGACCAGCGCCATGTCTTCAGCGAGGACCCCAAGAAGCCGCTGCAGATCACGCTGGACGCCGGTGGGACCTTCGACCCCGACGGCGACGAGCTGGTCTACGAGTGGCGGATGATCAGCAAGCCCGACGCCAGCAAGCTGGACAGCGCCGACATCGTCAGCCGCACGGCGCCGACGGCCGGCTCGACCCTGACCGGGGCGGCCTACTACGCCTTCTGGGCGGCCCTGATGGGCGGGACGGCGGTGTTCTTCATCCCGGTGGTGCTGTTGTATCGCGAGAAGACGTACATCCAGGATGAGGATGCTGGGGCCGAGGTCAAGGGGAAGGCCGTCGAGAACACGTGAAGGAGTGAGACGTCTCGTCGGGGACGCCGAGGTTCTCCGCTCGGCGGCACCTTCGGACCAGGCCGTGGACTCACTCCTCTCCGGGCGTCGTGGTGCCCTCGTTCAACCGGTCGATGTACCGCTGGTAGACGAAGACCTTCCCCCGCTGGCGACCCGTGGTTTCACGCACAAGGCCCAGCCGTTGCAGATTGCCCAGCGCCTGCGTCGTCGACGGGATGGACATCGATGAGAGCGCCGAGAGCTGAGCGATCGAGGCGATCGGGCGGCGCTTCATGACCTCATGCAGGCGAAGCGCGGCGCTCGCCTGCCGCCCGAGAGCTACCAACGGTTGCCGATCCTCATCAAACAGGCCCAGGATTCCCCGCGCAGCGGACACCGCCTGCTCCGCCGTCTCGGCGACGCCCTGCATGAAGAACCGCACCCAGTCTTCCCAAGCGCCACTATCACGGACCGCCGTGAGGCGTCCGTAGTACTCCCGCCGGTTCCGCTTGAAGTAGAGGCTCAGGTACAACATGGGCTCCTGGAGGACACCCTCCGCGCACAGCAGGAGGGGAATCAACAGCCGCCCCAGGCGCCCATTTCCGTCGAGGAACGGATGGATCGTCTCGAACTGCACGTGGACCAGGGCCGCGCGTAGGAGCACCGGTGTCCGGACCGGATCGCCGTGGAGGAACCTCTCCAGGTCGCCCATGCACCGAACGACCTGGTCCGCTGGCGGGGGGACGAACTCGGCGACGCCGGGGCGAGCGCCGCCGATCCAGTTCTGGCTCGTACGAAACTGGCCCGGCTGCTTGGTGCTGCCCCGCCCCCGCGAGAGCAGGACCTCGTGCATCTCCTTGATCAGGCGAAGCGAGAGCGGGAAGCCGCCCCTCATCCGCGACAGACCATGTTGAACCGCGCCGACGTAGTTGGACACCTCGACGACATCGTCCATCGGCACACCGGGCGCATGCTCGCTCTCGAAGAGGAGGAGGTCGGAGAGCGAGGACTGCGTCCCCTCGATCTGCGAGGAGAGCACCGCCTCCTTCCGGATGTACAGGTAGAGGAAGAGCTGGGTGTCCGGCAGCAACATCCCCAGGCCGTCCAGGCGGCCCAGAGCGCGGTTGGCGCGGTCGATGAGCTCACGGTCGTCTTCCGTCAGGCTCAGCGGCGGATCGGGCGGGAGGGGTCGCGGAACGAAGGCGCGCACGACCTCCCCAACGGTCGAGGTGGTTACGAGTTCTCCGGCTCGGGGGTGGGCCTGCATGGGGCCTCCGTTATTCAGGTGAGCTTCAGTAGGCCGCGCCTTGTTAAGACGAATGCCGGTTCCCCTTAATAGCACGAGGTAGCGCCGCTGCGCTACCACGCGCCCGCCCCGGAGGCCGCATGTCCGCCCCCCCCTTGTTCCACCCTCGCACCGTCAAGGACGCCCTCTAGGCGGCCCCGATCACGGACGAGCTGCCGAGGCCGAGGCCGGCCTTGCCACCCTGGTCCACGCCGCCTTCGGCCTGGGCCCCGAGGACCTGGACCTGCTGCGCCGCACCCAGCCTCCGCGCACGCCGCCGGGCCTGGGCTGAGCCCCCCCGACGCAAGTCGACTGGACGCGCCGTCCAAAGCACTTGCGTCGGGGCCCCCGTCTTGCCCCGCCCCCCGCTCTGCGTCAGACTCCGCCCATGCCTCCCCTCGCCCACCAGGTCATCCTCCGCCTGCGCGACGATCGCGTGCTCGCCCCCACGGTCGCCGCGCGTCGCGCGCTGGCCGGCGCCGTCGCCCGGGCGGGCGAGCCCTTCTCACTGCTCGTCTTCCGGGCCGCCGACACCCACCTGCACATCGTCGCCCTCTGCCCCGCGCCGGAGGCGGTCGAGCTGGGCCGCCGCGTGGCGATCTCCCTCGTCCGCGCCCTGGCCCTGCCCGTGGGCTTCAACACCGGCCATGTGCGACCCGTGACCGACCAGGCCCACCTGCGCAGCCTGTTCTTCTATGTGCTCGGCCAGGAGCGGCACCACGGCATTGACCTGGACCCCTTCCACGACGCCAGCAACCTGCCCGATCTGCTGGGAATGCGTCTGCTCGCCCGGCACACATTACGAACCGTTCGCGCCTCCCTGCCGCGATTGCGCCGGGCAGACCTGCTCAAGCCGCTGGGCATTGCGGCGCTGCCCGAAGAGCCCGCCTCCTATGAGCCGCTCGCCGAGGCTGCCGCTGCCGCCGGGGGCCTGCCCACGCTGACCGGTCGCTCCGCCGAGGTGGTCGCCGCCCGCCGCGCCGCCGTGCACACCGCCCGCGACGCGCTGAGCGGGGCCGAGACCGCCCGCCTGCTGGGCCTCAGCGAGCGCGCCATCACCCGCCTGCGGGGGGAGGAGACCGACAAGGACCTGGTCCTGGCCGTGCGACGCCAGCTCGCCGTGCGGGCGGCGCGGCCCGAGGCGGAGGTGCAGGGCGTGTACGAGGCTGGGCCGACCTACGGGTGAGGGCGCTCAGGCCACGCTCGAGCGCCTCGGATCCAAGAAGTCCGCCCTCGCCGCCTCCAGCCGCTGCTCGACCGCCTCGCCCCCCTGGGCCTGGGCCAGCGCGGCCTCGGCCGGGGTGATCGGCACCAGCCAGCGGAAGGCCAGGGCGAAGCCGTCGCTGACCGGGACGCGCTCCAGGTTGGGGCCGTAGGGGTAGGGCAGGGTCACCAGCAGGTGATCGCAGGCCGAGCCCTCGACCCAGGGCCGGCCCAGCGGCAGCACGGTGCCCAGGCCGAGCAGGCCCTTTCCGGCGAGGTGGGCGAGGGCCACGGCGCCGATGGTGTCGACGTGGGCCGGGTCGGGGTGCGAGGCGAGCAGGAAGAACTCCTGCCCGAGCGCGCCCTTGACGCTGGCCTCCCAGGCCCCGCAGCTGAGGTAGACGAAGGGCTCGCCGGTGTTGGCGGGGTGGATGCAGGCGACGCGGAAGCGGGGCAGGCCCTCGCGCACGCCGGGGGCCTCCCACTCCAGCAGCTCCTTGTGGTTGACCTGCCAGAGGCGGTCGATGGCCCGGAAGAGGGCGTCGCGAGCAGAGACGGGGTCGACGTTCATGGTCAGATGTCGGAGCTGTAGAGGACGGTGCGCCCGCCGCCGTCGCCGCGGGCCTGGAGCAGGGCGCGATCGGCGCGGGCCATCACATCGGAGATGTCGACGGTGGTGTCGGCGATGCCGACCGAGATCTCCAGCTCGGCGCAGCCCTGCTCGGCGCCCAGGGCGGCCAGGCCCTCGCGCATCAGCTCCACCCGGCGCTTCGCGTCGGCCGCCGCGCAGGCGGGGAGCAGCGCCCCGAAGCTGTCGCCGCCGACCCGACCGAGGATGTCGGTCTCGCGGAAGGTCCGGGTCAGGATGCGGGCGAGGCCGGCGAGGACGGCGTCGCCCACCGCCGGGCCCAGCCGGTTGTTGAGGTCGCCCATGCTGTCCACGTCGAAGAGCACGACGCTGAGGAGCTGGCCCGTGCGGCGGCAGAGGCCGATCTCGCGATCGGCGGCCCGCAGCATCGCCCGCCGGGAGAGCACCCCCGTCAGGCGGTCGACGACCCGCTCGCCGTCGAGCTGCCGCTGGCGGCGCAGGCGGTCCATCACCCGGGTGCGCAGGACCTGCGGGTCGGCGGGCTTGAGCAGGATGTCGTCGGCGCCGGCCACCAGGGAGAGCCGCTGCAGCTGCTCCTTCTCGGCCAGCAGCAGCACGGCGACGCTGCCATGGACATCGTGGGACTGGATCATCCGGGTGATGGCGGCGGGGTCCAGGCCCCCCGGGCTGAGGGCGGGAGCCTCAGTCGAGAGCAGGACCAGGTCGGGGCGATGGCGGTCCAGCGCCGCCAGGACGCCCTCGAGGTCTGGGATGCGGACCGTGTCGCAGTCCGGCCCGCTGAGCAGATCGGCCACCTGCGCCCCCACCACCGGGTCGGCCTCGACAAGCAGCACCCGGCGGGCCGGCTCGTCCTGGGCGCCGCAGCGCATGCGCACGTAGTCGAGCACCCGGTCCAGCCGGGCCGGGGCGCCGAGGTAGCCGGCCGCGCCCATCGAGACAGCGCGCAGACGCCTCTGCAGATCGCCCGCGGGGCCCACCACGAAGATCGGCACCGCCCGCAGCGGTCCAGAGAGCCGCTCGCGCAGCCGGTCCAGCCGGTCGTGAGGCACCACGAAGGCGCCCGGATCCTCGGCCTCGGCGATGCCCAGGGCCTCGTCCACATCAGCGGCGGCCCGCAGATCGACGGCGAGGTCGTCCGCCTTCACGCCGGCGAGGCCGATGACGATGATCGGCCGGAAGAGGGGGGAGATCCCTTCGAGGGCGCGGCAGATCTCGGCGAGCTGGTCGATACGCTGCAGCAGCGACTCGTCGTCGCCCGCCGAGAGCGCGCTGCGCGCGGCCCGCTCGACCTGGCGCAGGCCCAGCGAGGAGGCCGTCCCGCTGATGCGCTCCAGCTCGAAGCAGAGCGCGTCGCGGCTGGCGGAGTCCTCCAGCGCCTCGCGGGCCAGCTCGACCAGCTCGGCGGCCTGGCGCTTGACGACCTCGGAGAAGCTGTTGCGGAGGCGGTTCTGCGGATTGATCGTCATGGGGATTCCGAGGTGGCGGCGCCTGGGCCCTCATTGTAAACCGGTGAGCCCCCCATGCCATTGAGGAGCGAGCGATGAGCGACGGCCCCAGCCACTGGACCGAGGACTTCTTCCAGGGCGCCTGGCTGGAGGTCCAGCGGCGCATCCACCCCGTCGAGCTCTCCCGGCAGCAGGCCGGCGACCTCTCCGAGCTGCTCCAGCTCGAGCCCGGCGAGCGCGTCCTGGACGCCCCCTGCGGCGAGGGACGCCTCAGCCTCGCCCTGGCCGAGCAGGGCATGCAGACGGTCGGCGTGGACCGCTGCCGGCCCCTCCTCGACGACGCCCGGCGCGAGGCGGAGAGGCGAGGCCTGGACTGCCGCTTCGAGGAGCTCGATCTGCGCGAGGTGGATCGCCTCGGCGGTCTGGAGGGCGACCCCTTCGACGCCGCCCTCTGCATCTGGGGCAGCTTCGGCTACTTCGGGGACGCGGGGGTGGCCGAGGGCGGGATGGCCGGCGGCGACATGGCCTTCGCCCGCGCCGTCGCCCAGGTGCTGCGACCCGGGGGGCACTTCGTCATCGACTGCCCCGGCCTGGAGATGATCATGGCCCGCTACAGCAGCCGCGGCTGGTTCGACGCCGGGCCCGTGCGGGTGCTGGAGCAGCGGGCCTGGGATCCGCTGGAGGGCACCATGCACGTCGAGTGGACCCTGGTCCACGAGCTGCCCGAGGGGCCCCGCATCGAGACCCGCCAGAGCGCGATGCGCATCTACAGCGCGCCCGAGCTGGCGCGGCTGCTGAGCCGGGCGGGCTTTCGGCGCTTCGACCTGTTCAGCGACCTGGCCGGGACGGAGTGGAAGCCCGGAGATCGGATGGTGATGGTCGCGGAGCGCTGAGCGGAAGATCACCCACATCCCGCGAGGGGGGCTACGGAGACGGTACCCAGGAGAACACGATGCTCCCAACCGTCCTCTTGCTGCTCGCCTGCGCAGGCCGACGCCCCATGGCCCCGCCGCCTCTCCCTCCGGCCCCGCCGCCGGACATCCCCGGCCCGGAGACCCCCGTGCCCGAGCCGCCTGTGCCCGAGCCGCCGGGCGGCGAGTAGTCAGCGCCCGGCGCGGTTGGCGAGTTGCGCCCAGAGCCCGCTGTCGATGCGCAAGGTCGCCTGGCCTCCCAGCCGGAGCCTGGTCCACCTCCCGAAGAGGAAGCTCCCCTCGCCCTGGACCTCGACCTGCTCCCAGGGGATGCGCAGCGGTCGGTGCCCCGGCCGGAAGAGGGTCATGACCCGCAGGTCCAGCCCGTCGGGCGCCGCGCCCGCCTCCAGCACCCCTCCCCGGTAGGAGACGAAGCCCACCATCGCCCCCAGGGAGCCCTGGGCACCGGCAGGCTGAGGCTGGTCGGTCGCGAACCGACGCGCGAGGCGACTCCATCCTCCGACGACACTGAGCATGACGCAGACAGCGGACCAGAACCCGACGAAGACCAGCGGTAAGGCCAGGAGGATCAGGATGAGGCCGAGGGGGCCCGGTTCGGTCGAGGGGGTGTCCATGCGTCGACGGTAGCGCAGGCGGGGCCGGCCAGGGGGCGGAGTGAACCCCCGAAAAATGCAGCAGTCCGGAGGTGATCCTCGGAAAAATGCAGCGGCCGGGGGCAGCCTGGCATCAGGATCGCCCTGGACCGATCGCCAAGGTGCTGAAATCTGGTACGCTGCTCCCCACTCGCCGCACGGCGGACCGCCAAACCGCTGCAGAAACCGGGGGTTCACCCGGCAAGCGCTGCAAAAAACGGGGGTTCACCTCTCCAACCGCGGTGTTGTCAGACCTCCCACCCCCTCCGGCCCTTCGGGCCACCTCCCCCGCGAGCGGGGGAGGAGCAGACCGACAACCCCCTCCGGCCCTTCGGGCCACCTCCCCCGCGAGCAGGGGAGGAGCAGACCTCCCACCCCCTCCGGCCCTTCGGGCC
>ERZ761602.6024-NODE-6024-length-13892-cov-4.715545_pt1 | contig 13892 bp, 12 predicted proteins | sample MGYA00512165_ERZ761602 | MGnify/ENA primary metagenome ERZ761602 (study PRJEB28899, sample SAMN02445085) | bioreactor sludge metagenome | biome: EBPR sludge; isolation source: Thorneside wastewater treatment plant | place: Australia: Brisbane, Thorneside...
GCCCTGTGCAACGAAGTGCTGGCGCCCTGGCCGTTCGAGCACCAGTGCGCCTACGCCGCGGCGCTCGGCTACCGCGGGCTCGAGGTCGCGCTGAATCACGACAACGGCCGCAATCCCGATCCGGCGCTCACCTGGACGGCGCCGGAGGCGGGGCGCTACGTGCTGCAAGTCTTCGCCTTCGCCCACCCCGCGACCGCCGACGTGCGGTTCGCGGGCGGCGATGCCGGCGTGTATCGGCTGCACCTCGCGGAGGGCGGCGCCGGCGCACCGGCGTTTCCTGTCGCATACCTGCCGGCCTGGACCGAGGCCGGGCACCGGGAGCGGCAGGGTGACACGGCGGCACCGTCGGCGCCGTTCGCCGTCAGCGGCGTCATCGGCGCGGCGGGCGAGACGGACCGCTTCCGCTTCGCCGCGTGCAAGGGGGAGAAGCTGGTCGTGGCGCTGCAGTCGGCGGCGTTCGGCCTGCCCCTCGATGCGTGGATCGCGATCCGCGACCGCGCCGGCCGGGAGCTCGCCCGCAACGACGACGGCGCCGGCCCCGGCACGGATCCCCTGCTGGAATGGACCGCGCCGGCGGATGGCACCTACGAGGCGGTGGTCGGCAGCGTGCTGCGGCGCGGCGGGCCGGACCATCGCTACCGGCTCACCGTGCAGGCGCCGCAACCGCGGCTGGAAGCCGTGGTCGCGGAGGCCGGCTTCACGCTGGCCGCCGGGAAGACCGTGCGCGTGAAGGTCGCGGCGCGGCGTATCCAGGGATTCAACACTCCGCTCACGCTCACGGCGACCGGCCTGCCGCCCGGCGTCACGGCCGCGCCCGCGGCGCTCGACGCCCGCGCGAAGGAGGCGACGCTGGAACTCACCGCCGCCGCGGACGCCCCCGCGGCCAGCGGGCCGTTCGGGATCGAGCTGCGCCCGGATGGCGACCCCGCCGCGGCGCCGCTGCGCGCGGTGCACGAACTGACCTCGACCGCGCAGCGCAACGGCGTGCCGCAGGGCTTCCGCGACCTCGTGATCCCGGCGACGCCGGACCTGTGGCTGACCGTGCTGCCCGCGACGCCGGAAGCGAAGTGAACCCGCCTCCGGCGGCCCAGCGCGTGCGTCGCCGGACTTGCCAGCCGCGGCCGGCCCGCCCATGTAACCGATCGGCTACTTTCCGGCGCACCGCCGGATCCCGACCATGATCCCGTCCTTCTCTCTCGTCCGTCGCGCACGTCGCGCCGTCACGGCCCTGCTCACTCTCGTCGCCGCGCTCGCCGCCGGCGGCGCCACCGCCTCCCGCCCGGGCACGCTCACGGGCCGGGTGTCCAACCAGGCGACCGGCGACCTGCTCGCCGGAGCCGCCATCGTGGTCGACGGCGCCGGCGTGAGCACGACCACCGAGCGCGGCGGCACCTACACGCTGTCCCTGCCGGAGGGCAGCCACACGCTCGTGGTGTCCTACTCCGGACTGGATTCCGCGCGGCTGACCGTGACCGTGACCGCCGGCCAGCCGGTCGTGCGCGACGTGCAGCTCACGTCGGCGATCTACCAGATGGAGGCCTTCGCGGTCAGCGGCGTGCGGGAAGGCAGCGCGCTCGCCATCCAGGCCCAGCGCAACGCGGAGAACCCCAAGTGGGTGGCGGCGACGGACACCTTCGGGAATCCCGCCGCGAACCCGGGCGAGCTCATCCAGCGTCTGCCCGGCATCTCGACCGAGATCGTCGGCGGTGAAGTCCGCACGCTGTATCTCCGCGGCATGGGCACCGGTTTCTCTTCGCTCATGGTGGACGGGGAGCGCAGCGCGAGCTCGTCGGGCACGGCGGTCAGTCGCGACTACCAGATCGAGCAGCTCGGCACCGGCAACCTCGAATCGGTCGAGCTGATCAAGGCGCCGCAGCCCGACCAGGACGCCAACGCCGTCGCGGGCTACGTGAACCTCGTTTCGCGCCGCGCGTTCGACCTGCCGGGCCGCCGCGTCACGGTGACCGCCGGCACGATCTGGAAGAAACGCGGCTTCAAGGACAGCCCGTACCGGGACCGCGCGGACGACCTCGACCTGTTCACCTTCGCGTATTCCGACGTCTTCAGCGTCTTCGGCGCGCGGAACAACCTGGGCGTCGCCTTCAATTACAGCCAGCGCGTCGCCGTGACGACGCAGGACGAGCAGGGCCCGGCGGGCAACGTCTACACCGGCCTTTCCCAAGGCTACCTCAACGGCAACACGAGCAACCCGCTCACGCGCGCCTGGGGCACCGGCGAGTTCGCGTACCCGGCCAAGGCGCAGAACGCCGGGCTCAGCGCGGACTACAAGCTCACCCCCGACGCCTACGTGTTCCTCAAGTTTTCGATCAACTTCAACGACATGGACCAGGTCGCCTACCGCAGCGGCTTCGGCAACCCCGCCGCCACGCTCGCCAACTTCGCGCCCGGGAGCACCTATGAGCACTCGATCCTCCTGCCGCACGCCGCGTCGGTCGGCATCACGAACTCCGGGCCGGAGTTCACCAAGCACTCGCGCAACTTCTCCCTGATCGGCGGCACCGAGTTCAAGCTCTTCGATCGCACCGCGACCGTATCCGTGCGCGCCAACCTCTCGAACGCCGACATCTCGTACCCCGGCAACGTGAACGTCCGCGCGATCACCACGGGCACGACCGGCATCGGCTTCGAGATCGACCGCCGCGGGCAGGACGAATGGTACCCGATCTTCCGGCAGACGGCGGGACCCGACATCTTCAATCCCGCGAGCTACAACCTGCGGACGATGACGCGCCAGTCCTACAAGGCGCCCAACGAGCTGTACGGTTTCCGCGTCGACTTCACCAAGCGCTTCAGCGCGCCGGTCCCGGCCAATCTGAAGCTCGGACTGAAGCACGCCGACGACTCGCGCCAGGGCATCACCGACTACAAGGCGTGGACCTTCGTGGGCGCGGACGGCCTCGCGAACACCGCCGACGACAACTTCGCGCCGTATGCGGATCTCCGTTACAAGCAGGCCGACGGACGATACGGCCCGATCCCGTACACGTCGCGGCCCACCGAGGTGCCCGACGGCTACTGGCGCCAGACCGCGGCCGATGCCTACAACAGCTACGTCACGGCCAACGGCGACACGAAGTACAACGAGAAGATCAGCGCGGCCTATCTCCAGGGCTCGCTGCGCCTCGGCCGGCTGCGCGTGCTGGGCGGCCTGCGGGTCGAGGAGACCACCACCACCGGCACCGCGTGGGTGCGCAACACGACCGCGAGCTGGGGCGGCAACAGCGTCGGCGGCGCCAGCCTCGATCCCGCGGTGGTCGCCGCCAACGAAGCGCGGGCCGCGCGCTCGTTCGTCCGCCGCAACACCGACGGCGGCAAGTACCGGAACGTCTTCCCCGGGGTGCATTTCGTCTACGAGCCCGTCTCCTCGCTGCTCGCCCGCGCCAGCTACAACCGCTCCATCTCGCGCCCCTCCGTCGCGAACCTGCTGCCCTCGGTGACCGAGAATCCCGACACGAACACCGTCTCGATGGGCAACCCCGAACTGAAGCCGTTCTTCTCCGACAACTTCGAGGTGAGCGTCGAGAAGTACTTCGAACCGGTGGGGCAGTTCAGCCTCGGAGTCTTCCTCAAGGAGATCTCCAACTATTCGCGCTCGCTCTCCAGCACCATCGGCCCGGAGGGCGTCGACGGCCAGGGCCAGTATGCCGGCTACACGCTGACGACGACCCGCAACGTCGGCAGCGCGCGCATCCGCGGCATCGAGGCGAGCTACCAGCAGCAGTTCAGCTTCCTGCCGGGCGCCCTGAAGGGGCTCGGCGTCGTGGCCAACTTCACCTACCTCGAGGCGCTCGGCAACTTCGGCACGACCACGACGACGAACAAGCTCGGCAACCTCGCGCCCCGCAGCGGAAACGCCGGGCTCAACTACCGCTACCGCGGCTTCGACGTGCGGCTGCTCGCGAACTGGACCGACCTGAAGTACAAGAGCACCAACGGCGGCATCGACGTCTATGCGGACGAGCGGCTCTTCATCGACGTGAAGCTGCAGTACACCTTCCGGCGGAAATACGACGTGTTCTTCGACGTGACCAACCTGACCGACGAGCCGACGCGGACCGACATCGCGCTGACCGGGCCCCGGTTCTTCCGTACGAACCAGGGCATCGGGTTCGTCGCCGGTGTGCGGGGCCGGTTCTAGCGCGCCTCAAGTAAGAGCGTGGCCGCTCAGAGCGGGATCCCAAGCCGCGAAGACGCGAAGGAAAGCAAAGGCTCGCGAAGGAAACGTGGCGAAACTTCGCGTTCCTTTGCGACGGTGCGTCTGGGTTTGGGCTACAGGATTATTGAATCTGCTCCAGAAACGGTTCGGAAATCTGAAGGGGCGCGGGACCGCCGCCGCCGGTCCCGCCTGCCCCCACCGCGGAAGTGTGCCGCTTCGGCGGCCTCGCGGCTGCGATGGAGCGCAGCCCTCGAACGAAGGGCCCATCGGCAACGTCGCCCTCGAGGAAGGAAGGCGCTCGGACGCGCGGCGCGCCGAAATCCAAGTCCGCCCGGGCCTTCCGTTGACACGCCGGTGGCGGCCGGAAGACTGCCCGCTTTCCCCTCCATGCAGATCGGCCCCTTCGTACTCCTGCTGCTGGCTGTGCCGGTGATCCTGGCGGGAGAGGCGCTGACCCGCCGCATCCGGTGGCTGCGCGTCTCGAACATCCCCCCGGCCATCACCGCCGGCCTGCTGGTCGCAGTGGGACTGCTCGCGATCGGGAAACTTTTTCCCGGCGCGGTGGAGGTGCAGGGCAGCACGGGACAGCCCGGGTGGACATGGCTTGTCTCGCCCGAGTGGGGCTTTGTCGCCCCCAGGCCGATGGACGTGGAGCGTCCGCTGCTGATCCTGTTCTTCACCGGCATCGGCCTCAACGCGAGCTGGCGGCTGGCGCGGCAAGGCGGACGGCCCCTGCTGCTCTACCTTGGCCTCGCCGCGGCGATCGGCCTCGGCCAGGCGGTTTCCGGAGCGGCCACCGCGGTGGCACTCGGGCAGAAGCCGCTCCTCGGGCTGCTCTGCAGCAACGTCTCGCTCATGGGCGGCTTCGGCACGGCGGCGGGATTCGCGCCCGAGTTCGAAAAGGCGGGCCTGGCCGGCGCCGCCTCGATCGGGCTGGCCGCGGCGGCCTTCGGCGTGATCGCGGGCGGGCTGCTGGCCGGGCTGGTGGGTGGGCGGCTCGTGGAACGGAGACTGGGCCGGGCCACCCGGGCCGCTCCGACCGAGGCGGAGGAAACGCGCGACGGCGACGGGTTCGTCGCCGAAATGCGCCGGCTGGCGCGCTCGCCCGGCGCGGCGCTGGGGCACCTGCTGGTGCTGGGCGCGTGCATGAAACTCGGCGCGTTCGTGAGCGTGTTCATCCAGGGCCTGGGGCTGACGTTTCCCGTCTACATGGGCTCGATGCTCGTCGCCGCCCTCGTCCGCAACCTGCACGACCTGTCGCGCGGGGACTGGCTCCAGACCGACTGCATCGACGGACTGGGCGCGGTCGCCCTCACCTGGCTGCTGGCGGTCGTGATGATCGACCTCCAGCTGGCGCAGCTTGCCCACGCGGCGCTGCCGATGCTGGCAATCCTCGCGCTGCAGGTGGCGTTGCTGGCGGTGCTCGCGTACACGGTGGTGTTTCGAGCGATGGGCCGCGATTACGAGGCGGCGGTGATGAGCGCGGGCATGATCGGCTTCGGGCTGGGCGCGACCTCCAATGCCCTCGCCTCGATGCGCGTGCTGACCGGGCGCTTCGGGCCGGCGCCAAAGGCGTTCCTCATCGTCCCGATCGTCGGCGCGTTCCTGATCGATTTCGCCAACGCGCTGACCACGACCGCGGGGCTCAACCTGCTGAAATGACCGCGTAGGAGCGGCACGGTTTCACCGCGGTCCCGACGCGCGCGGACGGCGCCGCGGCCGCAGCCGCCAGCTCCGCAGCAGCAGGGTGAGCGCAATCCAGCCGAGCAGCACGCCGGCCGGATACGCGAGGACGCGCGGGAAGAGCACGAAGAGCACCGCGTGCACGAGGAGCACGAGGCCGGCCCAGAACAGCATCCGGCACTCGACCGGCTCGATGACGCGCCGGCTCGTGAGCGCGGCGCCAAGCAGGTTGCCGATCCGGACGGCCCCGGCCGCCGCGCGTCCGGCACTGCCCTTGCGCTCGCGCATCGAGTCACGCGGCGCCGGCGCGTCGGAGCGGATCCGGCGCCGCCGGCTTTTCTCCAGCACGATCTCGGTCGCGCCCCGGAGATCCTCGAGGTACATCGCCTCCATCTGGTCGGCGAACCCCTCGTCCTCGACGACGGCGTCGAGCTCGCAGTTTCCGATCCAGCTCGCGAGCTTCAGATTGGTCGAGCGGACCCGCGCCCGTCGACGACCGCGGTCTTCGCGTGCAGCAGCGAGCCGTTCCACTCGAAGATGCGCACGCCCGCCTCGAGGAGCGGCCGGTAGCCGATCCGGGACATGACCTTCAGGAAGGGAATATCGGTGCCCCGCGGCAGAAGCATGCGGACGTCGACGCCATCCCGCGCCGAGGTCATCAGCGCCTGCACGTAGGTGGGTGAACCGACATAGTAGGCGTCGGTCAGCCAGACCCGCTCGCGCGCGAAGGCGACGACGAACTGGTCGAGCCGGAACGTGCCCGAGGTGGAGGGATCGCTGGCCACGATCCGCAGGCTCACGTCCCCCGCGGGCGCGACCTCCGCGCGCGCGAGCCGCGCCGCGGCGGGCAGCGGCGGGCCGAGCAGCGCCCAGATCCGGCCGAACGCGGCCTCCAGGTCCGCGACGGCGGGTCCGGCGATCTCCACGCCCGTGTCCCGCCAGGGTGCGATCTTCCGGGCGGGATTGCCGTACCAGCGCTGGGCCACGCACAATCCCGAGACGAAGCCCACCTCGCCGTCGATGACCAGCAGCTTGCGGTGATCGCGCGAAACCCACCCGAAGGGCGACTCGAGCCGGGGCGGATTGAAGCACCGCACTTCCACGCCGCCCTCGCGCAGACGGGCCCAGTAGGAACGCGACGCCTTCCGGAAGCAGCCGAGCCAGTCGTAGACCACCCGCACCGCCACCCCCGCCCGCGCGCGCTCGATGAACGCATCGGCGAACCGCCGGCCCAGCTCGTCGTCCGCCAGGATGTAGTTCTCGAAATGCACCCGCTGCCGCGCGGAGCGGATCGCCTCGAGCCAGCGGGGGAAATTCTCCCGGCCGTCGCGCAGCAACCGTATCCGGTTGCCAGCGACAAGCGGGGCGCCGGCGCTGCGTGAGAAGGCCTGCTCGGCGAGCGCGCGCGCCGCGCCGTCGAAGGCGGGCGGCAGGACGGGCGCGGGTCGGGTGTCGCTCATCGGAGAGGCCGGCAGGCTCCCCGCGGCCGCGCCCAGGGTCAAAGCCTCTTCGCCGTCCGCCTGCGCAGATTCCGGTTGACGCCGGCAGTTTATTTAACCTTTCTGTTAACTACGCGCATGACCGCCGACGCCCTTTCCCTCACCTTCGCCGCCCTGGCCGACCCGACCCGCCGGGCGCTGCTGGAGCTCCTCGCCGTGCGGCCGATGGCCGTGACCGAGCTGGCCGCGCCCTTCGACATCAGCCTGCCGGCGGTCTCGCGGCACCTGAAGATCCTGCGCCGGGCGGGCCTCGTGGAACGCTCCCGCGAAGCCCAGGTCCGTCCCTGCACCCTCAACGCCGCGCCGCTCAAGGATGCCGCGGCGTGGATGGCGCACTACCGTGAACACTGGGAGCAGAGTTTCGACCGCCTCGACGTCTACCTGCAGGAGCTGCAGGCCAGGCGCCCGTCTCCGTCCGACCCCCGCTGACACCCCTCCGCCATGTCGAATCCCGCGCTGATCGAGAACGAACGCACGCTGCCCTTTGCCCGCGAGGAGGTGTTTCGCGCCTTCGCCGACCCCGGGCGGCTGGCCCGCTGGTGGGGCCCGGCCGGGTTCACCAATGAAATCCACGCCTTCGAGCTGCGTCCGGGCGGACGGTGGCGGCTCACCATGACGGCGCCCGACGGCACCCGGTTTGAAAACACCTCCCGGTTCGAGGAGATCGAGCCACCGGCGCGCATCGTCTACCGGCACGAAGATCCGGTGCACGCCTTTCGCATGTCGATCCGGCTCGAGCCCGCCGGCGAGCGGGCCACGCGCCTCACCTGGCGGATGGCGTTCGACGATCCCGAGGAAGCGCGCCGGGTGCGGGCGGTGGTGGCCGCCGCCAATGAGCAGAATTTCGACCGGCTCCAGCAGCACCTCGCCAGCGATCCCTCTTCCGCATGACATCCTCCGATCATCCCTCCCCCGAATCCGAACGAGAGATCGTGATCTCCCGCGACTTCGCCGCCCCGCGCGAGCTGGTCTGGGACGCCATGACTGACCCCAGGCACGTCGTGAAGTGGTGGGGACCGCGTGGATTCACGACCCAGATCGAGCACATGGACGTGCAGGTCGGGGGCACCTGGAAGCACACGATGACCGGTCCGGACGGCACGCGCTACCCCAACAAGAGCATCTTTCGCGAAGTGACGCGGCCGGAGCGGATCGTCTACACCCACGGTGGCGGGCGCGAGGACGGCCAGGGGGCTTCGTTCGTCGCGACGTGGCAGTTCGAGGCGCTGTCCGCCGACCGGACCCGCGTGACCATCCGGATGGTCTTCGCGACCAGCGAGGCCCGCGACTTCGTCGTCCGCGAATACGGCGCGATCGAGGGCGGCAAGCAGACGCTCGAGCGGCTGGGCGAACACCTCGCCTACCAGCGCAGCGAACCCTTCGTGATCCGCCGCGAATTCGCCGCGCCCCGTGACCTGGTGTGGCGGGCGTGGACGGAGCGCGAGCACCTGTTGCGCTGGTTTGGCCCGAAGGCGTTCACCATGGAGCACGCGAGCCAGGACCTGCGACCCGGCGGCACGTTCCACTATCGCCTGCGGTCGCCCGAAGGCGCGGAGGTGTGGGGAAAGTTTGTCTATCGGGAGATCGTTCCGGCCGAGAAACTGGTGTGGGTCAGCTCGTTTTCGGACTCTGCGGGCGGCGTGACGCGTCATCCGTTCGCCTCGGATCGCTGGCCGCTGTACATGCTGGTGAGCGTCACCCTGACGGAGGAGGCAGGCCGGACGATCGTGACGCTGACCTCGCTGCCGCTCGATGCCGACGAAGAGGAGCGTCGCACCTACACCGCCACCTATCCGAGCCTCGGGCAGGGCTGGGGCGGCACCCTGGAACGACTGGCCGAGCGGCTGGAAGCCATGCGGCAGCCGGCCTGAGCCGGACCGTCGGTCCCGGCGGGGCTCCGCCCGGCGCTACGGCTTCGGCGACGGCTCGCCGCCGCCCTCGCCCGCAGGCTCCACCGCCTCCGTCGAAATCTCCTGGTTCACGGGTTCCTCCTCCTCCCCTTCCATGAGCGACTCCGGCGGGACCTTCCCCGTGCCGGGGAGCGTCGGCCGCGCGGTCCCGATCGAGCCCGGGCCCGGCAGGCGGAACTTCGCCACCACCCCCTGGCGCTCGAGCCGTTCCTCGGCTTCGCGACAGAACCGGCACCAGGGCACCGCGCGCAGCCGGGCGGCGGGGATCGGTTCGCCGGTTTCCTCGCACACGCCGTACCTGCCCGCGACCAGCCGCTCCAGCGCCGCCTCGATTTCCCCGAGCGCGCCGGCTTCGCGCCCGAGCAGCCCCAGCAGCAGATCGTGATCGAATTCGTCCGTCGCGCTGTCGGCCACATGCATGCTGTGCGGCTCGATCGCGTCGGCCACATCGCGCCGCCGACGCTGCGCGTCCCCGGCCAGTCGATCCCGCAGGGCGAGCAGCGTGCGGAAGTGCCAGCTCCATTTCCGCGGAATGGCAGTACCCTTCACGTTGGCCTGCCCCCGGCCTCCCCGCCGCGCGGGCGTGCCCCGTGCGGCGTTCGTCTGCTTCGATTTCGCTTTCATGGCCGGAGCATAGCGCAACGCGGGGGAAAGCCTTGGCGGAATTTGGCCAAGGCTCCGCGCCGCTTGCGTCGACGGGACGCGGGACGTCCCGGGCGACCGGGCGGGTTGCCCCCGCCTCGCCAATCGGCGCGGCGCGTTGGCCAAAAGGCGCGGAGCAGGTTAAGATGTCGCGATTAGGTTGGGCTGTCATTCGAACCCCCACGCCCGCCATGAAAGCCTCGCCGAAAGCCCCCCGCGTTCCCCGCATCCGGCGCGACACGTACACCGAACAGGATGTCTGCAATTACGCCCATCATCTCTGGATCCAGAGCGGCATGTCGTTCGACGGCGACCCTTGGGCGGAGGCGCGGGCGTGCCTGGCCGCACACTTGCGCCCGGCGCGGGAGCCGGCCGCGGTGGCACGCTGGCAGTCGCCGCGACCGCGACGCGGCAGCGGACTGGCCGAGATCCGGACGCTCGAAGAGTGAGGAACGCGAGCTGTCCGGCGAGCGGACCCACTGATCCGACGCGCGCAGCCACTGGGGCGCCTCGAAACGACGGGCTCAAGAAAGGCATCGAGCCTACCGGGGGCTGCGCTCCGCCGCAACCGCGGCGCTGACGAAGCAGCGCCCTCCGATGAATCCGCCTAAGGATCGAGCGATTCCTGGCGCGCCGGGCGTCGGGTCTCCGGCACCGAGGCGGCGACCGCGAGGGCCGCGTAATCGCCCAAAGCGTCCCCGAGGCGGGCCGGCACCACGCGGCAAACCTTCCGGGCGAGCGGAATGGCTTCGCGGGCCAGTTCGCGGCGGGCTTCGGGCCACAGCCACCGCTGCTGCCGGGCGAAGATGCTGCCGATCACGATCACCTCGGGGTTGAGCACGTCGACCAGGACCGCGAGGCCGCGGCCGAGTTCGCGGGCGGTTCGCGCCACCACGCGCCGGGCCGCGACCTCCCCGGCAGCGGCCGCGGCGAAGACGGCGTGCGCGGGGCGGCGGCGCGTATCCGCCCGGCTGATGCCACCGCCGCTGCAGAAGCCCTCGAACGAGCCCGCCTTGCCGAACCCCACCGGCCCGCGTTCGCGCAGCCGCACGTGGCCGACCTCGCCCGCCAGGTCGTTGGTTCCCGAATACAACCGCCCGTCGAGAATCAGGCCCGCGCCCATTCCGGTGCCGAACGTGAGGAAAATCACATTGCGGGCGCCGCGCGCCGCGCCCCAGCGCCACTCGGCGAGCGCGCAGGCGTTGGCGTCGTTCTGCAGCGCGACCGGCAGCGCCAGGCGGCGGCCCAGTTCGCGGCAGACCGCGACGCGCTTCCATCCCGGCAGATTCGGCGGACCGAGCACGAGGCCCCGGGCGGAGTCGAGCGGGCCGCCGCAACTAACCCCGCCGGCGCGGATGTCGTCGGTCGTCAGCGCATGGCGCTCGAGCAGGGTCCGGGCAGAGCGGGCGAGCGCGTCGATCACGCGCGCCGGCCCCCGGTGATCGGCGGTCGCAAACGCCTCCCTCCCCAGGATGACAGGCCGGCGGGCATGTTCGCGTCCGAGCACGACTGCGCACTTCGTTCCGCCGATGTCGAAGCCAAGGAGGTGTGCCATCGCGGCATGCAGGGATGCCGACGCGAAATTGGCAACGCCCGGATGGCGCGGGCGGGCACCCGGTCCGACAGACGCAAAAAAAAGAGGGGATCCGGCTCCTCCCCGGACCATGCCGGGCGAAACTTTCGCCCGACTACGGCCCGCGGAAAAGCGGATCCCCTCAGCAGCCTGCCTCAGCGAGCGAGTCAGCGGGATCAAGCCGCCCGTCCCCAGGCGGCTGACGTGCGACGGACCGGTCCGCAGCGGCTTGAGGACAAGCCGCTCCACCTTTCCGTGCGGCCGTTCTCAGGGCTGATTTGAAGACCCACGGCATGAGTCCGGCCCAGGCCAACTGCATCGTTCCAACTCAGGCGTCGCGCCCATCCGGGCGGCGCGGCAGGGCCGGCAGCAGTTCGCTGCGGACAATGTCGTCGCACATCCGGTTCAGCGCGCCGGACGCCGCTTCATCGAAGGAGCGGGCCAGGCCCCATCGGCCGGAACCCATCCAGTGGAAGGCGGTGTCGTGATAGATGCCGAGGTGCTTGGTGCCGCGCGGCGTCTGCAGGCTGGCCGTAAGCGTGCAATTGATCGCACCGGTGCGCTGCATGCGCCACTCCATGAGGTTGATCGTTAGGAGGTGCGGCACCTTGGCGGGATCGTCCACGAAGCGGACTTCCTCGACGTCGCCGGCATAGCCCCGGCGCACGAGGAGTTCGCGCACCGCGTCGACAAACATCTCGGAGATGCGGTCGTCCACCAGGAGATTCCAGGTGGGCGGGACGTTGACGTAGACATCGAGCTTCGGGCGCTGCGGATCGGCTGACGCCGCGAAACTGGCGGAAGCGGCTAGGCAGAACAAGACGCCCGCACGCCAGAAATTTCGGATCCAGTTTGAGGATTTCAACATGATCATGGCAGGAGGAACTTGTCGGCGGCGCTGAAGGGGGTCCCGGGCGGCCGCCGCCGCTCCGCTGCCGGGCCCTGTTTTGAACGGACCGGTCGGGGACCGGCCTCATGGTTCTGACACTGCAAGGTACGTTCCAGTTCGCCGGCGCGATGCAAAGCGCCGCACGGGAACCGATCGCAAACAACCGACGCATTCAGCGCGTGTCGCATTGTCGCACCGGCTGCCCCCGCCTGCGTCACGCCAGCGCGGCGACGGTCGAAGGGCCGACGTCGGCTTGCGGCGAACGTTTTCGCAGTGACCCGCGGCCTTCGGCGCCCACACTCCGCCGCCATGCTCCTTCCCGCCTCGATTGCCGCCCTGCCCGCGCGCACGCCCGAGTTTGGGCGCACACTCGTGGACTGGGCCGGAATCAATTCCGGTTCGGGTCATCGCGCCGGCCTGGACCGGATGCGAGCGGTGTTGAAGACAGCCTATTCCGCTTTCCCGGGCGCGCAAATCGACGAGCCCGAATGCCCAGGCACCGCCGCCGCCCTCCGCGTTCGGATGCGACCGGAGGCGCCCGTGCGGATCCTGCTCAACGGTCACTTCGACACGGTGTACGAGGCGGACGATCCGTTTCAGTCCTGTCGCTGGCTCGATGCGGAGCGGCTCAACGGGCCGGGCGTGACGGACATGAAAGGCGGCCTTCTCACGATGCTGGCGGCCCTCCAGGCGTTCGAAGCGACCGCCGAGGCCGGCCGCATCGGTTGGGAAGTGCTGCTCACGCCGGACGAAGAGACCGGCTCGCACGGCAGCCGCGCCCTGCTCGCGGAGGCCGCGCGGACGAACCACTTCGGCCTCGTGTTCGAACCGGCGCGCCCCAATGGCGACCTCGTCCATTCGCGCAAGGGCACCGGTGGCGTGGTCGCGACGTGCCACGGCCGGGCGTCGCACGCCGCAAAGGTGCCGAACGACGGCCGCAACGCGATCCTCGGGCTGGCGGAATTCCTGCTCGCGGCCACTCGCATCCCGGACGACCTGCGCGGCGTGCTCGTCAACGTCGGCAACATCCGCGGCGGCGGCCCGGCCACCAATGTGGTGCCCGACCTGGCGTCAGCCGAACTCGACCTGCGGGTGACGCAGGCGACGGACCAGCCGGCGCTCGTCGCACGGCTCGAGCAACTGGCGGGCGCCATCAACGCCCGCGAGGGCTTCCGGCTGGAACTCAAGATCTGGTTCAACCGGCCGCCGAAGGAGTGTCGTCCGCTCGAGGAGAAAATCTTCGCGGCGTGGCAGCAGTCCGCCGCGGCGGCGGGCGTGCCGCCTTTCTCCTGGGTGCACACCGGTGGCGCATCCGATGGCAACTTCCTCGGGGCGGCGGGACTTCCCTGCCTCGACGGCCTTGGCCCGCTCGGCGACCACCTCCACAGCAGCCGCGAGACGTTGGTCGTGCCCACCGTGGCGAGCCGGGCGCAGCTCACGGCGCTGTTCCTTCACCGGCTCGCCCGCGGCGAACTCACCCTCGACCTGCCCTGAGCCGGGCGCATGCCGCCGGCCTCGG